>Ga0180301_10000286_pt1 | contig 38830 bp, 35 predicted proteins | sample GuaBasSediGuay16_FD_121797 | JGI IMG/M metagenome (GOLD analysis project Ga0180301, IMG submission 121797) | Subseafloor sediment microbial communities from Guaymas Basin, Gulf of California, Mexico - Guay16, Core 4569-2, 12-15 cm | ecosystem: Environmental > Aquatic > Marine > Hydrothermal... | reverse complement strand
AGCGCAAAGGTTGCACCTGACGGCTTAAACAGAGGCACGACGTGCGAGATCGCCTGGAGCGAGCCTTAGATTTATCAAAAAACGTTTTAGACAAGCGAAAAGGGATTCGGGCAACAGCCCGTTATAAAATTTTTTATTTAAGCACGAAATTCTTGAGTATTTTGTCTTTTGCTTTGTGGGGGCTATCAGGCCGATCGGGCAAAACACGATTTGCACGAGAGTGCTCCCAGGCAGAAAAAAACAACCTTTAACTCCCTCTGAGCCTCGAATAATTGGGGTGGAGCTATCCATGGGAAAAAATAAGACACTGGGTTGAGGGCTTATGATTATGAGGTTATGGAGAACCTTGATTATATTGAATCTTACAATTGCTATTTCTCTTTCTGGCTTGCCTGCTTTGTCTAAAGCACAGAACATGGGAAATGACTGCCTGTTATGCCATGGAGAGGTTTACAAAAAGGGGGTCTCCAGTGTCTATCAGCACTCCCCGTTTAAGAAAAGGGCATGTGGGGCCTGCCACTTGAAACAGGGACACGCCATTCAGGGAAAAGGCGTCGCAAAGCTAAAGGCAGCTGAGCGGGTTATCTTGAGTAAACCCGATTACCTGACGGAACATACCATTATACTAAAAGGGCTCATTAATCAGGCGATTTATCGTATCAATATTATTTTTAAGGATCTCTCAGGAAATAAGATAAGAACAAGCTTTGGAAAGGTCATCCCGGCAAGGATACAGGATATAAAGACATACGAAAGAAAACCACCGGTGATATCCGGGATTCGGGTGGGTTCAATAACAAAATCTGTATTTCTTGAGACCACCATAACATGGGATACGGATGAGCTCTCAACTTCTTGCGTGGAATACGGGCTTTCTGATCGATATGGCGAATGCACTTCTGAGGATATCGTCCTAGTTAAGCATCACCGCATCAGGATCTATGAACTGGAAGAGGGAAAGGATTACCACTTTAGGGTCATCTCCCGGGATATGTTTGGTAATAAGGCGGTCTCTGAGGATTGCGTGTTCAGTACAGCGAAGGTGTTACAGGTTTCTGGTGCCGAGGAAAAGGGGGACAGCAATATAGAGTCTGTAAAATTGGCTGTGAAGAAGGCGCACGCCTTTCTAAGGCGTAAAAAGGGAAAAAAGTCAGACATTGGTTTATACTTGGAGACCACAAAACCTGCCAATGTAACCATTGAATACATGAAGGTCAGAGATGGGTGTACCGATTTGAATGTTGGCAAGGGCCTCACCATCGATGCCTGCTATCAGTGCCATCCCCCTGACGTTCTGGGTCTATCCCACCCTGTAGGTGTGGCCGCCAAAGGGACAACAAGGATTCCCGATGATTTGCCCGCGTTGACAGGAGGCATTATCACCTGCGTCACCTGCCATAACGTCCACGGAGGGAACATGAAACATTTTGTGCGAAGGGAGACAACCAGTTGTGATACCTGTCACGGGGACTAAAGGGATATTGTAGAAGACAAGATCAGCAGATATAGGTTCCTGAGCTAAGCGGACTAAATTCGAACAAAGGAGGGAAGAATGTCAACTCCAGGCAAGGTTTATAAACGGAAAAAGTTCTTTAACTTTTCCATAAAAAGAAAGCTGCAGTGGCGGATTTTGTTAAAAATATGGGGTATTATTCTTGTGTCGTTACTCATTACAAGTATTATTTTTTATTTTTATAGTGACATAAACGTAGGAAAATCCTACCGTTCATTTCACGTGAAGGCCACCAATTTCTTGGATTTTCTTATTCCCGTGCTGCTTACCGGTTTTTTGGCGAGCCTAATTTTGGGTGTGGTTGCGAGTCTCTTCTTTCCCCATCCCATTGCCGGGCCCCTTTATAGAATAGAGAGGGAACTCGTTGACATCGGAAAAGGCAATTTGCGCAGTAAGATGGATATTCGAAAAGGGGATGAACTCGGGGATTTGGCAGATGCTATTAACGTTATGATCCGGGGATTGAGGGATAACATCAAGGCAATCAGTGATATTTCCATGGAGATTGAGGCGCTTGTCGCAAGTGCAAAAGGCGAAGAGCCTGCTGAAACCATCAAAAAGATTAAAGCCGCAAACGCGAACTTACAGGAGACCATTAAGAAGTTCAAGTTATAATGACAAAGTAAGTAAGGATTTGCCATGCTCCGACATAGGATATTACACCACCTATGAGCGAGTGGGGTCGCCTTTTCAAGGCCATACAAAATGGTGGCGTTGACCGGCCTGCTTTTCTCAACTCCGCCTTGTGCGCAGGGAGCTTCGCATGGGATTGATTTGTTGAACCGACAAGACAAGAGACATTACAAGCTGGAGAAGGGTGGGAAGATAACGAAAGTTATCTTGACATACCTCTTTACTTTCTCATTGCTTGTTATTACGACTGCATACGCTGTTGAGGAATACTACTCAAAAGAGATCAGGGTAAGCGGCGATAATGCTAAGACCGTTACCTTAACCCTAAAAGATCTTGAGGCAATGAGCCAGGTGCTTCTGAATAATGTCAGGGTATATACAGGTGTTTATGACTATGTTGGCGTTCCTCTGAGAGATGTTATCAGAAGGGCCGGTTTTCCAAAAAGGTTACATCACTGGGGGCGGTTCGTTTTTATGGTTAAGGGCCTGGATGGCAATTTTGCAGTCTTTTCGTGCGGGGAAATCTTTAACCGTCGTGATGGTAGTCGGATCGTGATCGTGTTCAAGCGTCGCTATGCAGGCAGTCAAGGCGCATTCCAGTATCTCAAACCCAGATTGGGAGGGATGTTTTGTCTTATTACCCCTGATGACAAAGTGATTGACAGGCGGACTGTGAAGTGGGTATCAGATATTCATATTTATTATGGGGGGCCACAATATGAGGCAGGTACGGACGATAGTCGGAAAGGGCACACGAAGTGACTTTCCTGGGAAAAGCGTTTTCTGCCAAATACGTCCGGGGCAAGATAGAACCTATTTCAAAACTCTCTTTGCTAAGATTATAAAACTCGGGCTAACGCCCTAAAACAGTTACATTTTTTTGGCGCTTTGCTAAGAACTTTTGGCAGAAACGGCCAAAATGGAGTCGTCAAAGGGTTTTGAAACAGCTTCTAAGAAAATTGTGAAATTAAGGATCAATATAGACGCGACGGTTACTTTTCCCGATGGCGCAATAAACTTCATAGTTGATCGTCCCGATCCTTGTTGAAATCTCCTCGGCTGTAATCCGTTCATCGCCTTGGGCTCCCAAAAGTACCACTTCATCGCCGACCGAAACGCCCTCTACCCCGGTGACATCCACCATGGTCAAGTTCATACACACACGACCCACCACCGGTACGCGTCGCCCGTGGATCAGTACCTCTCCATTATTCGAAAGTAAACGACTGTATCCGTCATCATAGCCGACAGGGATGGTTGCGATGGTGCACCTTTTGGGGGTCGTATAGGTGCAGCCATAGCTAATGGAGGTGCCCAGCGGGACGGTTCTGATCTGAATCACTCGGGATTTGAAAGTCATGACCGGCTTGAAGGACACTGAAGCCGCCCACCCCTGGGCAGGCGGCGAACCATAAAGGAGGATCCCGGGTCGTGCCATACCAAGGTCTAAGCCCTTATTTCCCAAAAGTGCACCGCTATTTGAAATATGAATGACACGAGGGGAGACCCCGAGTCGCCTGCTCTCTTCTATAACCTTATGGAACCGCCTTATCTGTTGGTCGGTGAACGGGTGACTAGGCTGATCGGCTATGGCAAGGTGGGAAAATAGCCCTTCGAGTTCAATTCCCTTTAGCGGCAAGATCTCTTTTAAGAAATTTCGCAGGTCTTTGAAGCAAACTCCTAGGCGGGTCATACCCGTGTCTACTTTGACGTGGACCGGTGTCACCTTGCCCTGTTCGGCCGATATTCGGGAGAGTTTTTCCGCAATGTCCAGTTGAAAGAGTGATGGCGTGAGGCCATGTTCAACAACGGCCGAAACCTCGTTGGATGTGATTCCCATCATGATCAAGATCGGGACCTTGCAGCCAGCTTTTCTGAGCGCCAGACCCTCTTCCAGCTCGAATACCCCGAGATAATCAATACCTGCCGACTCCAGAGTCCTGGCCACAGGTATCATGCCATGGCCGTAGGCATCTGACTTGACAACGGCAAGTATCCGGGTGTGAGGACCGGCCAATCGCTTGATCTCAAAAAAATTGTGCCTGAGCGCACCAAGGTCAATGATCACTTCATTGGGTATCATGGTTCGGCTCCCATAGGGGAAGTTTAACTGTGAAGGTACTTCCCTTACCTTCGGTGCTTTCCACGTGGATGCTGCCGCTGAATGTTTCAATAATGCGCAGACTGATGGCAAGCCCTAACCCGGTCCCCTTGCCCGGGGGTTTTGTGGTATAAAACGGATCAAAAATCTTGTTGAGTTCAGATGTGGCAATTCCCCTACCTGTATCAGAAACCGAGATTTCAATAAATTCCTTTGGAGTCTCGTCCGAACCTGGCCCCCTTGGGTCGGGACCAGAAACTCGCCTTGTAGCAATCGCCAGAGTCCCCGCCCCTTCCATGGCGTCACACGCATTTAGCATCAGGTTGACTATAACCTGCTTTAATTGGTTGGGGTCGGCCCACACCATCCCAACTTCTTTCTCAAGATGCGTCTCGGTTTTAATAGATGCCATCAGGCTTTGACGAGCAAGAAAAGAGGTGCTCTCCAAAACCAAGGCATTCACATCCACTGGTACTGGCTCACATGGAGAGGGTCTTGAAAAATCGAGGAGTTCACGGATGATGGTACTGATTCTGGTCATCTCCTTTTCGATCCTCACGAGATAATCCATAGCTTCAGCGTTGTCCGCCACCTGATCCATTAAGAGGTTTGTATAGCCCAGGATAGCTCCGATCGGATTGCCCACTTCGTGGGCCACACCTGCAGCGAGCCGACCTATAGAAGAAAGCTTTTCCGAGCGTAGTACTTCCTCCCGGGCCTGTTTGAGTTCCAGGTTGGCCGCTTCCAGAGAACGAATATGGGCTTCCAGGCGCTCCTTGTTTTCTGCAAGTCTCTTTAGCATCCGATTAAGAGCCACGGTCAAGTGGGCAATCTCATTCCGTTCGCTCTTGGTCATCATGGAAAAGAGATCGGTCTCTTCAAAGTGATCGGCTATGTTGACCAGACGCTTGATAGGCCGGATCACGATTCTAGACAAAAGAAAGTTTCCAAAGACGACAAGCACTATCACATTCAAACCTATGTAAAACCAGATAAGCAGCTGGGACCTCCTCAATCCCTGGGTCACCGCATCAAGGCGAACAGGCACTCGCACGGCCGCAATGCATTGTCCATCGGCAAAGATGGGGGCTGTTATGTTAAGTAGAGTGCGGTCCTTGTTTATCTTGGTGCTGAGTTTTTCTGTCTTAAGGACTTCAGCAATTTGACTGTCGGTAAGCACGTTTGAGCCCTTTAAATGCTCCTGACCAACCCATACGGAGCCATCTTTTCCTACCACAGTGATCCCTTCGTATAGTCCTGGATGGCCCATCCAGGAAATTCCATCGTGAAGGCGTTCCTTTAAGCGTTGCAGAGAAGGCGGGTGACTCTGTTTTTTACTGCCCTGGACGGCCGCTTGTATCCTTTGGACGACGGCCATGCCATCACGGGTTTTATATCGAAGTAAATCACGCTCCGTGACCCGCAAACCAACAAAGCTGGTTAGGGTCATGGCAGCAACTAAAAGGAGAGTTAAACTCAGCAGGATTTCGGTTCGAAGGCCCACGCTAAATGTTTTCAAGGCTTCCACCCCATTAAGGCCACGTACCAGCCCAAGATTTGGGGCCCGAAAAACAGGAAAAGCAGCGCTCCGATGCCAAGAAAGGGACCAAAAGGGATCGCCAGCCTTCGACCGCCATTCGTGCGGATCGCCAGGACGATGCCTGCGACAGTTCCAATGGCTGACCCGACAAAAATCGTAAATATAACAGCCTTCCAACCCAAAAATGCACCGATCATGGCAAGTAGCTTGATGTCACCACCGCCCATCCCTTCCTTTTTGGTCAGCAAATAGTAACCCCAGGCAATCAAAAGCAAAATACCTCCGCCCAAGATCATCCCAATCAAGGATTCTTTGTATGTGATGTGTTTAAGGACAAACGATGCGAGGAATCCAATTGCGATTCCTGGGTAGGTAATTACATCAGGGATGATTTGATGATCAAGGTCAATGAAGGTGATCACGATAAGGGCTGAGACCAGTCCGTATAGAAAAAGGCCTTCCCACGAGAGACCATAGTGTGCAAAGACCGAAAGTGCAAAAAGGCCTGATACAAGTTCAACCAGGAGATACCTCAAGGGAATTGCAGTGCCACAGTGCCGACATCGCCCTCGAAGCCAAAGATAGCTCACCACGGGCACGTTATCATAAAAGGCAATTTTGGACTGGCAGCTTGGACATATAGATCGAGGATGTATCAAAGAAAGTGACCGGGGAAGGCGGTAAATACAAACATTCAAAAAACTCCCTACGGCCATGCCGAACAAAAAGATCCAAACTTTAACAACGAGGGGCTCCACACGAAGGTCTTTCCAATTCGATGGGTTACATGTTAACGGGCTGTTTCCCAAACCACGACAATTAAAGCTCCTTGGAGCAAGCTTCGGGGTCAGCGCTCGCTGGGCATTTTCAAGTTTCAGCTCTCATTTGGTGAACATGGCCAGCTTATTAAAGCTGAAAAATCACAAACACTTAAAAAAATTAAGTATAGGGGATGGTCCAAAAAATCAAGATTTTTGTTGTCATCAAGAGATAGTGTCCTATACTATATATATAATTTATATGTTATTATTAAATTGACGAATACTTCATATTGGTTTTGTTGTTTAGGCAGTCTATGGGCTGCGATTTTCTTTAAAACCGTTTGAGATCAACTGATATCTGTAGGGCCTGTTAAATTAGCGTCTTAGACGTGAACCAGCTATGAGCTGATATATTTAAGGGGCAAGCCTTGCAGAACCATAAGCCCTGATGAACACCGGCTTGGAAATTAAGGAACGTACATGGCACAAATAAATGGTTTGGATACGGTTGACATCATCCACGAAGATGGTGAAGCCATAGATATCCCGGATATACTCCCCCTGCTTCCTTTGCGCGACGTCGTTGTCTTTACGTATATGATTATCCCCCTATTTGTGGGTAGAGACAAGTCAGTTCGCGCCGTGGATGCTGCTATGGCCAAGGATCGCCTACTTCTTCTGTCCACTCAAAGTAACCCTACGGTTGAAAATCCAAAACCCGGAGATATTTACAGGGTGGGCACAGTGGCGATGATCTTACGTATGCTCAAGCTTCCAGACGGCCGAGTGAAGGTTTTAGTCCAGGGCTTAGGCAAAGCCCGAGTCGTCAATTATACAAAAACGGAACCTTTCTATCAGGTCCGGATCGAAGAGATTCCCGAACAGGAAGTAGAGAACATAAGCGTTGAGGCCGAGGCACTCATGCGGAATGTCTGTGAAGAGAGTGAAAAGATTCTTGAATTGCGAGGCGAGCTGACCGGTGATGTGAGCGCTATTTTACGTGGCATCGATGAGCCAGGTAGACTGGCGGATCTAGTGGCTTCAAACCTTAGGTTAAAGGTGGAACAAGCCCAGGGACTTCTGGAAATAAATGACCCCTTTCAGAAGCTTCAAAGAGTCAATGAGCTGCTGGGTAAAGAGCTGGAAGTCTCTGCCATGCAGGCCAAGATCCAGTCAGATGCCAGAGAAGAAATCTCCAAGACGCAACGGGAGTATTTTCTCAGGGAGCAGATGCGAGCTATTCACAAGGAATTGGGAGATATTGACGAAAAGGCTCAGGAGGTTTCAGAATATACCAAGAAGATCAAGAAGGCCAAAATGTCAAAGGAGGCTGAGAAAGAGGCCTTTAAGCAACTAAAGCGCCTCGAGCAAATGCACCCGGATGCTGCTGAGGCCTCCATTGTGCGTACCTACCTGGATTGGCTGGTTGAGGTCCCGTGGCGTAAATCAACGAAAGAAGTGCTTGATATAAAAAAGGCCCATGAAGTCCTGGATGAGGACCATTATGATCTCAAGAAAGTAAAAGAGCGCATCCTAGAATATCTGAGCGTACGAAAGCTTAACAAGCACATGAAGGGCCCTATCCTGTGTTTTGTGGGACCTCCCGGGGTGGGAAAGACCTCACTAGGGCGATCGATTGCAAAGGCTATGAACCGGAAGTTCTTTCGGATATCCTTGGGTGGTATTCGAGACGAGGCCGAGATTCGAGGACACCGCCGTACGTATATTGGGGCCATGCCTGGGCGGATCATCCAGGGCTTGAAGCAGTGTGGTACAAATAATCCTGTATTCATGATGGATGAAGTAGATAAGATAGGTGCTGATTTTCGCGGGGACCCGGCTGCTGCCCTCCTGGAAGCCCTTGATCCTGAACAAAACGTTAGCTTCAGTGACCACTATTTGAACCTTCCTTTTGATTTGTCAAAAGTTATGTTTATCACCACGGCCAACCTAGTCGACCCCATCCTCTCGGCCCTGAGAGATCGGATGGAGATTATAGAACTTGCTGGATATACGGAAGAAGAAAAACTTGCCATCGCCCAACAGTTCCTAGTCCCACGCCAGATCAAAGAAAACGGGATCAAGTCAAAGCATTTAGGAATTAGCCAAGAGGCGTTACGCAAGATCATATCACAATATACCTTTGAGGCGGGCGTCAGGAATCTGGAGCGCGAGATTGGCACCATATGCCGCAAGGTCGCGCGCAAGGTGGCTGAAGGCGAAAAGGGTCCGTTCAAGGTCACCAGTGCCAACCTTCACCGCTACTTGGGTGTTCCAAAATATCTCCCTGAATTGGAGCAGAAATCACATGAAATTGGGGTTGCCACAGGATTGGCATGGACCCAAGCCGGGGGAGAGGTTTTGTATGTAGAGGCCTCCACGATGAAAGGAAAGGGCGACTTGACCCTTACGGGCCAATTGGGAGAGGTAATGCAGGAATCTGCAAAAGCCGCCCTGACCTATGCCCGCTCATTTGCAAAGACACTTGGCATTAAAAACAATTTTTACCAGGATCTTGACATTCACATACACGTTCCTGCAGGAGCGATTCCCAAGGACGGGCCTTCGGCCGGTGCTGCCATAGTCACAGCACTGGTTTCGACCTTGAGCGGACGACCGGTGAATAGAGACGTGGCCATGACTGGAGAAATCACCCTCCGTGGACGCATCCTTCCGGTGGGGGGACTCAAGGAAAAGGCATTGGCCGCACTCAGGGCCGATGTCCGAAAGATTATTATTCCTGAGAAAAACAAGAAGGATCTGGCTGAAATTCCTTCAAACATCAAGCGAAAACTTGCCTTTTTACCAGTAAGTCACATGGATGAGGCCTTGAAGATTGCCCTGAACCCAAAGCCTGCCAGGAAGCGAACCCGCAAGTCCCGTTGAGGACATGTTTGGTCGAGTCGTTAAAACGCAGATTGCGATTGATTTTGCAGCGTCCGCAGATTAATCAGTGTAATCAGCGTTTTAACGACTTAACCGTGAATAGTGATGAAAATCCTTGCAGTTGATACATCTGGCCCCACAGGAAGCGTGGCCATCTTGGAGGGCGATACGGTATTAGCCGAGGTGGCAGTGACCAGCACACAGACGCATGCAAAACGCCTCATGTCTGCCATAGACATGACCCTTTGGATGGCGGGCCTGACAATTGGAGAATGTGAGGGATTTGCCGTAACAACGGGCCCGGGAAGCTTCACAGGTCTGCGGATCGGGGTCAGCACGGTTAAGGGATTGGGGTTTGCCACCCAGAAGCCGGTAACAGCTGTGTCCACGCTGGATGCCCTGGCCTACCAGTTTCCTTCTTTTCCCCATCTCATTTGCCCGGTCTTGGATGCTCGTAAAGGACAAATTTACACAGCCCTTTATGAATGTGCCAGTTACATGGACTGGGAAAGAGTGGTCGAAGATTGTGCGGTAGAACCCAGGCAATGGCTGAAGCAGATTCAGGGTTTGTGTCTCTTTGTGGGTGATGGTGCACATGTGTACAAAGAATTAATTAAGGATGCCCTTGGAAGGCTGGCGCACTTTGCACCACCGTATCTCAACACAATCCGGGCCTCGGTGGTGGCTTATATTGGGATGAGACAGATTCAAGATGGTCAGCTTGTGGATGTTGCGCAGCTGGTCCCCCATTATATCCGGAAATCGGATGCTGAAATAAAACTCGAGAAGGGTGTCGCCTATTGACAAAAGGCCTAAAGAAAGTATAATAAAATTTTTTTACAATTTAGCATGACTTTTTAATTTAATGCGAAGTTGCACCGAACAGACGGTGGGGAAATTCGTAGAGATCAAACAGGACAAATGTCTCGGTGCGGGAGTAGCTGTAACCGTGGGTTCAATGATCCATTCTGAGCGTTCTGAGCTGGCCAACCAAAGGGTTCTTCCAGTTGCCCGAGAGGGCTACCCGCTCATACTTGGATCGGCCCTTGTAACGGCCGTTTTTGCCGTTTTGGGACTCCACGTGCTGACCCTGTTTTGTTTGGCGGTCACCCTCTTTATTTGTTTTTTTTTCAGGGATCCAGAACGGGCCATTCCAGACGAAGAAGGGGCCGTGGTCTCCCCGGCCGATGGCAAGATCGTGGACGTTGGTGTCTTGCAAGAGAGTGATTTCTCCGCCGAAAAAATGCTTAAGATCAGTATCTTTATGTCCGTCTTCAACGTTCACGTCAACCGAATACCTGATCATGGGAAGGTCACTGAAGTGAATTACTATCCAGGCAAATTTTTTTCAGCTAACCTGGACAAGGCCTCGAGAGATAATGAACGAAATGCAGTGACTCTGGAGATAAGTGGTGGTCGCAGACTGATTGTTGTTCAGGTTGCAGGGCTCATTGCAAGACGGATCATCTGCAAGATACGCGAGGGAGACCGCTTAAGCCGGGGGGCGCGATTTGGTATGATCTGTTTCGGGTCTCGCTTGGATGTCTATCTTCCGCCAGACGCTGCTCCCGCTGTGTCTGTAGGCGATAAGGTCTTGGCCGGAACATCGGTATTGGCGCATCTATCATGAAGAGAAAACGTTCACAAAGAATGAAATTGCAGCGCGGGATCTATGTCCTGCCGAACCTTCTTACCTCTGCCAACCTTTTCTGTGGCTTTTATGCCATTGTTAGTGCTATCCAGGGCCACTTTTTGAAGGCGGCCATGGCTATAATGGTGGCGGCCGTGTTTGATGCGCTGGACGGTAAGATCGCCCGAGTCACCCGCACGGTGAGCAGATTCGGTCTTGAATATGATTCCCTGTGCGATGCCATATCCTTTGGCGTGGCTCCTGGCATCCTGGTTTATCTGTGGGCCCTTCAGCCCTTCGGGAGATTGGGATGGTTGGCAGCACTACTTTTCGTCGCCTGTGGTACGCTTCGACTGGCACGGTTTAATACCCAGGTCCATGTGGTTGGTAGTGATTACTTTAACGGACTTCCGATTCCAGCGGCCGCCTTCATGATCGCTACTACGGTTCTCCTCCTCTATCGTTTTGGCTGGACGGGGACGACTAAACACGTGACCATCTTGATCATGATCTACGTTTTGTCCTTTTTGATGGTCAGCACGATCAAGTATTATAGCTTTAAGCAGGCAGAGTTGTTTAAAAAGATGAAGTTCAACATGTTGGTGTCTGTCGTCCTGTTGTTTATCGTCATTGCGGCAGAACCAAGTATCACCTTCTTTGTTATCATGCTGAGCTATGTCCTTTCAGGCCCCTTCACCACCCTGTGGCTTCGCAAGAAGCGCCAGGACGAAGCGGCCTCTGGCGACAGGCTCAAGACACCCCACGAAGAGCCCGTATAAGCATGCCCCAAACCATTACGGAAAAGATTTTGGCTGCCCATGCAGGGCGCGACACTGTGGTACCAGGTGAACTCATCACTGTTCGCATCGATATGGCTCTGGCCAACGATATTACGGCTCCCATTGCCATTGATCTGTTTGAAAAATCAGATGAGGCGTCTGTGTTTGACCCAGAAAAGATCGCCTTGGTGCCAGATCACTTTGTACCCAATAAGGACGTCCGCTCTGCTATTCAAGTGCAGGCCATGCGCAATTTTGCCAGAAAATATCATATCAAGCATTTTTTTGAACTTGGTGAAATGGGGATTGAGCATGTACTCCTGCCAGAACGAGGCTTGGTACTGCCCGGGGATGTGGTGATTGGTGCCGACAGTCATACATGCACTTATGGGGCATTGGGGGCCTTTGCAACAGGTGTTGGAAGTACAGACATCGCAGCAGCCATGATCACGGGTGAAATCTGGTTTAAGGTTCCCGAGTCGATCAAGCTCGTATATCATGGCCAGCGCAGGAAATGGGTCACCGGAAAGGACTTGATTCTTTATACCATTGGTGACATCGGAGTTGACGGCGCCACATATAAAGCCATGGAATTTGCAGGCGATGTGATCAATGCCTTGCCCATGGCCGATCGAATGACTATGGCCAACATGGCGATTGAAGCGGGGGCCAAAAGTGGTATCATTTCACCAGATGAAATAACGCTCGATTACATAAAGCCGCGGGCAAAACGCTCCTTTAAATGCTATACGAGTGACCCGGATGCTACCTATGCAGAGGTCAGGACCTACGATGTCTCCGACATCGAGCCCCAGGTCGCCTTTCCCCATCTTCCCGAGAATACCCGAAGTATCTCATCGGTAGACAGGATTCCCATTGATCAGGTGGTGATCGGGTCTTGTACGAACGGCCGGATTGATGACCTTCGCCTGGCAGCTCGTGTCCTGAATGGCCGGACGATCGACAGCAATGTACGTCTCATTATCGTGCCTGCGACGCCTACTATTTACCGCCAGGCGATGGCCGAGGGGCTGTTGGAGATTTTTCTATCAGCCAAGGGGATTGTGAGCCCACCCACCTGCGGCCCGTGCCTGGGTGGTTTTATGGGAATCCTGGGGCCAGGAGAGCGGGCCGTGGCCACCACCAATCGTAACTTTGTGGGCCGCATGGGGCATCCCTCAAGTGAGGTCTATCTTGCCAATCCTGCTGTGGCGGCCGCCTCAGCTGTACTAGGGCGGATTGGGAGTCCGGAAGAACTGTAAATAGGAGCGTCCTTGCGGACTTGAGGGGCACTTCGCTGAAGGATCGTTTGCCTGCGGCGGGCTTGAGATGTGAGAAAGACATTAGAGGTTGGAGGCAGAATTTTCTGGCTTTTGCCTCAACTGAAACGCTCCTTGAGCGAAGCGGTCCTCGAATCTTAAAAAGGAGCAGGTGAGATCCGCCTGGGACGGAGCAACCGCGACTGGATACGGAAAACGACTTATGGTGCTTGAAGGGACTGTCTGGAAGTTTGGCGATAATATCGATACGGATGTGATTATCCCCGCCCCTTACCTGGTTACCACAGACATGGGCGAACTAGGCAAGCATTGCATGGAGGGGGTAGATGCCACATTTTCTCAAAAGGTCCAGCCGGGAGATATTATCGTGGCGGGAAAGAATTTCGGCTGCGGCTCCTCGCGGGAACATGCCCCGATGGCCATAAAAGGGGTTGGTATTGCATGCGTGATCGCAGAAAGCTTTGCCCGTATATTTTTCAGAAATGCCTTTAACATGGGCCTTCCGATTTTTGAATCCACGGGGGTCTTTCAGGGGATCCGGGATGGGGATCGGGTCTCGGTTGATCAAGATACAGGCGAAATTATAGACCATACAATTGGAAAACGATTTTTTGCGAACCCGATACCGCCATTCATGCAGGAGCTGATTGAGGCTGGCGGGCTTATGCCATATATACTTAAGAAAAAGGTGCACGTAAACCCATGACACAAAAGCAATATGATATCGCTGTGATTCCGGGCGATGGCACAGGCCCTGAGGTGATCGCTGAGGGGCTAAAAGTCCTTAATGTCGTCTCCCGAAAGTACGGCTTTCAGCTTTCTTTTTACACCTATGACCTGGGTGGTGAACACTTCAAGAAGACGGGAGAAACCCTGCCTGATGAGGTACTTGAAGCGATAAGGGGGCGCCATGCAATTTATTTGGGTGCGATTGGTCATCCTGAGGTGCCGCCTGGTGTACTGGAGAAAGGGATCCTCTTAAAGCTTCGGTTTGAGCTGGATCAATATGTGAACCTGCGCCCTGTAAAGCTTTATCCTGGTGTGGAGATTCCCTTGAAGGATAAGGGGCCTGAGGACATTGACTTTGTGGTCGTTCGGGAAAATACCGAAGGCCTGTATGCGGGAGCAGGAGGATGTCTGAGGCGCGGGACGCCCCAGGAGGTGGCTATTCAGGAATCGATCAATACCAGGATGGGGGTGGAACGCTGCATTCGGTATGCCTTTGAACTCTGCAGGCGACGCAATGGGGCTAAGAAATTGACGCTGTGTGGCAAGACCAATGTTTTGACCTATGCCTTTGATTTGTGGGAACGCACGTTCAAGGAGGTAGCACAGGCCTATCCGGATATTGAGACCGACTATGTACATGTGGATGCGTTGTGTATGTGGATGATCAAAAACCCGGAAAGGTTTGATGTCATTGTGACAGATAACATGTTCGGTGATATTATTACGGACCTGGCAGCCATTCTCCAGGGTGGCATGGGGGTGACAGCAGGGGCCAATATCAACCCTGAAGGGATCTCCATGTTTGAACCTATTGGTGGTTCGGCACCAAAATATACAGGGAAGAACATCATCAACCCCATTGCAGCCATCCTGGCCGCACAGCTTATGCTTGAGACATTAGGGGAAACAGATGCCGCACAGATCATCGAAAAGGCTGTCATGAAGGTCCTACAGGAGGACCTGAAAGGTGTGGCAGCGGGCCAGATGGGATATTCTACGTCCGAGGTAGGGGACTTGATTGTCGACTTTATAGAAGCAGCATGACGATTGGGATTTTGGATTAACAACTTTAGAAGCTATTTCAAAACCTCTCTTCTCGCTTCGCTAAGAACTTCACAAAATGGTCAAAATTGGCTCGCAAAGAGATTTTGAAACCACTTTAGGCACTTTAGTTCACTTTAGGCACTTTCACTGTTGAGGGGAGGCCAACAATGGGGAAACTGTTCAATGTCGCAGTGGTCGGGGCGACCGGGGCGGTGGGAAATCAGATGATAACCTGCCTGGAAGAGCGGAATTTTCCAGTAAACAATCTAAAATTACTGGCAACAAGCAGATCCGCAGGCCGAAAACTCCGATTCAAGGGGGAGGAGGTTCAGGTTGAGGCATTGACCGAGACCTCGTTCAAGGGCGTTGACATCGGCATCTTTTCGGCTGGCGGGGCAACCAGCCAAAAATATGCACCCTTTGCAGCCAAAGACGGATGTGTGGTCGTTGACAATTCTGCAGCTTGGCGCATGGATCCTGATGTTCCCTTAGTCGTTCCTGAGGTGAATCCCCATGCTGTGGCCAAGTATGCCGACAAGGGGATCATTGCGAACCCGAATTGCTCTACCATCCAGATGGTGGTGGCCCTGGCTCCCATTCACAGGAAGGTTGGCATCAAGCGGATCGTGGTTTCCACCTATCAGGCGGTCTCTGGCACCGGCAAGAAGGCCATAGACGAACTTTACAACCAGACGAAGGCTATTCTGAATTTCCTGGAGCCTGAAAAAAGAGTCTATCCTCATAGGATCGCCTTTAACTGCCTCCCGCACATCGATGTTTTCCTTGACAATGGATATACCAAGGAAGAGATGAAGATGGTCAACGAGACCCGAAAGATCCTAGAGGATGATTCCATCGGGATTACGGCGACAACTGTACGCGTGCCGGTCTTTTTCAGCCATTCAGAATCGGTTAATGTGGAGACACGCCATCCCATTACTCCAGAGGAGGTACGAGCCTTGCTCGAAAATGCTCCAGGGGTAATTGTTGCGGATGACCCCTCAAAGAACCTTTATCCCATGGCTATTGATGCGGCGGGTCGGGATGAAACCTTTGTGGGTCGTATCAGGGCGGATGAGTCTGTGTCAAATGGGATCAATCTATGGATCGTATCGGACAATATCCGCAAGGGCGCGGCGACCAATGCGGTCCAAATTGCAGAGATTTTAGCACAGAACTATCTTGGCTCATGAGGGGCCTTGATCGTGACCCGTGAGTATGAAGGCTCATAATAGATGTCCAATTGTTCATGCTGGATGACAAATACCGAACAAGGAGTGAAACACCTTGGAACGCATCCCTATAACACGAGCGGGCTATGAGACCCTGAAAGAGAAGGTAAGATACCTTAAGGAAATTGAAAGGCCAGAGGTCATAAAGGCCATTCAGGAGGCCCGAGCCCATGGGGACATTTCAGAAAATGCAGAATTTGAAGCCGCCAAAGAACGCCAGGCGTTTGTTGAAGGGAAGATTAGAGAACTTGAACACAAGATTGTTCACGCTGATGTAATCGACCCGAGTAAAGTGAAGACCGACTGGGTTACGTTTGGCTGTACGGTCATTCTGGAGAATCTGGGTACAGAAGAAGAAGTGCGATATCAGCTTGTGGGGCCGGACGAATCGGATGTGAACCAAGGGCGTATCTCAGTATCCTCGCCACTCGGAAAGGCGTTGATCGGAAAAAGGGTAGGCGATGAGATTGTCGTCCAGGCCCCTGGCGGGCAACGGCGATATGAAGTGGTTGACATTTTGGCCTTGTGAGAACGCTATTTGGCTTTTGACATCCCCGTTTAGAAGCAACAGGAGATTATATCATGATCCGGAATAAATTATTTTGTTTCTTTTTCGCCATGGTTTTGCTTGTGGCAGGTTGTACCACCTACAAGAGACAACCTGTCTCTTTTAAGATGCCTGCAGCTTATCCCAATGCGATAAAGGTGGCCGGGGCGACTGTTGCTGCAAAGGCCTATGACAACCCTAAAGAAGCCAAGGAAGCCTTTGGATTTGATATCCGGGGTGCAGGGCTTTACCCTGTGCAGGTCATCTTTGATAACCTAAGCGACCACTCCCTTCAGATTGAGCCTTCCCAGACCTTCCTGATTGACGGAGAAGGAAATTTGTGGTCGATTGTCGACTCCAGTCTTGCCTATGATCGCGTGACCGAGAAAACCAAGATGTCCCGAATTGCAAGAGCGGGTGTCAAACCTGGCATTTTGAGTGGTGCGGCAGGCGCATTGCTGGGGGCTGCCATTGGGATTATCAGCGGCGAAAATGTGCTCAAAGCTGCCGGCAAGGGTGCTGCTCTAGGTGGTGCCATTGGTGCAACAGCCGGTGGGGTACAGGCCGCCACTTCTGGTGCGGACGCCCGGGCTGAGATTGCCGACGACCTGAGGGAAAAGTCCTTGGAAAACGAGGCCATCGCGCCCCGTAGTATTGCTCACGGATTCATTTTCTTCCCTGGTGAGGCCAAGGGTGCAGGTGAGCTGAGGCTTCAGTTGCGGGTAATAGAGACCGGCGATATATACACCATTCGCCTTGGCCTGTAGAAAGGGGTGCGTTTCTTAATTCATTGTGGCGTTTCTTTTATCGTGCGGCTAACCCCTTTTTCGGCCTATTACAGATGAAGGAGCGTCCTGAAAGCCTTTGGGACTCGAGGCCCGGCCCTTTGGGGCCTTGAGGATGAAGGCGAAATTTTCTTTGTCTTGCACCTAAGCGAAACGATTCTCAAACAAGGCGCTCCTTTCGTATATTTCTCTGTGGTGAATCATTTTTCTATAGTTCAAAGTACCCTTGTTGAACGGGTATGGAAAAGGAGGTTTTCATAAAATGGCTCGTGTCACTATCGAAGATTGCTTAATGCGGGTTCCGAATCGCTACAAGTTGGTTCATGTTGCCGCAAAACGCGTTCGGCAGATGCGAGAAGGTTCCCAGTATCTGGTGCACTCGCCCAAGAACGAGGATATCGTCATCGCCCTGCGAGAAATTGCAGCCGGAAAAATCCGTCTAAAAGAATTTGGAGACACAGAAGCGGAATAAAGGGGGCCGGATGTCTCTTGACAGGGGCAAAGCCGTGTTGCGGGCAGTTGGCCGGGCAATACACCACTATGAGATGATCTCAGAAGGGGATCGAGTTGCTGTGGGCCTGTCTGGTGGAAAAGACAGCCTGACCCTGATGTGGGCCCTCCAGGAGCGCCTATCCCGCATACCCATCCATTATTCCCTTTTTGCCATTTACATCGATCTGGGTTTTGAAGGGGATCCAGCTGGTCTTATTGCAGATTACTGCAAAAAGATGGGCTATGGATTGACGGTCGAACATACTGATTATGGGAGGCGGGGCCACAGCGAGAAAAATCGCGAAAATCCGTGTTTTCTCTGCTCGAGACTCCGAAGAAAACGACTATTTGAACTGGCCCACGAACTAGGGTGCAATAAGCTGGCGCTTGGTCACAACATGGATGACATAATCGAAACGTTGTTTTTGAACATGTTTTACAGTGGGGAGATCAGCACCATGGTCCCGAACCAGCCCTTTTTCAAAGGGAAACTCACGGTGATTCGGCCGCTTGCTTTCTTAGATGAGTCAAAAATCAACCGGTTTGCAGAAGATTACGGATTTCCTGAGTTCAAGAATCCATGCCCCACGGCGATGCTTTCAAAGCGCTATGAAATCAAGAAGATGCTTAACAGCCTGTATAAGACCAATAAAAAAATAAAGGGCAATATCTTTCGCGCCATGAGCCATGTGAAGCCGGATTATCTTCTGAGCACTTCATGGAAACCCAATCAGTTGAATTGAGCGTTGTTGATTCAACAAGAAAATATGAAGGAGCGAAAATGAGGCTGAACCATGTCGCCCTGGTTTGCAGCTCCGAACAAAGAGCCGATGCCTTCTATGAAGGCATTCTCGGGTTAAAAAAGATAAAATCATTCGTACTATCCAAGGATTTATCACGTCAAATATTTGGTATTGATCATGAGTGCCCGGTTGTTGTCTATGGAAACGATCAATTCACGGCAGAGGTATTTGTGGCCGCCCGCGCCCCTGAGCGGGGCGCCGGCTTTGAACACGTTTGCCTTGAAGTGCAGGACAGAGATGCCTTTGTTAAAAGGTGTCATGCCATGGAAGTGGCGGTGAACCAAATCCCCAAAGGGGACGCCTTGCTCACATTTGTTAAGGATTACGATGGGAACCTGTTTGAGATAAAAGAGCTGGCTGGAGAACTTACAGGCCCGTCAGGCTAGTGCCTGATGCGTGTTTGCAGTAATGTTTGGGTTCTGTCCCCTTCTTGAACACCGCTGTGACCGCATTCGGGCAATTCTCGGATGCAAGGAGCCCTGATTCGGCATCGATTCGCACCCTTACAACCCCTTCTGGCAAAGAGAAATCACGATAAGGTCGGCCTGCCAGCGCCTGCTCCATAAAATCGATCCATATGGGAAGGGCAGCCCGGGCACCTGTTTCCTTGTTGCCCAATGTTCCATGGTGGTCCAGACCCACCCACACGCCTGTAACAATCGTTGGAGAAAATCCTACAAAAAGGGCATCCCTGTAACTGTCGGTCGTTCCGGTTTTGCCCGCCAAAGGCCGATTGATACACCTTGCTGCCTTGCCAGTCCCCTCCTGCACGACTGCCTGCAGCATATCGGTCATGATGGCTGCGGTTTCAGGGCTGATTGCGGTGCGCATCTGAGGTTTTGCCCGCCAGATAGAACGCCCTTCCCGGTCCAGAACCTCCAGGATCGCAAAGGGTCTTGTCCACACCCCCCTGTTTGGGAAGACGGCATAGGCTGCGGTCAATTCAAGGAGGGTGACCTCAGAGGTTCCAAGCACCAGGGAGAGGTTTGGCTGTAGGGGAGACTCTATACCCATCCTGTATGCCCACTGCACGGCAGTAGAGGGACCAAGCTTGTTAAGGAGTTTTACAGCTGGGATGTTTTGCGATACAGCCAGGGCCTGTCTGAGCGTCATGTCCCCCCTGAATTTGTTGGAAAAGTTTTTGGGGGTCCAGTCCGCACCCGCCTTAGCCCCCTTGAAGACGATCGGGGCGTCCCATATCACATCGTTTTGAGCAAAACCGTTTTCCAGGGCACAGGCATAGATCAAGGGCTTGAATGCTGAGCCTGGTTGTCTTCGGGCCATGGTGGCCCGGTTGAACGGACTCTCCTGAAAGTCTTTCCCGCCCACCATGGCCAGGATTGCCCCCCGGCTTGCATCTATACTAGCTAGGGCGGCCTGCGGACTTTCGAGTCCAAGCAGGCCGTGTCTTTGCATCCGGGTGGAAAGCTGCTCGAGGCCCTTTGTGACCGCTTTTTCAGCGGCTTTCTGCAGCTCATAGTTGAGTGTCGTATGCACCGTAAGACCTGTGCGGTACAAGCGGTCACCCCCGAACGCTTTCTCAAGGAAATTCCGTACATAGGCCACAAAGTAGGGGGCCTTCATTGAAATGTCTCGTCTTTTCGCAAGATTGAGTGGGGAGGACTTGGCCGCTATGAGTTGTTGTGATGTGATCATGCCATTTCGAGCCATCTGTTCCAGAACCACTGCGCGCCGTTTGAGTGCCAGGGATTTGTTGACCAGGGGCGAGTAGCGGGATGGCGATTTGGGCATGCCTGCAATGAGGGCGCATTCATCTAAGGTCAGCTTGCTGACAGGTTTTGCGAAAAACGTCTGTGCTGCGGCTTCCACCCCGTAGGCCCCGCTTCCAAAATAGACCTGATTCAAATAGAGTTCCAGGATCTCCTCTTTCGTATAGCGGCGCTCAATCTGAAAGGCCAGAAAGGCCTCCTTGAGCTTGCGTATGATACTCTTTCGGGGGGTGAGGAACAGGGTTTTTGCAAGCTGCTGGGTGATCGTGCTGGCCCCTTCTACGAATTCACCGGCCCTGATGTCCCTTACGATAGCCCGCAGGATTCCTTTCAAGTCGACCCCGGTATGCTCATAGAACTGGCGGTCTTCCGTCGCAATGACCGCCTGTTTGAGATAATCGGGGATCATGTGCAGGGGCACAGGGACCCGTTTCTGGGTGAAAAGTTCGGCCAGTAACTCCTTGTCTGTTGAATAGATGCGGGTAATGGCTGCGGGTTTAAAGGTCTCCAGGGCTCGAATCTGGGGCAGGTCATGGGTGAGGGCCAGGAATACGCCGCCCATGGCCCCGCTGATTACGGCTATCAGAAGAAAAACGATATAGATGACGCGTCGGCGTGAAGTAGTCATAACGCTCTCAATATATCAAATTCCTCAGGGGCATGATAGGGAGATCTTTTAATCTTAACAAGCAATGACACTTTTCTACCAAATGGAAACTGACTTTCCAAGGCCCGCCCTCTCTCCTATTAGAAAAAACGTAATAGCTCACCACTTGACCGGCTTGCTACCTGGCACAAGTAGAACCCGCTTCACTTTGGCATTCAATGCCTTGAGCAGGTGTGCTGTTACCCTTGGTGCAAACGGCTGCATGCCCTCCGGGCCGGAGGCCTACGTTCAGCGGTTTTCTTTGCCCGCTGAACGGTTACCCTGTTTTATTGCAGGAGTTGGAAGTGTTCACCTTCCTTCATGTCGCAGATATTCACCTGGATAGTCCTTTGTTGAAGCTTGAGCATTACGAAGGTGCACCGGTCGAAGCGCTCCGTTATGCGACCCTCCGGGCATTCGAGAACCTAGTGGAGCTGGCTATCGCCGAGGGTGTTTTGTTTATCCTCATAGCTGTCGACCTGTACGATGGTGATTGGAAGGATTCATAGGGCTCTATCTTATCTCACAAATGACCAGGTTGCGGGAGGCCGTATTGCCATCTACATCATCTCCGGTACTCATGATGCAGCCAGCAAGATCACGAAAATACGCCGAAGCTGCGGGCCAGGCAAGCTTGCGTTTCTCGTTCTCAAGGGGAAAAGGGCACAAAGTGTTATTTGTCTAATTCTGTTCTGACATGTAACCCTATTTTTTCTAAAATGTATGGTTTTTTTACATAGGCTCCAGCCCCCAATCTTTGAGCTTCTTTGACACGTTCTGTTTCAGAAAATCCACTTACAATGATTGCTTTTTGCCCTGGATGAAATTCGAGAATCCTTTTGTATGTGTCAAGACCATCAATCCCAGGGTCCATGATCATATCTAAAACCAATAAATCTACTGGATTGTTCTTCATATATTCAACTGCTTCTTCGCCACTTGAAACGGCTCTGACAGAATATCCCAATTTGCTTAACATCTGGGATGCAATTTGTCTTTGTTCTTCCACATCATCTACGACTAAAATTGTCTCACTACCCATATAATGTTCAATTGATACAGAGGTCTGTTTGTCGACTGGCTCTTGTCTGGTTACTGGAAAATAGAGTTCAAATCTTGTTCCTTTTCCTTCAGTGCTTATAACATCAATATATCCTTTGTGGTCTTTTACTGTTCCCCACACCACTGCCATGCCCAAGCCTGTTCCGCTTCTTCCCATCACTTTTTTGGTATAGAAAGGCTCAAATATTTTTTTTAAGTCATCAGGAGAGATGCCTATTCCAGTGTCAGATACGCTCAAAACGACATAATCGCCCTCTTGTACATCGTCATAACCCTTTATTGGGCAATCGATATATCGGTTAGTTGTGGATATGAAAACCTTTCCTCCATAAGGAATGGCCTCTGCTGCATTAGAGACCAAATTCATGATGGTTTTTGATAAGTGAACCGGAGATCCCAAAATATTTAGCAAGTTTTTTTCGAGATTCATTTCAAATTGAACATGGGGGTGCAATGCTTCTAATTTTATATGCTCAGGAGTTTTGAAATAATCAGAAATAATATCATTTAAATTTATCACGTCTGTAATAGCAGCTCCCCTTCTTGCTAAAGTTAACAGATCCTGCACAATCGCTGCAGCTCTTTCTCCTGACTGCTGTATGGTTAAAATGGGCTTTCTTAAAGGGCTGTATTCGGGGATTTCCATCAGTAGCAAATCAGGATAGCTTACAAGCCCACTTAAGACGTTGTTGAGGTCGTGAGCCACTCCTCCCGCAAGAGTCCCAATGGCCTCCATCTTTTGAGCATGATGCAATTGAGCTTCGAGTCGCTTTGTTTCGGTGATATCTCGGAGCACAACTATATTTCCGGCTGGTTGTCCATCCTTGCCCTTGAAGATGGAAGAACTAAGGTGGATATCCAACAGTTTCTCATCCTTGGTGAAGCACTTGGTTTCAAATGATTCAACCTTTTCACCTCTCAGCATACCCATGGCAGCTTTTGTCTCTGGCCAATTTTTTTCAGGAACAAAATCTATACGATTCCCAAGGAACTCATCACGCGACCAACCAAAGGTTTGAACGAAAGCGGGATTGATATAAGTTGCTTTTCCTTCCATATCGTACACCACGATAGGGTCAGGCGATGATTCCAACAACAAGCGGTGGCGTTCCTCACTTTCCCGCAGCGCCTCCTCGACCCGCTTGCGCTCAGTGATCTCAATCCGCAATTCTTTATTGGCTTTTGCAAGTTCCGCAGTTCGTTGTTCAACCCGTCTTTCTAACTCATCGTGAGTCCTTTTTAGTAAATCCTCGGCGCGTTTGCGCTCGGCGATTTCCTTCTCGAGCTGCTGATTTTTTTCCTCAATTTCTCGCTTCCTACCAGATGCCTCCTTGAGTCGCGCATGAAGAACCAGGTTCTGTGTGTTGATCCGTAAGACGATAGCCGTTCCGCTCAGAAGGATCAGCGCTAATACCCCCATCGCCAAGAGCAAGTGCTGTGGGGCTGCACGGCCAAACACCTCGGTGACTGGCAAAACGGTGACCAGGGAGAACGGCGTATCATTGACCGGAACCCGAACAGCAAGCATGTTCACCTTGGCCCCGTCTTTACGGACTGCCTCAAACCGATGGGTTTTGCCGATTTCTATATTGCCAAGGTCAGACAGCCCGGAAAAGGCGGCTTCTGATTCTACGTCTGCTGGAAAGTGGAATTGATCTTTCCCGGAAATGATAAAAACAGACCGTTTCGAAGAGGCTCCCGCCACCTTGACGAGATGATTGTAAAGGGTCTGAGCTGAGATCCATGCAATGATTTGCCCGGTATATTTGTTCTTGAAAAAATAGGGAATGGAAACCATCACCCTCGACCTCCCCCTATCATGTTTGGCGATAATGGTTGCGGCCAAGCTTTCAGGGGCAAGGAACTTTTTCCAGTCCCACTCATGTCCTCGTTTTGCGTTTATCGGTTGGCTGTCGATAAGTAATTTCCCGTCGCTGTCGACAAAAACGATCCGGGTATAGATCCTATCTTCGTCAAGCTTCCTGTCCTCCAAAAGACGCTCAAAACTCTGAGCTATGCCAAACAAGCTGGCCCGCAACCCATATTCCATTGACATCCCGAGGGCCTTATTTTCAAAAAATATAGAGATTTCCCTGCTTGCCGCGAGGTCCTTTAGATCATTTTTGCGCTCGGAGTAAAAGTAGCTCACTGCTGTTGCGCGCTTTTCCGTGTCCTGCCTTAATTGTTCCAGAGCGGATTCCTGCAGCTCGAGCTGTGACAGATAATTCGCACCAAGCAGGAAGCCGATGTACGTAACAAGGGCAACGCTTACGACAACAAGAGCGAAATTTCTCCTTTTTGGCAGCGTCCAAACTGATCGCATATCCACTACTCTACTGCTGTGGAGCCTCGTTTCTCCGCCTTACTTTTCCTCAAAGAATTCAGGGTAGTACCTAAAAACAGCCGGGTAGTATTTTTTGATGAGGCGCAAATACGTTCCATCCTTCCTGCACTGTTTGAAAAACTGGTTAAAGGTATCCCGTAACCGCGGGGATGTTTTGGGGAACGCATAACCCATATTTTGCATGGGAGAAACCGGACCGATGACTTTAATGTTACCGGGCCATTTTTCCAGGGCGATCAGGGCATCAGGTAGGTCCAGGATAGTTGCCTCGGCATCGCGGTTGATGACAGCGGGAGCCAATGCGTTAAGGCTTCCGTTAAATAACCTGACCATAGCTCCGACCTTTTTCAGGCTGTAAAGGGCCGGGTCAAGGCAGGTATCAGCCTTTCCCAGGACGCTCCTCTCCCTGAGCATCGCCTTTACTGCAGCAATATCCTTGTTAATATCGCCGCTGGGCTTGATCGGTTTCATGGCCGAATCCGCTCGCGCGACCAGCCAGACCTGGGTCGGGAAGGTTGGAGTGGAATAATCTATAATCTTCTCACGCCAAGGAAGGATGGTCAAGCCATTGGCGATAATATCACCTTTAACGGGTACGTCGCCGAGGATCTCAATATCGTCACCTTTAGGCTTGACCTTTTTCCCGGACAAGTCCCCGATCACATCTTTCCAGGAAGTCTTAACGTATTCATATCTCACGCCCAAATGTTGAGCAAAAAGTTTTACTAATTCCACATCCAGTCCGTCTCCGCTTCCCGTGACAAAATTAGCATAAGGAACTCCAAGGTGTCGCAGAGACCCTCTTTCCTTGATTTCCCGAAGATCAGCTCCAAAGGCACACCCGATGAGAATGCTTACTACTATGACGATAGTCCATACCCAGGTTTTCACATGAGACAAGAGGCTTTTTCCGGGCTTCATTTTGCCTCCATAGATCAGTTTCTTCGACACAAAGATAGTGTAGGCTCCCGATTCTATTACTTTTTCAACAGATTAACTTCCACAGATAGCAGAAATTTCAACTAAAACGTCTTTTGGAAGTCTTGATACTTCAACACATTCTCGTGCAGGCAGAATTTCTCTGAAATATGTCTCATAGACTGAATTAAATTTTGTAAAATCTTCCATATCTTTTAGAAAACAGGTGCATTTTAAAACATTTTGTAAAGTCATACCACTTGCCTCGATGATTGCTTTCAGATTTTCTAAAACCATTCTTGTTTGTGTTTCGATATCTTCTTCTATAATTTTGCCTGTCTTTGGGTCGATAGCAATTTGCCCTGAAGTAAAGAGAAGATTACCGTATCTTATTGCTTGAGAGTAAGGCCCTACTGCTTCAGGAGCATTTTTTGTAAAGATTGTTTCTTTCATAAAATCTCCTTTGCCATTTAAACACATAATTTTGTGAGAGTTTTAAAATCGATTATCCTTTTATCACTCCCATCGGTTTTAGCCTGGCCACCTTCTTGCCGATCCCTGCCTGGTGCACTACATTCACCACATCGCTCACATCCTTATAGGCTTCAGAGATCTCTTCATTGATGGTCCCTTTGGCAGCTCCCCGGACATAGATCCCCTGGTCTTCAAGCTCACGGACAATTGAACGTCCCCTGGCAGCCTTTTGTGCCTGGTGCCTGCTCATAACGCGACCAGCCCCGTGGCACGTGCTTCCAAAGGTCTCTTTAAACGCGGTGTCAGTGCCCACCAATACGTAAGAATACCGGCCCATGTCTCCGGGAATCAACACAGGTTGCCCTGCTTCTTTGTAGTCTTCCGGTATAAATGGAGAATGAGGCGGGAAGGCCCTGGTGGCCCCTTTACGGTGTACACATAACTTGCGGGTTTTGCCGTCTATCTCGTGCTCCTCCACTTTGGCTATATTGTGGCAGACATCATAAACGAGATGGAGCCCAAGTTCCCGGGGCCCTGCCTGAAACACGTCTTGAAAGGTCTCTCGAACCCAGTGGGTAATCAGCTGGCGGTTGCAAAAGGCAAAATTAGCCGCGCAGGCCATAGCCGAAAGGTACTGCTGGCTTTCCTTGGATGCAATGGGAGCACAGCACAGCTGTTTATCCGGCAAGTCTATCTTGTATTTGGTTGAAGCCTTTAGCAGCACCTTGATGTAGTCGTCACAGACTTGGTGTCCGAGCCCCCTTGAACCTGTGTGCACAATCACGGTGACCTGCCCTTTGCGTAAGGATAAAGCCGTGGCAGCCGCCTCGTCATAAACCTCTTCAACGTAACCGACTTCTACAAAATGATTGCCCGAGCCCAGGGTTCCCAATTGATCCTTACCGCGTGTGTATGCCCTCTGAGAAATATACTCTGGATTACCGCCAGGGATACAACCCCTTGCTTCAATATGTTCAATGTCCTCTTGGCTGCCATACCCATGAGAAACGGCCCACCCGGCTCCCTTTATGAGCACTTTTTCCATCTCATGAGCTGACAGTTTAAGGTCTTTGCGCCGAGATCCAACACCTGAAGGAATATTCCTGAATAAGGCATTCACCAGAGTCGGTATCTGGTCCCTTATATCTCTGGCATCGAGCTCGGAGCGCAAAAGACGAACACCACAGTTGATGTCGTAGCCAACCCCGCCAGGAGATACAATGCCATCCTCCATATCAAAGGCCGCAACCCCGCCGATAGGAAATCCATATCCCCAGTGGATGTCAGGCATGGCCAGAGAGCGGCCCACGATGCCCGGGAGACAGGCCACATTAGCCACCTGCTCAAGGCTTGCGTCCTTTCTGATGACAGCCAGCATCCGCTCATCCGCATAGACCAGCCCCTCGGTTTTCATTTTCCCCTTTTTGGGAATAATCCAGCGAAAATCATCCAGTTTTTGTATCTCTATATCGGTTGACATGGAAGTCACCTCCATGAATTCTTTGGTGCCTTGGCGATAAAATTCGTGTTTTTTGGTGACAGAAAACGAACAAGTACAAAGTGATCTAAAGTGATCTAAAGTGCCTAAAATGCCTAAAGTTGAGGTATTTTGCCTACTTCAAATGTGTTGCGCCGGAGGCGCATTCCTTAACTTTAGCTCACTTTAGGCACTTCACACTTTAGGCACCTCTTTTTGGTTCCGGCTTGTCCCGGTTAGATCTATATATCAAATATAACCCGGGCTTCCCAGCCTCCTTTTCTTTCCTTTACATACAGTTGATGATAGGTGACCGCCTTGATCCCTGTTTTGATCTCATGGCGAGCAGGATCTAAGACTTCTCCGTACACGCTCGCCTGCAGGTGGTTATCCTCGATCCATTTGATCTGAAAACGCTTAAAGACCAACCTTTCAGTATCGTACAGATAAAGGAGTTCACCCAGCCAGCTGACCATCAGATTGTCCACGGCGTATGCCTCCACCTCTATAGCCCTCTCTATCCTTTCCTCAACGCTTTCAAGCCCCACAATGGCTTCAAAGAAGGCCTCGGCCGCATGGGCAAACAACTCCTCTATGCTGGCACCGTAGGCCATGAACCCCAGATCCGCTGTATGCTCAATAAATTCATATTTTTTGGGCACTGCAACCCCTTTCGCCCGATCCCGGATGATTAGCCCGCTTTTTGCTTCTGGCCAAATAAAACCACTCATAGCATGATGGAAACAAACGCGCAACTCGTTGAAGCTGGCATTATTTATGTTGACTTCTATGTTTTCTCTGCGTTAAAGATCTAAGGTTTTATGAAGGTTATAGGCGTATCATCTAACTAAAATGAGGCGTTGCCAAGATGATCAAACTGGTCAAGGGCTTTAAGGATATTCTTCCAGAGGAAGCTGGACTTTGGCAGCATGTTGAAATGCTGGTGCGGGAGTTACTTGAAGACTTTGGTTTTGCTGAGCTTCGTATCCCTATCCTTGAGCAAACCGAACTCTTTGCCCGCAGTATTGGGACGAGTACCGACATTGTAGAAAAAGAGATGTATACCTTTATTGACCGGAGTGGGGAGTCCCTCACATTGCGGCCCGAGGCCACGGCCTCCGTCGTCAGGGCCTACATCGAGCATAGGTTATATGCCAAAAACCCTGTACGAAAATTATACACAATCGGCCCGATGTTTCGCAGGGAGCGTCCCCAGAAAGGTCGGTACAGACAGTTTTACCAAATCAACGCTGAGGTCTTTGGGCTACACGATCCCAGAGCAGATGCCGAACTGATTCTTTTATTGATGACGTTCATGGGTCGCCTTGAGCTTTCTGGCATCGTGCTTCATATCAACTCCCTGGGCTGCCCTGCATGCCGTCCCCGTTTTAAGGATGCGCTAAAATCCTTTCTGACAGGCCGCTCCGAGCAACTCTGTTCAGACTGCCTCAGGCGGCGGGATAAAAACCCCCTGCGGATTTTTGACTGCAAAGTGCCCGCCTGTAAGGAAACCATGCAAGATGCCCCTTCTATCCTGGAGCACCTTTGTAATACATGCCAGAGTCATTTTGAAATTGTGAAAACATCCCTGGACAGGTTTCAGATGCCTTACCAGGTTAATCCCCGTCTGGTGAGAGGATTGGACTACTACACCCGGACGACATTCGAGGTGCTTGCCGAAACCTTGGGAGCTCAAGATGCTGTGGCAGGGGGCGGACGATATGATGGCCTTGTAAAGGCGTTAGGGGGCCCTGATCAGCCTGGCATAGGCTTTGCTATTGGTATTGATCGATTGATGGCGCTTTTGGCAGGCCGAGCTCAAGATTTTGAGAAGCGACCTCATATCTTTATTGCCGCTATTGGTGAGCAAGCCCAGAACATAGCCTTTCAGTGGGTGCAGGATCTTCGACGCCAAAGAGTTCGGGCTGAGATGGATTTTGAAAACCGGAGCCTTAAGAGTCAGATGCGCCGGGCGGATAAGCTTGGGGTAACATATGCGTTGATCGTGGGCGACCGCGAATTGGATGACGGGGCTGCGGTGCTCAGAAATATGACGACCAAGGAGCAGGAAAAGGTCTCTTTGCAAAATGTTGTAACGCTTGTTGCTAATAGGATAAGGGCCGAACAGTCGATTCATTAGAGCAAGTATCTTGTCTTTGACCAAGGGCCCAGAGCCTGAATCGAAAAACAATTTATGAATAACGAATAGCGACCGAAGGAAGCGGGCGAGAGAACCCGTGATCGGTAAAAAAAATAGCTGTATGGATGAATGATGAAAACAGGAGAAGAAAAAACTTTGTTTGACTCCCTTGGGGATATGAAACGGACCCATCACTGTTCAGCATTGAGGGCTAAAGATGTAGGGGAAGAAGTGGTCCTGATGGGGTGGGTTCAGCGCCGGCGGGACCATGGTGGGGTGATATTTGTGGATCTTCGCGACCGCGAGGGGATTACCCAGGTGGTTTTTAACCCAGAGGTCAATGAAGAAGTTCACCAGAAGGCCCATGCCATTCGAAACGAGTTTGTGTTGGCAGTTCGGGGGGTCGTGGTGCTCAGGCCTGAGGGAATGATCAACCCGACGTTAAAAACCGGTGAGATTGACGTGATGGTCTCAGAGTTGAGGATCTTGAATCAGTCACAGACGACGCCGTTTGTTTTGGAAGATAATGCACAAGTATCTGAAAACATACGTCTTCGTTACCGCTATCTTGATATGCGTCGTCCGGTACTTCAGAAGAACCTTATGCTCCGACACCGGGCAGCCCAAGTCGTTCGTTCTTATCTAAACGAGTTGGGATTTCTCGACATTGAAACCCCCTTCTTGACTAAAAGTACACCGGAGGGCGCCCGAGACTACCTCGTACCAAGCCGGATCAATCCAGGGCAATTCTATGCGCTGCCGCAATCGCCTCAGATCTTTAAGCAGCTTTTAATGCTGGCGGGGTTTGAAAGATACTACCAGATTGTTCGGTGCTTTCGGGACGAAGACCTTAGGGCAGACCGGCAGCCAGAATTTACCCAGGTCGACATGGAGATGTCCTTTGTCACGGAAGATGATGTTATGGAGGTCACCGAAGGGATGATGGCGGCCCTGTTTAAAGAGGTCCTTGGTATCGAGCTAAAGCGTCCCTTCAAGCGTCTGACCTATGAGGAGGCCACAGGCCGGTTCGGCCTGGATAAGCCGGATCTTCGATTTGGCCTGGAGTTGAAGGATATTTCTGATATTATTGCAAATACCGAGTTCAAAGCTTTTGCTAATGTGATCAGGGCCGGGGGGCGGGTTAAGGCCATAAACGCCAAAGGATGCATCGACTTTTCCCGAAAAGAGATCGACGACCTCACAAACTTTGTGGCCATTTACAAGGCCAAAGGCCTGGCCTGGATCAAAGTCCGTCCCGATGCCTGGCAATCACCCATTGCCAAATTCTTTTCCGATTCGGAAAAGGAATCTTTACGCCAAAGGCTTGATATGGTGCCTGGCGACCTTGTCTTCTTCATCGCCGATCAACTCAAGGTGGTAAATGAGGCCTTAGGGCATCTTCGAAGTTACCTGGGCCATAAACTCGGTTTGTTGGAACGTGACCAATATGACTTTATATGGGTGACAGAGTTCCCCCTGATGGAATATGACGAGGATGAAAAACGGTATGTCGCCCTGCACCATCCCTTTACAGCTCCTCTTGAGCAGGACATGAAATGGCTCACTGAAGACCCCCTTGCTGTCCGGTCCCGCGCCTACGACCTTGTCCTGAACGGAGCCGAAGTCGGCGGCGGTAGCATCCGGAACCACCAACGCGTGGTTCAGGAAAGGGTATTTGAGGCCCTTGGCATTGATCGAGAAACTTACGAGAAAAAGTTTGGTTTTTTGCTAGAAGCCCTTGATTTTGGTGCTCCCCCCCATGGCGGGATCGCGCTTGGGTTTGACAGGCTCGTTATGCTAATGGCTCAACAGGCGTCCATCCGGGATGTCATCGCCTTTCCAAAGACTCAAAAGGCGGCCTGTCTTCTTACGGGCGCCCCTTGCGAGGCCTCGGCCGCCCAACTTGAGGAACTCTCCTTGAAGGTGCGGACCTTGAAGGGATAACATGGGTGTAAGGGTTTATTAAAAAAGATAATTTTGAACCGCAAAAGCGAGCGCATTCTCTGCAGCAAGCTGCAGGGAGCTTCAAAGGAAGCCCTTTGGGCTATGGGATTTGGAGCTTGACAAGGCGATTTTGTTAGCCTATAGAAATGTAATAGAGTAAATGCATTATATTCCATTCGGCATATTTTTGCGGGTCGATCTAACCCTTAAAGGGTCATCTCAACCCAGGAGCAACTCAAAGGTTGAGCGCTCCGCTCCGGAGGTCTGATGGCTTGAGTACATACAATTCCTTCCTGTACCGTCACCAGGCGACGTTTAATGTCACCCCGTCGTTAGCCAAGTGAACTAAGTCCTATATATACAGCAAACCCATGATTGAACGTCTGTAGATCCGATGACAGAAAAGAGAAGAACACCGGAACCTCCTGTGAAAAACTTAGAAAATAATTTGAAAGCCATTGAAGAACAGGCGTTGCTTTACGCTAAAGACCTGGCCAGGGTCTTTATGGAAAGAAAGGAGCAGGAGAGGCAATTAGAATTAACCAAACAACAGCTGGAGCGTTCGGCCAGGATCACCCTCTTGGGGGAACTGGCAGCTGGTATTGCGCACGAGATTAACAACATACTAACCCCGGCGGCGGGTCATTTGTCTCTCTTACTCATGGATAGGGCCAACTTTTCGGAAGGGGTGGTTGAACGCCTGGAGTTAATAGAACAAAGCTTAATGAAGGCTTCTTCCATGTTGCAACAGATTCTCGACCTATCGCGTAAGAAGCCTGAAAAAAGAGAACCTAAAGATATCAGTGCGATCTTGGAACAGAGCCTTTTCTTGTTGAAATATAGATTTATAAAGAGCCAGATAAAGGTCGAAAAAAACTTCCAACATAACCTGCCAAAACTTTGGATAGATGATACTCAAATTGAACAGGTTTTCACGAATCTGACCCTCAATGCCATCGAGGCCATGGAGCAGGGTGGTACCTTGCGCATTGCCACCTGTTATCATCCGGAAAAATCAACAAAAAAACAGCCTTACGTAGAAATCCTGTTTGAAGATACCGGTTGCGGCATACCCCCTGAGAACTTGGAGCATGTCTTTGAGCCGTTTTACACAACAAAAGGTGAAGGCCGCGGCACGGGTCTCGGCCTATTTATATGCTATGGGATTATAGAGAAACACGGAGGGATGATAGATGTAACAAGTGCACCTAATGAGGGTACCCAATTTAAGATATGCCTGCCGGCATCCTAATTCTTACTTGTACAATAGAAGCTGGAGTTTTCCGTTCCTGACCTCAGTCAGGTATACGTCATCTATCCCCTGGTGATCCCGCGGCCCAAAGTTAATAACCGCCCCAATTCCTACGTAATGTTCCCTAATAGATTCTAATGCCCGGATAAAACCTTCCCGCGTAATATCTCGTCCTGCCCGCCTCAAGGCTTCGATCAAAATCCTGGCATTAATAAAGCCCTCAAAACTTACAAAGTTCGGTTCATCCTGCGGATAATATTGCGTTAAAAGGCGAGAATATTGCTCTGTGGCAGGCAAAAGAATCCGTTCCGTAGGTGGAGGTACAACCTGGGTGATCAGGACCCCCTCGCCAGCATCACCAAGTTCTTGAACCAGCTTATCTGCCCCTACAAAAGAGACGTTGTGAAATAAAGGATTAAACCCCCTGGCCCTGGCCTCTTTGATAAACTTGGCACAAGGACTATAGGTACCTATCATGATGACTGCTTGGGCTCGAGACGCCTGGATCTTGTCCAGGGCATCCTCAATCTCCAAGGTTCCCCTTATAAAGCTCCCCGTGGCCACTGGAGAAAGACCATATTTTTGCAAGGCAATCTGTGTACCCTTAAGCCCGTCAAAACCATAGTCATCGTATTGGTAGAATACTGCTATTCGGCGCAGCCCCTTCTCTTCCACAAAGTAACGGACAACCGCGTTGGTCTCCTGGTAGTAAGAGGATCGGACATTAAAGATATAATGCCGAAAAGGAAAGCGTAGTTTATCCGCCCCGGTGAAGAGACCCAGAAGCGGGATTTTGGCCTCTTCCACAATGTCTATAATCTTTACGCTGGTCGGTGTCCCCACATAGCAGAAGAGGCAAAAGACCTTGTCCTTGTGGATTAACCTCTCTGTATTGGCCACACATTGTGGCGGGTCGTATCCATCATCATAGGCAATCACCGTGATCTTACGATGGTGGATGCCGCCCTCCTTGTTTATTTGGTTGATCAGGCACATGGCACCATGGAGGTATTGGGTGCCCAAAAAGCTGGCATGTCCCCCGAGGGCCAAAGACGAACCGATGACGATCTCATTGGGGGTTACCCCAGGGGTTGGAGCCACATGCGCAGGCGGCGGTGTCTTCAAAACCGCTTCTTCTTGGATCGGCGGTGATTCTAAGCGAAGATAGCCATAGAGGCTATAAACACCAAGGCCAATCAAAATGATAATGACGGCATACCATATCTTCTGCAAGGTCTTTCCCCCGTTTTTAGGCTAGGACTCTGTCTATCTTATCGATTAACTCCATAGGGCTAAATGGCTTCACAAAATAATCGTCCGCGCCTAAGGCAAGCCCTTTTTCTTTGTCAACTTTTTGTCCTTTAGCCGTCAGCATAATAATGTAAATATTCGCTATATCAGGGTCTTTTTTGAGAAGCCTGCACACATCAAAGCCATCCAATTTGCCTGGCATCATAATGTCTAATAACATGATATCAGGCTTACTCTCTCGGGCTATCTTTAAGGCCTCTTCGCCTGACGAGGCATGCAGGATATCAAACTTGCCTATAGAAAGCGTGACTTCTACCAGCCTTCTTACTTTTTCCTCATCATCGACAATTAATATCTTTTTCATGTTAAGTCTCAATCCTTAAAAATAGGGAGTCCAAAACCGATTGTTGTCCCTTTGCCCAGTTGGCTTTCTACTTCTATCTCGCCACCATGAGACTCTATAATATATTTTGCGATAGACAACCCAAGGCCTGTGCCGCTAATATGTGCTGTCTCCTTGCGCTCTACCCGAAAGAACTTATCAAAGATACGAGGAAGGTCCTGTTCTGATATTCCAATGCCCTGATCTTGAATATCAATCCAGACCATCTCATCCTTTACAGAGGCTCTACACATAATATCGCCACCTCGAGAGTATTTAATTGCATTATCAATAAGGTTCTTTATCACCTGGCCAATCTTCTCGCCATCTGCACTTACAAGGGGTAAATCTTGTTTTATATTTGTGATAATGCGGTGACCTGTCTCTACTCCAGAATAAAACTTAATGTTTTTCAACAAAACCTCGGCCAGTTGCACAGGTTTTTTCACAAATCCAACAACCTGTTGGGATTCTATCCGGGAGATATCTAGAAGGTCATCGACGATCTTGCTCAGGCGGATCGACTCCTCATTGATAAAGCCCAAAAACTCCTTTTTCTGACTTTCCGTCAAGGGTCTGGTTAGTAGGAGCTCGCTGTATCCCAAAAGGGTGGTCAGGGGGGTACGAAGCTCATGAGAGGCGATGCTCAACAATTCTGACTTGACTATGTTGGCTTCCATCAACTCATTTTGAATGCTCCTTAATTCCTGGTTACTAATTTCCAGCTCCCGTGTGCGTTGCCGTACCTTTTCCTCAAGGGTTTTGCTATATTGATCTATTTCCTCCTTGGAGCGTGACAGATCCGCAGCCATCCGATTGAAGGCCCTGGCTAAAGCGCCAACCTCATCTTTGGAACTTACAGTGGCGCGTTGGGAGAGATCTCCTGCCGCCAGTTTTTTTGTCACCTCTGTCAGGCGCTGGATGGGCGTAATAATGGGGTTGGCCACTTGAAAGGAAAGCAATATGCCCATGAGAACACCCATACCGGAAATCAACAGGCCAAAGTGAAAGATTTCAGACAAATGTGTATAATAATTCGTTGCATCATAACCAATACTGACCACGCCTTTAAATTCATCACCGATTTTTAACGGCATATCGACCATATAGATTTTTTGACGAGGAAACAGCCGGGTGTAGATTTCCGCCCCATTGATAATTGCCCTGACCCCTTTGTCATCGGCAATCATGCCTACCCTGTTCAGGTCATTGCAGGCGATGATCCGGCTGTTATCGTCGACAATCATGATCCGCGAAATAATTTCGGATTCTGTGGTTAACCTGTCTACTAATTTTTGAATATGGATCAGTTCGTTTACATCCCGCATATTTTTGATACTGTAACTGAGCGATTCGGCCATGATGCGGCTGTCTTTTTTCATCTGGCTGAGGAGTTGTTTCCGATCCTTGGGAGCAGCTCGCAGATATTCCCGCAATTCAAAGGCAACCTCCAGCACCCCAAAAATCCTATTCCCTTTCTTAAGGGGATAAACTGCCGTGTAAACCTCCTCTCCCATCTTCGTGTCAAATCCGCTAACATAATAGCCCTCTTGTAAGGCCTCCGAAATGAAACGGCAAGATGCGACTTCCCCCACTTGCTCCCTGAATGTGGCGGATGTAATTCGCGAATGGTTATCAATAACCCATACACCGAAAACCCCTTCGGTTAGCGATAATTCTTCCACCAATGCTTGCAGGTTCACCTTTTCGGCAATACTTTTTTGGTTAATGATGCCGATAATCAGTGCACGGTTCAAGATGATTGCGTTGTCCTGCATGTTGGTCAGGAGGCTCTTTTGTTCGTGCATATAGCTGACCCAAAAGGAGAGCAAGAGAATGAACACGAGCAAGACAACCATAGACGCTATAATCTTGGTCCGGATGCCCCTGTCTTTTAGGGATACCATATCTCAAAAATTACCCCTTGTCTTTGGTGCCGAGCTTGTCAGCGACACTGGTAGCGACAATGGCAGTGGCTGTGATCAGCCACATAATCAAGAGGACGGTGCATAGAAATGTACAACGACGAAAGGTGATGTATAATCTTTTATTTCCTTCCTCCAAAAACTTCTCGGCTATGTTCCTTATTTTCCCACCTTCCCTCTTTAGTGCAAGGAGGGTGTTATCTTGACTTTCGTAGTTGTTTATAATTTCGCTAAACAGCTGATTGTCTTTGTCCATCAATTCTTCAATCCTTTTATCTTTCTGTGCCCACATCAAAAGATTTGAAACTGCTTCCTTGCGCTTATCCTGAAAAGAGCGTTCATCCGGAGGTTCGGGATAGTTTCGGTAAAGCAAGTAGCCCTTCTCGTGTATGCGAATCTCCTGCAAGGCAATGATGCCGCGCTCGGGATTCATCTTCGAAAATATGACCGCCAGAATACTTTTTTCTAAATTTCTTATCTCAGCAATGTTCTTTTCAACGGCTTGATGGTAGAGGACAAACTGATCAAACAATCGGTCATACAGGTTAATGGCCTCTTCCCAGTCGGCAAGCCTGAAGAACTCTGCTTGCTTTTCAGCGAATGTTGATTTTTCATAGGTGGAGAGTAGCTTTCTTAACTTGCTGATCTTATCTTTAAGATCGTCTACCGCGTCCTTTCGGTGGTAAAGGAGATAACTGTTTTCTTTTAATTCCATCTCTAATACTAACTCTAGTATCTGCTTTCCAGTATCGATTATACGAGTGTACTGTGGGATGGTCTTGACGTTGAACAAGATGAAGATGCCGATAAGGAGAGAAAGGGCAGTGGAGATACTAAAGGCGGTTTTAACCACCCCGGTCTTTTTCATCTTGAAGGCGCCCCTTTTTCTACTTTGGGCTTGATTCTGTGTTCAATTCGTTTTCGGTATTTGTCATAGTCGAATTCCGGGGTCCAGTTGCGATCATGACACTTGATGCAGACCCTTTGATAATCTATCCTTCTTCCAATCGGGAAGGCCCCTTTGTCGTAAGGGTTGTCTTTATGTTTGCTGCCAGGCCCGTGGCAGGCCTCACACTGGACCCCCCTTAGCTCCGGCGTAATCTTTTCACTGACAAAACCCTGCGGTTGGCCATAGCCCGTCGTATGACACTTTAAACAGTATGGGTTGTTTTTCATCCTCCCCAGCCGGGCAAAGGCATTAGCATGAGGGTCTTTTTCCCATTCCTTAAAATATTCAAAATGACAAAGGCGGCACTTCCTGTTGCCAATATGGTAAGGTTCTTCTTCAACTTCAGCGAGGGCGTCGCAGGTACCCAGTTGGAACGGACAGGTTACCAGGAAAGAGAAAATTGTCTCGAGGAGTAAGGCTATAAAGATGATGGTGAACGCAGGTTTGACCATTTCAGGCACCCAGGGCCACGGCCTGTTTTTCAAGGGCCTCAAGTCTTATTTTCGATTCGAAAATGTCCACCATAAAATAATATCATACATAAACTTTAACTAAATGTCAAGATCTTAACGGCTGATGCTATAATACATATTCGCAGACATGGCAGCTTAGGCCCATTCAGAAGCAATATCCGAAAAAAACACGCAAAGCCTCAAATTTGGGCCTCACGCAAGATAGCACCAAACATAAAGAGGTGAGTCTGTATCCCCATAAAAAAAGCATCATGAGAATAAGTGCACCTGTGCGGGATTGTATCCAACCCCTTGCATAGAAAGGGTGCCCCTCAAGGCCGCCGGCATTTCATAACGATTAAGAGCCCTTAACCAAAATGTATCTTTATGAAACCAGAAACGTGAATACACGGGTTTCGACAAAATGATCGCCGCATTTTTCAGAGTCTCGGGTTTAGGGTGGTTTGTTTTGGCTTGACAAGGCAAGCGTTTATGTATATAAAAAACATTATAAAATAAGTTTGTTATAATTAAGCAGCATAGTTCGTCCATCCGATGTCGCCCTTCTCAAGGCTTTCATGCCCCAGCCGTAAAGGAGGATGGATGTTATGCCTTCATTCCTATATTTTTCATATTGCCTGCCAAACGTTTATACCAGCCGGGCTATGTTCTGTAACTAAAGGCGCGAGTTATATGCCTCCATTATCAGGGGGAACGCCTCATTGTGTCCGGCGCATAGAAGCCTTTTTTGGTTCAATAGCCCTGTGGAGGGTGTGCTAATGCGGAAAAAGCCCACCCATGAAGAGTTGGTGAAAACGGTCAAACAGTTGGAAAAAGAATCCGTTGAGCGCAAGCGCGCCGAGGAGGCGCTGCGAGAGAGTATTCGCCGGCTGCGGGTTGCTTATGACCAATCCATCATCTATGCAGAGCAACTCAACGAAGAAATAACAGAGCGCAAACGGGCCGAGGAGACCCTCCGGAAGAGAGAGGCAGCATTGAAGGCCCAGGCTCGTAATCTTGAGGAAGTGAATACCGCCTTGAAAGTCTTGCTAAGACGGAGGGAGGAAGACAAGACCGAGCTTGAAGAAAAGGTTCTGTCAAATGTGAAGGAACTGGTTTTACCCTACGT
>Ga0180301_10000285_pt1 | contig 38848 bp, 36 predicted proteins | sample GuaBasSediGuay16_FD_121797 | JGI IMG/M metagenome (GOLD analysis project Ga0180301, IMG submission 121797) | Subseafloor sediment microbial communities from Guaymas Basin, Gulf of California, Mexico - Guay16, Core 4569-2, 12-15 cm | ecosystem: Environmental > Aquatic > Marine > Hydrothermal... | reverse complement strand
CCTCTAATCTTTAAAATTTCCCTCATAACCTCTGGTGATTCTGTACTAAATTTCTTTGACATAGTTCTTATGCTATTGGCTATATTCTGCAGTTTTAATGCTTTTTTCATATCATTTTCTAAGAATGCTTTGTAAAGTTTTGCAGCAACCTCAGGAAAAGCATTCGATATTCCACATATATGTGCGTCAGCGCCAATGGAGAAAGTGTAGTATATCATACTATCTCCAGCTCCTGCTATGAAGTATTTGCTCTTAAACTTGGATACGTACTCGAGAAGCTGTTCTGCAAGATAACTTGTATCTTTAATGCCTACGACTGCAGGTACATTGCGCGTTATTTCCTCAAATAAGTTCGGCGTAATGTTATATTTTAGTCTCCCAACGTTATTGTAAATTATTATTTCTAAATCTGCCTTAGCTAAGTAATTAAAATAGTTAATTAACCCTTTTATTGACGGTTTATAATACACTGGCCCTATTGAGCTTACTGCTTGATAACCAAGATCTTTAGCATATTTAGCTAGTGAATATGCTGTTTCAGGGTCTGCTGCTCCTACGTGAGGTAAAATTATTGTCTTGCTCGGTACAAACTCTATAACTTTTTCTAACATTTTCTTTCTAACTTTTTGGCTAAGTAGGAGTCCTTCTCCATAAGTTCCCATAATAAATAATCCACTAATTCCATTGTTTAGCTGAAATTCAATTAATTCCTTTAAGCAGTTTACACATAAGTCCCCATTCTTCGTTAGTGGGGTTAAAATAGCGGTAATTATTCCTTTTACATTCCAAACCAAAGCTGACACCTAAGTTCGTTTTTCTACTAATTAGTTTGATGAAGATATATAATAACAATTCATAGGATATGTTACATTATGAATTTTCCATACTTAACTCACTTATGTACCTATTTAAAAATAAAGGGTAATTATTTCTCGTCGAGGTTTTCTTAAACAGGTCCACCGTATGCAACATATCCTCCATCTATGAGTATTGTTTCGCCGGTTATGAATCTCGAATCATCTGATGCTAAAAACACTGTTAGTTTAGCAATTTCCTCTGGTGTAGCCAATCTCTTCATAGGCGTCATCATCTTTATGGCTTCTTCATTAACTATACCTTTCTTAGCTAACTCTATAACTCTCTTTGTAGCAACCCATCCAGGGGCTATTGCTACAACCCTTATACCGTAACTAGCCCATTCAACTGCTAACTCTTTTGTTAAACCGATTAGTCCTGCTTTCGATGCGCAGTAGGGTGCTCTCTTAGGTATTGCTATGAATCCTAACATTGACGCAATGTTTATGATAACTCCTCCACCATGTTTGACCATAACCTTAGCTGCGGCTTGACTACATAGAAATGGACCTGTAAGATTAACACTAATCACTTTATTCCACACGTTAAGTGGCATTTCAAGTGCCGGCATTGGTATAGATATTCCTGCATTATTTACAAGTATATCTATTTTACCGAAGTGTTTAACGGTTTCATTGACCATGTTTTCTACGTCCTGAGGATTAGTTACATCAACTTTTACGAAAATTGCTTCTCCACCCATTTGCTTTAACTCGTTCACTGTTTGCTTAGCTCCCTCTAAATCTACATCAGCAATAACTACTTTTGCACCCTCCTTAACAAACTCCTTAGCTATAGCTTTACCTATGCCTTTTGCAGCCCCAGTTATAATGGCTACCTTATTTTTAAGTTTCACATGTCATCACCTTGATTATAAAACGTTATCACATGAGTATTTATTTAAGGACTTGTTTAAAAATTTAGTTAATTAATTAACTCTATTACACAGGTAGTCCTAGCAGTTTAGGTAGCCATAAAACAGCATCAGGTACCAGCACTATAATCACATATACTATAAGGTAAACTATTAAGAATGGCAATATGGCTTTTAATATTTTTTCTATTTCTATTTTAAGAGACTGTGCTACCACGAAGACGCCAGCTCCTACTGGAGGCGTGGATGTGCCTAATAATACTCCGTACAGGAATAAAGCGTTAATATGGTACGGGTTTATCCCATAAGGGGCCATGGCGCTTATAATTGTTGCGCCCCATGCAATAGCAAGTACTATTACGTCAAAGAACATTCCGAGTATAGCGAGAATACCTGCTAATATTAGTAAGGCGACTGTTGGGCTAACTACTGTACTAATGCTTTTAAAGAAACCTATTAATGTCTCATTTAATCCGCTAAGTGACCATGTATAATTAAGTATATATGATGCACCAATCATTAACAATACTACTGCTGTAGTTTTACTGGCTTCAAGGAATATTTCTGCTACTTTTTTAAGTGATAAAGCGCGATAAGCGGCTGCAACAATTAATGCCGCAATAGCACCTAATGCTCCAGCCTCTGTAACTGAGAAAATACCTAAGTATATTCCTCCTAGCACCGATAATGGAACAGCAACCAATGGTGCCGCTTTAAGAATGTTTACTATGATCTCTCGGAAAGTGTATTTTCTCTCTAATCCCCCATATCCTTTCTTATATGATATAATTAATATACTTATTATCAGACTAAGCATTACTAAGATGCCCAGTGCAGCAGCTACAAAGAACATTGTTATTACCGAGGTATTGGTAGCTACCGCTATAATTATTGCTGGAATACTTGGCGGTATAAATGCGCCGAGAGGAGATGATGCTGTTATTGTTGCAGCAGCAAATTCCTTAGGATACCCTCTACGCCCCATTTCCGGACCCATTATCCTAGAGAATGCTGCTGCTGTTGCTGCTACAGCACCTGTAAGTAGTCCAAAAAATGCACATCCAACTACAGTAACGACAGCTAATCCGCCTTTTACACGTCCAAGAATTGGTTGTATTGCATCAACTATTAATCTTGTTAATCCTGTTTTTTCAAATACTACGCCCATAAATGTAAAGAGGAAGACGCCTAGTAAGGGAAAGGACCTTATCGGTAATACCATTGCTTTGACAGCTGTTGTTAAATCTATTCCTGTTAGCAACATTGTGATAATGCCGCTTAGCCCAATAGAGAATGTTACTGGTACACCTAAGATTATCAAACCTAGTAATAGAGCAAAAAATATTATGCCTATTACTGCTAATGGAAGCATTATTCCTTACTCACCTCGATAGGCTTATGTAAAAGTATGATTTTAATTATGTAGCGAATAATAATGAATAGAAAACCAAGTATCATAGCCATATATAATGTTGTCATTGGTAGTCTTAGAAATGTTGTTTTCTGAAGACTATAAACACTATAAAAATCTAAGGTAGCATAAAGCATTGTCGCTGCAAAAACTAAGCATAGGAGGATAATTATTGTTTTATATAGCTTTCCTCTTTTCTCCCTAATAATTCCAACGTATGGATGATCGCCCTTACGTAACACTAAACTACCTCCAATAAAGACTAACCACATATGAAATAACCATGCTAATTCTGGTTCTTGCGGAAATACCCCATGTATTATGTATCTATTAATAGCGCCATACAATAGTACCATTATGATTCCAGCCCCACATACGAACACCACCGGTATTTCTATTGTTGCCAGCGCTTTGTCTAAGTATTTTAAGACCTTAGCCGCCCTTGACATTATAGAACCCCTTATGGGAGGCTTCTTATGTACATGCTCTAATGTTTATAGGAAAAATAAATTTTAATTACATGGTATTATATAGTGGAAAAAATGGTTTAATTTTAACCAAACCCTTGCCTATATTGTTTAAGCCAGTCAAGTACCTCTTGTGGTATATCTCCGAGATGTTTCTGTAAGAAGCATGTTTCTAATCTTTCGAATACAGGGCCTGTATCTATCCAGTAAATCTTTGCACCATGTTCCATTAAGTATTGTAATCCTACTATTCTCTCTACATAGAAGCCCCAAGCATTCTTCTCATGGGCTGCCTCTTTAGCTGCTTCGATAACTATTTCCTGTAGATCCGGTGGTAACTGTTCTAGTAATTGCTTACTTACAACAACAAAGTGCCATGCATAAGCCCAGCCTACCATGGCTATGTTGGGAGCTACCTCGTAGAACCTCATAGCTATAATTGCTGCCACCTCATTCTCCATAGCGTCGATTGCTTTTGTTTGTAGTAGCGTGTAGCATTCACCATATGGTAATGCCTCTGGGTTAGCACCTAAACATTGTCCTGCCTCTATGAATACTGGAGATCCCATTACCCTAAGTTTTAATCCTTGGAAGTCTTCAAGAGATCTTATTGGTTTTTCAGGAATTGATAGGAAGTATCGTGCTCCACCGACTGTAATCGCTAATACTTTCCACCCGAATTGCTCAAGGTGTTTATTAGCATACTCTATTGCTACATCGGATTCTGAAAATGCAATAGCCTCTTCAGTATTTCTGAATAAACCTGGATAACTGAAGAAGTTTAGCGCATCAGTGTATGCTGCAAATCTTGACACCTCTATTGTAGCTATGAAGAGCTGTCCTTGCCTCATAAGCTCTAAGTATTCGTCTTGGTCACCTAGTTCGCCTCCTGGATGTAGTATAACCTTTATTCTACCGCCAGACCTATGTTCGACTTTTTCCTTAAACCTAGTGAAGAAGTAGTGATGAGTGTCAAGTGGTGACGGAGCTGTTAAGTACGCGGCATGTAGCTCATACTCTGGAGCAGCAGCACCTACAGTTACTGTTTCGGTAACTGATTTAGTTACTGTTTCAGTAACCGTTGCTGTAGCTGCTCCTACTGTTTCAGTTACTGTTTCAGTAGTTGTTACTCCTCCTCCAGCCATGGATCCGCCTAAGTACCCTACTATACCAGCAATGATGATTAAAATAACAAGAGCCACGGTCAAGGTTTTTGATGGAGCAGACATTTTATTTTCACCTACTGAAAGGAGCTCAATTCTAGATTTAACTTTGCGTATAGAGCTAAATATATATGATATAGTACATGTTACATGATATTATTATAAATAATATCATAACTCTTAAATGCTCACTCTTATTTTATGGCTTCTCGAATAAGTTAAAAAAAATAAGATTTTGTAAAAGCATTTAACCTAACCAAGCATTCATAAATTCTTGGTTGTTTAAAACATTAAATTTTATTTTGACAATACTTCATGATTGCTTCCTTCGCCGGTAATCTTGGGTTGACAAAAGTTAGTCCTCCGTCAACAATAATCACTTGGCCAGTAATAAATTCTGCTTCATCACTAGCTAAAAATGCGACTACATTAGCTATATCTCTTGGTTTACCAAATCGTTTTAACGGAGTTACTAATCCTTGAAGTTCTATGTCGAGCTTAGACCATATACTTCTTACACCAGGTGTTTCTATCGGTCCTGGCGCTACAGCATTTACAGTAATCCCGTAAGGAGCAAGTTCAGCAGCTAAACCTTTAGTAAAGCCTACAAGTGCAGCTTTAGCTGCAGCGTAGTGTGTTAGCCCTGGTATACCATGAATTATCCCTGTAATAGAGGATACATTTACTATTCTACCGTATTTCTGCTTAACCATACATGGCACAGTTGCTTTAGAAAAGTAGAAGGTACTTTTAACATTTATGTTCATTATGAAGTCCCAGTCTTCCTCGGTCATCTCCAAAAAGGGTTTCCTTGGAAACGCACCTACATTATTAACTAATATGTCTATCTTACTGAATTCATCCATAACCCTTTTTACTGCTCTTTCAACATCCTCCCTCTTAGTGGCATCTCCGATGACAGCTAAACCTTGAGATCCTTTAGCTTCAATTTCACTTACAACTTTTTTAAGCTCATTAGCACTTCTAGCAAATACAGCAACTTTAGCGCCAAGTTCAGCAAGTTTTAATGCAATTTCTCTTCCTATTCCACGACTACCACCAGTAACTAATGCTATCTTACCTTTAAGATTCATAATTTCACCATCAACTCTTAAGTGCACCAAATAAATAAGTATTACATAGAAAATGTTAGTTATTTATGCCAACACATAAGACATGTTATTAACCATTCCATGTTCACAACAATGCTTCTTATAAAATTCCTATTAAACTTAATGTTAATAGCTAAGAAATGTCATTTAAAAATATTGTTTCTAATTTATTTTATTTTTACATTTGCTGGCTTCATGAAGCACTAAGTAGAGAAACCTTCAACCAAATTGTGTTTTCAGCTTTAACATTTGAAATAGTACTTTACAATTTCGCACATACCTAAACACCCATAATTATCTAATGCAACATGGAGTTCTGAAAAGTTAAGGTTAATTATTTAGCCTTAAGATCTTGAGCGCTCTATTATTTTAGGTATGACATGCTCAAAACCTATGGCCATTATGTGTACTCCTGAAGCACTTGTAGTTTTACGTAGTTCCTTTATTAATTCTGCAGAAACCTCTATGCTTTCCTCTAGTACGCCTTTTTTCCCTTTCCTTTCTTTAGCAATTTTTAATCTTTCTTGAATATCTAAGGGTATTTTAATTCCTCCCGGACACTCCTTAATATACCATTTCATCATTCCAATAGACCTTACAGGACATATACCAATTAATACCGGGATATTGAATCTTCTTACCTCTCTAAGAAATTCCTTAGCTAAGTCAATGTCGAAAACGCATTGTGTCTGAATGAAGTCTATTCCTAACTTCACTTTACGTGCTATCTTAAGTATTTCAAGCTCAAGCGGTACTGCATTAGGGTTAGCTGCTATACCTACATGAAACTTAACCTCGCCTTCAATTTTGTTTCCTGCTAAATCAACCCCTTCATCCACCATTTTCCTAATAAGATACACTAGTGTTGCCGAATCCAAGTCGAAAACAGGTTTAGCTCCTGGATTATCACCAAAAGTTACATGGTCCCCCGTTATTACTAGAACGTTTCTTATACCTAAAGCAGCAGCTGCTAGAAGATCTGAGATTATAGCGAGTCTATTACGGTCTCTACATGTTATTTGGTAAACAGATTCTACACCTACATCCCTCTGAATAACATATGATGGAATCAGAGGATTCATGTGAGCACATGCTCCTGGATTGTCCGTGACATTTATTGCGGTTACATAGTTTTTCAGCATTTTACCTTTTTCAACTATTTCCTCTAGGTTGGTTGTTTTTCCGGCTTCTATTTCAGCGGTGTAAACGAATTTTCCACTCAAAAGTTCCTCCATAAGCTTACTATATACCTTCCTCGTAACTACTCACCCCGCCAAACACGCGGGCTTGCAGCTACTCTATAATCTCGTGGAGGACGGAATTTTAAAAATAAGTCTAACCTTCCCTGGGCTTTAAGTCTCTCGTAGATAAGTGCCCATGCGCAGTCTCTTGTAGGATCTACTTCACACTTACCTTCACGCATGCCTCCGCATGGCCCGTTAAGTAAGCCTTTCGAACATCTAGTTATTGGGCATACCCCTCCTGTTTCGAAAAGCATGCAGTCTCCACATGCCTTACAGAGCTCGTGGAATTCACCTAACTCCTTAGTTCTCATACCCATGAATAGCGTATCGCATCCGGGAATTACTGTAATCTCCGGGAAAATGTTAGAGATTGTTTGAACACCTACACCACAAGCTAATGAAACCAAGGCTCCATGTTTACCTAGGTTTTTAATTAATGGTCTAAGAGAGGATGCTACAAGATCTCCATCACACTGTCTTAGAAGAGTGCATGATTCAATTTTAATATTTCTTTTAAGCTTAAGCTTGAAAGCCATTTCTAAAAACATCTTTAAGCTTTCAACTTGCTTCTCTCCCCCTACCTGATATATTCCTGAGCAGCCATTGCATCCTACAATTAAGATTTTACTGTAATTCTTTGTTGCATCCAAAATCCATTCAAGAGGTTTTTGCTTTAAAACAATCAATCATTAACGACCTCGCAACATATCTTTTTGAGAAAAAAGTTATTATGTTGTGATAAAATTAAACAATGTAGTATAAAACTTTTATTCGCATGCCGAACAACGACCTCTCCGAGGTGTACAGCTATAAGCGTAAATGTTGCCTTCTGTACTTGCGGAGGGGTTCTTGAGAAATACGTTAACTTCAACGAACTTGAAGATTATGTGAAACGTAACAGAAACGTTGTTAATGTTAAAAAATATTCAGCCCTTTGCACTTATGAGTCTGAGAAAGTTATTCAAGACTTTGCTAAATCAGGAGCTAAGACGTTATTGGTGGTTGCGTGTTCTAAATACATATGCTTACCTATGCTTGAAAAAGCAGCTAACAACTTAGGTGTTGACCTAGCAGGATTAGTAGAGTTTGTAAATATAAGAGAACAGTGCGCATGGGTATGCAATGGCAGGAGAGAAGCAACCGATAAAGCAAAGCTTATGATAGTAGCTGAATTAGAGAGAGCTAAAGAGCTAAAGCCCGTAAAGAAGCTAAGGTTCAAGGTAAAGGAGGCAATTTTAGTTATAGGAGGAGGAGTAGCAGGCATACAAGCATCATTGGATTTAGCTAATCAGGGCTTCAAAGTTTATCTTGTAGAGTCAAGTCCAAGTATTGGAGGAACAGCAGCCTTACTTTACAGAACATTCCCTACAGATGAATGCGATTGCGCTATTTGTGTTAAAGGTTCTAAAATGGCTGAGGTTATTGCAAATCCCAACATTGAGCTATTAACCTATTGTGAGGTTAAAGAGGTAAAACGCTATCCCTGGGGTTTTAAGGTTAAAGTGCTGAAAAAGCCTAGATATGTTAACTATGACAAATGCACTGGCTGTGGAATATGCGCTGAAAAATGCCCTAAAATAGTTCCTAACGAGTGGGATAAAGGTTTAAGCTGGCGCAAAGCAATTTACATACCTTTCCCACAAGCCATACCCTTTAAATACACCATAGATTCTTCACAATGCCTCCACTTTACTGAAGGCTCTTGTAATATTTGTGAAGAAGTTTGCCCCTATGATGCCATAGATTTTAACCAAAAACCTGAAGAGCTAGAGCTAGAGGTCGGAGCTATAATTGTTGCTACAGGACTTGAAGAATACGATCCATCATCGCTTCCACAGTATGGCTATGGTAAGTATAAAGACGTTATAACACAGTTGCAACTAGAGAAACTTTTGGATCCTCTAGGCCCTACTGGTGGTAGGTTGGTTAGGGTTTCTGATGGGAAGCCCCCATCAAAAATAGTTATGATACAATGCGTAGGATCAAGAGACCCAAAAACAAACCCATACTGCTCAAGATACTGCTGCATGGAGGCAATTAAAAACTCTATACTAATAAAGACTGAACATAATCCGAAAGCCGAAATCACAATATTGTATAAAGATGTAAGGGCTTATGGGAGACTTGAAGAATTCTATGTTCAAGCTAGAGACAAATATGGTATTAAATTCATTAAAGGTGAAGTAATAAGGGTTTATGAAGATAAACCAGGTAGTTTAGCTGTAGAGTACCAGGATCCATTAGGAAACATTTGTTCAATATCTGCTGACTTAGTAGTGCTATCATGCGCTATTGTGCCTAAAGAAAGCTCTAAGAAACTAGCTAAAATTTTGGGAATAGAGCTTGACAAATACGGGTTCTTTAAAGAATTAGATGAGAAAGTTAGTAATGTGGAAACTAAAGTACCAGGCATTTTCATATGTGGTGCTTGTCAAGGTCCTAAAAATATTCCTGAGACCTTAGTGCAAGCGAGTGCAGCTGCTATGTTAGCAGCATTTCATGTGAGTCAGTATTTAGAGAAAAAGCTTTCACCGCCAATTTTAGATGAGGAGTTATGTGCCCGTTGCGGTCTTTGTACAATTTCTTGCCCATACAATGCTTTAACGCTTACGGAAAAAGGTCCCTTAGTAGATGAACTATTATGTCAAGGTTGTGGAACATGTGCTAGCATATGTCCTAACAACGCACTTAACATAGTTAACAACACTAATGAGTTAATGTTGAAACAAATTGAGGCAGTTATTAATGAGGCAAAGTCATTAAAGAAGAAAGTACTTATCACATTATGTTGTGAAGAATGTGCACATACACTAATGGATTCCATAGGCTTTTACCGTAAAAAGTACTTATCTGAAGCTGTGCCAATATTTGTTCCTTGCCTCGGATTTCTTTCAATAAGCCACATTCTTGCAGCACTTAACTATGGAGCAGATGGCGTCCTCTTAGTTGGCTGTCCTTTAGAAAGATGCCATTTCGAACAAGGAGCTAGAATAGCTAAAAGGAAAGTTGAGCTTATTAAAAAAGTACTTGAGGAAATAGGTTTAATCCCTGATAAAGTCGAAATAGTTAATCTTTCCGCAACTATGGTGGAAAGATTTCTTGAAGCCTCAAATAAATTAGCAGCAAGGCTTCTAAGCAGGTGATAAGATGGGAGTAAGTAGTAGGATAGGAGTTTTCATATGCCGATGCGGAACTGAAATAGCAAAAGTAATAGATACGAAATCTCTAAAGGAATATGCTGAAAATTTACCTGAAGTAGTCTATGCTGCCGAACACAACTTCTTATGTTTTAAAGAAGGCCAGGAATTCCTTAAAGATGCAATAGAGAAGCACAAGTTAAATCGCATAGTAATAGCTGCTTGTTCTCCAAGACTACACGAAATCACTTTTAGAAGAGTGCTAGAGAAAGCAGGTCTTAACCCGTTCCTTCTCGAAATAGCTAATATAAGAGAGCAATGTGCTTGGGTTCATCCTAATGATCCTGAAGGAGCTACAGAGAAAGCTAAGCACTTGCTTAAAGCAGCAGTATTAAGAGCAACAACTTTAGAGAAAATAAAGGAAATATCTGTTCCAGCTAGCTTTTCAGTACTAGTGATAGGTGGCGGAATAGCTGGCATAACTGCGGCACTTAAACTTGCAGAATACGGTTTCCAAGTTTACTTAGTTGAAAAGAACGCTACACTAGGAGGTAAAGTATTACAGCTTGGAACAGTTTTTCCAACAGAGGACTGCGGAGTATGCATGGTACCCTATGTTCTTGAAAGACACCGTAAATGCCTATTCAAATATGTTCAAATGGTGCTAACACATCCACGAATAAAGGTGTTCACAAAGTCCATTGTAGAAAACGTTGAAGGCTTCATAGGAAACTTCAGGGTTACTATTAGAAAGAATCCTAAATACGTTAATGAGGAAAAATGTGTAGCTTGTGGAATATGTGAAGAAGTATGTCCAATAGAGGTGCCTAATGAATTCGATTTAGGGCTTTCAACTAGAAAAGCTATATACTTGCCTTCTCCTCATGTGGTACCTCGTACATACATAATAGATGAAAACCACTGTAATAGATGCGGAGAATGCGTGAAAGTATGTCCGTTTAACGCCATAAATCTTGATGAAAAGCCTCAGAGGATAGAGCTAAATGTGGGGGCTATTATTGTTGCTACAGGTTTTAAAGAATTCGAACCTAAGGGCATTTATGGTTATGGTACCTACCCTGACGTAATTACGCAGTTAATGCTAGCTAGAATGCTTGACCCAAGCGGCCCTACTGGTGGTAGGTTGGTTAGGGTTTCTGATGGGAAGCCCCCATCAAAAATAGTTATGATACAATGCGTAGGATCAAGAGACCCAAAAACAAACCCATACTGCTCTAATATATGTTGTACTATAGCTTTAAAGCATGCTAGAAATATAAAGGAGCTGTACCCGGAAGTTGAAGTAACAATTGTTTACAAAGACATTAGAGTTGCTGGAAAGAATTATGAAAAATATTATACTAGCTGTGAAGAATTGGGAGTAAGGTTTGTTAAAGGAGAAGTACTTAGTGTTGTTCGAAATCCTGAATCTGGAATGTTCGAAGTAGAGTTGGAATCTTATGGAAAAAGAATGAAGTTGCTTGCAGACTTACTAGTGCTTTCTTGCGGCTTTACTCCTTCAAATGGCATAAGGGAATTAGCTGAAGTTTTAAACATAAATCTTAGACAAGACGGCTTCTTCGTAGCAGCTCATCCGAAATTAGCCCCAATAGAAACTAATGTTAATGGCATATTTCTCTGCGGTGCTGCACAGGGACCTGTTTACATAGCTGAAGCTGTAAACCAGGCAATTGCGGCCTCATCTAAAGTAGCTATGTCATTAGCGGGAGGTAACATAAAAACGTATTTAACTAAAGCTATAGTTAACGAAAACTACTGTATAGGATGTAGAGTATGTGAAATGTCATGCCCGTTTAATGCTGTAAAAGTGTCATCACAGGGAATATCTAAAGTTATAGAGACCATGTGTAGGGAATGCGGAATTTGCGCTGCAGAATGTCCCGCAGGCGCCATGCAGTTAAGAAACTATAGAGATGAGCAAATAAGCGCAACTATTATGGGGGTGTTGAAAGGGTGAAGGAATTTAAGCCCACAATAATAGCGTTTCTCTGTCGCTGGTCAGCATACGGAGTTGCAGACGTAGCGGGAATAAGTAAAACTAGTTACCCATCAAACATTAGAATAATTAAGGTTCCATGCTCAGGTAGAGTTAGTCCCTTACATATTCTACAGGCTTTCAATAATGGTGCTGATGGAGTATTAATTTTTGGATGCCTAGAAGGAGGATGCCATTACATAGATGGGAATTTAAGGGCTATACATAGAGTAAAACAGTTAAAGGAAATACTTAATATCATGGGGCTCAATAGCGATAGATTAGAAATGTACCTTGTTGGGTCATGCAATTTAAATAAATTAGTTAATTACATGAAAGAATTTACTGAAAGAATTAGGAAATTAGGACCAAACCCTTTAAAGCTTAAGGAGGGGTAATAATGAAGAAAATAGCTATCATTAGCTTAATGTCTGATGGAGGCTGCCACATAGCGTTTCTAGATATACATGAGGAATTACTTCAACTATTGAACCAAGTGGATCTTGTCCACTCATACATGACTGTTGATAGAAAAGACATCCCATACAACATAGATATAGCGCTCATAGAGGGAGGTGTAAGGACAACCCACGACATAGAGCTTTTAAAAGAAGCTAGAAGTAAAGCCAAAATTCTAGTAGCTATGGGGTCATGTGCTTGCTTTGGAGGAATCCCTGGATTATCGAATTTATACGACCTTACTTCGTCACTGAATTACGTATATAGAGAAACACCAACTACGATTAAAGGTGTAATACCTCATGAAAATGTGCCAAATGTTATAAGAGTAGCTCCTATTTCGAGATATGTCAAAGTAGATTTCCAAATTCCCGGATGTCCACCTGAATCTAAGGAAATTAAGGATGCTTTGGTTTCACTTCTAAAAGGCGAAATACCGCCACAACCTACCAAAACGGTATGTGATGAGTGCAAGCTAGGGCCTCCCAAAAAGAAACCTAAAAGGCTAAGGAGAATATATGAACCTCCCGAACCTAACACTTGCCTTTTAGAGCAAGGGTACTTCTGCATGGGCTCAGTAACTAGAGCAGGATGCGGAGCTAAATGTCCCCACGCAGGAATCCCATGCGATGGATGTAGAGGTCCTGCTCCTAAAGCATTAGATCAAGGGGCTTCCATTTTAAACGCCTTAATTACATTAGCTTACGAGAACATCAAGGAGTTCAGCCTTAAGCGTCATAGCGCGTACTTTTATCGATACTCTTTTGCTAGCTCAATTATTGAGGATTTAATTAGGAAAAGGTTGGTGGAAAAGAAATGATGGTGCGAATAGAGCCTGTTACTAGAATAGAGGGACATATGGCTATTACGTTAGTTATTGAGAAAAATAAGGTTAGAAATGTTCAAGTAAATATCATAGAGCCTCCCAGGTTATTCGAGAAATTTATGGAAGGAAAACCCGTTGAAGAAGCTATAAGAATAGCTGAAAGAATATGTGGAATTTGCTATGTAGCGCATGGACTAGCTTCTGTTAAAGCATTAGAAAATGCTTGGAACATTAGCCCTCCTGAAACTGCAATAAAATTGAGAAGACTACTACATGCAGGAGGATATATTCACAGTCATATGCTGCATTTAGCTTTTCTCGCACTGCCTGATATTCTATGCCCAGGGGAGGGTGTTGTAGGTCTAGCTAAAAAATATCCCCAGCTATGTAAGAAAGCAATATTTATCCGTAAATTTGGTCAAGAAGTTACGGAGGTTATAGGTGGTAGACCAATACATCCATCCAGTATAGTGCCTGGTGGAATGTCGAAGCCTCTTTCTGCTGAAGCTAGGGAATTTTTACTGAAAAAAGGAAAGGAAGTGTTAAAGACTGCAATAGAGTTAGTAGACTTTATTTTCGATCTATACGAAAAATACGAGCTTCTTAACGTGTATCCTGAAGACCCAACATACTATATGGGTTTAGTGAGAAACGGCTTTCATGAAACGTATGATGCTAAACTTCACATAATGAATCCTGAAGGTGAAATAGTTGATGTATTTGATGGTTCACGCTACGTAGACTACATCGCTGAAGATGCCCTCCCATATTCTTTCGTTAAACATCCCTATCTTAGAATTAATGGTGAGAAATATAGAGTTGGAACACTTGCTAGAATAAATTTAGCGGAAAAATTTGGAACACCAATTGCAGACAAATACTTTGCTAAGTTGAGAAGCATTATTGGTAGGCCATCCCACAATGTTGGGGCTTACAATTTAGCTAGAGCTGTTGAACTTATAGCTTCTATTGAAAAAGCGTTAGAACTGCTTGAAGATAATCAGATACTTAGCAAAGACATTAGAGCTCAAGTAAAGCCTAAAGCTGGAGTAGGTGTAGGAGTAGTAGAAGCGCCAAGGGGAGTACTTATCCACCACTATGAAGTGGATGACGAGGGAGTTATAAAAAGAGTAAATCTCATAGTGGCAACTCAGCAAAACATTCCGTCGCTGGAAAGGGAGCTATTCCAAGTAGCCAACAACTTACTTTCAAAAGGTGTAGAGCTGTCAAGAGTAGGGCAAAAACTGGAGACAATAGTTAGAGCATATGATCCATGCATATCATGTGCTACACACTTAGTTAAACTGAAAATAGTGAATGATAAGGAATAAAAATCATTTAAGTAACAGATTGTTTTTATCTATACTACTAAATTATCCGCATAAATACTTCTGTTATCTAATCGAGTCTTCTAAGCTGCGCTTCAAAATGTGAAAGAATAAAATAGAAACTATTTTTAAGTCATGGGAGTCATTAGCTTCTCTAACGGCGTCATTTTAAGTGCTGGGTGATCTACTTTCTTAAGGTATTCGAGAAGCTCGTCCATTGTTTTTGCAACAGTTTCGTCAGCTATTTTATCGTAGAGATCCGGTACTCCTTCTTCTTTACCGCGTCTTATTAGGTCCTCCTTAAGCTCTTCTTTAAGCGACTTCGGCATCCAAACAACACGCTTAATTCCGCCATCTGCTTTGAAGAACTTTCGTGAAACTATGTAGCGTTTAGATATTCCTACAGTTCCTGGCGCTTGCTTCCCTCCACCTATCATGCCTGCAAGTGTGCTGAATTTTAGTCCTGTTGGGTTATCACCAACATATTCTCTTGGAATTATTATGAAGCCGTTAGTTTCGAAGGAGGCTACGAGAACACATTCGAAGCATCCGCAGCTAGTTACAGGGTATGTGAGAGCACTGTATAGATGGTATCTCTTTGTTGCATGATGAGAGGCTTCGTAGACGAATTTATTTACGCCTTCCCACTCGCCTCTTACAGGGTCAAGGCATTTACCTTTCGGTACTGGTTGGTTAGGTCCTTCGGGCTGAAGTTCATGACTGGCTTTAGCGTCTAAGTAAGATACTGCACCGCAAAGACCAGGTCTCTCAGGTGTTATGATACATACGTGGTTAGGGGCGAAAGACTGGCATAGTGTGCATGAATAGAAGACGTCTACATCTTCATCAGTTAAAGCTGCGATTCTAGCATCTCTTTCAGCATAAAGTTTTCGTGCTTCTTCACGTGCTTTAAGAACTTCGTCTCTGTCTGTAATTAGTTTTACTTGAACCTTGTCAACTATGGCTGAAAAGTCTTTCTTAATCATTGTATAGAGAATTACGCCGAAGTGTCTTATTTTGAATCCTTTCCTATATCCCTCCTTACTTATTCTAATCCAGCATATATCTCTACTACCTATATGCCATGTTTCTTCACCGTAATTTATGTATTCATGTATTCTCCTTTCGATTATGGGCTCATAGTCCTTCTTCATTTTCTTTCCAGCTACGTATACTACAATACCCAGCGGATGGGCTTTGCCTTCTTTCATTTCATCTATTTCCGGCCCTATTACCTCTATTTTACCATCCTCAACTTCATCAAGGGACTTCATCATTACTACTTCAAATGCTGGCGATCTTCCTCCTCCAAACTCAACATACATATCATGTTTTCTTATCGCCTTACCTTCAAATACTGGACCATATGCTATTGGGATGTCAAGTTTCACTGGCTTAATTTTTATGTTACGTAGCTCACAACCCTTTGATATAGCTTCTTCGGGCTTAACAGGAATTAGGGCGTTAGGAATTTCTGGAACAGGTTGGTCCGTTAGTACGGGAAGTCCAAGAGCCATAACGCCTGCTCCTGCAGCAACAGTTACGTCATCTAAAGGTCCAAGAGCTATAATGAATGCTGGAACTCTCTCTTTAATATATGCTCTTATTTTTTCTTTATCTCCTGGCTTTAAGCCTCCGAAAATTACTGGTACTCTTAAAGCTAGGTTGGCAGCATGTGCTGCAGAGGTTATTATATCACCTAGGGGAACAAGGTTATATTCGAAGCCTACTTTAACTCCAGCTTCTTGCATTTGCTCAACTATTGGGCCAACTAGTAGGCCTAACATTCCAAGTGTTTGAAGCTCTTTTCCGATTTTACCAGCTACTTCAGTATTTGGCGCTTTTCCTATGATAACTGTTATTCCTGGGATTTTCCCACTTACTAATGAAACTCCTAAGCCTCTTATTTGGGAATCATTTATGAAGCCAATGAATGGAGCTTTATATGGTTTTGGTGTTTTAACATATTTTATGACTTCAATAATGTCAGCGAGAATTAATGTCGCCAATCCTGCCTCTAATGCATCTTCAATCGTTGCTTCTTTACCTAAATATATTTTCTGAAGAACATGTCTTCTATAAATGGATTCTTCAAGTTCGTTAAGAATCTTAGGTATGTCCCCTAATTTCTCTATTTTCTTCCCGGTAAGGATGTAGTATGCTGGAACATTGTATGCTGTGTCTAAAACTTCAACGGATCGTTCGCTTCCTAATTCCTTAATTGCATCATCTGCGAGTTCTTTAGTTAATTCAAGGGCTTTTTTAAAACCACTTAATACAAGCTTAATTATTTCCTCCGCCATAGAATTTCATCTCTTATTTTATTTTCCTTACCACCTCTAAATCTCAGAAATAGGTTTTTTAAGTATTTCTTAAAACATATTTTAGAAGATAGCTACTTTGCATCTTTTCCTTTAAACAATTCCCTCTTAAACTTCTTTCCCCGATATTTATGATAAAATTGTGTTTATGGAAGGATTTTTCTGAGAAATGTTCTTAACTCTGACGAGTCTCTAGGTCCTACAATAACTTTCCAATTAGTTAATTCCTCCAGTTTACCACTAATTCTTGCAGCTAATCCAGGTATTATTATGGTTCTATGTTTAACTTTCTCTTCAACTTTATACTCTTTAATCGCTTCAGCTATTTTCTCAGCAGTAAACTTTCCTCCAGCAACAGATGAAGCTACTGAAAGCCCTTCAGTATCTATTACTAGGAGATAAGATGGTACTTTCGAAGCTTCAATATCTGATTTAACCGTAAAGTACGTAAGTGCATAGTTAGATGTCACTAGACATGGCGAATTTTCGCTTACACTACCTATAGCGTAGAGTCCCGGTTTAACACGTGGATGAATCCTTGGGTCTCTAAATATTCCTTGTCTAAGCACTAGTAAAGGCAGTATTCTCCAAGGCTTAGTTCCGTTTAAAACAACAATACTAGCATATCTTACAAGCAAAGATGCTGCAACGGTTACTTCCCAGAAATCCGCTAAGGAATCTGATTTGAAAACCGCTAAACTTGGGAAGGCTATTGTCGGGTAACCGTATTCTCGAGTTCCTTCTTCTATAGCTAAACGCCTTATCGTCACTAACTTTCTTAAGGTTTCTTTTAAATCTTTAAAACCAACGTCTAAAATGATGTCTTCAACACCTACGTCTTTGGCTTTCTTAACCAATTCAGCTAAGGCATCAAGGTTTTTGGGTTCACGAATTGTGAGTGGACACTTATATTTTACAGCTAATTCAGCCATAACTTCTAAGTTATCTTTGTTAGCAGCATATATTAGTGGTCTTTTAGAGCCACATATTTTAAGACCACTTTCTATAACTTCGGAGTTAAAGCTGCAAAGTATAAGTGGGAGTGAAGTATTCTCTACAATAACTTTTGCGGCTTGAGCAAAACGCTCAGGATCCTCGGAGGTCCCTTTTAAGGCTATAAGATCAGTCTTTAAAACCTCCTCTAAACGTTCGAATCTAGTGTTTTCTATGGTCTTTACTTGCTCCTTTAATTCTTCATCACCAAGAGTGTCGCTAACAGCAAACGCCATTGCAGTAGGATTATAGAATTTATCTTCATGCCTATGCATTACCTTTTCTCCGCCTACCTTAACAGTAGCCTCACCCACTCCAATTGTAACAAGCCTTATAGGCGGAGCTAATGCTTCACTTAATTTACGCTTAGCTTCCTCACTTAAGTAAGGGCATGCGAATATGTTAGCCTTACCTGAAGCAACATTGAATGCGAAGGAAAGACATGTTGGAAATCCGCATTCACCACAATTTGTTTTAGGTAATAGCATGTATATTTGCATAGGGGTTAAGGTCCTCATTTAAATCACCTCCTTTAACCACTCATGAACTTCTTTTGTAGGTATTTTTTCACCTCGAAAAACGTTGTCAATTACGCGTTTAACCAAACTTACTGCAATAGGGTGCATCATCATTAGTACATCGGCTCCTGCAAGTAAGTATGTTACCCCGGTCACGGCTTCCCATATGGGTCCTCTATATTCTCTAGGACCTAGTGATGGATCTTTTAACCACGCCTCTCTAGCACCCCACGCATTAGTTACACCTACAAGTATAGGCATTTGAAGGTCTTTGTCACCTTGAAGACCACCTAACCTTATTCTTTCAATAACTGAAAAGCTGTATTCATGACCGTATCCGAGAGATGCTGCCGTTGGATCCATAACTATTCGGTTAGGTGGAAGACCTATGCTCATAAGCATTCTGTTAAGATGTTTTGCTAAGTTAACATCAACAGGCGTAAACGCTACGACACTATGTCCATATGCGAGAGCGGCCGCAGCTATTTCCTTATAAACGTCAAGAGTAGCTGAAGCCAGTAAGCATCTTTCACCTTCAGCTACTTTTGCTACTTCTTCGAAAACTTTAGGGTCTTTTTCAGGATTTCCCGAACCACCTATTATAAGAGGTACTTTAACTGCCTGTAAAACTTCTTCTACAGTCTTAGCGGCCTCCTTAGGGCTCCTATCTAGTACATTAGGATCAGTGCTTACTAAGTGAAGGCTTATGAGATCAGCTCCGTACTTATTAACGCATAGCTTAGCCCATTCAGCAGGGTCTTCTAAAACTTCAGAAAAAGGCTCCTTCAGAACCCTAGGTAATGGTATTTTGCAATCAAAAACATCCATTGAAATAACTGGTGGATGCGGTAAATCTTCACTAGAACCGAAGAGAGGTAAATCGCTCTCCCCTCCAACTACTATTACTTTATCTCTACTTCCACCTTCAGTTTTAGTAGCACCTATTTTTACCTCAACTATTCTGCTGGACCAACGGCTCATATTTAATCACCACTATGCAGTATTTATTAAACGCGAGAAAAGCTTATCGGCTATCTTCTCTACAGCTTGATAAGCTGGAGAATTTTCAGGTAAATCAGTGAAAGGCTTTCCTTCCAAATCAAGTTTTTGAACATAGGGATCCTCAGGTATTAGCCCTAATACCTCGAAACCACGTTTTTTAAGTTCCTCCTCTATTTTCCCTGCATTAGTAGATGTTATCCTATTTCCTACTGCATATATTTTGTGAACCTTGGTTTCCAACTCCATAACAAGCTTTCTTATTCTCTCAGCAGTAATTATTCCTCTAGCCGTAGGATCCGTTATTATGACTAAAGCATCAACATCCCGTGTTGTTCTACGGCTTAAATGTTCAAGCCCAGCCTCCGTATCCATTATAACTACATCATACTCCTCTGAAATTCTATCTAGAATTGCTCTGAGTAAATGGTTAACGTAACAATAGCATCCAGGACCTTCAGGCCTTCCCATGACTAATAAGTCAAAATACTCTCCTTCGTAAATTATGTTTCGAACCATGTATTCAAAATATTGTTCCTTCGAAATACCTGAGGGTAATTTATCCTTAATGTTTAGTAATTCTTCGCGTAAATCACCTACTGTTTTATCGACTTTAGCTCCTAACACTTTATCTAAGTTCTGATTCGGATCGGCATCTACCCCTAAAATTTTTATTTTACCATTTGTTTTCCTTAACAAATGAATTATTAGTAATGCTGTTAGCATTGTTTTTCCTGTTCCACCTTTACCAGTAACAGCTACTGTAAACGTCATTTCCCGGCACCTCTGTATTTAGCCCATAACTCTCTTAACATTAACTCACCTAAGGATTTTACTCTATTCCATAACTCTTCAACTAAAGGATCATAGGTAGTTTTGTTTTGGCAGTTTAAAAACACTGTAAGGAACATTAATGTTGCCCCAAGGAGAGGATGCTTCAGAATTTTCATTTCCTCCTTACTAACGTCGATTTCGCTTATTATAGCATTTTCTAACCTAACGGTTTCACCTAAAACATTTACGAGTTTAAGCTTGTTTCCTTCATAAAATGCCTTAACTATGTTTTCAGCAAGTATTTGCTGGTCATTTTCTATAGCAACTTTAAATTCGCACATACCTTAATTTCCCTCTTATTTAAACACCGTTAACTTAATAATTTACGAACCTTTAAATTTTTATGGCATAGGAGTGGTTAAGTTGAAAATACTTGCTCTTTCTCAGGGATTATTTGGTGATAGAATAGCTGAAACTTTAAAGAACAAGGGGCCTTCTCAATGGACTGTTAACATAGCCCATGTTCCGAGAGTTGATTTCGAACAAGCTCTGGATGAACCTGAATCAGTTCACATTGAAGGATTAACGAAATGCAACTTACTGTTATCGTTATGTGAAGATCAACCAGCAATACTTTTACTACCGACAATAGCTAAGAGAACGGGAGCTTCATCAGTAATAGTAGCCATAGATAATCCTAAGTGGAGCCCTGGACTAGGTATGGAGGCTCAGGTAAGAGAAGAGCTTAGGAGGGAAGGAGTAACATGTGTTTTCGCCCGTCCTTTCTGTACTCTTGACCCTGTAGGAGATCCTTTCATTGATGAATTCGCTAAATTCTTTGGAAGACCCGAACTTGAGATTGAAATAAGCGGCGACACCATAGTGAAAGTCTCAGTGAAACGCAGTGCTCCATGTGGTTCAACATACTACGTAGCAGAAAAGCTAGTAGGAGTTAAAGTAAAAGACTCAATAGTTCAAGCAGGGCTCCTTCTACACTATTATCCATGCCTAGCAACAATGGATCGTGATCCTTACTTAAACGACACACCACTACATATAGCTGGTTTAGAAATTAAAAAAGCTGTACATCGAGCTCTAAGAAAGGCTCTAAAAAGAATGTAAATGTAAAAAATACCTAATATCTACCAACATATCGAAAGCCGTATAAGAACAAAGTTTAATGTATGAAGTATAAAATTTAATATATAACTCGGTTATTGTATAGTGGGGAATTCTTAGTGAACGAAAAAAAGACTTCCTCCTATTGGAAAAATAGGTATAGAATTCTTCGAGCAAGTAATAAGGAGTAATCTTGGAGCCAAAGATGAAAGCGTAATATTAGGGCCTATGATAGGCGTAGATGCTGCAGTAATAGATCTTGGAGAAGGAAAGATCATGGTTGTAAAGACTGATCCCACCTTTGGCCTTCCTGTCTTACTTGATTACCTAGGTTTTGCTATTGTACATATAGTGGCTAGTGATGTAGCCGTAATGGGTATTCCTCCTAAATATATGAGCATATGTTTGCTAATACCTCCAGGTTTTAATCCTGATGTTCTTGAGAAAATATGGCGTCAATTATCTAATGAAGCTAAGAAGCTAGGTATTGCAATAGTCGGTGGTCATACAGGAGTATATCCAGGTATTTCATATTTACTCAATGGAGGAGCTACCATAATTGGGATTGGTGATAAAGAACGCTTAGTTACTCCTATAGGTGCTAAACCAGGCGACTTAGCATTGATAACTAAGGGAGCTGCAATAGAAGCCGCAGCTGTATTAGCTATTCAGTACCCAGAACCCATAGAGCGAATTTATGGAAGCTCTATTTTAAAAAGAGCACAAAGATTAATATGGGACATGACGGTTGTTAAAGATGCATTAATAGCTGCTGAAGTAGGAGGAGTAACTGCTATGCATGACGCTACAGAGGGTGGAGTCTACAACGCTGTATGGGAAATAGCTTATGCCTCTAACGTCGGAATCAGAATTTATGAGGAAAAAATACCGGTGCTACCTGAAGTGAAAGCAGTATGTGATGCCTTTAAAATAGATCCTATGATTTCAATAAGTGAGGGAACACTCATAGCAACTGTAAAACCTGACTATGTGGATGAAATTAGAAAAGCCTGGAAAAGTGAGGGCATCGAATCAGCTATAATAGGAGAAGTAACTGAGCTAAAGGAGAGTAGAATATTAGTGAAAAAGGATGGTAGTAAAGTTGAATTAAAACCTGTGTCCAAGGATCCATTCTGGGAAGCATACTTCAGAGGGATCAAATAGTGAGTGAAAGAGAGAAAGTAGTGGAAGAAGTTAGGAAAGCGCTTAAACTCTTAGAAAAAGACCCTATATTTTATAAGCTAATACCAGAAGTCCGTACAAACTTGGTTATGTGCATAGAAAACGCTAAAGACATAAGTGATGTAGTTGGGGTCCCGGGAAGAATAACACATGTATTTGGAAGAGTTGTTCCCGTAGGTGAACCCTCCTATGGTGGTTCTTGGCATATGGCAAGGCTTTTATTAGCAATAAGAAAATACTTTCCAGAGATAAGAGCAGCCATTAACCTAAGGTATTATAAGGAGCTCGTAGAATTAGCTAAGGAGCTAGGTTATACTGTATCCTTCTTTGATAGAAGAAAGGAACCAAAGGAGGTAAAGCAAGTTGAAGGAAAAACTATGGAATGGGCTGCAAGTGAAATATTCAAAAACGCCGGGAAAACTCCTCCCCAAATAGCATATGATTTAGGTGATTGGGGAAAAGAACCAGGCATCGTAGTTTTCGGAAAAAGTGCAACTGAGGTTGTGAAAATCGCTTTAAGATTAGCTCACGAAGCAGCTAAAAGAGGAATCATCTAAAACACGCGTAAACTTTAAACTTCTTTTAATACGTTTATTGCGCCACGCTTTCTACGCTAAACAATATAACGGCTAATCCCTACTACACTTCAGTTTTTAGATAAAGCAACAAAAGAGATTACATAATCACTCTATGTCTAACTCTCCCTTAAGGCCTATGAGTTTACATAAGATTTTACTTGATGTAAAGCCATAATAAATGGGCTAAATGTTTAATATGCTTAAACACCTTATTTAATGACATGCATCGATAATGTTTAGTCGTTACTCTATGGTTTAAGGTTTCTCATTCCAAACTTTATAGGTAAAGTGAGAGAAAGCTATATGAAGTGATATATAATGGTAGCTAATAGAAGTGTTAAAAAATGTGTGAAACTTAGACTTTAGTGGTGAGGAATTCTTTTGTCAGAAGTAGTTAAAACTATTGATGCATACGAGGCAATTAGACGTTGGAGACACATAGCCTTGCGTGAGAAGAACAGTAGCAATAGGAGAGAAAGTAAGCTTAACAAAATACATGCATATATAACAGCAAATGTTACTAGACCCTTCTTCTCTAAAATAGATAAGAATGATTCTAAATACATTAGAACTTATAGAATGATAATTTACGGTATGTTAAACTATAGTAAATCTTTAAAAACAATAACGTTAAGAGCCTCAGGCTATAATTTAGGTAAGTACTTAGCTGAAAAAGGGCTTATAAGGAGCATAGATGATTTACCTCAAGTATTTATTAATCAACGAATAGGTTTACTAGATATTGTCGACGAGTCCTTTAACAATATGAAAATACATATTTACGAATGCATGAGCTGTTATGGAATACCAAATATTGGAATGCCTATGTGCGATTTTGAAGCAGGAGTAATACAGGGAGCTTTAGAATCTCTTATAGGCAAGAATATTACGAAGGAAGTATATTGTTGGGGGCTTGGATATTCTTTCTGCGGTTTTGAAGTTTATTTTGAGTAATTAGGGATGAAATAGTATGGTTTGGAAAACACTAATAGTAAGAGCTACTGACTTTTGTGATGGAAACTGTTATGGTTGCTTATGGAGGGAAGGTAGAGTAAGTGGATTCACGCTTCCAGTAACAATAATTAACAATGTTGTACTGCAGTTAAAAGAGTTCACCTTTGATGAAACCGTGATCTTATGTCCTAATCCTTTAAACAATCCTAAAATATTAGACATAATTTCTCTTTTAAAAAGTATTACGAGAAAAATGTATTTATTTATACCAATACATTCCATAAATAAAGTGCGTAATAAGAAAATTTTAGAGAAAATAGATGAACTCGTACTAGTAGCTACAACACCTGAAGATTTCAAAGTAAACGAGGAAAACTTAAAAATCATTTTAAGCCAAGGCTTCATCAACATTTCATTATACATTGCTATAGGCTTCCACATAATAAACATGAACACTATATTATCACTTGTAAATATGGGTAAGGAATACGGCTTAAAAATTAGAATAGGTGAAATTTCATACTCAACAACTTTAACATTAGATCTTAAACCCGTATTTGCAAAGAAGGGTTATACTGTTGGATTTAGCTATGGGATGCTTTATGGATACATGGCATCTGTAGCATTTATAGGAAACTACCCTGTCATATTATTAGCTAAACCTCTCAATGGCGAATGTAGAAAGCTTTTCATAGACCCCTATGGTAGAATTAGTAAATGTCCTTTGCAAACCTTTCAAATTGAAAATGAAAATGTAAGTTCTAACACACTACGTAGTCTCATATTTTCAGAATGTCCCATTAGATGTAGAAAATTTGAACTTATCCCTAAAATTGAAATATCGTTAGTTACTCCCGACGGTAAAGAAATTCCTTCAGAAATACTTAGCCTCCTAGAGGTTATTTCCCATGTAAACTCTCTTAGAGCAGCATGTTCAATAATGGGTTTCCCGCCATCAACATACATTGAGAAGGTAAGAAAAATAGAAAAAGATCTCGGAGTAAAACTCCTAGTCTCCAAGAAGGGTGGAAGAGAAAAGGGCGCCACAGTTCTTACAGATGAAGCTAGGAGAATACTTAAGATGTATAAGGAAATAAGAGACATAGTTTCGGAAAGTCTATACAGTGAAAAAGGTATTATGAGATTTAAGCTCGGATGACACCATAGTGTTATGCAGGATTCAGATATAGAACACGACATTTAACTTCGAATTCCATATTTTGAACACGGTCACTTTATTATTAATGGAGAACTTAAATTATTATCGTAAGTAAGTGTAGGAGGTGTTCTAGTATAGCTACTGAAGCTGTAAAAATATCTCCAGAAATGCTTGAGAAAAACGTTATCTTCATAGATCCTGAAAAATGCATGGGATGTAAGAGTTGCGAAATAGCCTGTGCAGTAGAACATTCGCTTAGTAAGGAAGTCTATAAGGCACCTATGGAAAAACCTGTACCAAAACCTAGAATTAAAGTTCTAGTTGCTGATGTGTTCAATGTCCCTATGAGATGTCAGCATTGTAAAGATGCACCATGCATTAACGTTTGTCCAACTAAGGCCTTAAGTAGAACAGACGAAGGATTCGTTATTTTAACTCCTGAAAAATGCATAGGATGCCTTATGTGCACCTTAGCATGTCCCTTCGGGCATCCAAGATACGATGTTGAAAGTAAAACTATTGTTAAATGCGATTTCTGCATCGACAGAGTTAGAGCAGGCAAATTACCAGCATGTGTTGAAGCATGCCCTACTGGAGCATTAAAGTACGGTAGATTAGAGGAGCTCTTAGAGGAAGTTGCTGTTGAAAAAGCTAAGCAAATGATTAGCGGTATGGCTGTTCCAGGCATAGTTTACATGAAGCCTGTTGTTCCAGCGAAAGCTGTTCCCACACCTAAGCCCCTAGATATCTACACTAAATACTCCTCTGTCTCCTGGAGGTGATTTTACATGTCAAAAAGATATACATATTTAAGATTCAAATTACCTGCAAAACAGGTCTCAATAACACCCGGTGTAAGCGAGCTCATAGAAAAAGCTGAAGAAGAAGGTATAGAATTAGCTTGGCACAGATGGCTTGAACAGCAACCTCAATGTGGTTTCGGATTACTAGGCGTATGCTGTAGAAACTGTAACATGGGCCCATGCCGTATCGACTTATTCGGATATGGTGCTACGAGAGGTGTTTGTGGTGCTACAGCAGACACTATAGTTGCTAGAAACATTTTAAGAATGATAGCTGCTGGTGCAGCAGCCCATAGCGACCACGCTAGAGACATTCTCAGAGTTTTAAAACTCGTTGTCGAAGGTAAAACTTTAGCTTATAAAATAACGGATTCTGGGAAATTAAGAGCCGTAGCCCAAGCTCTTGGGATAACTGTGGAAGGTAGAAATGACACGGAAATAGCTAAAGATCTTGCATCAATTCTTGAAAGAGAATTCGGTAAGCAAGATGAAGAACCACTGCACCTAGTTAAGTCCTTAGCTCCAAAGAAGAGAATGAAAGTCTGGGAGAAAGCTGGAGTCATACCTAGAAATATTGATAGGGAAATATGTGAATGCATGCATAGAACCCATATGGGTGTTGATGCTGACCCGGTAAGTTTGTTACTGCATGGAGTAAGGACGGCGTTAGCTGACGGCTGGAGCGGCTCAATGATGGCGACACTTATGAGCGATATTTTGTTCGGAACACCTAAACCATTAAAAGCCGAAGCTAATCTTGGAGTTTTAAAGGAGAACATGGTAAACATTATTGTCCATGGACATAACCCGGTATTATCGATGAAAATAGCTGAGGCAGCTTCATCTGATGAAATGCAGGAATATGCTAGAAAATTCGGTGCTGAGGGAGTTAATGTCGCCGGAATGTGCTGTACAGGTAACGAGGTCTTAATGAGGCTTGGTGTACCACTAGCTGGAAACATGCTAATGCAAGAATTAGCGATAACAACTGGCGCCGTTGAGGCAATGGTAGTTGATTATCAATGCGTAATGCCTGCTTTAGCCGATGTCGCAGGTTGCTATCATACGAAATTAATAACCACTGAACCTAAAATGCATATTCCCGGAGCACTACATATCGAATTTGAACCTGAAAAAGCTGATGAAATAGCTAAGAAAATTGTTAAAATTGCAATAGAAAACTATCCGAATAGACCTAAAGAAAGAGTGCACATACCTAAGTATAAAATGGAGTTAATGGCGGGCTTTAGTGTTGAAGCTATTTTGGAAGCTTTAGGTGGGACATTAGATCCATTAATAAATGCTTTGAAGGATGGAACAATTAAGGGCATTGTTGGAGTTGTCGGATGCGTTAATCCTAAGGTTAAGCATAACTTCAGCCATATAACAATAACTAAGAAGCTAATAGAAAACGACATATTAGTCGTAGGTACAGGATGCTGGGCAATAACTGCTGGAATGCATGGTCTCCTATCTCCTGAAGCAGCTAAGTATGCAGGACCCGGATTAAGAAAGGTTTGTGAAGCACTAAAAATACCTCCATGTCTTCACATGGGTAGCTGTGTTGATTGCTCAAGAATATTAATTGCATTAAAAGCTCTTTCAGAAGCACTAAATGTAGACATATCAGACTTACCGGTTGCCGGTTCTGCACCAGAATGGATGAGCGAAAAAGCTGTAAGCATAGGAACGTACTTTGTAGCATCAGGAGTATTTACTCACCTAGGTACAATACCGCCTGTTTTAGGAAGCCTGAAAGTAACTAAGCTACTAACAGAGGACATCGAGGATGTATTTGGAGGAAAATTCTACGTAGAGCCAGACCCAGAAAAAGCAGCTGAAACAATAGTTTCGGTAATTATGGAGAAAAGGAAGAAACTGCACTGGCCAACATAGTAGCAGATAGCAAATGCTGAGGCCATTTTTAAATGAAAATTATAGTGGCGGGAAAAGGAGGGGTAGGTAAAACAACAATAGCAGCTTTACTTTCACATATTTTTTCTAACCATGAATATAAAGTATTAGCTTTAGACACAGATTCCATACCGAATCTTGCTCAAAGCCTCGGAATACCGCTGGATAAAGCTTTCAAAATAATTCCGCTAACAAGAAATATGAGGCTTATTGAAGAAAAAACCGGAGCACAGCCTGGGGAAGGATGGGGAGTTCTTTTCTCACTAACACCTAAAGTTGACGATATCGTTGAAAGATACGGTGTAAAGGTAAAGAATAACTTAAATTTAGTTGTCGTAGGAAGCATAGACGCTAGTAAAGAAGGATGCTTATGTCCCGCTATAGCTTTAGCAAAAGCTTTCTTAAGACATGTGTTTTTAAAGAGAAAAGAGGTAATTATAGTTGATGCAGAAGCTGGTGCTGAAGTTTTTGGCAGAGGTTTAGCGGAAAAGTTTGACTTATTTCTTTGCGTAACTGAGCCTACAATAAAATCACTAGTGGTGTCTAGAAAATTAATTGAAATGGCCAAGGAACTTGGGATTAAGAAAACAATTCTAGTAATAAACAAAGTTAGAGACTCCTTGGAGGCAGCAAAAAGTTACTCAAGGGTTTTCCCAGAAAAGAACATACCATACCATATAGTCCGCTATGATAATAGCCTTCAAGAAGTGGAAATGAAGGGATTAGGAGTTACAAGTCTTCCTAAAGATAGTCTCATAGTTCATGATGTTTATATGCTCTTCAATAAAATATCTAAACTTGTAAAATAGTAATGTGGTGTTAAATAATGTGCGAATCTAAGGCAGTATTGGTTGTAAATGGTCGCGAAGAGAAAATAATGGATAATGTTGCATTATTAGAAATAAAGAACGGAAAAATATTATTGAAGGATATTTTAGGCGAATCTTTAGAAGTAAATTATGTGCTTTCAAAAATAGACTTCATAAATCATAAAATAGTTTTCATAAAGAGATAATGTGTTATAGGCGTATGTTATGGCAGAATACGTAGCATTAGCACCTGCAGCAGTATTGATTTTAGGCGCAATAATCTCTAGCATGTTTAAAGGTAAGCTTGGAAACTACATTTCATCATTTTTTTCTACTATTTCATCTATAATAATGTGTTATTTATCCCTAAACGTTCTACTTTTCAATAAAGTTTTTGAGGAAAAATTAAGACTTATTTCCGGAATAACTGAATCGGTTTTACCAATAAATCTAAGTGTAATATATATTAGAATCGATTTTCTTTCAGCCTTTTTCGTTTTCATCTTAGGTACTGTTGGTTTAGCTTCATCAATTTATGGAATAAGCTACATTAATAGGTACTTACACAAACAACACCTAGGATTTTACGGGTTAAACTACGCTTTATTCCTATGCTTTATGTACTTAGTATTTGTAGTTCATGATATTTTCTGGTTCATTGTATTTTGGGAACTTATGACAGTTACTTCGCAATTCCTAGTTTCATATGAGAGAGAAAAGGCAGTTGCTAGAAAAGCTGCTTATAAGTACTTTTGCATGTCAAAGGGAGCCACTGAAGTAATAATAGTATCCGCTTTAATAATTTTAATTATCTTATCAGGAATGAATACATCATTTGATACTATAAGGTATTATACTAAAAGCCTCTTAGTTGAGAACCCCATTTTAGCTAATGCATTAATAGCGCTACTCTTCATAGGCTTCAGTGTTAAAGCAAGCCTAGTACCTTTCCATACATGGCTTCCAGACGCTCACCCTGAAGCACCAAGCAATGTTTCAGCACTGTTAAGTGGTGTTATGATAAAAACATCCGTTTACATGTTCTTTAGAATATTCTATTTCTTCTTTGAACCAACAGTTTATTGGGGATATATTGTAGCAACTATAGGTACTATAACTCTTCTCGTAGGTACAATGTACGCTATTTTACAAAATGATTCTAAGAGGCTTTTAGCGTTTTCCAGTATAGGCCAAATGGGGTACATAGTGTTTGCTTTAGGATCATCATTACTACTGTATTCCATGGGTGAAAAGAGCTACACTGTTTTGGCTTCAGTAGCTTTTGCAGCATCATTATATCATGTAATGAATCATGCAATGTTCAAATCACTACTCTTCCTTACAGCAGGATCCGTTATTTATAGAACAGGCCTAAGAAATCTTAATGTTTTAGGAGGACTTGCCAGGTTTATGCCCTTTACATCAATTCTAACATTAATAGCTTCGCTCTCATTAGCAGGGATTCCACCATTTAATGGTTTTGTAAGTAAATGGCTCATATATTCTTCAACAATACCATCGTTTACCATATTAGCAGTGTATGGTGTAGTAGCTTTATTTGTAAGTGCAATAACTGCCGCTTATGCTGTAAAATACTTTACAACGTTATTTACAAAACCAGCCACAATTGAGGTCGAAAAGGTAAAAGATGTACCTTTACCAATGATGTTTTCTCAAATACTTTTAGCAGCACTGTGCATTATCTTAGGCATTTATCCGGCAATACCATTAAACATGATATCTGCTGTTTCAAAGGCAATATTCCCTTTAGGCAATATTTTCTCATACATTCAAGTTTTTCCAGGCATAGCCTTGCTAAAGGTGGAGTTTGTTTCAGCAAATTCCCCATTAATAATAGCCGTGGGTTTAATACTTATTTCCTCAGTAGTGGCAGCAGCTTTGCCTCATAAGCTTAATAAGTTTAGTGTATGGAGCTGTGGTGTCCCATTTAGGAAATACGCTATGAACATGTCAGCAGCATCATACTTTAGACCTTTTATAAGGAGCTTTGATGAATTTTATCTTACAGGAAGACTTTTACATAAGATATTCGTTAAAGACTTCATTAAGAAATACTTTAGCTTTACTAAAGTATTGGCTAAAATTACTGAGAATTTCGTAATTATGCTAACTTTGTTTACGTTAATAGTTATCTTAATGCTACTATTATATGTTGGGTGATTAACCATGTTATATTTAGTGACTGTTTTTGCTAATATTGTAGCACTACTAGCCATAGCACCAATTATTGATGGTATTGAAAGGAAGGTTAAGGCTAAGCTTCAGTGTAGAAAAGGACCTCCGATATTGCAAACATGGTATGACTTAATTAAGCTATTTAAAAGGCCAAGCATTGTTACTGAAGAGTATTCCATAGTATATATCATTTCACCATACATAATATTTGCTAACATGCTATTTGCCTTAGCTTTAGTGCCTTCATTTACTCGTATTTCTTTAAGCTTCTTCGGAGACATCATAGTTCTAACTTATCTCATAACTTCCTCATCAATACTTTTAGCTATAGGAAGTATTTCGTCAGGCAATGTTTTTGCAGCAATAGGTGCCAGTAGAGAACTTAGTTTAACAACATTATCCAAGCTCCTAATGGCGCTTACACTTGCTATATTTGCAGTTTTGAAAAGAAGCCTAATGTTAGAAACGTTATTTCCAATAATACCTCCATACACTTTATCGGCTATTGCATCCATAATTTTATTTGCTATCATAGCATATATTGAGTCTTATAAATTGCCTTTTGACATACCTGAAGCTGAACCTGAAATAATTGATGGGATACTTGTGGAATATAGTGGTAAAAGTTTAGGTATATTAAAGTACTCAATGTATCTTAAAAGAATACTTTTCTTCACAATAATAGTATATCTCATATTACCAAGGGAAATTCCCATGCTACTTACACCAGTACTTTACCTTATTTCACTTATAGCTTTATCAGTAACCTATGTTTGCATTGAAACATACTGTGGAAGACTCCGTATAGATCAAGCGTTAAAATTTACGAAAACACTGGTACCCATACTATTGGTGGTGTTAATTATTGCATATTTCAACTACTAAAATATTAGATTCACTAAGTAAATATGGCAAAATAGAAAAAGTACATGAAAACACTTACTTTGTCGAAGTAAGCGCAGATAAAGTTAGGGAAGTAAGCGAAATACTTCATTGGAAACTTGGCGGCCACTTTTCAGTAACTGTAGGTTCTGATGAAAGACCTATAAACGGATATTTTAAAGTATATCACGTATTTCTTATGGACAAACAAAAATTATCCATAATAGTTCATGTTAAAGTAAACCCTGTAGTACCTAAATTACCTTCAATAACTCCTATAATACCTGGGGCTAATTGGCATGAGAGAGAAGTTCACGACTTTTTCGGCATATTCTTCGAAGACCATCCTAACCTAGAAAGACTCATACTACCATATGATTGGCCGAAGGGAGTTTATCCCTTAAGAAAAGATGTTAGCATAAGAGGATTGAGAAGCAAATTACTGAAGAACAATGCTGAAAGCGAAGGAAAAAGGAAGGCTGAAGAAGAAGGATATATAGTACCTATCGGACCCTATCATCCTGCATTGCATGAACCTGAATATTTCGAATTATATGTTGATGGAGAGAAAATAGTAGATGCTAAATATAAGGGATTCCATGTTCACCGAGGCATAGAGAAGGTTGCTGAAGAAAAATTAACAATAAACCAGATACCTTTCATTGCGGAGAGAATATGTGGTATTTGCGGATACACACATAACGTAGCTTATTGTCAAGCAGTAGAGAATGCTGCGGGAATAGAGGTTCCTTTAAGAGCAAAGTACATTAGAAGCATTCTTCTGGAAATAGAGAGAATACATAGCCACCTACTATGGTTTGGAGTACTCTTCCACTTACTAGGTTTCGACACAGGATTTATGATGACATGGCTTATTAGGGAGAAGATAATGGATCTTGCAGAAGTGCTTACAGGTAATAGGAAAAATTACGGCTTAAACCTTGTAGGAGGTGTTAGACGAGACATAAACTCTGAGAAAATAGAGTTCTCTCTAAAAACCTTAAATTACGTGGAAACTAAGCTTAGAAGTGTTTTAGATAAAATGTTAAAGCTTAAAGAGGTTATTTCTAGAACCAAAAATATAGGGTTACTAAACCGTAACGAAGCTAAAAAGCTTTCTGTAGTCGGACCAGTAGCTAGAGCTTCCGGCATAGATACTGATGTTAGGAAACATCATCCATATGCCGCATATAGTGAAGTAGAGTTCAAAGTTCCCGTATACGATGAAGGAGACGTTTACTCTAGAGCATTAGTGAGGTATGATGAAGTTTTCGAATCAATAAACATACTTAAGCAATTACTGAAAAATATTCCTAAGGGAAATATAATGGCAGATGAAGTTAAGATACCCGAATATAGGAAAGGTTTAGGTTTAACTGAAGCTCCCAGAGGAGAAAATGTCCACTTAGTTATCACAGGTAGGGATAATAAGATTTACCGCTGGAGACCTCGAGCTCCCTCATATAATAATATACCTTCAACATTAATTATGCTTAAAGGGGAAAATCTAGCTGACGCTCCAGCTATAATTGCTAGCATAGATCCGTGCTTCTCATGTACAGACCATTTAGTTATAATTGATATTAAAAGAAATATCAAACGTAGAATTCGCTTGAAGGAACTTGCTAGAAGGAGGCAGTGTTAATGAGTGCTAGACTTCACATACTCAAAGAAGCATTAAGAACAGGCGTTGTCACTAAAAAGTATCCTTACGAGCCAGTAAAAGTTCCTGAAGGCTTTAGAGGAAAACCTAGCATAGATGTGGAGAAATGCATAGGGTGTGGAGCATGTGTAAATGTTTGCCCACCTAACGCCCTAAGCGCAGAAATAGACTTAAACAAAAGTGTGAAAAGGATAATACTATTTCTCGGTAAATGCATTTTCTGCGGTAGATGCCAGGATGCCTGCCCAACCGAAGCAATAAAGTTAACAAGAGAATTTGAATTATCAACACTTACTACTAACGATTTATACCAAGTCGTTGAATTAAAAATGGCTAAATGTGAAATATGCGGTAAACCCTATGCTACAATAAGGCAAGTGTTGTTTACAGCGAAAAGTGTTCCTAAAGACCAAAGACCATTACTTCTACTATGTAGCGAATGCAGAAGCAAGGTTTCTGCAAAATACATTTCCTATGCGAGGTGGTGATTTGAGCATTAAACTATTTATGAAAAGCTTATGGGTGTTTCACTTAAATAGCGGTAGTTGTAATGGCTGCGATATAGAAGTTTTAAACGTATTTACACCTTATCATGATGTTGAAAGACTAGGTATTAAACTTGTAGCTTCACCTAGACATGCAGACGTAATTGTTTTTACAGGCCCTATAACTAGAGAAACTTTACCTAAAGCTATAAAGGCATTTACCGCTATTCCTGAACCTAAAGCTGTAGTAGCTGTTGGTTCATGTGCTTGCGGTGGAGGAATATGGTATGATTCATACGCCGTCATAGGAGGAATAGAGGCTTTTTATAAGATACTAAGGGAAGAGTATAAGGTAAAAATACCGCCAACAGTGTATGTTCCCGGATGTCCTCCTAAACCTGAAGCAATAATATACGGCATAGCTGTATTAAGAGGAATTTTAAGGCAGAAACAAAGAAGAACATATTTTACCGAAAAAGAAGTACCCGAACTTACTAAAGACCTTATTATAAATATTGAAAAGTACATGGAAAGTAAAAGTCGAAAGGAGATATATAATGGAGAGTGAGAAGAAAAATAGGTACATAAGATATTTAGTTGGTGCCTATAGGCACTTCTTAGCTTCAATAGTTGTTATCAAAGTTAATAGAAAATCCAACATAGGTAAAAATAGAACTAAGCACTCAAAATCAAAGAAAAAGCAGAAATAGAGCGTAAATATTCTTATTCTTTAAACTATGTAGCATTAGAGAAAACACTTAAGCCAAAATAGCTTATGAGAGAAATTTATGATATCTTAAGTCCTAAATGGAAATGACACTGCTTAAGGTTATAGTGTATTTAGCTTTAACCCCCTCCAGAACTGGAGACAACATTTTAATCCATACAATAAGTTTTTTACTGGGATCACAAGCAGGGCTAGGTAAGCCTACATCGCCGGAAAATGGAAGATCGCTTAGGCTTACCTTACCCCAAACACCACTAGTGCCTGGTGCTTGAAAAGGTCCGTAAACGTAAACTTCAGAATAATTACAGCCTGATACACTGACTTGAACTAGTTTTAAAGGTAATGTGCCTTCATTAGATAGAACAAGTCCAACCCATATGCTACTATTTGGTTTAGCGTCAGCCACAAATACTTGAGCGCTTTTACCGTCACTTGAAACATTTACGTAGCTTTCGTCACAATCGCAATGTTCACAAAGGAATTTTTGGGAAGTAATTTTAAGATCAAAAGATCCTAAAGTAACTTTAACATTAGCCCTTAACTTATCAAACCACATAGCATATACCACATTAAGTGATAATGCAATTAGCATTAACAACATAAGCGCTAGTACATATTTGGACAATACAAATAACACCTTAAGAACATTCTACCTCGTGATAGTATAAAAACACTGTGTAGTAATGTTGTATAAACTTAGTGCGCATTCTAGCTTAAATGTTTAAGATATGATTAACTTAGTAGTTAATTTCACATTAAATGGATTCAATATGGTAATCAGCTTCAAAGCCTTACTAGTTCCTAAAAAGTCTAAGGTTTATTAAAGTTAAGTAGTAAGTAGCAAATATGTAATGCTTGCATAAAACTTTAATGGTAAAGTTAATAGAGTGGTGAATGATACCGGGTGTTAATTTATGGAGGAAATAGTACATTTAATATTACATACAAGCATAGTGATTGTAAGCGTATATAGCATGCCGCATTATCTTAGGTTATAAGAGATTTAAAGGTAGTATAATTAGTGTTATTTGGGAGCTTCTTATTCCTATAGCTATATTTGCAGTGTTTATGATGTTTTCTCCACTTTCCTTTAACAACATCTATATTGCCCGAAGAACAGCGGCATTTAATTGAAAGCGCATCACTATTATTAATGCTGGTAATCACAATGTTAGTTCTTGAGAAATCTAATAAGTTATGGTATGAAACATTATCACGTCTTACTGTAAGTACAGAATCATTAAGTGTCCCCATGTTACTATCAACACTTAGGAAGATCTTTGGTGATGAAAGTAAAACGGTAGCATACCATATGGGATACTGGCTTGCAAAAGGTTCAAAAGGTTTAGAAAACATTCATAAAGCGTCTGAGAAAGCTTCTAAACTCCTAGGCATACCTCACACAGTAATTTAAAAGGACAAAACACTTTTAATATCCACTATTATTAAGCCTAGTGAGTTAGAAGAAAGCACAATGAACATTTTGGAATGGTACTTGAAAGGATATTGGGAAGGCATCTTAAGAGATCTATTGGGAAAAGACGTAAGGTGCTATGTTGATATTAAGAAAATTAATAAAACCATAAACATAATCTACACTTTCACTCTTTCATAAAATATGAAATAGCTCTTAATTTTCTTAAGTTTTAAATAGATAAGAGACACTACAGATTTGAATATGTAAATACATAATTTTGTAGGGCTCTTTAAGAAATTAATATATCTAAAGCTATTGTATCAATGAATTATTAAGCATGCTTTTCTCCAAAATTAACACTACTAAATTTACACTTATTACAGCCATTGCTTAATGGACAGTTTATTATTTACTAATAGATAATTTTTAAATTTCCATATTCGATATTGTAATAGGTATAATGTTTTTCCTTAACTCCAAATTTGTTACAATTTAAGCTAGCTTCGGTGACTTTAGCTTTGATTAGTAGAGAAGAATGCTTAGTAAACATGTTAGATAAGTTTACTAACTTTTTCAAGAAACATTTACGCCACTATAGCATTTTCTCTTAAAGCTGTATTGTAAAGTGTTGGTGATTTCTAGTGAGTACCATACCCATACTGTTTTTAGCATAGCTCCTCATACCTCTTGTATCCAGTTTACCATTATTCATCTTAGATAGAAAACTCGCTGACATATACTTGCTCATTAATGTGTTTGCAGTAATGTCAACTTATTTTCTAGGGGCTTTCCTGTATGTTAAAGATATGTCCCTTATACATGTAGTTTTATTGAAGGTGAATGTGGTAGGGGAATTTTATGGCTTAATTATTGATCCTTTCTCGGTGATTGTAGGCATAGTTGTAGTTACATGTGGAGCAATATTTTTAATATATTCAATAGACTATTTAAGCCCTAACAATAAACTTCACCCAATACATTATGGTAAAGGCAAATTTTATGCCTGGTTGCTTCTCTTCTTAGGATCTACGCTAGCATTTCTACATTCTTCATCACTAATACAGATGATAATATTTTTTGAATTAATGACAATATCGTGTTGGGGTCTTATATTATACTATGGTTCTAGGAAAGCTATTGAAGCAGCAAATAAAGCTATAATCTATACTCATGTTGGAGCACTGCTCGGACTATATATTGCCTCATGCATTAGCATTTACTATATCCATGATACAAGTCTTTTAGAAATCCATAGACTAACTTCAGGCATTAAGCTAATACTCTTTACATTAATTTTAGTGGCTTCCTTAGCTATTATAGCAATTAGCGTGAATGCAGTTAATATTAAGAAAAGTATTTGGGAAAGAAGTATCGAGTAGTGTTTTGGCAGCAAAGGAGACATTACGATAGGTATAAAGTAATTTAAATTAACCACGCTTATAATTAATGAATGGACTTATGTCTAAAGTCTCAGATGCTAAATTAATCATAAATGTTGTTATGAACGGAGAGAGAAGTCCTAGGATTAAACAAAGAAGCGTAGGTATGCTTTGACCTATAAGCATGGTTAGGGTATTTCCTTAAAACTTGAGAAAATATCGGTAATCCTAAATCCTCTATGTATTGTCTTAGAATATATTTCAATTATTGAGGAGAGAGCGAACATGCTTACTACTAAAGCCAATATGCCGAAGACCATTAAATATAGATTTTTAGAAACTACAAGTACTTGATATGCTAATCATTTAGAAAAGAACCCACTTAATGGAGGAACTCCTACCATAGAAAGTGAAGCCACAAGTATAAATAGCGATGTTAAAGGCATAGCTTTAGAAATACCTCTTGCCGAGAAAATACTATGATCACCTGTTTCATAAAGTATGGAACCAGCACTCATGAACAGTGAGGATTTAAATAAAACGTTATTTAACATTTAGAATAAGTCTGCTGAAAAAGCAATTATGCTTAAAGCTAAGTATTCACCGCCGCTAGATAAGAACACTGAACTAGCGCCAATACATAGCCATGTAAATCCCATTTGCCCTATTGAATAATATGATATTGCTTTTTTATATTCATGCTGTATAAAAGCTATTGTTGTGCATAAAATAATTGTTATAATACCTAAAACCCGCGATAACATAACCTACGTACACATTGCTACTTAAATAGAGAAGTCTTATTAAAACATATAAAGCTACATTATTCATGCCACTCGATATTAATGCGGAAATACTGCTTAGAGCAGCTAATTGAGCTTCCGGCATCCAAAAGTGAAATGGGAATATCCCTGTTTTACTACCACAGCCAATTATTAGTAGAGCGTACAGCACTATATCAAACGGTTCTATGCTACGTAATAACGTAATGTCTAATGTATGGTATCTAATGTGAATCAAAAATATGGCTATTGTTAAAGGAAGAGTGCTTAAGACATGAGTAAATATGAAGTAACTATATCCTGCTCTTCTAGCAGTACTAAT
>Ga0180301_10000284_pt1 | contig 39108 bp, 34 predicted proteins | sample GuaBasSediGuay16_FD_121797 | JGI IMG/M metagenome (GOLD analysis project Ga0180301, IMG submission 121797) | Subseafloor sediment microbial communities from Guaymas Basin, Gulf of California, Mexico - Guay16, Core 4569-2, 12-15 cm | ecosystem: Environmental > Aquatic > Marine > Hydrothermal... | reverse complement strand
TCTGACCAAGCAACTTTTAGGTTTTGCCAGGGGCGGCAAATACGAGGTCAGGCCCACGGATCTAAATGCGCTCATCGAAAAGGGTTCTGAGATGTTTGGTCGCACCAAAAAGGAGATCAGGATCCACAGAAGATTTCAGAAAGACCTCTGGACGGTAGCAGTTGACCGGGCGCAAATCGAACAGGTGTTGTTAAACCTTTATGTCAATGCCTGGCAGGCCATGCCCCGGGGTGGAGACCTATACCTTGAAACAGAGAATGTCACGCTTGATGAGGACTATGCCAAGCTATTCAGGGTGCAGCCTGGCCATTACGTTAAAGTATCAGTGACCGATACGGGCATAGGGATGGACGAACAGACCCAACGGCGGATATTTGAGCCCTTTTTTACGACCAAGGAGATGGGCAGGGGAACGGGTCTGGGTCTTGCCTCTGCTTATGGGATCATCAAAAATCATGGGGGCATCATCAACGTTTTCAGTAAAAAGGGTGAGGCAACCACTTTTAATATTTACCTGCCTGCAACAAAAGCGCTGAGACCGAGCCGTGCGCCGAGACCTGAGGTCAGGGAGAAAGAGATTCAACAGGGACACGAGACGGTTTTGCTTATAGATGATGAGGATATGATCGTGGACGTTGGCCAAGAGATGCTCAGGGCAATGGGCTACGAGGTCCTGCTGGCCAGAAGCGGTAAAGAAGCCATAGAGGTCTATCAAAAGAACAAGGACAAGGTTGCCTTAATCATTCTGGACATGATCATGCCGGATATGAGTGGCGGTGAGGTCTATGACACACTGAAGGAGATCAACCCCGATGTCAAGGTACTCCTTTCGAGCGGATACAGTCTAGATGGCCAGGCGACCGAAATACTGGAACGTGGTTGTGACGGGTTTATTCAGAAGCCTTTTAGCATAAGACAGCTGTCACAGGGGATAAGAAAGCTCCTTGAGACAAAAGAACCTTGACCGGCCTGTGCCACGCCACGCGATTTAAAAGCAAATCCCCTACCGTACTTCCGTGAGAGTGAGTATCACGCTTTGACGCTTGGTGGTCACCGATCTTGACCCTTCTATTTTATTTATTCCTGCACCTTACATGATCGTTAAAAATTTGACCGATCGTTGCACCAGGTTCTTCGATCAAGAAGCTCTTATGGCATGAGAGAAAAGATACTAGTCATTCATCAAGGGGCCTTAGGGGATCTGGTCCTCAGCTTTCCAGCCCTGTTATTTTTGAAGCAGGAAGAGCAGGCCTCTGTGGCCATTTTGTGCTCAAATGGTGTGGGAAAGATCGCACACGAGTTGAATATCGTAGACGCCCATTTTCCCCTTGAAAGCGCCCATTTCTGCTCCCTGTTTTCGGAAGAGATGACAAAGGGTGTCAAACACTTCATAAGTCATTATGATACCATCCTCCTGATTTCTTTTGCAACGTTCATCGAGGATCACTTGAGGCAAAATCATAACGGACAAATCTACAAAATAACCCCTCGCCCGCCGGTAGAGATGGAAACCCATGTGGCCTTATACATGGTCAGGCAGTTCGAGGCTAAGGGCTTGTTGAAAAATACCAGTGATAGCGCCCTCCTTTCATGCCTTTCCGAAGGATGTGGTGTGGGGGATGCAGGTTGCAAGATACGGACACCTGACTTCTTTTCAATCCGTAAGCACGTAATCAAAAATCCCAAATTCAAAACCGAAGAAGAGGTGTTATTGTCTAGTGACCGGCTTGTTGAGCAGATGCAAAGTCACCGAGGAAAGGGCTTATGGGTCATACACCCTGGCGCTGGGAGTCAAAGAAAACAATGGCCCCTCGAGTATTTTATTCGTGTCGCTGCTACGATACAGGAGGCGAATATCGGAGAAGTGGCCTTTATATTGGGGCCAGCAGAATCAGACCTTGCACCGCTTATCAAAACCAGATCCAAAGGAGGCTTCAGGGTATATGAAGTTGATGATCTGTCCTCCGTCGTGGCCTTGGTGCGGCAAGCGCGGTGTTTTATTGGAAATGATTCTGGCGTGACCCATCTTGCCGCTTTTATAGGGACTCCAACGGTGGCCATCTTTGGCCCTTCCAATCCCAAGAGATGGTCACCGGTGGGTCGTGTAACAAAGGTACTTAGAGGCAGGGCAGACTGTGTCCCTTGTTTTGAAATCGCCGCGGTCAATTGTAAAGACCCTCAGTGCCTATACGGGGTGTCGGTGGACATGGTTCTCGATGCTGTCAGAGAGCTGGTATGATGTGACGGAGGCTATGATGAAAGATTCAAATAAGGACCCGTTTCTGGATAGATTCTTGGGGTCGGCTCTGGGAACCTTTGTGGGGGATGCCCTAGGTGAGCCTGTGGAAGGTTGGCCCCACAGGGCGATTTCCAGTCGGTTCGGGCTCCTTGATACCATGCTCCGTGAAAAAGGACGCTACACGGATGACACGCAGATGATGATAGGCATCCTGGAAACCCTTGTTGAAAAAGGAGGGTTCGACCCTGCAGTATGTGCTACGAAATTTCAGGAAAACTTTGATCCGAGTCGTGGCTACGGCCGACGCATCTTCGGCGTTGTGGAAAGGATCAGGCAGGGGACTTCCTGGGACCGGGTAGGCACAGACAGTTTTGGTAATGGCGGAGCCATGCGAATAGCTCCCATCGGTTGCTTTTATTACAATGATCTGCAAGCCCTCAAGGAGAATGCCATCTTGAGTGCCCGCATCACGCACTACCACCCAGAGGGACTGGCTGGTGCGGTAGCACAGGCTACGGCAGTAGGGCTTGCGTTTCAACACAGTCTGTCCAATGAACCGATTGAGCCAGAAATATTTTTGGACAGGATCACAGCCCAGGTGATTGATATAGACAATAGATTCGCCGAGTACCTTGATCGGATCAAATCAATGAGCGCAGGGTTACACCTTGACGGCGGAGGCTCCATGCTTGAGATGATTGAGGCTATTGCGGGCCAATATCGTTTGAGTTTGCGTGCCATCGAGTCGGTACCAGCAGCTATTGGGGCCTTTGTATTGACCGATACCTTCCAGGAAGCAGTTGTCTTAGCGGTCAACTTAGGGGGGGATACTGACACCATTGGCGCCATGGCAGGCGCCATAGCAGGCGCCTATTACGGGTATGCCCAGATACCCCAAGAATGGCTGAATGTCCTAGAAAATGAGGCCAAGGGACGGGACTATATCATCCACTGTGTGAAGCATATTGTGTCATCCTTATTGCAAGCCCAGAGCAAACAACTTGCATAAGTTTTTTTGGGGGGACAAACAGCTTCTAAGCTCTGAATGCCTCTCCACGTGGGAGCAGTCCTTGGACATCTCATTACGGGTCTTGATGTGACCCTCTTGAGCCTTTTTGGAATGGTTGCACTATCCGGGATTGTCGTGAACGACGCCCTCATTCTCATTTACTTTACTAACCGGGCCGCAACAAGTGGAGGGCCCCTTGAAGAGGCTGTAGCACCCTCAGGCAAGGCACGCCTTAGGCCTGTGATTCTGACTTCCGTGACCACTATTGTCGGGCTGATGCCTTTGATGCTTGAGCGAAGCTTTCAGGCCCAGTTCCTTATTCCTATGGCGGTGAGTATTACCTTTGGACTGTTCTTGGCCACTGTGTTGACCCTGGTGTTGGTTCCCACATTGTACATGATCGTAGCAGATTTTTCAGGCCTTGCTACCAGAGTCTTCAAAAAGCCCGCTGAATCAGATTTCTCACCCTAAATGAGATAAAGGAGAGCTGTTATGCTGACAGGCAATCATTTTCTCCTCTGCAGACCCCTGGCTAGAGATGGGCCTGCGCTTTTGGCAAAAGAATACAATGTTAACATGAGAATAAACACGTTGATGAATGTCGTTTTGCTATTTTGTTCGCTTCAATCTGATAGATAGGTTTCTGAGATATCTCACACCGAAGCCAGGTTTATGGATTGGAATAAATTGGACAACCTGATATAATATTAATTATGCGCCTTGGTTACTCCTTGCTCTTCAAGGCATTGTCTTTAACAACATCGATATGGAGAACGTTATGCGGGATCACTGACTGAAGGGCAGATTATGCCCATTGACGCATTTGTGAACCCGAGATGGAGATCTTCGTTGCCAAAAATCCACTTTTGGTGGCCCTATTAAATTCAAACAGGGCTGGGTCCAAAGCGGTTTGGGCGACAGTCTGAATAGCGTATAAAAATTCTGTGAGGTGATTTTTTATGACCACAAACGACAGAGAAGACCATCGTCCATGGGGCTATTACCAGGTCCTTGCCGATGAGCCGGATCATAAGGTCAAGCGCATCGTTGTTTACCCTGGCAAACGGTTGAGTCTCCAGCGACACCGCCGTCGGGCTGAACACTGGTACGTCCTGTACGGAGAAGCAATTGTGACACGGGATGATGAAGAACGACACCTCAAGGCTGGTCAATCGGTTGATATTCCCCGGGGTGCCGTTCACCGCGTTATGAATCCTGGCACAAAAGATATGGCCTTTATTGAGGTGCAGACCGGTGATTATTTCGGCGAAGATGACATTGAACGGCTGGAGGATGATTACGGGCGAACATAACAGGAAGTTTAAACATGGAGGAGCAAAAATTGGACTTGGTCGTGGTTATCATGGCTGGAGGGGCAGGCACAAGATTCTGGCCGTTGAGTACGGAAGAAACACCAAAGCAGTTTCTTAAACTGTTCGGCGACCGCACCTTATTGCAAAAGAGCTTTGATCGCGTTTCGAATCTTGTGCCTCCTGAGCGGATACTGGTTTTAACGAATGAGACATTTGTTGCAATGGTACGAGAGCAGCTTCCCCAGATTCCGGTCGAAAATATTATCGGGGAACCCATAAGGCGCGATACGGCTGCTGCCGTGGGTCTTGCTGCAGTGCTGTGCCGCAGACGTTTTGGCAACCCGGTCATAGCAACGCTGACCGCGGATCACCTAATTGAACCTGTTGCCCTATTCCAGAAGACCCTGCTTTCAGCGGTGTACAGGGCGGCCGATAATAATGTCCTCTACACCTTCGGCATTGAGCCGACCTACCCGGCCACGGGTTACGGGTACCTGGAACGTGGCATGCAAATTGTCGATGATGAGGGGATTGAACACTTCCAGCTCTTGGGCTTCAAGGAGAAGCCGGACTTAGAAACAGCCCGCCAGTACGTAGCGTCAGGCAGATTTTACTGGAACTCCGGCATGTTTGTGTGGACCGCAGATGCTATCTTGAAACAGATCGAGATACACCTGCCAGGCCATGCTAAAGCCCTTTCCCATGCAGCTACCTTTGATCAGGCACCTCAATGGGATCAAGCCCTCAAGGCGGCATTCGAGTCGCTTCATACGATCTCCATCGACTTTGGCGTGATGGAGAAGGCGCAAAACGTGTGTTGCGTGGCATCCAGGTTTTCCTGGAATGATGTAGGCGGCTGGTTGGCACTGAAGAGCTACCTGCCTAAGGATGAAGCGGGAAACTGCTGTAGAGGGAAGGCTATGACGCTTGATGCAACAGATAATCTGGTCTTCTGTGAAGATTCCAATGAGACCATGGCTTTGATCGGGGTCAAGGACCTCGTGATCGTGCGGGCAGGATCGAGGACCCTAATTACTCATAAGGGTCGCACTGAGGATATAAAAAAGCTTGTTCAGGCCATGGAAGACAAATAGGGAAGGTGTCAACACATGTGTGTGCTGATCACACCTATTGCCAGCGCGCGACAGCTAGCACATACTTGACATATTCAACATGAGTCTGATAATGTTACTTGAAAAAAGGCATCAGAAATTTTTGTTGAGAATGGCTTGATGAAAGGAGGAGACAAATGGCAAAAAAGATCTTGGTAGCCGTAGACGAATCAAAGAACTCTATGAAGGCGGTCAACTACGTGGCAAAAGCCATGCAGCCTACTGCGACGGTTGCGTTATTTAGCGTTATACCGGATCCTACCTCGGCATGCGGCTTGGACAGCCCTTCTCTTACGCCTCTATTTAAAGCAAATAGACAAACATTTTGTTCCATAGAGGACACAAAGAAAGATAAAGTGAAAGGGTTTATGGAGAAGGCCAAGGGGGTCCTGGTGAAAGCCGGTTTTCCTTCCAAGAATGTGACGATTAAGATGCGGAAAAAGAAATCTGGTATTGCAAGAGATATCCTAAAAGAAGCCCGGCAGGGCAAGTACGACACCCTTGTTATTGGCAGAAGGGGCTTGTCGGGTATCAAGGAGTTTTTGTTTGGAAGTGTTTCCAATAAAGTAGTACAACTTGCAAAAAACGTATCTGTTATAGTGGTGGACTGAGTACAAGGCTATGTTTATCCTAAAGGTCTCCCCAGAATAGTTATCCTCCTGGAGACTTTTTTTTCGGCGCCCTGCACGCGAAGCGCTGCCGCAAGGCAGAGGCTTCACTCACCATAACCTGGAGGTCTTGTTTGGACGACCCCTCGTCGACAGAGATACTTCTGCTAGCTCTTCTGATTGTCCTACTCATCTGTTCAGGTTGCTTCTCTGCAACAGAGACAGCGCTCTTTTCTTTGAACCGCATTGAACGCCGTCGCCTCAAGGAGGACAAATCGATCCGCTCGCAGCTCATTGCAAGGGTGTTGCAGCGGCCCCGCGAGTTGCTTTCAACAATCCTCTTTGGGAATACACTGATCAATGTGGCCACAGCGGCAACAGCGACGCTTCTCTTCCAGGGACTCCTTCGTGTGCACAGCCTCACGGCAGCCATTGTCGCAGACTCGCTTTTGGTGCTTTTCATTGGCGATATTATTCCCAAGACAATTGCAGTAAACCAGGCGATGCCTTTTTCACGTGCCGCCATTAAGCCGCTCCACTTTTTTGCAAGAGTTTCAGGTCCGGTGGTGGGCATATTTGACTGCTTGGCCCACGGGATTTTACGGATGTTAAAAGTTCCCGAGGAAGCAGGCGGTGGTCTCAGTCCGTCGGAGATAGAGGTGCTGTTTGAGGAGGCCGGTCGAAGGGAGACAATTACGGCAGAGGAGCGGCGCATCGCACGCAACATTATGCGTTTCTCGGAGACGACAGCTGAGGAGATCATGACGCCTCGTGTGGATATTGTCGCCGCCCCCCTGGACATTTCCCATGAGGCATTGAAGCAGGTGATGATTGAAGCACGCCATTCCCGGATCCCGATCTACGAGGAGAGCGTTGATTACATCGTTGGCTTTGTAAGCACCAAAGAATTTTTCCTGAATCCAGATCGTGAAATCCGCGAACTCCTCAAACCGGTTGCCATTTTTCCGGAAGGTGCAAGAATTCACCGAGTTTTTCGTCACATGCAAAAGAATCTTCTCAATATGGCCGTGATCGTGAACGAGTATGGCGTGACTTCAGGGATTGTAACCATGGAGGATCTCGTCGAGGAAATTGTCGGCGAAATCTATGACGAGTACGAGAGGGCAGAAGAACTCATTCGGCCCATTGGCCCGGATGAGTGGCTCGTGCTTTGCCGGGCTCCCATCGAAGACGTTAATGAGACATGTGGCCTTACCCTTCCCGAGGACGAATCAGTCACGCTGAACGGATATCTCTGTGACGAGTTCGGAGAGATTCCTGCCCCAGGACGGACCATTGAGCGAAAAGGCGCACGTTTCACTATCGTGGAGTCTATGCGGAGACGAATCGTGAGTTGTCGGGTCAAACGGCTTCATGGGGAGGCAGCAGCGGATGACGCTTGAGTTTGTCATACTCCTTTTTTGTATTCTTGGCTCAGGTTTTGGCTCGGGTTCAGAGACCGCTCTTGTGTCGGCGAGTCGAACCCGCCTCCAGCATATGGCCTCTGAAGGCCTGCGGGGCGCAAGGCTCGCCCTTGAAATCCTGAACCAAAGGGAGCGAATCCTGACGGCCACGCTCATCGTCACAAACGTCTTTAATATCGCGGGTAGCGCTATTGCTACAGTCAGTTTCCAGCGCTGGATTGGCTCGCTGGGTGCCATCGTGGCTACAGTGGTCATGACGTGTGTTTTGCTATTGATCGGCGAAATCGTTCCAAAGGCCTATTTCAGACACCATGCTGATGGGATGCTGGTCAAGGCTGCGGCAGTCTGGAGGATTTTGTCGTATATTCTGGCGCCCATCACCTTCCCTGTCCAGCTTTTCACCAACTTGATCTTTCGCCTTTTCCGGAGCCGTCCCAAGAGCTTTTACACGACCCGTGAGGAGATTAAGCTCGTCCTCGAGGAATCGGCTGAGCGGGGGGGGCTCGGGCGACATGAGCAGGAGATGCTGGAGTCCGCGCTCGACTATGCCACCACGATTGTTCGCGAGGTCATGGTGCCCATCTCGGAAGTCGCCCTTTTATCGGAGACCGCGCGGAGTACGGAGTTAATCGCGCTTGCGCGTGAGCGGGGCCATACACGCATTCCGGTCTACCGGGACCGGGTCGATCAGATCGTTGGGCAGGTGAACGTATTCGACTTGCTCTACGACAAGCAGATGAAGACTTTCATCCGGCCCTATATGCGACTGGCGCGCTTGGTCCCCGACACAAAGCGTATCGATGCGCTCTTCCTTGAGATGCAACGGGCACGCGAAAGCCTGGCTGTGGTCGTAAACGAGTTCGGGGCGTGCATTGGAATTGTAACGCTTGAGGATATTATTGAGGAAATCTTTGGTGAGCTTTCTGACGAACACGAAGATGCCACACCCGAGATTCAAGAGAAGGCCCCAGGGCACTTTCGAGTCAGCGCCAGAACCGATATCGACGACTTGAATGGTGAGACCGGGCTTGCCATTCCAAAGAAGGGTTTCGAGACGGTGGGGGGATATGTCCTCCACCATCTGGGCCGGATTCCTCGGAAGGGAGAGACCTTTCATGACGGGAATCTCGCCGTGCACATCGTTGAAGCAGATCGCTACGGTATCAAGACAGTGGAGCTGATCTGGAGGGAACCTGAAAGTCCGCCTGAAAAGGAAAAGAGAAACCATGCGTTATGATACAGGGCTCAGGGCCTATACCTCAAAGAGGATTGAGGAAATAGAACGTGCGGACATTCTCGTAGGGATTCCCTGTTATAATAATCAAGGAACCATTGCCCATGTTATCCAGATGGTCAGCCATGGCCTTTTCCGGCATTACAAGGATTTGCGGTCTGTCATCATGATCGCTGACGGGGGCTCTACTGACGACACTCGGGAGGTGGCCAAGGAGTTCCAGATCAAGCCCTGGCAGGAGAAGGTCGTCTCAATCTACCGGGGGCCTGCAGGGAAGGGCTCAGCCTTTCGGTCCGTGTTTGAGGCGGCAAAGCGCCTCAAGGTGAAAGCCTGTATGGTCGTTGACTCGGACCTGCGTTCTATTTCCAGCGATTGGGTTAAATATCTCCTGGAGCCAATTCTGGAAAAGGATTACCAGTTTGTTTGTCCTGTTTATTCGCGCTATAAGTATGATGGCACGATCACCAATAACATCGTCTATAATCTGACCCGGGCCCTTTACGGTTTGCGTATCCGCCAGCCCATCGGCGGGGATTTTGCCTTTGTCGGCGAGTTGGCAGCCTACTACATGGAGCAGGATGTCTGGGACACGGACGTTGCCCGCTATGGCATTGATGTCTGGATGACCACCAACGCCATCACCACCAACTTCAGAATCTGCCAGTCCAACTTGGGGGTTAAGATCCATGACGCCAAGGACCCTGCAGAGTCTCTGGGACCGATGTTTCGCCAAGTGTTCCACACCCTCTTTGTGCTCATGGAGCAGCACGAAAGCGTGTGGAAAGCGATCAAGGGGAGCCGGACCGTACCCATGTTTGGGCATCAGGAATTTATGGAGCCTGAGTCCATCCCGGTTGATCTCGGTCGGCTGGTCACGGAGTACAAGGCTGGCTTCCGGCAGTTCAAGGGCCTCTATCGGGATATATTCAGCCCGGAATGTTTCGAAGAACTCAAAAGATGCACTGCCAAGGCCAAGACCAAGTTTATCATGCCCGTCAAGACATGGGTCATGGTCCTTTACGAGATCGCAGCCACTTTCCACCATTGGACCCTCAACCGGACCCAATTGGTCAACCTGGTCACGCCCCTTTATCTTGGCCGCGTAGCATCCTTCATCAACCAGACCCGAAAGATGAGCTCAAGCCAAGCCGAAGAAGTGGTTGAGGAGCAGGCACAGGTCTTTGAAGACTATAAGGATTACCTCATTCAAGTTTGGGATGAAAAGGGGAAGGAAAGGGCCTGATGGGTGACGCCTTAGCCTGTTGACAATGGCCACGCCTCCTATGACCGGTAATCCGCGTTGATCCGAACGTAATCAGTGGAAAGATCGCAGGTGTGCACCATTGCGCTTTTGCTGCCAAGCTTTAGATCAACAACCATGCTGAAGTGATCGGCCTTTAAGACCTTGGTCGCTGCTGCTTCGGCCTCTTTGCCACAGCCCAACCCATGTTTGACCACGCGTACATCGTCAAAGTAGATATCGATCCTGTCCAGATTAATCGGCACACCAGACCGGCCTACAGCAGCCATGATGCGGCCCCAGTTGGCATCCTCTCCAAAAAGGGCCGTTTTTACCAGAAGGGAATTGGCAACTGCATAAGCCACCCTTGTGGCATCCGCCTTGCTTGATGCTCCTCGCACCTCGATGGTCACCAGTTTGGTCGCCCCCTCCCCATCCCGGACGATCTGTAGGGCCAGTGTGAAGAGAACGTCATTTAAGACTTCCTGAAATGCTGTGGCGCACGCAGCATCTTGCAGGTTTAAACCGGACAGGCCGTTGGCAAGAAGAAGGACTGTGTCGTTGGTGCTGGTGTCCCCGTCGACCGTGATTGTATTAAACGATCCTGCTACTGCATCCTTTAGGGCCTGACCCAGGAGGTCTGGCCGTGCGCCGATGTCTGTACAAATAAAGCAAAGCATGGTTGCCAAATCCGGTCGAATCATACCCGCCCCTTTCGCCACAGCAGCCACGGTAAAGGTCTTGTCACCGACACTTCCCTGCCTTGAAGCGGTCTTAGGAAATGAGTCAGTCGTCATGATCGCCTGGGCGACGTCATAAAGTCCTGAAGGGCTGAGCTGGTCGGCAAGTTTAGGCACGGCAGCTTCAATCGCAGAAATATTCAGGCGCTGACCAATCACCCCCGTGGATCCCACCAGGACCATCTCTTCAGGTATCTTGAGGGCTGCGGCGGCTGCCCGTGCTACGGCCTTGGCATCTTCAATTCCTTGTTTGCCCGTACACGCATTGGCGTTACCACTGTTTGCCACAATGGCCTGGCAACGCCCGGATTTGATCCGCTTTTTGTCAAGGAGCACAGGAGCTGCCTGTACCTGATTGGTCGTGAAGACGCCGGCTGCACAGGCAGGTACCTCAGAGAAGATCATGCCCAGGTCCTTGTTTCCGCCCTTTTTTAGACCGGCACTGGCGCTACCAGCAACAAATCCTGGAACTTGCAAAAGCATGGCAAAATCTTTCTTAAATGATCATAAAATATTTTTTTTCTCACAGAGCGCCTAGAACCTTAGAGTTCTTGAAGTGAATTCTTGAGAGGAGGATCCACCTCAAACTGTGATTCTGCTTACGCAGGAATTCTTGCCAAGAAATTATCTCCGTGATCTCTGCGTGCTTGAGCGCCTAAAAGGCGCGGGCGAGAGAACCCTTATGCGCCGAAGGCGCTTTGCCTATTTTCCACAACACTTCTTATACTTCTTCCCGCTGCCGCAAGGGCAAGGTTGATTGCGGCCTACTTTCTTTTCGGAGCGCCGCACTGGCTGCTTGGCACTCTCGCCTCCGTGTGAATAAACAAGCCGATCCTGCTTGGTCTTTTCCTTTGCAGCTATCTCCTCAGGTCGAGAGATTTGGACGCGAAACAGAAATTTCACGGTTTCTTCCTTGATGCGTTCAATCATGTCCATGAACATCTCGAAGCCTTCCTGCTTGTAAACTACCAGTGGATCCTGCTGCGCGTAGCCCCGTAGCCCGATACCTTCTTTCAGGTGATCCATGGCAAGGAGATGTTCCTTCCAAAGGTTGTCCACAACTTGAAGCATGATCATCTGTTCCAGCTGTCGAAACTCCTCGACCCCGAAAGTCTTCTCCCTCTCGTCATATATTTTCATAGCCGATTCAAAGATCAACTCAGAAAGCCCATCCCGGGTGAGGCCATCCATGGTATCTCGGTCCATAGCGAGCCGGAAGCCAAACTGTTGGTAAACAGCTTCCCTGAGACCTTTCATATCCCATTCTTCCGGGAGTACTTTTTCATCACCAAAGGTATCAGCAATCTTTTCAGATAACGTGTGTATCATCTCCTCAATGGCGGGTCTGAGGCTTTCGCCGCTCAACGCCTCACGGCGTTGTTTGTAGATCACCTCACGTTGCTGATTCATTACATCATCATACTTCAGAAGCTGTTTGCGTATTTCAAAGTTATGGCCTTCTACCTTTCGCTGGGCATTCTCTATGGCCTTGCTGATCATGCTGTGTTCAATCGGCTCACCTTCTTGCATACCGAGCCGCTCCATGATCGAGGACATACGCTCGCCCCCGAATATACGTAGCAGGTCATCTTCCATGGCGAGATAAAACCGTGATGAGCCGGGGTCGCCCTGCCGGCCAGAACGGCCTCGCAACTGATTGTCGATGCGACGGCTTTCATGCCGCTCGGTCCCGATGATGTGAAGACCCCCGAGTTCTTTGACCCCTTCTCCAAGGACAATGTCCGTGCCGCGGCCAGCCATGTTGGTGGATATTGTCACATGCCCTTTTTGTCCGGCCAGGGCCACGATTTCGGCCTCCCTTTCATGATTTTTGGCGTTCAGGACCTCATGCTTGATCTTCTTCTTTGTGAGCATGTGGCTCAGCTTTTCCGATTTTTCAATGGATATGGTACCCACCAGCACGGGCTGCCCTTTTTTATGAAGTTGTTTGATTTCCTCAACCACAGCCTTGAATTTTTCAGCTTCTGTTTTGTAGATAACATCTGGATAGTCGATTCGAATCATCGGTTCATTGGTCGGGATGACGAGGACATCCAGGTCATAGATCTTCTTGAATTCCGCAGCCTCGGTGTCAGCAGTACCAGTCATGCCAGCCAATTTTTGATACATCCTGAAGTAATTCTGGAAGGTGATCGTGGCCAGGGTCTGGTTCTCCCCAGCTACGGTCACTCCCTCTTTAGCCTCAACGGCTTGATGCAACCCATCACTCCAGCGTCTGCCGGGCATCATCCGACCCGTGAACTCGTCTACGATAATCACCTGTCCGTCCTTGACGACGTAGTGAACGTCTTTATCGAATAACCAGTAAGCCTTGATTAACTGCCGCGTTACGTGAAACCGCTCAGAAGCTTCACGATAGAAAGCTTCGGCCTTACGGCGCTGTACTCTTTTCTCCATGCTGGTCAACTGGTCGTTTTCATCGATCTTTCGTAACTCTTCGTCGAGATCAGGTACGATATAGTCATCAGCGTGGCCCCCGTAGATGAGTTTGAGCCCTTTCTCGGTGAGTTCTACCAGGTTTTGGTTTTCCTCAATAGTGCAAAAAAGGTCCTGATCGATTTGGGGTAGCAATTTCTGAGTGGAAAGCTGACCCTCAAGTTTTTCCAATTTTTTCTTTATGCCGGGCCGCTTCGCAATCAAATCGAGAAATCGCAAATTCTTGGGGTCTCCCCGTTTGACTTTTAGCAGAAGCTCAAGGACGCCATCTCCTTCACCCTCCTCCTCAATCCTTTTCACGGCCTCATCCAGGATGGTGTGTATGAGGCGGTCCTGGTGTCGTTTCAGCTTGATGACCTGCGGCTTCACTTCTTCGTACAGTTTTTCGCCAGCATATTCAACCGGGCCTGAAATAATCAGTGGCGTCCGTGCCTCATCAACAAGGATGCTGTCCACCTCATCCACAATGGCATAATGGAGATCCCTTTGCACCATCGACTCCAAGGAGAACTTCATGTTATCACGCAGGTAATCAAATCCGAATTCGTTGTTGGTTCCATAAGTAATGTCAGCGTTGTACGCTGCCTGTCGTTGGGGGTCGTCCAATCCATGAACAACGGTCCCAACCGATAGGCCGAGAAAACGGTAAATGCTTCCCATCCATTCAGTGTCCCGCCGGGCTAAATAATCGTTTACAGTCACCACGTGCACGCCTCGGCCGGTCAAGGCGTTCAGATAGGCGGGGAGCGTGGCAGCCAAGGTCTTTCCTTCACCGGTTTTCATTTCAGCAATTTTGCCCTGGTGCAGCACAATGCCGCCAATCAGCTGGACGTCAAAATGGCGCATCTTTAGTGTACGCACCGATGCCTCCCGGACTACGGCAAAAGCCTCTGGAAGAAGTTCATCCAACGTGGCGCCTTGGTCAATCTGTTCCTTAAAAATTTGAGTCTTAGCTCTTAATTGATCATCGCTCAGGGCCTGCATTTCCGGCTCTAAGGCATTGATTTGCTCAACAATCGGCCTGAGCTTGTTAAGCTCTCGCTCGTTTTTGCTCCCGAATATCTTTTTTAATACATTTCCAATCATGATACGAAAATCTTTCCATTATGGTCTGGCGAGGTGACAAGTTTTGTTCCAAATTGGGTCGACCAAGCTCAGTTTAGGAGTATACCAAAGAAACCAGATACGAACAACGGGATTTCAAATGGCGAGGCTGAGCCTGATAGATTCAGTTGAGGATATACTTTGCAGGGTTCGTAGGGATGCCGTTTAGATGAACTTCGTAATGCAGGTGTGGTGCTGTGCTTCGTCCGGTATTTCCTACCAGGGCGATTTTATCTCCACGCTTGACACGAGTGCCTGCTTTCACCAGATATTTTTTCAGATGACCATAGCGCGTCACCATCCCGTATCCATGGTCAATCACCATGGTCTTGCCCAGTGCCCCCTTAACACCCACAAATGTGATCACACCGTCGGCAGGCGCAATAACCGGGGTCCCCTCGCGCGTGGCAATATCGATGCCCTGGTGAAATTCCTTTAGGCCAGTAAAAGGAGATATCCGATATCCAAAACCGGAAGAGACCCATCCTGTGGTTGGCCGGATAGCAGGTGTTGAAGCAAGCAGAGATTTTTGACCCTGCAAATACTTATGAAGTTGATCAAAAGCCTGTTTCTGGACCGCTGAAGCCTCACTGAGATATTCCACCTGGGCGTGCATTTCCCGAAGCAAACCGTCATGGTTGTCAGTAAGCGATACGCTGCTATCCAAATCCTCGGGCATGGAGCCGCCCATGCCAAAGACGGCGTCCTGGTCGGTAGGCCGCTCAATATTGGCAATCACCCGTATTTTTTTCTCAAACTCTTGCATGGCAATCATGTCTGATCTGAGGGTGCTGATTTTTTTGGCAAAGGCTTGAATCTGAGCCCGCTGGTTTGTGACTTCGCGCTCGAGGGCTCCAACGGAAGGTAGGGCCTTCTTTAGCTTGCAATACTCATGGACTATGAGAGAGATTGCGATGAGGCTCAAGACAATAAAGCACGTCGCAAATGAAACAAAGGCCCTTGAAAACTTAAACTGCTTTACCTTGGAGGTGTCTTCTGGGACGATAAGAAATGTTATCTGCCGCTTTGCCAAATCATTCACCTCCAAATGGAGATAATGGAACAAATGGATAGTAATGGCAAAATTTACAACCATTTATCATAGCCACATTGGCCTGTCAAGGATTTTGTCCGGCAACCCCTTTTGTATTTTTGATATGCAAATACTACGCCAACAACAGCTTCTTATTAAGAAGCTGTTGACCAAGGAACAACTTTTTCATCTTCACATCAGCCTCAAACACCAGGACCAGCGATATTGAGGGTCGAAATTCTTAGGCTGGGGGACCCGAATGGCCCGTAAAATTTCAGGTCTGTGCCAACGCCATCCACGTTGCGAAACAGCTCAATCAGATTGCCAGAGATGGCAATCCCCTTCACAGGGAACACGGTTTCACCATCTTTGATCCATAACCCTGCTGCCCCAACAGAGAAATCTCCTGAGATGGGGTCAGCGGTGTGGAGCCCTATAATATCTGTTACCATAAGACCTTCGGGCAAAGAAGACAAAAGCTCATCTGGGGCAAGCGAGCCATTCTGGATGTAGAAATTAGTCGCCTGAACCGAGGGAGGGGCCTTAATTCCGTGCCGTCCAGCGTTACCCGTTGAACATCGGCTCTCTTTGTTGGCTGTGTACTGGTCGTAGAGGAAGCCCTGTAAAACCCCTTCTGAAACCAACACGCTTCGTTCATGAGGCGAGCCCTCATCATCGAATGGGCTGGAGGCAAGGCCGCCCGGATACAGTCCATCGTCCACGATCGTTATATGAGGCGAAAAAACTTGCTTTCCCATTCGTCCAATGAGTAAAGATTTTCCTTTTTGAACATTGTCGGCCGTAAAAGACGCGGAGAGAACCTTTAGGATGTCTGACGCGACCCAGGGGGGCAATACGGCAGGGGCCTGTCGACTCTTCACAGAGCGGGCACCGAGCATCGTGACGGCTCTTCTAGCTGCGGTGGCACCGATTGAAGCCATGTCGATTTGGTCGAAAAAAGAGGAGAAGCCATAATCCCAGCCGATTTCTGCGTTTCCCCCATCCTCTGCCACGACCAAGATACTCCCGGACACGAGCGTTTTCTCATAAGAGAGCTTGAGGCCGGTATGGTTACAGATGGTTATGCTGCCCGCTGTTTCGTGATAAGCCGCCTTGCGAACCTTCTTGATGCGTGGGTCGCTTGATCTGGCTGCAGCTTCAAGGCTGCGCGTCCTGTCAATCTTCTCCTCAACAGGTATCCTTTGAAGATCATGATCGAATTGGTCGAGTTGAGGTGGCGGGCTGGAGGAGGGAAGAGGAAATCCAACAAAGGGGTCCGGGTCTGTAACACTGGCCCCCTGAACGACCTGCTCAATCAGATCGGAAACAATTTCTGGCGATAGGTCTGTCGAGAAAGCAAACCCCGGCCTTTGACCCTTTAATACTCTCAGACTAAGACCAGCGTTTTCAGATGTGACAAACACATCTATAACGCCGTCTTTGATTTCAATGGTAAGGCCCCTGGAGCAGGTCATAAAGGCCTCGTAACCATCCAGGCCTTTATGAGAGAGTCGGGCCATGATTGAGTCGGCAATCGACGAGATATCAGTCATCCGGGCTACCCTTCACTCAGAAATTTTAGCATGGCAATTTCATCACAGTCTGGGAACTTCACACACTTAATACACTCTGCCCAAACTTTTTGCGGAAGCATGGCCTTATCTATGATCTGGAATCCATGCCTGTTGAAAAAATCGGGCCGATAGGTCAGGGTGAACACACGCCTGATTCCAAGGTCATCAGCTTCGGCCAGGGCGGCAGTGACCAGTGCAGAGCCGATCCCCTCTCTTTGGTGTTTCTCGCAAACAGCCAGGGAGCGTATCTCTGCCAGATCTTCCCAACAGACATGAAGGGCGCAAATACCGAGAATAGAACCGGTGCTTTCCTCCTCAAAGACGCTAAAGTCTCTCACGTCGTCATAGAGGTTACTCAAGGCTCGGGGCAGTAGTTCCCCACGGTCGGCATATTTTTTCAGGAGATGGTGAATCTCCTTCACGTCTCTTATAGTGGCTTTGCGTATCATAGCTCCTAAGTCCGCAAAAAGATTCCCCTTGACGGCTTGAAAGCAGTAAAAAAAACAACGACATCTGCATTGGAGCGCGCTTTAGCAACAGCCTGTCAATATCTGATGTGGTCTTGTCCTTGTGCAGATGAAGTGATTTTGGTCCTGATTCGCGCGAACAAGAGATAATATATAATCAGTATGGGATAAGGCAAAAACGCTTGTTGAAAATTACCCTTAAAAAACGCATAGGTAGAATACGCTATACAACAAAATATGATAAGAATTTGTAGCCAAACGATAGCACGCATCATGGCTTTTCGTGGGTTCTTCTATTTTTACTCAGTATTGACACGGATTCCGTCATCTACTAATTTTTGAAGCATATTACAAATGATTTAAAAAGACCAGGATTTTTCAGTTTGGAAAGCCCCATGCTTCACGTCGACATGCCCTTGCTCAACACCCCTGCCAAGCCGATTTTCCTTTGACCACGGTCTGTTTCGCCCATATACAAAAAAGCTCTATAAAAGGCCAGCAGACCCAGGAGCATCAAGGGTGGCCCCGTGCTGCTCACTTGCGATGACCCTGGATGAATCTCCAGTACCAATATTGTCTTTTTGCCTGTTCGTTCATTTTTCCCCCTGATTTTCTTCAAACCTCTGCCGCCCCCATACAGGGATTCGCGTCAAGGCTTATGTCCCTGGCAGGCTGGCCCAAGGCTTCAGGCTCATCTCCTTTGCTATGGACAGATTGTCATTATAACCCGTTTTCTTTTTGAAAAACAAAAGCCGCAAAGGCTCCTGAACCTACCAGCTGCGTTGGTCACCCTTGTGGCTCCAAACGAAAAAGCCATGCGGTCAAGGGGGGCATGCCAACTCCTTTGAGCCTTCGTGGCCCTGTTTTAAGTTATTAATCTAGAAATTTACTTTTTTGAACTTAAGGCGGAATAACCTAAGGGCGTTGAAAACTCGGGCTACGGCTCCAAGAAGACGCCAAGATTCGAGTTGCAAAAAAAATCATTTTATTGCTATGATTTTAAAATGAGGAAAAATCACATCAAAGAAAACGAGTTGAAAGCAGCGGTCACCTTTTTAAAAACGGTCCCCCCTTTTAGCGGTCTCAAGGACCAAGACCTCAGAAGGCTGTCGGAAAGTTTAAGCGAGGGATTCTATCCCAAAGGGACCCTTATATTCAGCCAGGACAGGACCGACATTGACGCCCTCTACTTGATCAAGAGTGGCGGCGTTAAGTTATATCTTAAAGATGAAGAGAATATGGAAATACTTAAGGCGTACAGAGGGCCTGGTGATTATTTCGGGGCACTCGGCATCATCATGGAAACAAAGGCTTATTTAAATGTGGAGGCCGTTGAGGATACGTATTGTGTTCTTGTCCCCAAAAAAAATTTCCAAGATTTCCTCAATGCGAATCCAGGGTTTTCAGCCTTTTATTTAAAGAGTTTTTGCGAAAAATACATTCATGCAGCCTACTACGAGCTACGCAAAAAAAGGGTTAGCCCCAAAGCCGAAACCACCCTTTGCCTTTTCAGCCAGAATATAGGCGGTATCATAAAAGGAACTCTCCACACCTGCCTGCCTGATGAGACAGTTCAGACAGCATCCCAAAAAATGGCCAAATACCACATAGGTTCACTCCTCGTAAAAGACAGAAACGGGGAGTTAAAGGGAATCATTACGGATAAGGATCTCAGGAGAAAGGTCGTTGCAAAAGGAATCAGCTATGACGACCCCGCCAAGTCCATCATGTCATTCCCTGTAAAGACTGAACCAGCGCAGGCGGTCTGCTTTGATGCCCTCCTTTCCATGCTGAAAAACCGTATCCATCACCTTGCTGTTGAACGACAGGGAGATATCATAGGTGTTGTCACAGCTCATGACATACTGTTGTTGCAGGGAAATTCTCCTATAGTGCTGTTCAGGGAAATAGCTGCCCAGACAGAAATCGAAGGGCTTTATCCCCTTTCCAAAAAAAATCGGGATGTTGCAAGGGCCCTTGTTCAGGACGGTGCAAAGGCCAACAATATTACGCGCATGATTACGGTGCTCAATGACCAGATATTGGACCGCATCCTGACCCTCCTGATAGAGGAAATGGGATCCCCACCCGTGCCATTTTGCTGGATGGTCTTGGGAAGTGAGGGGAGAAAGGAGCAGACTTTTTCGACCGATCAGGACAATGCCATTATATACGAAGACCCTGATGGCCCCGACCAGGAAAAGGAGGCCCGGGAATATTTCGTGAAATTCGCCCAAAAGGCCGTAGGCCACCTTGCTGCATGCGGTTATTCTCTATGCAAGGGAGACATAATGGCTTCAAATCCCAAGTGGAACCAGCCTTTCTCAGAGTGGCAGAAGCTCTTTGACCACTGGATATTTTCTCCTGACCCCCAACAGGTTCTCCACTCAACCATATTTTTTGACTTCAGACCTGCTTTTGGCAAGATGGAGTTGGCTCACAGGCTGCGAAACCATTTGGTCAAAAGAGGTCTCCATGAAAAGATCTTTATCCACCATCTGGCAAGGGACTGCATGGCTGCAAGGCCGCCCCTTTCTTCCCTGTTTAAGAATTTCATGGTGGATAAGGACGGCAAACATAAGGGGCATATTGATCTGAAGACAAAGGGACTTGTGCCGTTTGTTGATTTCGCCCGTCTCATGTCACTTGACAATGGGATTACAGCTACAAATACCCTTGAGAGAATAGAGTCCCTTAAGGAGCAAAATTTCATATCCAAAGACCTTGCCGCAAGGATAAGGGAGTTGTACGAATTTCAGATGCAACTCCGCCTCGTGCATCAACTCAATATGGCAGAAAATGGTAAGGACCCCGACAACTACATAAACCCTTCTGAACTTACAGATATTGAAAAACATACCCTCAAGAAAGCATTTTTACTCATTGGCGAGATACAAGTTTTTATAGGGGATTATTTTCACCTGAACCTGGGATGAGGTGAATGCCCTATCGCGACACGCGGCAAATATACGGATGGTCCATGGCAAAGGAAATCGAAAAAAGAATAGAGACTCTTATCGCACAGGGAAAGACAAAGAAAGAGATATACGACATACTGTCAGCTAAAATGGATGAGGACGAGTTTGAAAGGTACCTGCGCAATTGTGCGGAGCTTTCCAGGAAGGACTCGTACTACGGATGGAACCTTTTGCTTCTGGCAACCCTTGCGGCCGTTACCTTTTACGGGCTGGGGGAAATAGTCGCATCCATTGCAGACACAGGAATTAACAACCTGATTATTGCTCTCTGGAGTTTTGTGGTGCCTGGGGTAAACATTTACCTTATTTGGCTGATATACAGGTTCAATCGTTTGGGTTACATGTTTTTGTTCATTTTGAGTGCCCTTTCCCTCCTTCGACCTGAAAACCGTTCACTTATTGGCCTTGTCCAGACTATTCCTCTGATCGTACTATCAGGCTTTCTTTACCTCAAGCTCTTCCCAAAGGGTGGAAAGGATTACTGAACTAAAAGCAACGCAACATACGCCCATCAAACAGACCTGTTTGCCCGCCCACGAGTACAAAAAAGGCAGATAATTCAGGAATTTTGAATTCAGGAATTCAGGAATTAAAGGTATTCTATTGATTTTAATCCCTGAATCCCTGAATCTAACATGCAAATTATGGATCAGGTACTAATCGCTGTCGCTTTTCCTTTGCCCCTTGGATAACGGATATTTTCGACCATATCCTGGATTTCCTGTGGGGGCTCTGGGGTGAACTTTGAAACGATAAGGGTCAGCACAAGGTTGATGAGCATACCGACAGTCCCTATCCCCTCAGCGCTTATTCCAAAGAGCCACGGTTTCACGCCAAGGAATTTGATCTGAATGATATAGAATGCAGTGAAGATGATGCCGGATGCCATCCCCACAATGGCCCCTTCCTTCGTCGTCCTCTTGTTGAATATGCCAAGGACAAGAATGGGAAAAAAGCTGGACGCTGCAAGGCCAAAGGCAAAGGCCACCACCTGGGCAACGAACCCTGGGGGGTGTATGCCAAAGTACCCTGCAACACAAACAGCCACACCGATCATAAGGCGGCCCAAGAGGAGTCGTTGTTTTTCAGTGGCATTTGGGTTTATCAATCTGTAATACAGGTCATGGGAAACAGAGGAGGCTATCACCAGGAGCAGGCCTGATGCTGTTGATAGAGCTGCGGCAAGTCCGCCAGCGGCGACCAGCGCAACAACCCATGCCGGAAGATTGGCAATCTCAGGGTTTGCCAGCACCATGATGTCGCGGTCAATATAAAGCTCGTTGGGATTGGTAGTCGGCCTGTTTGAAACGAGGCTTTGTCCAAAATTACCAAACTCCTCTGTGAACTTGGGTTTTCCCGCAAATGGCTTGCCTGCCCTGTATTGTATGATCCCGTCATTGTTTTTGTCTATCCATGCGACGAGCCCTGTCTCTTCCCAATTCTTAAGCCATGTGGGAGCTGCCTTGTATTCTTTACCGTTTAAGGTGTCGATCATATTGTAACGGGCAAACCCCGCCACAGACGGGGCGGTGGTGTACAAGATGGCGATGAACATCAGGGCAAAGCCGGCACTCAGCCTTGCGGACTTGACATTGGGAACCGTATAAAAACGAACGATCACATGTGGAAGGCCGGCCGTTCCTACCATGAGGGCAAAGGTGATGCAAAAGACATCGATCATCGACTTGTTGCCCGGGCCAAAGGCGGAGGTGTATTCCGCAAAACCAAGGTCTCTGTTCAGGTTATCAAGCACATCGAGAAGGAATACCCCTGCATTTGTCCCGTGGGCCACGGGACTGCCCAATCCTATCTGTGGGATAAAATGCCCTGTTGTCTTGATGGAGATGGCAATGGCAGGGATCAAATAGGCAATAATAAGCACGCAGTATTGCGCAACCTGTGTCCAGGTAATACCTTTCATTCCTCCGAGGACTGCATACAGGAAGACTATTGCCATGCCGATTAAGACACCAGTGTTGACGTCAACCTGCAAGAAACGGCTAAACACGATCCCCACACCGCGCATCTGGCCTGCAACATATGTAAAGGAGACAAAGATGGCACAGATAAGGGCAACGGCCCTTGCCGTGTTGGAATAGTAGCGGTCACCCACAAAATCGGGCACCGTATATTTCCCAAACTTCCTGAGGTAAGGGGCAAGAAGAAGGGCCAGGAGAACATATCCTCCTGTCCAGCCCATAAGATAAATACAGCCAGTATATCCCATAAACGAAATAAGACCTGCCATGGAGATAAAAGATGCGGCGCTCATCCAGTCTGCCCCTGTAGCCATACCATTGGCCAAGGCTGGTATGCCACCTCCTGCCACATAAAAGCCTTTGGTATCCCTGACCCTTGATGCCCACGCAATGCCTATATAGAGGCTAAAGGTGATTCCGACCATTATATAAGTCCATGCAAGAATAGACACTTTTCTGTTTCTCCTTTCTATTTAGAAATAGTGAAAGCAAAGGGGAGTTTTGTAGAACGTGTTATCTGCAAAACCCTGACGCAAGATATCTCTATTCATAAACATCGTATTTCCTGTCCAGCTTTGCCATGAAGATGCAATAGACAAAAATAAGTACTACAAACACATAAATGGAGCCCTGCTGTGCAAACCAGAAACCTAAGGGGAATCCGCCGAGTTTTATCTGGTTGAGCTGGTTGGCGAGGAGGATTCCAAACACATACGAAACTATCGCCCAGACGCTCAACAGAACTGTCATCATAGAGAGATTCTTTCTCCAGTATTCCGCCATTTTCCTTTTATCCATACTTTCCTCCCTTTGTTATTTTTCTTCCAAAAAGGACTACAAATAATTGGTTCTATCTTACCCCCCCTATTCTCAGAAGGTCTTTAAGCAGACTAATTCCCTCCTTATAGAGCAAACTTATTTGTCTCTGGAATATAAGTGCGGTGGCAAACGCGTCGCCATACGCATCGTGCCTGTCAGGCATCTTTATATTGAATCTTTTGGCCAGGCCATCTAAATGAACAGTCCTTGTCTCTTCCATTGCGACCTTGCCTGGGTCTTCTATCCTCTGGATACACCTTGCTATCATGGCTGTATCGAGGACTCTGTTTGCAAGGGTTATTCCGAAGTTTTCCTTTAACGCCAAGTCTAAAAATCTTATATCAAAGAATGTGTGATGTCCTACCAAGATGTCTCCTTTGCAAAACTCAAAGAACCGGGCAAGAACATCAGATACTGGAGGCAAACCCTTCAACTTACTTGGTGTGAGGTTGTGAACTACCACCGAGTGGTGAGGGATGTTACGTTCCGGTTTTACCAATTCATAGAAACTCTTTGAAAGATCAACGCGCCCATTGCTGACACCGATCGCCCCTATTGAAAGGAGCACGTCCCCTTCCTTCGGTCTAAGTCCAGTGGCCTCTGTGTCAAAAACAATGAATTCCACATCTTTGATAGACTTTTTCAGGTCCAGATTCTTTACCTGCTCAAAGCAGTGCCTGAACACATCTGGAATATCCACAGATCGAAGTTTTTTTTCATAGGCCTTCTGTTTAAGGTACGTAAAAAGCATGTATTAATTTTGTACTGATGCTGTTAGTATAAAGTCCCTTATGAATCTAAAGCTTTCGGCAAAGAGTCTCCTTTCATCAGGGGAAAGTTCACCAGGCTCAAGCATCCAGTCCAAAGTCTTTTTCTCCTCCAATGCCTTTTGCAAGCATAGTCTCACAAACCATTCATATACTGTTTCAAGATCGCTGGCTTTTTCTCTGGTGATTACTCCTACATCACAAAGGGCCTTTATGCGGTCGATGGTGCTGAATGCCATGATTCCCTTTTCAATGGCCATAAAGCGCACAGTATCAACAAGAAGGGTTAGCACATCATTCTTAAGGCCGAGTGTTTCCCTGTGCACATCTGAAAGGACTACCCTGTCACGGTAAAAACATATGGGGATGGCGGTTGCATTATTCTTCATCCTCAACCGGCCTAAAAACTCGGGCTCGCGCCTTGCAAGCTCAAATACGTATCCCCTGAATTCGTCGACAGTTTCATGTTCCTCGCAAATACCCCTGAGATCAAACATCCGGAGGCCATTGGAGTCGAGGGGGATTTTACCCCCCACCAATTCCATAAACCATTCTTTCCACTTTGATTCAGGAAGACACAATACCTGTCCGTGTTCCCGGTGCAATAAACCGCATTCCACCAGACCATTCTTAACCATCGCGGCGAGTGCTTTGACGTAGGCCTCTGTCTCATCTTTCAATCCATCTTTCGGGTCTTTATATATAAATCCCTCGAGATAATTCTCCCCGAGCAGCGTTTCTTTGCGGCCTGGAGTTCCAAAGGTAACCCAGCAAAAATCCAGTACGGGAAGTTCCCTTTTCTGTTTTCTCATTTTTTCAATTGCTAGAACCATAAGCCTTTTTGTAAGGGTGTCCCTGAAGGTGCTCATGAGCAGGCAAATTTGGGACATCCGGCCACCTTCTCTCAGGAGCACTTCCTGCACAATGGACATATCCCGCACGCATTTTTTTATTCCGGTAAGGTCTTTTTGCTTGTAAATGCTTCCTACAACAGCTACAGGATTTGCGCCCTGCAAGAGTATAAGGTCGTGCTGGGAAATCACACCGTAGAGTTTGTCACCTTTCGTGACTACCATGTGATGACAATGGTTTTCCACCATACGCAGGGACGCTTCAAAGCACGAGTCATTACAATCGAGACTAAGTAGATTTTTGCTCATGATCTCAGCGGCAGGAACATCACCCCTTCTTCCCCTTGCCAGTATCTTTCTTATAAGATCGTTTTTGGTTACAATCCCAATAGGTCTTTTCCCATCCAAAACGATCACAGAACCAACACCTCTAAACTCCATGATCCGCGCAATCTCGGATGCCGTGGTTTTTCGTTCACAGCAAACAGGCTCTCTGTCTATGAGAAAACCAATTGATGTCTTAAACTGCGAGGAGGTTATATTTCTCTCTCCCGGCAGCCGTGGGAGAGATACGTCCTCTTTGAAGGCCATATGTTCTGCTATCTGCATAGCCAAAGGGCCCTTTATTGTCTTAAAGTATCGCTTGAAGCCTTCAAATCGGTCTTCAAGATATTTGAACACCTCAGGCTTCAACAGATAACAGATGGTGTCCTCAACTACCTCAACTGTATATGCGCATCTTCCTGTCAATATGGTCTCGCTTCCGAAGTGGTCTTTTTCTGAGATATACCTGAGGGTGACGGTGGTTGTCCCGTCCCTTGTGAAACAGTGTGCTACCCCCGAATTCACTAGATACAAAAATGGGCTATCCGTGGGACCAGGGGACAATATAACTTCTCCCTCAGGAAAATAATCAATCAAAAGGGTCTTAACCACATCCCTCAAAACCTGTTCAGGGAGTTCTGAAAAGGGGCGTACCCTTTCCAAAAAATCCAGAACCTTATCTAGAGGAAGTTCTGTCACAGATACTCCTGGTCCTTGATTTTGATCGCCTTAGTAAAACTCCCTCGGGGGTATTGCGAGCCTATCAATTGTCCAGTGTTGACAGATCTCCTACTTTTAACCCGAGTTCTTCAGCTTTAAGCACCCGGCGCATAATCTTGCCGCTTCTCGTCTTGGGAAGCTTGTCTTGAAATGAAATGCTTTTGACAATTACCAGCGGTCCCATTTTCTTCCGAATATGGGCCTTCAGCTCGTTTACTAAGATGTCTTCATCCTCTTCAACACCCTCCTTTAAGATAACGAAAATTTTGGCTATCTCCCCGCGAATCTTATCGGGAACGCCAATGCATGCGGCCTCGGCCACCCACTTGTGGCTTACCAGAGCGCTTTCAATCTCTGCCGTACCAATACGATGACCAGCGATATTGAGGACGTCATCAGAGCGGCCCTGAAGCCAGAAATAACCGTCTTCATCCTTGGTAGCCATGTCACCCGTCAGATAGACCCCGGGCATTTTAGACCAGTAGACCTCTTTATATCTTTCAGGTTCTTTGTATATATTCCTGGCCATGGCTGGCCACGGCTCCTTAATTACTAAAAACCCTCCTTTGCCTGTAGGAACTGGGTTTCCCTTGGCATCCACAACGTCGGCTTGAACTCCCGGGAACGGCTTGTAAGCTGAACCAGGTTTAAGAACATTAGACGGGACAGGGGTTATCATAAACATACCGGTTTCTGTTTGCCACCAGGTGTCCATAATTGGGCAGTTGTGGTTTCCGACATTTTCGTAGTACCATATCCAGGCCTCTGGGTTGATAGGTTCTCCGACTGACCCGAGGAGGCGTAGAGTAGAAAGATCGTATTTTTTAGGATAATGGGCGCCAAATCGCATCAGCATCCTGATGGTGGTGGGCGCAGTGTAAAGAATGGTGACCCCGTATTTGGCGATGATTTGCCACATCCGGTCTGGGGTTGGATAAAGGGGATGTCCCTCGTACATCACCGTAGTCGTTCCAGCAATAAGGGGACCGTAAACAATATAGCTGTGACCCGTTATCCAGCCGGGATCGGCCGAACACCAGAAGATGTCGGTCTCTTTTATGTCAAAAACCCATTTTAAAGTGCGGTTGATTCCCACCTGATAGCCGCCGTGGGTATGGAGAATGCCCTTGGGCTTACCGGTGGTACCTGAAGTATAAAGGATAAAGAGCGGATCTTCGGCATCCATAGAAACGGTTTCAAAACTTTTGCTCTCACCTTCCATCAAATCTTCGTACCAAACGTAACGTCCGTCACTCATGTCGACAGGTATGTCAGCCCATTTTGCCACTATTACTGTTTCAACGGTGGGACAATCGAGCATGGCCTCGTCTACTACTTCCTTCAGCTTGATGACCTTCCCATTTCGGTGGAAACCATCTACCGTAATGATAACCTTTGCCTGGGCGTCATTAACCCGGTCTCGCAGGGCGATGGCGCTGAAACCCGCATAAACTACGCTATGGACAGCTCCTAGCTTGGCACAGGCCAGCATACAAATAGCGATATGTGGTATATTGGGAAGATAGATGGCCACCCGATCACCTTTTCTCACCCCAAGCGATGTGAGTGCATTGGCGACCATATTGGAGGCCCGGTACAGGTCGTAATAGGTCATGCGCGTCCGTTGTCCGGCCTCGCTCTCAAATATGATGGCCACCTTGTTTTTGCGGTGGGTTTTGACGTGCCGATCCAGGGCATTGTAAGCGATATTCGTTTTGCCGTTGACAAACCATTTGTAGAATGGGGCGTCGGAGCGATCAAGTACTTTGTCCCACTTCCTGAACCAGTCCAATTCCATAGCCGCTTCTTCCCAAAAGCCCTCAAGGTCTGTTTTTCCCTTCCTTACCGCATTTTCATAGTCGTTCGGATTGATGTTCGCGTTAACCACTAGTTCAGGTAGCGGGCGAAAGAGACGCTTTTCATTCATCAAGGCCTCGGTGGTCTCTTCTCTTTCTGGGTGAACTTCTTCCTTGTTGGGTTCCTTCGCTACAACTTCCATGGATTTCCTCCCTTCTTTGTTTTAGTGAGATAGGTGATTGTAATAGTCCACCGTTCGGGGCAAGGAGAACCGCTTCTCTTGTCCCCTCAACTGTTTACAAATGATCGGCGAGTTTCCCCTAACAACAACTAACAGCAACATCTGTGCCAGCACGGTTAAGCCCGTGTCGTCATGGACAACTGATGACTATCTAATTGTATTGACAGGATAAAGTAGGCTATTGCAGCTGAGGAAAAGTAAGAAAGACATAGACGACGACATGAAAGAGCGGGGTGATGTTCCCCGGAAATAGTGCAACTCACCCCGCTTGCAAAAACCTCATTTTCAAAAAATGCTATGCAACAATGACGGGGATTTCAGGTTCAAAAATCCAATCCCGGCCAAAAATCATCCTGTCGAAATTAACCCGAATCCCGCAAGTGTCTTTTCAAACCCTTGTATTTCCGGCTTTGGTGGCAAGATCCCTTCACCGACTGTGGGAAGGATAGCTTTATTCAAAAAAACCATAAAGCTTACTCGGATAAATCTCTACTTGTTATCACTCTGCTTGGCGCTTGTAACCACTTCATATAGAGCCGCACGCCTTCCTCCACAGTCCTGAAGGGCGCCGTATAACCTGTCTCGCGCAACGCGCTAATATCCGCCTCGGTGAAGCTTTGGTATCGTCCCTTCAGGTGTTCGGGGAATGGAATGTATTCGATCTCACCACGACCGTGGTAGTCAATAACGGCCCGGGCCACGTCGTTAAAACTCTGGCTACGGCCGGTACCCACATTGAAGATACCGGATTTATCAGGGTGGTCCATGAACCACAGGTTCACGTCCACCACATCACCCACATAGATAAAATCGCGGCGCTGCTCGCCATCCGCATATCCATCGCTCCCTTCGAACAACTTCACTTTGCCCTCGGCAAGAACCTGGTTGTTGAAGTGGAAGGCCACACTGGCCATGGAACCCTTGTGTTGTTCGTTGGGGCCGTAAACATTGAAATAGCGAAACCCGGCGATCTGGCTCTCAGCATCAGGCAGCAGCCGGCGTACGTATTGGTCGAACAGAAACTTGGAATAACCGTAGACGTTCAGGGGTTTCTCGTGTTCGCGGGCTTCTTTAAACACCTTGCCCGCTCCATAGACCGAGGCGCTGGAGGCATACATATAGGGGATACGCCGTTCCAAACAATAATGGAGAAGTTCCTTGGAGTATCCGTAATTGTTGCGCATCATGTAACGGCCGTCCCACTCCGTGGTGGCCGAACAGGCCCCCTGGTGGAAGACCGCTTCGATAGGCGGGCTGAAGTCACTCCCGGCCTTGACCCTCTCCAGGAAATCTTCCTTATCTAGATAATCCTGGATTTTGCAGTCGGCGATATTCCTGAATTTAGCCCCGTGCGACAGGTTGTCAATAAGCAAAATATCCGAGCGACCGCGCTCATTAAGCGCTTTGACAATATTGCTGCCGATAAAACCTGCACCACCTGTTACAATAATCATATCAGTCCTTCATCTGCCAAAAACCGCCCCAATCCCCCTTCCACCAAAGGTCGTGAGCGATTCCATGCGGACGAACCGGTAGAAATATGGTTGCAGACAACGGAGCTGTTCATTTTATCAGTCGCAGCGCTTCTTTAAATTCAGGGGTCCCGGCCCTTACAAGCAATTCGTAGATAAGCATCTCGGTTGATGTAATTGTAATACCGTTATGCCGCATTCTGTCTAAGGCAATCTCCCAATCATGAATGGAACGAGAACCTATCGCGTCGCTTACAACATGGACTGTGTAGTCAGATATTGCAGGTAAAGCTGTTTGTGCCACACAGATGTGCGCCTCAACACCGGTGATAATCAGGGTATTTCTATTGAGCTGGCGTATATGTTTCCTGAATTCCTCAGACCCGAAACAACTGAATGTTATTTTTGAGATAGGCTGAAAGTCCGGTATTTCTCCTCGTATTTCTGTCACGGTTTCTCCGAGCTTTTGCTGCTCAGTGAGGACAACAGGAAAACCAAGGATTTTAGAAAACTTGATAAGCTTGACAATGTTTTCGATAATTTTTCTAGCCTCTTCAATGACAGGAACCAATTTTTGTTGGACATCAATTATGACTAATACACAATTTTTTCTGTTCGCTAATGGTGCAATGGATGGATTCATTTTTGAAGCTCCTTCACTTTCTTGCAAACTCGACATCGTTAAGATTACATTAAAGAGATTTGAGGCTTTAAGGATTGCGGCGTTTGGGCAACAGCTTGAGTACACATGATCAACTGAAAGTGTAAGGAAGTGCCCTGGTATCCCCCTATGGAGAGGCCGTTGGAATTTGATATTTTTTCATCTTGACTCTAAGTGTCTTGCGGTCAATACCGAGCAATCGGGCAGCATGGGTCTTATTCCCCTCCGTGCGATGGAGGATCTTCATAATGTGCAGGCGCTCCATTTCCTCCAAGCGAAGCGGTTCCCTCATAAGCACACTCGATAGCACTGTATTGGAATAGACAAGGTCCTGTGTAGTAATGGTCTTGTCTCGTGCAAAGACCACCAGCCGCTCCACAGTATTCTCCAGTTCCCGGACGTTGCCGGGCCAATGGTATTCTGTGAGTGTCTTCATAGCATTTGGGGAAAGGCCCTTAACCGCTTTTCCCTGTCTCATACTAAACCTGTTTAAGAAGTGATTCACCAGCAGCGGGATATCCTCTTTACGCTCCCGCAGAGGCGGCAGGTGCATGGAGACCACGTTAAGTCGAAAGAACAGGTCTTCACGAAAGAGTCCCTCAGCGATGGCCTTCTGAAGATTCCGGTTTGTGGCTGATATAACGCGGACATCGACTTTGACGACCTTGTGATCTCCTACCTTAGAAATGCACTTTTCCTCCACTGCCTTGAGGAGCTTGGCCTGAATTTCCAAACCTATGTTGGATATCTCATCAAAGAATAAGGTCCCCCCGTGGGCCATCTCAAATTTTCCGTATTGGGTTTTATCTGCGCCCGTAAAGGCCCCTTTCACATAACCAAAAAGTTCACTTTCAAATATGGTGCTCACCAAGGAGCCGCAATCAACGGATATAAAGGAATGCCCACGCCGCTTGCTCATCTCGTGGATCTTTCGGGCTACAACCCCCTTGCCTGTGCCAGTTTCACCCTGAAGCAATACCGTGCTGTCTGTGGGGGCTACCATGGCGATCATCTCCTTGACCTTTTCCATGGCAGGGCTTTTACTGATGATTTCGGTGCGCGGGGTTTCTTGCTCAAGGCTCTGCTTAAGATACAAGTTTTCGATGGTTAACTGGCGGTTTCTCAGCACCCGGTCAACCAGTTTGAGCAGTTCCTCTGGGGTGAAGGGCTTGGCAATAAAGTCAAAGGCCCCATGCTTGATGGCCTGAACAGCGGTTTCGATAGAGCCGTATCCCGTGATCATGACGACAATGGTCTCAGGGTCCAGATCCTTGATCTTGGCCAGAACAAACAGCCCGTCTTCGCCGGGCATCTTCAAGTCAAGGAGGATAAGGTCAAATGACCATTTTTCAAGGAGGAAAAGGCCTTCACGACCACTGTTCGCCAGGCTAACGCTATGACCATGTTTAGTCAGGGTCTGGTGACAGGCGTCCCGCATGTACGCGTCATCATCGATCACCAGGATGTTGTAACTCGTCTCCATAGATTCCTTCCATTTCGGATTTCGGATTTGGGTTATATATCATCTGATGGGACTTAGGAGCTTCGCCCAAATTGTGTGGCGAAGCGGAGCTAAATTCAATATTAGACACAGATTTCATTTACCTTCCTGACGTATCTGATCGCATGGTTAATCCACCTGAGTCCAAAGCTTGAGTAAACTACTCCAATTCTTCGGACTAATCAGACTCATTTTGACCCCGTGTCAGCATATCTTTTGCTCCAGAAAGGCTGTCATTGGCCTTCAATATAAGCCCAGAGGCTTCTTTGATCCTGCTGGCTATCTCAAATAACCCCTCAGGTTCGAGCCTCTCTGCCAGCCTTAGATATTCGGCCATGTGTTCGCGATTATGCCTGATCCAGTGATCGATCAAAATAATCAGTCGCTCTTTTCCCTGCTTCACGATGAAATCCTTCTTTTCATCCATCATTTTTAGGCACAAACCTCTCGCTTCGTGCTTTCTATAAGATTTTTCGGCGTAAGTCATGACGCTTCATTAACGGAGCCACGGAATGACAGATATATCCATCAGGACAAAACAAGATCGGTGACTTGCAACTGGGGCATTTTTTGATTTCACCACATCCCAACGCTCCACCCTTGAACACCACTAGAATTTCCGTCTTGCAGTTCGGACATTGTCTTTTTGCCTGTTCGTTCATTTTCCCCCCCTGATTTTCTTGTGTCTGAAGACCGAGAAGATATAGATCTTAGCTTTCCTTGATGCCCGTCCTAAAGGACAGGGCTTCCGGGAAGCAAGCTGCTCAATGCGTTATTGAAACTATTGCTATTCTTTGGGAACTTTTTGCTTTGAACTCATCAAAACCACTTGTTTGTAATGAGGACATTCCTCGTAATCGTTGAAACAGTAGCGGACAATTAGCGGAATGGTGAAGGAATTGAAAACAGCACAATAACAATCTTTCATGGGTTTATCGAAATAAGGACAATTGTCTCTGTCCTGTTGTTTGCGCATTGTTTAGTCCCTTAACTTAGGATTTTGCCCCGGATTCCTTAAAGACTTTTGCAACCCATACTATCTGCCTTTTGCAACCCTTGTGGCTCCAAACGAAAAGGCCACGCGGTCAAGGGGGGCATGCCAACTCCTTTGAGCCTTCGTGGCCCTATTTTATTTATGGAAATTACTTTTTGGACTAACAGGTATTTCTATCAGGCCTTCGTGGCCTGATAATAAAAGGAATCTAATTTTTGGGTGGTATTGTTGGGCTTGAGCCCAAATTTCAATATCTTTGTATCCCTAAAATCCTGTATGTGAAGCCTCCCCGCCCTCCTGGGTGGGTGTTCTGCCTTTCGGCAGCGCTTCGCGTCCGGGGAGCAGGCCGGTCAACAAGGGGTAACCTCCGCTTTTGCTTTCAATGCAGGCCTTGTTCCGGGCCACAGCCGTCAAGCCCCTGAAAACATGGAATACAATAAATCTTGCCCTGAAATTCGATGGCCCGGCTTTTTAAGACCTGTTGCCCGCACTCCGAACAGCAATGATAGGTTGTCGGCATCTCATTCGTTGGCCGCATCGGCCTGACCGGCTCTACAAAAAAGAGATCTTCAGCAGGAGAAGCAAGCAATCTTTTTATCCGACCGTCTAAAAGCCCCTGAAAATGCACCACCTCATCCAGAGACGACTGATCTTTCATAATCTTTTCCTCAAGCATCTGGTGTTCATTCTCATCACCATAATAGAGCTTCTTCAACGACAGTCTGATGCCATTTTGTCCATTTTTAAGTGAAAATATATAGTTATGTTTGCCGAAATCAAACACCCTGAGGCGTTGATTCCCAACTGTTGTCCCTACAAGAATTTGAACGGCATCCAGAGCAGAGGTACAATTTTCCGCAATGACCGAAATCCCCCCTTCTGGTTCCCCGTTTTCATAGAGTATTTTTTGCGCGTATTCACAGGCCTTACAGCCGATCACCAGGTCAGGGCACAGGTGGCCATGGAAATCAACGACTCTCTTGAGCGTCGTATTGAGTAACATTCTCCTATCCTCCCTGTATAAAACCATCAATTCTCCATCATTTAAAACCCTAAAACTCAAAACCCAACAGCCGGCATTAAATGGACATTCAGGATTACTATTCAGGAAATGAAAGTACAGAAAATATGTCTCCCCACCATCATCTCGTACCAAATAACCATTTATGTGCCGCTTTGATTGTGTCCTGAAAAAACCGAGAATCTCCCGAATGATGCACCTGTTTCCTCTATGGGTAAAACTAACAGGTACTTTGCTGACATTATCAAAATCCACCAATACCTTTTCTTGGATATATTCAAGTAAATCATGCCTAATAGATCTCAATACATCTACGATATCCATGCTCAAAACCTTATTCCTTTCCAAAAACAAAAAGCCAGAAAGACTGACAGGTCTTCAAACCCATCCTCACCTTCCTGGCTTTACTTTTAAATTTAGATTTGCTAGTAAGAGTATAGCTTCTTGCTACAATGTATTCCTGTGATGTTCATCATTAAACAGCTAAAGAAAGATTGTCAACAAAAAAAACACCTATCTAAGTAAAGCAATAGCAGTGACCAACACCCTTGTCTGAACTACAAAAAGATCAGCCACCTGTTTAACGCTGGAGCCGAGCCTTTCAATCTCCTTCTGAAGAGCAAGCTCTGTAATCTTCACATCATTACGAGTTGCAAGATTCGGATAGGTATTGATGTTCCACTTTAATCTTTCTTCAGATTCTCCGCCCCGCCCACCCCAAAAAGTTCCAAAGATCCTGAAAGGGTACAGGTCCTTCTAAGTTTGGGGTGCGAAACTTAGGCACCTTTACTTATACTAATAGATCCTTTCGGAGAACCTCTACTAATGTATCTGCCTTGAGATCCTCGATCCTAAAGTATTTGGCCCCCATTCGGACAGATAATTGATGAGCCAGCCCGAAGGAGATCAATCCCGGTTTTTCGACATCAATGACGACTTTATTGACCCGCGGGTCATCCTTTATCTCCTCCGCCACTTCCATAGCCTCGGAGAGAGGTTCCCCACCATATTGACTCACATTAGCCTTTCCATCAGAGATAAGTACCAGCAATGGATATATATTAGGATCTTTCCGGAAATAGCTTTGAATGATCTGGTAGCCGAGAGATATCCCGTGGCAGAGCGGAGTCTTCCCTCCAGTGGGAAGCTCTTCTAAAAGTTTATAGGTAAGCTCTATGCTGTTGGTTGGGGGGAGAAGGACCTCGGCACGGTTTTCCTTAAAGGCCACCATGGCGACTTTATCCCTTTTCTGATAAGCATCCAGGAGAAGAGAAAGGATAGCCCCCTTTGTTTCAATCATGCGTTTTCCCGCTCCCATAGAACCGCTGGCATCCACCACAAAAACAATAAAATTTCCAATCTTTTTTTCTCTGATCTTCTCCCGGATATCGCTTTCCTCAATAGCAATGGCTACAGCTTGTCTTCTCCTCCGTTGTTGATAAGGGGCAGCTGCTCTCAGGGTAGCATCCAGGGCCAGGTCATTGGTCTTTCTCTCGATGGTACTCATGATATATCTGCCTGCCTTTGAGGATGTCTTTGTTCGGCTTCTTCTTCCAGATCCTTTCCGCAATACCCGGTCTCTTTCCATTTGAATTCTTCTTACCTTAAAGGTCTCTCCAACGGGGAAAACAGTCTCAAGGATCGGAATCCCGGAGATACTCTTTTCCGATTCCTCTTTATCCTTTTCTCCTCCCTTTTCTTCTTCTCCCTCCCTTGCTTTACTCTTTTGCTGGTTTTGGGCCTCTAGTTTTTTCTCTCCTTTTTCAGGCTTTTCTCCCTCCTCCGGGGGAGATGGTGGATGTTCTGCATTTTTTTCGTTTTGATAATGTGGGGAAGGAGGCATTCTTGCACGGTGAAGGAGTACAAGATCGACCGCTTCATCGACGTCCTCCTCGGTTACCTCTTCTCTTCCCTCATAACATGCAATGCTGAGGGCCGTCTTTCGCATAATAATATCTGCACGGTGCCCGGCCACAAATACATCTAATGCGAGTTTTGAACAAAGTTGAACCATTTCATCTGAAATCTTGACGCGTGGAAGTCGCTCCTTTGAACGGACAATCTTTTGTGAAAGATTATTCTGATGGGCTTGATACGCTATGATAAAATCAGTCCTGTTTGTATCAAAATGTTCTCTGAGTTTGATCAGCCGAACCCTTTCATCCAGGTCTTTTATTCCTTCAATCTGTATACACATCCCGAATCGATCAAGCAGTTGGGGCCGTAATTCCCCCTCTTCAGGGTTCATAGTGCCGATCAAGATAAATTCGGCCCGATGCATATAGGAAACCCCTTCCCGCTCAACGATATTCATCCCCATGGCAGCGGCATCAAGAATGACATCCACAATATGGTCATTCAACAGGTTGACTTCATCTATATACAGAATCCCCCTGTGGGCTGAGGCAAGCAAACCGGGGGTAAAACGTCTTTTCCCCTCTTTTACAGCATACTCCAGATCCAGGCTCCCCAATACCCTGTCCTCGGTGGCCCCAAGGGGAAGATCGATAACCTTTATCTTTCGTTTTAGTATAGGAAGATCAATACTCTGTTTCACCCTTGCCTTACATTCGGGGCACAAATGTTCATATTTATGAGGGTCACAGTTAAACGGACATCCTGAAACAACATCAATCTCAGGTAAAACGGCGGCTAGTGCCCGAACAGACGTTGACTTCGCTGTTCCCTTTTCCCCCCTGATCAACAACCCGCCGATAGAGGGACAGATCGCATTTAAGATGAGTGCCTTGGTCATTTTTTCTTGACCCACAATGGCCGAAAACGGATAAAGTTCCCTATTTGTCCAATCCAAGGGTGTTACCTCTTTAAAAGTGCCTAAAGTGAACTAAAGTCCGTAAAGTGTCTAAAGTTTATTTGCAATGGAGGTAAAAATAGCCAATAGCTGACTACATTCCTTGTGGGTTTCTTTTACCTGGTCCCATAACAACATTTTGGATTCTACAATTACTTCAAGCCAATACTGGGTTTCGCTGGCTTCACTTTCACAAATCTTGATTTTGTTTTTGAAGTCTGCATTGCTCCTGGCACGATTCGCCTCTCGATAGTTGGCACCTATAGAAGTGCCTGATTTAGTGATCTGCTTCCGTATCACCTTCCCTTCAGGGGTATTCGGCAACCGTGAAGATAAATATATAATTTTTACCGCAAATTTCCGCGTCCGTTTCTCCAGTTCTTCCGCGAATTCCTTATTCTTCATCTCTTAAACTTTACAACTTTAGGCACTTTAAACTTTAGGCACTTTTAAATGTTCATGTGTGTGCGTATGCACATACTCATGCTTATGCATATGCGCATGAGAAATAATGCCTTCTAACTTCTCTGCTTGCACACCCGGCTTCTGGAATGGTTTTCTTCGCATCCTGTGCTGAAGAGCCATATCCGCTGCGCTCTGCACATCTTCTTTCAAAACTTCTTTTCTTCCATTGAATGCCGCTAAGGTCTTAGATGCCTTCATCATCATGATATCGGCCCTGTGCCCATCCACGTTCATGTCAATTGCGATATTTGCTATCAAATACAGCATCTCATCGGATATGGTAACCTCGTCCAGGATCTCCTTTGCTTTTACAATTCTGTCCCTTAAACTTTCCTCTTCGCTCCTCCACAGTTGATGAAATCCCGCAGGGTCCTCTTCATAGGAAGCCCATCTTTTCACTACCTCCACTCTCTCATCAAGATCTGCTATCCCCTCGATGTTTACGCACAACCCGAATCTATCAAGGAGCTGGGGGCGAAGTTCTCCTTCCTCGGGATTCATTGTCCCGATCAGGATAAATTCAGCAGGATGTGAGTACGAGACCCCTTCTCTTTCCACGATATTTACGCCCATTGCCGCAGAATCAAGCAGCACATCCACGATATGGTCATCAAGGAGGTTGATCTCATCCACATAAAGAATGCCCCTGTTTGCTTCCGCGAGGATACCGGATTCAAAGCGTTTTTCGCCTTTTTTAATGGCCTGTTCTATGTCGAGGGTACCTATAACCCTGTCTTCCGTAGAACCTACAGGAAGTTCAACTACCCGTGTTTTTCTCTTTTTGATGGGAAGCTCTTCTCCACTTTCAAGACGACTTATGCATTGCTGACACATCTCCTGTTTTTGGTTAGGATTACACCCGACCTTACAATCGGCAACTACCTTAATCTCCGGCAAAAGGGCGGCTAGGGACCGCACCGCAGTTGACTTTGCAGTTCCTTTCTCACCACGTATCAGGACCCCTCCCAGTTTCGGGTTAATCGCATTTAAGATTAGAGCATTTTTCATCTTTTCCTGGCCTACGATGGCAGCAAAAGGAAATATTAATCTTTTATCTTCCATGTCCCCTCCTAAAATCTATTGAAGCTCCCTGCAGCGAGCTGCAGGGAATCTTCCACCGTTAAGGAGTTCTGTTTTATTAACATTCGCTCGCTAACCCCGCAGCAAGCTGCGGGGAATACGCTCGCTATTTCGGTTCAAGTCGTCAGTTTTGAGCTGACATATCGAAAGTAAATTGAACATTCAGAATGAAGCACCACTGCAGGTGGATTTTATACGAATCCGTCACAACTTAGTTCTTGGCTTTCCTAACACAATAAATCGCCGCTATAAAAAAAATTATTCCCAGCCCTGGAAGAAGCACATAAGAAAATGCCCCTGGAATCTTACCATAAGAAGCATCTCTTATTGCGTGAGATGCATGTGTAAGCGGTAAAAGATTCAATAGTTTCTGAGCCCAAAAGGGTAGGTGTTCAACCGGGAAAAAGGTACCTCCAAGAAACGCCATGGGGGTAATAATAAAATTGGTAAGTAAAGCCTGATCTCCATGAGACTTAACGAGCATTGCTGAGCAGACAGCAGCGGAGGAAAATACAAAGGCGTTAAAAATTACACCTAACCAGAATAGTATATTATAAGAAAGAATTATTCCGGACATACCCCCAATAATCAGGATAATAGCGGAAGAAAGCACTGCTCTTGTGATGCCTGCCAGTACTTCACCCATGACATAGGCCAGATTGTGGATAGGGGCTGATTGAAACTCATCAAAGATATGCCAGTAAAATCGGGCCACGTTAATTTCCACCCCAATTGCAAATGCCTGCGTCATGCTACTCATTGCCACAAGACCTGGAACCAGAAATTCCAGGTAAGAATGACCACCTATAGTAACATTGCGCCCCATACCAAAGCCAAAAGCTATAAAATAGAGGAGTGGAGCGACCGACATGGATGCGGCCTGCCTGAAAAATTTCCGCTTCAGGATCAACAGCTCCCTGTAATATATGGCAAACCAACCCCTTATCATTTGGCTCCTCATGAGAATCTGTGCTGACATTGTGGCAGTTGGAGTTTACCGAGGCCATGGATTATAGCCAGAGAGAAGGTCTTTTCACTTCTGTATCCTCGGGCTCTATGGCTGATCGTCTTG
>Ga0180301_10000283_pt1 | contig 39222 bp, 44 predicted proteins | sample GuaBasSediGuay16_FD_121797 | JGI IMG/M metagenome (GOLD analysis project Ga0180301, IMG submission 121797) | Subseafloor sediment microbial communities from Guaymas Basin, Gulf of California, Mexico - Guay16, Core 4569-2, 12-15 cm | ecosystem: Environmental > Aquatic > Marine > Hydrothermal... | reverse complement strand
GCTATGACTGATGCTAAAGCCTTAAGGGTTGGCTCAGAAGGTTATTATGCCGATATTGGTTTTTTCCCTCCTGATACTTGCCGGGGAGATGATCCTGGATTTATGAAGAGCCTGCCTTATAATCCTGATTCTGGCGGCAGCCCACACTGTCTTAGTACTACAGGACTTCCCTCAAATTGGCAGAGTATAGTTCAAATATATTGGGACGGTCCTTATTTAGAGCGCTGGCCTAATCTTACACCCTGGGCAGGAAAATACGACTGGAATTATTGGCCCAGCGGCGCTACGCGTTATGGAGTTAATATTCCTCCTGGCTGTTATGTAGGGGTACAGAGAGATTATTCAGATCATAACCCTATCCCTGCTTCCAGCGAGCAAATTATGGTGGATAAAGGTTTTGATATTGACGGGCATGTTAATGGTGAAGCCCAACTTTTTATTCGCCGTTTTTGAGATTGTTTTATATTAGAAATAAACATTTTCTTAGATGAAGAAAAAATCTTTTAATCTGGTAGAGATAGCCACGGTAGTGAGTATAATATTAATTATTACTTCTTCAGTCGCTGCTTCATTTTTTATTGCTGGTTCTAAACGTTTGGAAGCAGAAGCAAGAAAGATTATTTATGATGCGGCGTGGCTGCGGGAAGCGGCAGTTTCCTCTCATCAAAATTATCATTTGCACTTTACTTCAAATTATTATGAGATATATGATGGAGGAGGGAACCTGATAAAGAGAGAGAATCTTGTGTCGCAAATAACTTCGCCTTCTACTCCTTTTGATGTGTATTTTTACACCTTTTCTACCGGCACTTCTTCCTGGACAGCCGGTGACGCAGATGATATATCTATCAGCCTGAGGCATCAAGGTAAGACTAAGACTATAACCGTATTTGGCAAAACAGGTTTTGTGAAGATTCCATGATAATAAAAAGAGAAAGTTTTAGCCTTATAGAGATAGTCATTTCCATTGTAATATTAGCTTTAATTCTAGGAGGTATGACTGCTATATTCTCTCAGGGCTATATCTATTTGAGAAAAGTAAGAGATAAAAGCATTGCTTTTTCTCTTCTCCGGGAGAAGTTAGAGGAAGAAAGCCAGTGGCCGCCAACCGCCAGCAATGAAGCTTATGGGAGTATTGCGGGCTTTTCTGATTTTAGAAGGCAGGTAGAAGTTAATGATTATATTTATCCTGGTCAGCTTAAGAAAGTAACTGTTACTGTATGGTGGGATAGTGACAATAAGTCAGAGTCTATTTCTACGTTAGTAGGGGATTATTAATGCGCCGGAGTAGTTTTACTTTAATCGAGGTTTTAATTGCTGTTACTGTTTTTGGTTTGGTGATTGTAGCTTCTTCTTCTACTTTTGTGTTGGTGTTTAATGCGTGGCAAAGGCAAAAGACTGGCCTGGATTTGTTAAAGGATTTATCTTGGACGACTGAGTTTATAACTAACGAAGTAAAACTAGCGGCTGCTTCGGGAACTCGCCGCCTTCGTACTTTTTCTAGTGGCGAACGGCTGGCTTTCTGGATAGATACGGATGGAGATAATTTGTTTGATACCAGAATCTGGTATTGGCGGGGTGATGGCGCAGGGTATGGAGAGAGAGATATTTTGTATCGAGGTGAGGGCGCCTCGCTTCCTTCTGCTAATTTAGTACGTCAGGAGATGACAGAGAATCTGGCAGATAATCCTTCCGGTAATAATATCTTTTCTGTTAGTTCAAGTTTGTTGACTATAGAGGTTACTTTAGCTAAGGGAAGCAAGAGATATACTTTGAGAACCAAAATTAGGGCTAGAAATTGATGAGAAAAGAGACTCAAGCGTTAATCTTTGTTCTTTTCATCCTTATGATTGTAGGGATTTTGGTAGGTGCTTTAATGGTGATGTGGAACTCCCAGATTAAAACTCATTCTTATCAAAAGCTTAGCCTAAAAAGTTATTACCTGGCCCAAGCGGGCATTGAGCATGCTAAAGTGTGGGCAGAAAACAATCTCTCCCATTCCTTGCCTTATACTTATACTAGTTCTGATTGGGGAGGGTCTGAGTATTACAGCTTTAGGGTAGAGGCAGTCCCTCATCGTCCTAACCAGCGCCATATTATTGCTTCTGGCTGGAAAGAAGAGGGAGGTAAAGTTATAGCTCAGAGAAATATTGAGCTGACGGTTAATATAAGTTCTCTCAAGAAAATAAGATGGTCTTGGAGGCAAAAATAAAGATTGGTAGTTATTATGCCGGTTTATAGTTACAAAGCACGTGACAGTAAGGGTAAGCAGGTTAGGGGAATTGCTGAGGCGCAAAATGAGATTGAGCTTGCAGAGCGCCTGCGTGAGGGTGGATATTTTGTAACTAGTCTGAAAGAAACAGAGGCAAATGCAAAGAAGCAAAATATTGCTACATCCGTCAGTTCAAAGCGAGCCGGAATGAGCGCAAAAGAACTGCTTAATTTTACTATTTATTTAGTTACTCTCATAGATTCGGGTATTCCTCTACTTTCAGGCCTCAAAGATTTAGCAGACGGTAGTCAAAAAGAGAGGGCACGGTTAGTGATTAATGATTTGGTAAGAAGAATCGAGAGAGGCAGTTCATTAGAAGAAGCTTTGAGTTATCATCCTCATACTTTTTCTAAGTTATATATTTCTATTGTGGGTGCGGGAGAAAGTACCGGCAAACTTTCATCTTCTTTGCGTGATTTAGTTTCGCTCCTGGAGTGGCAAATTGACCTGCGGGCTAAAGTTAAAGAAGCATCTACATATCCTATAATCCTCTTTACGGTTATGATAGCAGTTGTGACATTGTTGGTGGTTAAAATCATACCCATCTTTGAGCCGATGTTTGCCCAGCTTAAAGTAGCCTTGCCTCTACCTACCCGTATTGTGTTAGGGGTAAGCAATTTTGTACGGCATTATATACTGCTTATAATTGGCTTAGCGGTTTTGTCAGTATTTGGGTATAAATTTTACAACTCTTTTCCCCGTGGAAGATATCGTTTAGATTCTTTTAAGCTCAAAATACCCGTACTGGGAGATTTAATCAGAAAAATATCTATATCACGTTTCTCTCATACTTTCTCTCTCGCCCTTCGTTCCGGTGTAAATGTTCTAACAAGCTTAAATATAGCCTCACAGGTAGCAGGGAATGCCAGGATAGAAGAAGCTATTGCTAGAGCTAAAGATGCTGTCCAGGTAGGTGAGAAATTAGCTCCTTCCTTAGGCCGCTCGGGTCAATTTCCCCCTCTCGTAATAAGGATGATTGCGGTAGGAGAACAAACAGGAGCTCTTTCTGAGACCTTAGATAAAGTTAATGAGTTTTACGATAAAGAGGTGCCCTCTACTATAAAAACAGTATTTACATTCTTTGAGCCGGTTATGATTGTGGTAATGGGAGTAGTAGTAGGAGGGATAGCTCTTTCTATTTTTCTTCCCCTTTTTACTTTAGTAAGAAAGATAGGCGGATGAGGTATGAATAAAACAGCAGTAGGCATAGATATCGGACGTAGTAATACTAAAGTAGTAGTTATTGAGCAAAAAGAGTCTTTTGTCTTAAGAGATGCTTTTCTTTTTAGTACTCCTTTTGTTTTGCAGGACGATAGGAAGAGGAATATAGATGAAGAGAGATTCTTAGAGCTTCTGTATGAGAAGATTCCCCTCGAGGTGTTACGTAACGTTCGCATAGGTGTCAATGTAGAACAGAACTCTTTGATAGTTATTCCCCTTGTCCTTCCTTTTATGTCTCAGAAAGAATTAGAAATAGCCGCCCAGTTGGAAGCAAGACGTAGAATGGTAGCTCAACCCGTTGAACAGAGTGTGTTTAGGTATATTAAAGGAAAGAAGACAACAAATCGCAAGGAGAACAAAATAGAGGTGTTAGTGATTAGAAGCGATAAGAACGCGGTAGAGAGTATATTAAATATTTTTCAGCGCCAAGGCCTTACACCTTCCCTTGCCGCCCCTCCTGCTTCTTTGTTGTTTAATCTTGTGCCAGAGCTTCCTCAAGCCTCTTCCGGCGATGTTGCTTTTGTAGATATTGGTTCTGAAGCAATGAATGTTTCTATATATCGAGAAGATAAATTTGTGTTTTTCCGAAATATAGCATATGGTCTAAAGAAAATTATTCATTCGCTTGCTTCTAGTTTAGGTGTCTCTTCCGAATATGCCCAGCAGGTAGTTGAACAAGTAGATATTGTGAATATAGAGAGAAGCGGCGAAGAGAACATCCTGAAAGAAAAAACTTCTATTAATCCTTATGCTTTAAAGATACTCTGGCAGCATAATATTGAAAGAATTATCCAGGAATTGCGGCGCACTCTTATTTACTATAAGGAAGCTTCAGGCGGAAGGCGGGTAGCTAGGTTTCTTTTTCTGGGCGGTGGTGCACAAGTCAAGAATCTAATATCTTTAGCTATAGCTCAGATAGGAGGTAGCTCAGAAGTAGTAAATCCTTTTTCTTCCTTAAGTGAGGTAGCAAAACATTGGGAGAAGGACGGCGAAATGCCGATATTTGCTAACGCTGTAGCCCTTGCTCTTCAGACCTTTAATCTTTCTCCTCAAGTTCCGAACTTTCTTCCCTTCTCTCTTCAGAAAAAATATCTCTATTTAAAAAGGCAATTAATTGTAAGATATATTTTGATTTTCTTTATCCTTCTCTCTTCCTTATTTTCCTTCAGGCTATTTTATTTACTGCGGTCTCTTTCGCAGGAAGAAAGGGATCTAACCAGGAAACTAAAGAAGCTTGAACCGGTAGTGAAAAAAAACCAAGAAATTAAGCAGCGACTTAAACAGGTATATGATAAGATAAGCCAGCTCAAAGCTATTGTGGCTGAGAATCCTCCTTTTTATGCTATCTTAGAGAAACTACCAGCAATTATCCCTTCTGAGGCGGTATTAACCCATCTTTCTCTTAAACCCCAGGCAGAGCTTAGCCCTCAGCTTTCCTCTCTCCCTTCCCGTGGTGCTTTTTCTCGCTCTCGAGGCTTTTCTAGAACTACCCCTGCCAAAGAGAGTAGTTATTATCTTCAAGGTGAAGGAGAATTTGTGGGCACCTATGAAGAGTTGCGACAAATTACTAATGTGTTTAAGAAGAATCTCCAGCGGATTAGTGAGTTGGAGAATATAGAGATAGAAATTCAATCTATAGAGCAGATAGCTCCTTATCGTTACACTACTAAAGACGGAGATATTCAGTTGTCTTTTACAAGGCCTAAATTACGCACTTTCAGTTTTAAGGCTAAATTGAAAAAAAGAAGTGAATAAAGTCTTAGGAATAGTTATAATATTAATAGGTGCAGTTATGGGCATAGAGCTACATTCAGTTATAACTTTGGAGCATAAGTTATCCCGGCTCAAGGATGATTATGATCAGGCTTCTCGTTTGTCTTCAAAGAGTAGTCTTCTGGAGCAACAGTTAGCAGGACTTAATAAGAGAGAGGCCGTATTAAAGAATAAAATTCCTCGTAATGGTAAGGATCCTTTGCGGCTTAGTAATGAAATAAGTTCCTTAGCTATAAATTTGGGTTTTTCTCACATTTCTTTTGAAGTTATTCCTTCTGATAATTCTAAAGAGGTGATTAATTCTCCTTCCGCAACTAGAAATAGAATAAAGAAGGCAGTGTCTTCTCCGCACCCTTCTATATCCAGAATCAATTTACAGATGAAAGCAGAATGTGATTATTTGCAATTGCTGCAGTTTCTTGATAGGATAAAAAAACTTAGTCGCTTGGTAGTGGTTAAAGAGATAGAGATAATCAGAAAGAAAACGCTGCTTCCTCGTCAGGAGATAGTGCTTAAGCTGGAAGCATATGGTTTCTAAGGGTAAGTTTATGATAAAGTGGCAGATTGTTAAGAGAAAAAAGTTTATAGTGGTAGTTTTTGCAATACTTTTTCTCTTGATAGTAGTGATAGGAGAGTTTTACTATCTCCAGCGTTATCAGAAAGAAAAAGAAGTGTTACAAGATAAACTGAATGCCCTGAGTGCGAAAGCGAGTGTCCTTAAACGGAAGATAAGAGATTCGGAAAATAAGCTGTCAGATATGGAGAAAAAACTTGGAGAGGAAAAGTCAAAGGTAGATGCTCTCTCCCAGAAGCTGGAGGAAGAGAAAAAAGCCCGCCTTGATACTTTTCAGAGATTGATTAGTCTTGGGTCTCGCCTCAAAGAAGAAAGAGCTGCTGCTCAAAGAACTAAAGAAAATCTAGCTCAGGCTTTGAAAGAAGTAGAAGAACTTAAGCAGAAAGTGCAAAGTTTAACTACGGAAAAGGAACACTTGGCTGTTCAGCTTCAGAAGCTTACTGCAAAAAAAGTAAATCTTGGTTCAGTGGTTGTGGGCTCTTCTGGTGAGCAAGAATCTTCTAGCCGTAGAGTTGTTAATGTAGAAGGAAAAGTCATCGCAGTGGTTAAAGAGTATAGCTTCTGTGTTATTAATGTAGGAAGTATTAATGGTGTACGAGAAGGAGATTTATTTTCTTTATATCATGGGAGTCGTTATTTAGGTGATATTAAAATAGATAAAGTAAGAAAATCGCTAGCAGCAGGGGAATTCTTGTCTTCTTCTTTGCCGCGCCTCTTAAAAAAGGGTGACCGAGCAGTATATAAAAGTCCTGCCAAATGAGAAAATAGATTTAATTCTTATAAAGAAATGGTACCAAAAGTAGTTCCGGCTCTTCTAACCGATAAAAAAGAAGAATTACACCATATGCTTTTACTCTGCCATCAATTTTGCTCTTATGTACAAATTGACATTATGGATGGCCGTTTTGTTCCCTCTCTGAGCGTATCCGTCTCTGATTTGGAGGATATAGGTGGGGTTATAGATAATGAGCTGCACCTTATGGTTGAGGATCCGGAGGTTTGGATAGAAGCTGCTGCGAAACTAAAAAGTAGAAAAGTAATATTTCATATTGAGGTAGAAAGAGATATTGAGAGAATCCTTAGTTTAGTAAAAAAGACAGGTATGAAGGCAGGCTTAGCCATTAATCCTTCCACGGACCTTCAGCAGCTATATAATTTTGCGCCTGAGGTGAGCTCGGTGCTTTTTATGTCTGTAGAGCCAGGGTTTTATGGGTCTTCTTTTATACCGTCTGTATTAGGCAAAATAAAGGAATTTAGAAAGGGATTTCCCCAGAAAGAAATAGGTATAGATGGAGGGATAAAGCTTGATAATTTGGAAATGGTTCTTGCTAGCGGCGTAGATTATGTGTGTGTAGGGAGTGCAATCTTAAAATCTCCTGACCCTAAACAATCTTTCATTTCTTTCAATGAGAAAATAACTTCTTACTATGCCTAAGGTTCTGCTCCACATTTGTTGCGCTGGGTGTGCGGCGGGTGCTATTGCAAGATTGAAAGAAGAGGGCTTTGAGGTTAGCGGGTTTTTTTACAATCCTAATATTCATCCTCTATCAGAATATCAAAAGCGACGTCAGAATCTTAATGTAATTTCCCGTTATTACTCTGTAGCTATACAAGAAGGGGAGTATGATGTACAAAGATGGTTTAAGGAGATAAGAGGATATGAAAAAGAACCAGAGGGAGGCAAAAGATGCGCCATATGTTTTAGGTTAAGATTGGAAAAGACTTATCAGCTCTTCTGCCAGGAACAAAAGTATGATTTTTTTACTACAACTCTTACTATAGGTCCTCAGAAGAAGTCTCAAATTATCAATCAGATAGGCACCTCCATTTCTTCTTACTTCCTTGTTAGGGATTTTAAGAAAAAGGATGGATTTAAACATGCCGTGGTGATCTCTAAACAACTAGGAATATATCGCCAAAATTATTGTGGATGCATATTTAGCAAGCAGGAACGCCAGAAGAGATTCAAATCTTGAATAGCAATGGCAAGATTATACTATTCTTTTAATAATTTCCTTAAAGAAAAATTTGGCGAGAGAGTCCATAAACTTAGTTTAGATGGCGGATTCTCTTGTCCTAATCTGGATGGGACTTTTTCTCATGCGGGGTGTTTTTTTTGTAACAATAGAGCTTTCTCTCGTTTTACCCGTCAGAACATACCTCTCTATCAGCAAATAAAGCTTTCTATGGAGTATGCCCGCCGCAGGTTCAAAGCCAATAAATTTATTGCTTACTTCCAGGCTTTTACTAGTACGTATGCAGATGTATCTGTTTTAAAAGAACGTTATCAGATTATAAAAGAATTTCCTGAAATAGTTGGTCTTGCCGTCTCTACCCGGCCTGATTGTATAGACGATAAGAAACTTGGGCTTCTGGAAGAATTTACAGACCGTTATATGGTATGGCTGGAGTATGGCTTGCAGAGTGCCAACAATAGAAGCCTGCAAGCTATGAATCGTAATCATACTTACGAAGATTTTCTTAAAGCAGTAGAAGGCGCGGAAAATCGCAATATCTATCTGGCGGCTCATATAATTTTAGGCCTTCCTTTCGAAACCAAAGAGGATATGCTTGATACAGCCAGAAAGATATCTCATCTTCCTTTATCAGGTATTAAATTTCATTGTCTCCATATTGTAGAAGGTTCCGTCTGGGCGGATGCCTTTAAGAAAAAGAAGATGAGACTTCTTAATCAGTCGGAATATATAGATATAGTAGTTTCTTTCTTAGAACTGGTTCCTTCTTATTGGGTAGTCTTGCGTCTTATTTCTGATGCTTCTCCTCAATATCTTATGGCACCGACGTGGATAAACAATAAACAAGAAGTATTGAGGTCTATTGAGCATGAATTGAGAAGGAGAAATAGCTGGCAGGGGAAGCTATGGTCTTAGTTATAGAAAGAGTGAAAAAAGCCAGACTAGAGTCTGAACAGCAAAGGTGTGAGATAGGAGAAGGCTTGGTTGTCTTTTTGGGAATAGAAAAGAATGACAAAAGTGTCCTGGCAGAGAAGGTTGCTGATAAGATAATGAATATTAAGATGTTTGAGAATAAAGAGAGGAGAATAAAACTCTCTCTTAAAGATATTAATGGTAGTCTAATTTTAATACCAAATTTTTCTTTAGCAGCAGAAGTTAGCGGCAATCGTTTATCATTTGATAGGGCTATGTCTGCTGCTTTGGCGAGAGAAATATATGAGGCGGTGGTAAGGGCCATAAAACAATATATAGCCTGCTGTAGCGGCCATTTTGGTTCTTTTATGAATATTGAAGTTGAACACAGTGGACCTTTGAATGTTATTTTGAGAATCTGACCGGCTATATGGATGTATCTTTACGCTATCTTAAAGGGATCGGCCCCCAAAAAGAAAAATTATTCTGGAAGTTGGGTATTCGCTCCATAAGAGACCTCCTTTATTATTTCCCTTTTAAGTATCAGGACCGGCGAAGGATAGCAAAGATTGGCTCTATAGGCAAGGAGGGATATTATGCGGTGCGGGCTGAAATAATATCAATATCCTCTCGCACCAATTTTATTACTAGAAAGCATATCCATGAAGCTGTATTACAAGATAGCAGTGGCAGAATTAAAGCAGTATGGTTTAATCAGCCTTATTTAAATAACTACTTACACAAAGGTGATAAATTATTCATCTTTGGACCAGTACGTTTTTATCGGGGCAGCTTGAGGTTTATTGTGCCAGAATTTGATAAGGATTATGGAGGAAGCCTTTCTTCTGGCCGTATTGTCCCTTTTTATCGCCTAACTAAAAATGTCTCACAGCGTATGCTGCGGCGTATTATTTCCTTAGCTTTAGAAAAATATCAGTCTCGTATCGATGATTTTTTGCCTTTTTATCTAAGGAAGTCAGTAGGGCTTTTAAGTTTACCGTTGGCGCTGAAAATGATTCATTTCCCTTCCGATTTTTCTATATTGGAGCGAGCACGAGAAAGATTTATATTTGAGGAGTTTTTTCTTATGCAGATTCTGGTATATCAACGCAAAGCTATGTGGCGTCAACCTAAGCCTCACCATATAAGTGCCAATAGTAAGCTGATAGGAGAACTTAAAGCGCGCCTAAGTTTTAATTTAACTGTCTCCCAAGAGAAAGCTTTAGAAGATATAGTAAATGATATGGCTTCTATTTATCCTATGCGTCGTCTTCTTCAGGGGGAGGTAGGCAGTGGTAAAACCGTAGTAGCTTTTATCGCTATGGCTTTAGCTGCTCTTAGTTCTTTACAGGTTGCTTTTATGGTGCCTACGGAAATATTGGCATGGCAACATTTCAATAATCTTAAAGCTTTTCTTTCTCATTTACCTATACGAGTTGAGATTCTAACTTCTTCTTCTCGTCATCATAGCATATTAGCTCACGCTCGCAACGGCAAGATAGATATCTTGGTAGGAACGCATGCCCTTCTTAATGAAAAATTGCAGTTTAAACATCTGGGGCTAGTTGTTATTGATGAACAGCATAGATTCGGGGTAGCTCAGAAAGTGCTTCTTTTTAGAAAAGCCCAAAGACCAGATATACTTATTATGAGTGCCACGCCTATTCCACGAAGCTTAGCCCTTACTATTTACGGCGATCTAGATATTTCTCTTATCAAAGAACTTCCTCCGGGAAGAAAAATCCCTCAGGTGTTGATATTTAAAGAGGAGGAAAGAAACAAAGCCTACGAAATTGTCCAGCGAGAAGTAAAGAAAGGACGGCAAGCTTATATGATTTATCCTTTGATAGAAGAAGATGGATTGGAACAAGCAGTTATTTTTGTGTACGAAAAACTCAAAAAAGCCTTTAGCTCTTTCCGTCTGGGGCTTCTTCACGGGAAGCTTAAAGCGGAGAAGAAATATAAGGTTTTAAGTGATTTTCAGAAGGGGGAAATAGATATATTAGTATCTACTTCCGTAGTAGAAGTTGGTATAGATGTTCCCCAGGCGAGTGTTATGGTTGTAGAAGGAGTGGATAAGTTTGGATTAAGCCAGCTACATCAGTTGCGCGGGAGAATCTCACGCAGCATATTTCAACCTTTTTTTATTATTATTGAGCCGCTGAATCTGCGCGAGGAAGGCCGCAAACGTCTGAGAATAATATCAAAAACAGCGGATGGCTTTAAAATAGCAGAGGAAGATATGAAGCTGCGAGGGCCAGGTGATCTTTTTGGCAATATGCAGACCGGATTTCTTTCTCCTTCGTTTGCCGACCCCTTAAAAGATATAGAATATCTAAGAAAAGCACGTTATTATGCTTACCAGATTGTCAAAAAAGACAAAGCATTAGCCCTTAGCCAGCATCGTTTTCTTAGGGAGAGAATAAGGAGTGATTTAGAAAAATGTTTGTTGTGGCAGGCAAGCTAAAAGGAAGGAAGCTCTTTGTCCCTCTGCATTTGAAAGTAACAGAGGCCAGAATAAAGCAGGCTATATTTAATATTGTGCCAGAGATATTTAAAAATAAGATTGTACTTGATCTTTTTGCTGGTAGCGGTGCTTTAGGAATAGAGAGTATTTCAGGAGGGGCAAGAGAGGCAATATTTGTGGATAAATCTCCTCACTGTATTAAGGTTGTGGAGAAGAATATTAAAGCTTTAGGCCTGGAAGAAAGAAGTGAGGTATATTGTAAGGATGCCTTCTTGTTTTTGAAGAAAGGCGCGCAGGAGAAGAGGAAAGTGGATATAGTATTTCTTGATCCTCCTTATAGACAAAGACTTACAACAAAGAGCTTGAAAGAGATATTGAAATGTGATATATTAACTCCTTCCAGTTTGGTCATCGGCTTGAGCTTTTTCCGGGAGGATATTAGAGAGGAGGGATATTCTTGTTTATTTGAGCGACGTTATGGAGATAGAATGATAAGAATTTTTAGACCCAGGCAGAAAAAATGAAGATAATTTATCCGGGAACTTTTGATCCTATAACTTACGGCCATATTGATTTAATCAAAAGGGCTTCTAAGGTCTTTAAACAGGTTATAGTGGCGGTGGCTGAGAGTCCTAATAAAGAGACTCTCTTTAGCTTCTCAGAGAGGATCTCTTTGGTAAAAGGCTCTTTGCGAGATATTAGTAATGTAGAAGTAGAAGGCTTTGCAGGATTAGTAGTAGAGTTTGCCAAGCAAAGAAAAAGCCGGCTTATCTTGCGAGGTTTGAGGATGGTTTCGGACTTTGAATATGAATTTCAGATGGCGCTCACTAATCGTAAGATAGAAAAGGAGGTAGAGACGGTATTTTTAATGCCCCATCCTGATTTTTCCTATCTTTCTTCTCGTCTTATAAAGGAAGCCTTCTTTCTTGAGGCAGATATCAGCCCTTTTGTCCCTCCTTTAGTTCGGAAGGCTTTAGAGAGTAAAAAGACTAAAATATGAAAGTAATTGTTAAAAAAATAGGAGAAAAAGCTTTAGAACTGAGAGAGTATATTACTGCAAGTCAGTGGGATATGGATAGTGAAGATATTCATTTTTTAGATAATATTTTCATAAAATGTAGGTTTGTGAGAAAAAAAGGTGAGATAAACGTAGATGTATCTCTGCGTTTTGTACGGGATATAAGATGTAGCCGGTGTTTAGAGTGGAATAAAGTTGAGTCTCATGATAACTTCTTGCTTATTTATAAAGACAGCGAGATTAAACAAGGAGTTTTGGAGGTTGATGCCGATATAAGAGAAAAGATTCTTCTTGATTGGCCGCTTAAACCTTTATGTAAACCGGATTGTCGGGGGATATGTCCTGGTTGTGGACGTAATCTCAATAGGGAGAAATGTATTTGTAATAGTTCCTCAAGAGTATCTCTACTTAGGTAGAGTAATTGGTTTGCAGAGAAAATAAGGAGGATTTATGGCACATCCTAAAAGAAAACATTCCCATTCGCGCAGTCGTAAACGTCAAGGAAATATAAAGGTTGAGTCTCCGGTATTGGTTAGGTGTTCTCATTGCAAAAATCTTAAGCCGGCTTTTTCGGTTTGCCCTTTTTGTGGTTTTTACCGGGGTAAAAAAGTGTGGGACATAAAGGAAAAAGCAAAAGAGAAAAAAGGCGGTAATAAAAGATGAGGATAGCTATTGACGCTATGGGGGGCGACTATGCCCCGCAAGAGGTACTTAAAGGGGTAAGCTTGGCTCTTAAGTCTGACCCTGGCCTGGAAATAGTATTAGTCGGTAAGAAAGAAACCATAGAGGCAATGGTTAGAGAGGAGGGGTTGAGCTTTAACTATTCTCTTCTTTCTGCTTCGGAGGAAATATCCATGGGAGAAAAAGCAGTTATTTCTGTAAGAAGAAAAAAGGATTCTTCTATCGTAAAGGGGATTCAGTTGTTAAAAGAAGGGAGAGCAGATGCTTTTATCTCTTTCGGCAACACGGGGGCAGTAGTAGCAGCTTCTACTCTTTATCTGGGGCTTATTGAGGGAGTGGAGAGGGCAGGAATTGCTTTGGTTTATTCTGGTTTACATGGACCTTCTCTTATCATTGATGTAGGAGCCAATATTGATGCTAAACCCCAGTATCTTTTCAAATATGGTATTATGGCTTCTATTTATGCCCAGGAAGTATTGGGGATAGAAAGGCCGCGGATTGGGCTTTTAAATATTGGAGAGGAAGAAAGTAAAGGGACGGGCTTTATTAAGGAGGTTCACACCCTTTTTGAACGGTCTTCTCTAAATTTTATTGGTAATGTAGAGGGTAAAGATATTTTTCGTGATATATGCGATTGTATTATTTGTGATGGTTTTGTAGGAAATATTACGCTTAAGGTGGCAGAAGGCACAATGGAAGCTATGGGCAGTTTTTTAGTTTCAGAATTGAAGAGCAGCCTCTGGGGCCGGCTCAGTTTGCTTTTAGGTAAGGGTTCTTTTGAGCGGCTCAAACGTCTAGGTGATTATGCTGAGTATGGCGGAGCACCTCTTTTAGGAATAAATGGGTTAGTAATCATTGGTCACGGACGTTCGCGAGCTTTAGCCGTTAAAAATGCCATTAGGGTTGCGAAGAAAGAAATAAAGCAGAATATCACTGAGAAAATTCAGGAAAAAATCAATGTTATCGGTTAAGATTGTTGGCTTAGGTAAATATCTTCCTAAGAAGGTCCTTACTAATCATGACTTGGAAAGGATGGTAGATACTTCTGATGAATGGATTACTACGCGTACCGGAATTAAGCGCCGTCGTATTGTAGAGGGAGAGTCAGCAAGTGACTTAGGTACTAAAGCGGCGCGGCGCGCTATTAAAGCCGCTGCTGTAAAGCCTGAAGATATTGAATTGATAATTGTAGCCACCATTACGCCGGATACGCAATTTCCCTCTACTGCTTGCTATATTCAGAAAAATATTGGGGCAAAAAAGGCAGCTGTGTTTGATGTGAGTGCTGCTTGTTCTGGTTTTGTTTATGCTTTGGCTGTAGCAAAAGGGATGATTAGTGCCGGCCTTTACAAGAATGCTTTGGTGGTAGGAAGCGAAATCTTGAGCAGTATTACTGATTGGAGTGACCGCTCAACATGTGTCTTGTTTGGTGACGGGGCGGGAGCAGCTGTGGTAGTGCCTACTACAGAAAGTAAAGGAATTTTAGGAATTCATTTAGGAGGAGATGGTAACTTAGCTGACCTTTTGATACTCCCGGCAGGAGGTTCGCGTCTGCCCGTTTCGAAGTCTACAGTGGAAAATAGACAACATTATATAAAAATGCGCGGCAATGAAGTTTTTAAAATAGCTGTAAAGATAATGGTAGATACTGTAGTTAAGGCTCTGGCTAACAGTAAGTTACGTCCTCAGGATATTGACCTCTTAGTACCCCATCAGGCAAATTTACGCATAATTAATGCTGTAGCTAAACGCCTGGGGTTAGAAGAGAATAGAGTTTTTGTTAATATTAATAAATACGGAAATATGTCCTCTGCTTCCACTGCTGTAGCTCTCTGCGAGGCTTACGAAAGCGGCAGAATTAAAAAAGGCGACATAGTGGCCCTGGATACTTTTGGGGGAGGATTAGTTTGGGCCAGTTGTATTATTAGATGGGACTGATGGCAAGGAAAAAAGCAGTAATTTTTCCTGGTCAGGGCGCTCAATATCCGGGTATGGGGAAAGATCTTTTTCAAGCGTTTGCTATAGCTAAAGAGCGGTTTCAGCAGGCTAATGAGATTTTAGGTATAGATATCAGCAATATCTGTTTCTCGGCAGGCGAAGAAGTTTTGCAAAATACCCTTTATCAACAGTTAGGTATTTTTTTAGTGAGTGTTATTTGTTGGGATATCCTGAAAGAAAGAGAAGATTTTCTTCCTGCTTTTGCCGCTGGCCTTAGCCTGGGAGAATATACTTCTCTTTATGCTGCGGGAGTAGTAGATTTCGAAAAGGGGCTCCTTTTAGTAAAGGAACGAGCTGAAGCAATGGAGGAAGCAGCAAGATTGAATCCTTCTTTTATGCTGGCTTTAATGGGAATAGGGAAAGAAGATCTGGAGAAGGAGCCTTCTCTCCCTTTTTTTATTGCCAATCTTAACTGCCCCACGCAGGTGGTAGTTTCGGTAGGGGAAGAACATCGTAAAGAGGCGGAAAAATTTATTAAAGGTTTGAATCTAAAAAGAGTGGTGGAGTTAAAAGTAAGCGGGGGGTTTCATTCTCCTTTTATGGAGCCGGCGCAGCAAAAACTGGCTGAGGCTTTAGCAAAAGTGTCATTTTCTCCTCCTCTCTTTCCTATAGTTACCAACGTAGATGCCCAGGCCCACCAGGATGTAGAAAAAATAAAGTTTAATCTTATTCAGCAGCTTACGCATCCTGTGCTGTGGCAGAAAAGCATAGAGTTTATGGCCTCTCGGGGCGTAGAGGAATATTATGAGGTTGGTCCTTCTAAAGTATTAAAAGGATTGCTGCGAAGGATAAATAAAGAGTTGAAAGTATTCAATTTCTCACAAAGCAGCGATTTTAAGAAGGAGGCAGTATGAATTTTGAAGGCAAGGTAGTATTAGTTACAGGAGCGGCACAGGGTATTGGCAGAGAGATAGCTCTAAGTTTTGCCAGAGAAAAAGCAAAAGTTGTCCTATTTGATTTGCAGGAGGAGAAGCTGGCCTCGGTTCAGAAAGAGCTGTCGTCGTATTCAGAAATAGTATATTTTGCTGTAGATGTGACTGATTTACCTAAAGTTGAGGAGGCGGTCAACAAAATTATTGACAAGTTTTCGCGGATTGATATATTAGTTAACAATGCCGGTATTACCCGCGATAATTTAATATTGCGTCTAAAGGAAGAAGATTGGGATAAAGTAATTGCTATAAATTTAAAAGGAGTATTTAACTGTTCAAAAGCAGTGGCGAAGTTTATGCTTAAACAGCGGGCGGGTAAAATTGTTAATATTTCTTCTGTTATTGGTATTATGGGCAATGCGGGCCAGACTAATTATGGGGCATCTAAGGCGGGTATTATTGGCTTTACCAAGTCCTTGGCCAAAGAGTTAGGGCCACGCGGAATTTGTGTCAATGCAGTTGCTCCTGGTTATATTCAAACGGCCATGACTGATAAACTTCCGGAAGAGGTGAAAAAGAAGATGTTAGCTATGATTCCTTTAGGTCGTTTTGGTAAGCCTGAGGATATAGCGGCAGCGGTGCTTTTTCTTGCCTCGGAAGCTTCTAGCTATATTACTGGTAAAGTGTTGACAGTAGATGGTGGTATGCTATAGATAGACAAGAGCGATGAATGAAAGCCAAAAAAGGAGGTTATAATGGCAGTAGAAGAGAAAGTAAAATCTATCATCGCCGAGCAATTAGGAGTGAAAGTGGAAGAGATTAAACCCGAATCTTCCTTTGTGGATGATTTAGGAGCTGACTCTCTAGATACAGTAGAGTTGGTTATGGCTTTAGAAGAAGAGTTTGGGATAGAAATTCCTGACGAAGACGCCGAGAAAATGACAACGGTCGGTGATGCTTTGAAGTATATAGAGGAAAAAGTAAAGGAAAAACAGGCCTGATTCATATATATGCCAAGGAGAGTTGTAGTTTCAGGCTGTGGAGTAATATCGCCGCTGGGATTAGGCAAAGAAAATAACTGGGACAATCTAATTCGGGGAAAATCAGGTATTACGAAGATTACCCAGTTTGACGCTTCCAAGTTTACTTCTCAGATTGCAGGAGAAGTAAAAGATTTCCGGCCGGAGGATTTCTTTTCTTCCAAAGAGGCAAAAAAGACAGCGCGCTTTGTACAATTTGCGATTACGGCTGCTAAAGAGGCTGTAGAAGACAGCGGTATCGATTTTTCTAAAGAAGACCCTTACCGTTTGGGGGCTATAATTGGTTCAGGAATTGGCAGTCTTAGAAGTATTGAAGAGCAATATGATGTGTTTATAAAAAAAGGCCCTAGCCGCATCTCTCCTTTTCTTATCCCTCTTTTGATTACTAATGAAGCTGCGGGGCAGGTGGCAATGACTTTTGGTCTTAAAGGCGTTAATTTCTGTACGGTGACGGCTTGTGCTTCGGGAGGGCATGCTATTGGGGAAGCGTTTAGAGCGATAAAGTATGGCAGTGCTGATATGGTTCTCGCAGGGGGAGCAGAAGCCTGTCTTACACCTTTAGGAGTGGGGGGATTTTGTGCTCTAAAAGCTTTATCGAGACGGAACGATGCACCTGAAAAGGCCTCGCGTCCTTTTGATGCGGAAAGAGACGGTTTTATTATGGCTGAAGGTGCAGGGATTGTGGTTCTGGAGGAGCTGGAACACGCGAAAAAAAGAGGAGCCGAGATCCTGGCAGAGGTTGTAGGCTATGGCGCCAGTTGCGATGCTTATCACATAACTGCTCCTGATCCTACAGGTGAGCCAGGAGCTAAAGCTATGGAGTTAGCTTTAGCAGAGGCAGGAGTGCCGAAAGAAGATGTTGACTATATAAACGCTCATGGTACCTCCACCTTTCTTAATGACCAGACAGAGACGCGTGCTATTAAATTGGCCTTGGGTCCTTATGCCTACAAAGTAGCAGTAAGTTCCACCAAATCTATGACTGGTCATATGTTAGGGGCAGCAGGCGCCTTTGAGCTTATTGTATGTTGCTTGGCTATAAAAAGAGGCATTGTCCCTCCTACCATAAATCAGGAGTATCCTGATCCAGAATGTGATTTAGATTATATTCCTAATGAGTCCCGCGCTAAAAAAGTCAGACTGGCTCTTTCCAATTCCTTGGGTTTCGGGGGACATAATGTAACTTTAGCCTTGAAGGAATTTAGAGGTTAGTATTTATATGCCTAAGACACTCATAGAAAAGATCCTGGAGGCGCATGCTATAAAGAAAGAGGGGAATTTTATTTACGCTCAGATTGACTTTATGTTTTCAAATGATATTACGGGACCTCTGGCCGTGAGAAAATTTGAGGAAGCAGAATTTGATAAAGTGGAACATCCCCAAAAAATCTGCTTTATTTGTGACCATTTTACTCCCGCCCGCGATAAAACAGCCGCTAATAATGTCAAGTTGTTGAAAGAATTCTGCCATCGTTTTAAGATTAAAAATTTTTTCGATATAGATAGAGCGGGAATTGAACATGCTTTCTTGCCACAAGCAGGTTTTGTTTTTCCGGGAGAGCTTCTGATAGGGGCTGATTCTCATACTTGTACTCACGGAGCTTTGGGGGCAGCGGCTTTTGGGGTAGGCTCTACAGACTTAGCCGTAGCTATGTATAATGGCTGTAGTTGGTTTCGTATTCCTTCTACGTTAAAATTTGTTTATAAAGGTAGGCTTAAACCATACGTATCGGCCAAAGATATTATCCTCTATACTATCGGCCAGATTGGGGTAGACGGAGCCTTATATAAAGTTATGGAGTTTGCCGGCCCTATAATTAGAAAGATGAATATGGACGGGCGTTTTACTCTTTGTAATATGGCGGTAGAAGGGGGAGCTAAAACCGGTCTTATTGCTCCTGATAAGATAAGCTTGCGGTATTTATCTAAGATAGATAGCCTTAAGAGTAAAATGAGGAAGATAGCTAAAGTAGTAGAAAATTTCGCAGAGGATAAAAGGGCAAATTACGAGAGAATTTACGAGTGGGATCTAACTAAGTTGGAGCCTCAAGTATCTGTACCTCATTTGCCCAGTAAAACAAAAAATGTTTCAGAACTCTCAAAAGTGAAGATTGATCAGGTAGTGATTGGTTCTTGCACTAACGGTCGTCTTTCTGATCTTAAAGAGGCGGCTTTGATTCTGGCAGGGAAAAAGGTGAAGAAAGGGGTAAGAGCTATAGTTTTCCCTGCTACTTCAGATATTTATCAGGAAGCCCTTCGCCGCGGTATAATAAAAGTATTTTTAGATAGCGGATTTATTATTTCCCCTCCTACCTGCGGGCCTTGTTTAGGGGGGCATATGGGAGTTCTCGCAGAGGGAGAGATAGCTGTTTCTACTACCAACCGGAATTTTGTAGGGAGAATGGGTAGTCCTGAAAGCTTGGTATACCTTGCTTCGCCTGCTGTTGCCGCTGCTAGTGCGATTAAAGGCAGAATCGCTCATCCTCGCGAGGTAAAGAGATGATTATAAAAGGAAAAGTTCACAAGTTTGGCAATGATATTAATACCGATGATATTATTGCCGCTAAATACCTCGATTCTCAAGATGAGGCTTTTTTGGGAAGCAGGTGTATGGAGAATATCCGTCCTCATTTTTCTCAAGAGGTAAAAAGGGGTGATATTATTGTAGGAGGTAAAAATTTTGGCTGTGGCTCTTCCCGCGAACATGCTCCTTTAAGCATAAAGGGAGCAGGCATCTCGTTAGTTATTGCTAAGAGTTTCGCGAGGATTTTTTACCGCAATAGTATCAATATAGGCTTGCCTATATTGATATGTCCTGAGGCAGACTCAATAAAAGAGGGGGATGTTCTGGAGGTTAATTTAGAAAAAGGGTTAATCAGAGATATTACTCAAAAGAGACAGTATGAAGCCGAGATTTTTCCTTTGTTTTTGCAGAAGTTAATAAAGGCGGGAGGAATTGTCAATTGGGTTAAACGAGGAGGAGCTATATGAAAGCGAGCGTTAAAAAGAGGGTTTCTCTTATTATGGGTATAGATGGCCAGGTGGAGGGAGAGCTTTCTCTGCCTCAGGGAATGCGCATTTCTGACTTTTTAAACAGGAAAGAAAAAGGCGATTTTATTGTAGTAACAAATGCTAAAATTCACCGCAGGGATGGCTCGCAAGAAGAAGCCGAATTTCTAGCCGTGAATAAAAATCATATTGTTTATTTAAAAGAAATTAAACTTTAACTCTCGCCATGTATAAAATAGCCGTTATCCCCGGAGATGGTACAGGACCAGAAGTAATTCAAGAAGGTCTAAAGGTATTAAAGGTTACAGCAGAGAAGTTTTCTTTTGAATATCAGACTACGTTTTTTGATTATGGCGCGAAATATTACCTGCAGACAGGTAAGACTTTAGAGGATGAAGATATTGAGAAACTTAAAAATTTTGATGCGATTTATCTGGGAGCAATTGGTTCACCGGAGGTCAGGCCGGGAATTTTAGAAAAAGGAGTTCTGCTTAAACTGCGTTTTTCTCTTGACCAATACATAAACTTGCGTCCCATAAAGCTTTATGATGAGAGATTTTGTCCCATAAAAGGAAAAGTTAAAGAAGATATAGATTTTGTGGTAATACGCGAGAATTCTGAAGGCTTGTATAAGGGTATGGGGGAATTTCGCCAGAAAGGAACTCCGGAAGAAATTGCTATCCAAATTTCTTACAATACGCGCAAGGGAGTGGAGAGATGTATAAGATATGCTTTTGAGTATACGCGCCGACGTAATAGGAGAAAGACACTTACTCTTTGTGGCAAAACCAATGTTCTTACCTTCGCCTGGAATTTATGGCAGAGAGTATTTGATGAGGTGGCCAAGGAATATCCTGATATTCAAACCAATTATGCTCATGTAGATGCTACCTGTATGTGGTTTGTAAAAAGCCCGGAATGGTTTGATGTTATTGTTACCGATAATATGTTTGGCGATATAATTACTGATTTGGGCGCGATTTTACAGGGAGGAATGGGGATAGCGGCAGGCGGGAATATTAACCCTCAAGGTGTAAGTATGTTTGAGCCGATTGGAGGTAGTGCCCCCAAGTATACGGGTAAAGGAGTAATAAATCCCCTGGCAGCAATAAACGCCTTGGGGATGATGCTGGAGGAGTTAGGAGAAAGTTCAGCGGCGAAAGCTGTAGAAGAAGCAGTGATAAAAGTAGTCAGAAAAAAGCTTAAAAGTTTGTCTGCAGGGAAGATGGGATATTCTACTTCTCAAGTAGGAGATTTAGTAGCAGAGGAAATAAATAACTCCTGAACTGTTATGAAAAAACCAAATGTGGCCGTAGTAGGTGTAGGGGCAGTCGGGATAGAGATGGTACGTATGCTTAAGGAGCGTAAATTTCCTTTCTCTAGTTTGCGTCTTTTTGCGCGGAGCCAACGTCAGATGAATATAGAGGGGGAAAACTATCAAGTTGAAGTTATATCGCCCCAGGTTTTTTCTAATATAGACATAGCCTTATTTGCTGGCACGGAAGGAGAGAAAGGAGCAGCAGTTACCTATGCGCCTGCAGCCGTAAAAGCGGGAGCAGTGGTGATTGATAACGGGGCTGATTTTCGTCTGCAAGACAATGTGCCCTTAATTGTTCCTGAGGTAAACAAAGATAAAATCATTACTCACCGAGGAATTATTGCTAATCCCAACTGTACTACTATTCAAATGGTTGTGGCACTAGGAGAAATTTACCGGCGTTTTGGCTTGAAAAAGGTAGTTCTTACCAGCTTTCAGGCTGCTTCTGGTGCAGGTAGAGGAGCTATGCAGGAGCTTCGACAGGAGGCCCTGTCATTTTGCCAAGGTTCCGAAGAGAAGGGAGAATTTTCTCCTTTGATGGCGAAGGTTGATTTCAACCAGGAGATATTTAGTCGCCAGTTGCTATTCAATGTTGTACCACAGATTGGCAGTTTTAAAGAAGAAGGATTTACTACAGAAGAGATAAAGGTAGTTAAGGAGACACATAAAATATTCTCTGATGAGTCTATCAAGATAACTGCTACTTGTGTGAGAGTACCTGTATTTGTTTCTCATTCTGAGGCTATATATTTTTCTACTAAAACTTCTACTACGATAGAAGATATAGAAAACGCGTTAGCTCAGACAGCAGGAGTAAAGTTTTTCCCGGCTGCCGAGGATTTTCCTACCGCCTTAGATGCCGCACAAAGAGAAGAAGTGTTTGCAGGGCGCCTGCGGAGAGGAGCAGAGGAGTCTACTTATTGGATATGGGTAGTGGCTGACAATCTTCTTAAAGGCGCCGCTCTTAATGCTGTCCAGATTGCAGAAGAGCTCTTAAAAAATTAATCCTTCATTTTTTAATGAAACAAAATATTTTGGCAGAAATAACTTACGATGGAACTTTGTTCTACGGCTGGCAGAGACAAAAGGCAGATATTCCTACTGTTCAGAAAACTCTGGAGGAGGCTCTCTTTAAGCTGTTTGGTCAATCTGTAAAGACTTATGCTTCCGGCCGGACGGATAGAGGTGTCCATGCTTACCGGCAAGTAGTAAATTTCTTTATTCCGCGCTCTTTGCCTCTGGTTAATATTAAAAAAGCACTTAATTCTTTTCTTCCTGCGGCGGTAAGAATCATAAAGGTAAAAAAGGCAGGATATGATTTTCATGCCCGTTTTTCCGCTCATAATAAAACCTACCGTTATATTATTCTCAATTCTGCTCGACCCGACGTTTTCTGGCGCAATTATGCTTGGTTCATACCTCAGAAGCTGGATGTGGCAGGTATGGCGGAAGCTGCCCAGATTCTTAAGGGGGAGAGGGATTTTTCTTCTTTTGTCAAAGGCGCTTCAAGGAAAGATTGCCGCCGTAAGGTTTATAATGTAAAAGTAAAAAAGCGAGGACGTTTTGTCTACATTGACATCGAAGCAAATGGTTTTCTGTACGGTATGGCACGGGCTATGGTGCGGGCCTTAGTTGATGTGGGGCAGAGAAAGCTTTCTCTGTTAGGTTTGAGAAAGGCAATAGCAGCACGGCAAAGAAAATTTATAGGAAAAGATGCTCCCGCTTGCGGGCTTTACCTTATGAAGGTTGATTATAATGGATAATAAAGACAAATATTATGATTTGTTTTCGGGGGGGATTATTCTTTTTATAGCAGTAGTACAGCTAGCCCGTTGGGGAATGCTACCTCAGTTTATTGATGACTATTTTCATCTTCATCAGGCTTTGGGGTTTATCAAAGCAGGAGGGTGGAGCGGAATTGCTTTCTGGGATTATGCTCCTTTTGGCCGGCCCAATCTTTATCCTCCTTTTTACCATATACTAATTGCTTTTTTGCTAAAACTAGGCTGGGGAAAAATATTTGTTCTCAAGATTATCAATATTTTAATAAGTATAAGTTTTTTTACAGTAGTCTGGTATGTTTTAAGAAAAGTCTTTAGCAGCTTCTTCGGCTTTCTTAATCTCTTGATTCTTTTTAGTACTTTCTCCTTCTATGAGTCAGTTTGTGCCAATTCTCCTGCTACCTTAGCTCTTATCTTTGTTTTTGTGAGCTTTCTTTTCCTGAAGCAGCAGAGATTAAAAAAATCTTTAGTATTTGCCGTATTGGCTTTTTATACCCATGCAGGTATCTCTTGGGCTTTCTTTCTCAGCCTTCTCTTTGCTTCTTTTTACCAGCGGCAGTACCTTAAGGTGGCTACGGGGGCGTTTTTATTCTATCTTCCTCTCCTGTGGCATCAGCTTAAATATATTGGCTATTTTCACCAAGGCATTCTTTTCGAAAACTTCTTTATTCATTTTAATCCTACTCTTCTTATTTTATCTTTAGTGGGAATTATGGTGGCTTTTAAGAGAAGAGAGAGATATGCCTGGCTGCTTTTATTTTCATTCTCACTCTTTATGGTATTTTTTAGATATCCTTTCCGTATTTTGTCTGCCCAGGGAGTAGTAGGATTGTCTTTGCTCAGTACTCTGGCGTTAGAATACTTATATGGTCTTATAAGAGAAAGATATCGAGGGGTTTATATGGCGTTTATACTCATTTTTTTCCTTTTTTTTAATTGCAGTATTGTACGCCATAAGGATAAATTTTATTTCTATCCCCTTTATGCCAGTCTTTCCCAATTCATTAGTGGTAATTTTTCCTCTTTTTTAGAATTTAGAAACATAGCTTCTTCGCGTTACTTTCGTAAAGTAGTAAAATTAATAAAGAGAAATACTGCTTCTTCAGATATAGTAGGCTCTAATATACCTATAGCCAGTGAAATCTTAGGGGCTCTATGTAACCGGAGTGTTTCTTCTTCTATGTTGACAGAAGTGTCTCCTTTTCGTCGCCCTAATCCTTTACGGGCAAATCTTATAGTCTGGTTTCGTCAATTGAACCAAAGAGCGACAATCTTTCCTCAGAAAGAGAAAGAACTTTGTCGTGATGTATTATATGAAGATGATATATCTTTTGTCTGCCGCACAGATTCTCTCTATAAAGAAAAAGTAATTAAAACAAAATTTCACTTTATCTATATATACATTCTCTTAGTTTCTTTATTAGCTTTTCTGGCTTTTTCGGACTAAGAGCAATAAATTGACACTCTCTTTATAATCCTATATAATCTTAATTTATGGAGGAGAAAATTAAGAAGCTGGAGGAATTTAGGCAGAGATATTATAATCCCTATAGTTTTACCTCTTTCTCTAAGGATTCTTCCTTAGCTGAGATTAAAAAAGAATTTTCGCCGCAGCGAGCTGTGTCAACGGCAGGGCGTTTGATTTCGTTGAGAGAACATGGTAAAAGCGCTTTCTTTGATATTGCTGACGCTACGGGCAAAATTCAATGTTATATAAAATATAATCTTGCCGGCCAGGAACAATTTGAGCTTTTCAGCCAGCTTGATTTAGGAGATATTGTGGGGGTAGAAGGAAATCTCTTTCTTACTCACAGTGGTGAAAAAACTATCTTAACTAAGAAGATAACCCTTCTTTCTAAATGTCTACATACTCTGCCGGAAAAATGGCACGGGCTTAAAGATGTAGAGTTGAGGTATCGTGAGAGATATTTGGATTTGATAGCCAATGTCCAAAGTACGGAAATATTTAGTAAGCGGGTAGAAATTGTAAAACGAATAAGAGAATTTTTTGAGAAAGAAGGATTTTTAGAGGTAGAGACCCCTATGCTTCATTCCTTAGCAGGAGGAGCGACGGGGCGTCCTTTCGTTACTCACCACAACGCTCTTAATATAGACCTTTATTTACGTATTGCTCCTGAGCTTTATTTGAAGCGAATTCTGGTAGGAGGATTTGACCGTATTTACGAAATAAATCGCTCTTTTCGTAACGAAGGAATATCAGTGAAGCACAATCCTGAGTTTACGATGCTGGAAGCCTATGCTTGTTATCAGGATTATACCTATATGATGAAACTCACCCAGGATTTAATCTGCCGTTTAGCGGAGGCTATGTACGGATCTTTAGAGATCGAATATGGGGGCAAGCGTATAGATTTTAAGCCTCCCTGGCGGCGTATTTCCTTAGCTAATTTGCTCAAAGAAGAATTTGGACTAGGCTATTCTGTTACAGAAGAAGAGTTCGTTAAAAAGATGTCTCAAGAGATAGAAATTAAAGAGGGTTTGAGCCGTTCCCAAATAATAAATTTAATTGAAGATTTAATAGAAAGCCGTTTCTTTGGCGAGCAGCCGGTATTTGTAACAGATTTCTATACCTGGATGTCTCCCCTGGCTAAAAGAAAAAAGGAGGAGCCTAACCTTGTAGAGAGGTTTGAATTATTTTGCGCGGGAATGGAACTAGCCAATGCTTATTCTGAGTTAAACGATCCTCAAGAGCAAAGAAAGCGCTTTCTGGAAAAAGCTAAAAGTGATGAATATTCAGAGGGGAAGATAGACTATGATTTTCTTAAAGCTTTAGAATACGCTATGCCGCCGGCCGCCGGCCTGGGTATTGGCATAGACCGTTTATGCATGGTTCTCTTAAACCAGCCCTCCATTAAAGACGTAATATTTTTCCCTTTACTTAAGCCCAAAAATGAAACTTGAGGCCTGGCTTGCCTTTCGCTATGTCTTCCGTAACCGCAGTCGTCATATATCATTTATAAGTTTGGTATCTCTGGCCGCCGTAAGTTTAGGGGTTGCGGCGCTCGTAATTGTAATTGCCGTAATGAGTGGTTTTGATGAAGACTTAAAGTCTAAGCTTCTCAGTCTTAATTTTCCTTTAGTAGTTACGCTGGAGAAAGAAAATCGTTCGCTAGTTAAAGATATTAGTAAGATAGAGGGAGTAAAGAATGTAGTGCTTTTTTCTCAGAATCAAGTAGCTATCAGAAGAGGTAAGAGTGTATACCCGGTAATGCTGGAAGCGGTTAGTTTTGATTCTTATTCTTTGCCACGTTGGCAGAAATATCTTAAGGAAGGTAGCTTTCAAAAGGGATTGGCGGTAGGGGAAGGAATTGCGCAGCGTTTTTTTCTGGGAGAAGGAGAAGAAATTCAGATTCTTTCTCTTAGTGGTAAGAAACTTAAATCATATACTTTCAGAATAGGAGGAATATTTAGTGTAGGCATGTATGATTTTGATAATACTTTGATAGTGGGAAATTTTTCTTATCTAGAGAAATTTCTCTCAGAGAACCGTCCTCGTTATTACCTGGGAGTTGAGGTTACAAGAAGCAGGCTGTATAACTTAGAAGAGATAAAACGTAAAATAGCTTCTTTAGATTTAGCTGGAATTATTGCTATAACCACCTGGCAGGAACAAAATCAAGCTTTGTTCTCTGCCCTTAAACTTGAGAAAATAACTATGTTTATTATCTTAAGTTTAATTGTGTTAGTTGGCTCTTTTAATATATTTTCTACCTTAACCGTGAAAGTAGTAGAGAAAACAAAAGATATAGGAATAATGAAAAGCCTTGGCTTAAGTCCTTTAAGAGTTAGTGCGGTTTTCACTCTGCAGGGGATAATAATTGCTTTTTTGGGAGTCTTTATGGGAGTAGTGTTAGGAGTGGGGGTATGTTTTCTTCTTAAAGAATATCATTTTATTCATCTTCCTTCTCAAATATATTATATAGATTATCTGCCGGTTCTTATTAATCCTAGAGATATACTTACAATATCATTGGCAAGCATAGGTCTGTGTATCTTTTCTAGTTTAATTCCTTCTTTATGGACACGAAAGATTAGCGAGTCTGAAGCTTTAAGGTATGAGTAGTATGATTATTGAGGCTAAATCAGTGAGTAAAGTCTATCTTGATGTTCATGCAGTGGTTAAGGCGTTGGAGAAGGTTAGTATAGGAGTGAGGGAGGCGGAATATGTAGCTATAGTGGGGCCTTCGGGGGCAGGGAAATCTACTCTTTTGCATATTTTGGGCGGATTGGAGAGGCCTACAGAAGGGAAAGTCTTCTTTCGCAGGGAAGATATCTCACGTATGAAAGCAAGTAGTATATATCGTTTGCGCAATGAACATTTAGGGTTTGTTTTTCAGTTTTATTATTTGATATCGGAATTAAATGTCTGGGAAAATATACTTTTGCCGGCTTCTATAAAACTGCACTATCTTCCTCAGAAGACACGAGACTATGCAGAAGAGCTAGCTGAAATGTTAGGGCTAAAGGAGAGAATTCACGCTTTTCCCCATCAACTTTCCGGCGGCGAGAAACAGAGAGTTGCTTTAGCCAGAGCCTTAATAAATCGCCCGCAAATTTTGTTTTGCGATGAGCCAACCGGCAATCTTGATGCAGAGGCGGCTGCTATTATCAAACAAGTTCTTCGAGATATAAATTGTAAAAACTCTACTACGATAGTTTTGGTAACCCATAATCTTGATTTAGCCAGAGAAGCCGAAAGGATAATCTATCTCAATAATGGCCGGATTGAGAATGAATCTTCTGCCTAAAGAGGAGATTAAAAAACATTTATTTTTTTCCTAAAGAGAGTATAATTTTTAGCAAAAGGGGGAAGTATGAAGGTATTTATAAATGGCAAGATAGTCAAAAAGGAAGATGCTAAAATATCGGTTTTTGACCACGGACTTTTGTATGGAGATGGAGTATTTGAGGGAATCCGGGCCTATAATTGTTTAGTATTTAAATTGAAAGAGCACATAGATAGGCTTTTCGAATCTGCCCATACCATTATGCTTGATGTCCCTTACAGCAAAAAATACATTATGGATGCTACCATAAGAACACTTCGGGCTAACCGTCTGCGCAATGCTTACATAAGACTTTTAGTTACGAGGGGAGAAGGAGATCTCGGATTGGATATCAGAAAATGTCAAGGAAATGCTAAGCTTATTATTATTACAGATAAAATTGCTCTTTATCCCCGCCGTTTGTATGAGCGGGGCTTAAAGATTATTACTGTGCCTACCATTCGCAATCTTCCCGAGGCTCTTAACCCTCAGATAAAGTCGCTTAATTATTTAAATAATATTTTGGCTAAGATAGAAGCTATTAATGCGGGATATGAAGAGGCAATTATGCTTGATTCTTTAGGATATGTAGCAGAATGTACCGGAGATAATATCTTCATCGTAAAAAACAAAAAACTTTATACTCCTCCCCAGTGTATGGGAACTTTGCGGGGCATTACGCGGGATACAATATTGGAGATTGCCCGCCAGAAAGATATTTCTACTAACGAGCATGTTATTACCCGGCATGAGATGTATAATAGCGACGAGTGCTTTCTCACCGGAACAGCAGCAGAGATTGTGCCAGTAGTAAATATAGATGGGCGTAAAATTGGCAGAGGTAAGCCAGGGCCCGTTACTAAGATGTTGCTTGAAGAATTCAGGAAGGTAACAAAGAAAGATGGTGTAAAGTATAAATTGTAGCCTATGCTCTGCGATATTTGTGGGAAGAGGCCCGCTACAGTCCATTTAACAGAAATTATTAATGGCAAAGTAAAAGAAGTACATTTGTGTGAGGAATGTGCGCGCAAAAAATCTGAACAGCTCCAAGTGCAGTTTAATATTGCTGACTTTCTTTACGACTTTGTCAACGCCTCCTCTTTAGAGACAGAGAAGCAAGAAAAAGAGATTTGTCCTAATTGTGGCCTTAGCTATCTTGATTTTAAAAAGCAGGGAAAATTTGGATGTAGTCGCTGTTATGATGTTTTCAAGCCAAAAATTCTGCCTCTTTTACAGAAAATTCATGGGTCTATTCAGCATCGAGGCAAGTATCCTTCTATTAAAGAATACCGCCATCTGTCGCTTCGCCAGAAAATAGAGAGTTTGAAAGAATATTTAGCCCGAGCCATAAAATTAGAAGAGTATGAGGAAGCCGCGCGTCTGAGAGACCAAATTAGAGAACTAGAAAAGAAAATACAGAAGGACAAAGGTAATGTTTGAGGAGTTGTTGCAGGGAGTAGGGGAGTGGCTTAAAGGTCGAGGGCCAGACTCGGATATAGTAATATCTACCCGGATAAGAATTGCCCGCAATCTAGACATATTTCCCTTTCCTAATAGAATCTCAACCTCTGAAGCTGATAAACTTTTCCGCAATTTGCAGGAGGCTGCCGGGAAAAGTAAAATGCTTAAGCAGTTAAAGTTTTTCCGTATGGAAGATATAGAACCGCTGGACAGAGAATTTCTTGTGGAACGTCATTTGATAAGCCAGGAGCATGCTTTGCGGCCTAAAAATAAAGCGGTAATGCTGAGCGAAGATGAAATTATTTCTATTATGGTTAACGAAGAAGACCATCTTAGGATTCAAGTTATAAAGTCGGGTTTTGATTTTGTTACCGGATACCGTCTCGCTTCTAAAGTGGAAGATGAAGTTGCGCGTAAAGTAAAGTTTGCTTTTCATTCAGACATTGGTTTTCTTACCGCCTGCCCTACTAATGTAGGCACAGGCTTGCGCGTTTCAGCTATGGTACATCTGCCGGCTTTAATCATTACCAAAAGGATAAATAAAATACTGGAATTTGTCTCTAAACTTTCTTTTGCCGCCCGGGGATTTCTGGGAGAAGGCACACAGGCCATAGGCAATTTTTTTCAGATATCTAACCAGGTTACTTTGGGATTAGGGGAAGAGGAAATAATTGATAATCTTTCGAGTGTGATTCGCCAATTGAGAAGGCAGGAGATTGAGGCACGCCGTTATATGATGACAAAATTTAGATATTCTTTGGAAGACCGTATCTGGCGAGCTTTAGGTACTTTGAAGACGGCACGTATAATCTCTAGCCAGGAAACTCTGCAACATCTTTCTTTATTGCGTTTAGGCATGGATTTGGGTATAATTAAAGGCCTGAGCAAGGAACTACTCAATAATATTTATATCTCAATACAGCCAGCTCATTTGCAGAAGTTACAAGAGAGAAAACTTTCGCATACGGAAAGAGATATTATTAGAGGGGATTTGTTAAGAGAAAAGTTAGGAGGCATAAGTGTTTAATCGCTTTACAGAAAGAGCGCGAAAAGTTTTACTGCTGGCAAAGGAAGAAGCGCGTCGTTTTAATCACGATTATATCGGAACCGAACATATTCTGCTCGCTCTTGTTTCAGAACGAGAGGGCGTTGCCGCGACGGTTATTCAGAATTTAGGGGTAGATTTGGAGAATATCCGCCAGGAGATAGAGAAATTTATGCATCCAGGTCCTCCTACACAAGTTCTGGGAGAACTGCCCTTTACGCCACGTGCTAAGAAATCTTTAGAGCTGGCGGCAGAAGAAGCGCGCAGTTTAGGGCATAACTATATTGGTACCGAACATATTCTTTTAGGATTAATCAAAGAGTCGGAGGGCTTAGCTTCGCAGGTCCTGGTTCTTTTAGGGTTAGAATTGGAAAAGGTTAGGACGCAGATTATGGAATTGCTGGGGGAAGCACGGGGTACCAATTTCTCTTCTTCCCATCAGAGCAAGAAAAAGACGCCGGCATTAGACTCTTTTGGGCGTGACCTTACCGCTTTAGCGCGCCAGGGGGCTTTAGATCCTGTTATTGGCCGCGAGAAGGAAATAGAAAGGGTAATTCAGGTTCTCTCTCGCCGTACTAAAAATAATCCCGTACTTTTAGGTGAAGCAGGAGTGGGAAAAACTTCTATTGTAGAAGGTTTAGCTCATGCCATAATTGCTGCCAATGTACCAGAGGTATTGAGAGAAAAAAGAATAATCTCTTTAGATTTAGCGTTAATGATTGCTGGTACTAAATACCGCGGTCAGTTTGAAGAAAGGATAAAAGCAGTAATGGATGAGATACGTCGTTCTAAAGACGTGATAATTTTCATTGACGAATTGCATACATTGGTAGGAGCCGGGGCAGCAGAAGGAGCAATTGATGCTTCTAATATTCTTAAGCCGGCCCTCTCCCGCGGTGAAATTCAATGTATTGGAGCTACCACTCTAGATGAGTATCGCCGTCATATAGAAAAAGATGCGGCATTAGAGAGGCGTTTTCAGCCGATTTTTGTTGATCCACCGAGTGTAGAAGAAACCATAGAGATACTGAGAGGTTTAAGAGATAGATACGAAGCACACCATCGTGTAAAGTTCAGCGACAAGGCTTTAGAAGCAGCCGCTTCGCTTTCTGACCGTTATATTTCTGGGCGTTATCTTCCTGATAAAGCTATTGATCTAATAGATGAAGCAGGTGCCCGTGCTCGCCTTAATGCTTTGACTGTGCCGCAGGAGGTTAAAGAACTAGAGAAAAAACTGGAAAATATTACGCGGGAAAAAGAAGCATACATAAAACAACAGAATTTTGAAGAGGCCGCGAAACTGAGAGATCAGGAAAGAGAACTAAAACTAGCCTTAGAACAAAAACGCAGAAAGTGGGCCAAAGAACGTGATAAGATATTGCCACAAGTTGATGAAGAAGATATAGCTAAGCTTGTTTCTCAGTGGACGGGTATCCCTGTTTTTCGCTTGGAAGAGGCAGAATCGGAGAAATTGTTAAAGATTGAGGAGGAGCTTTCTAAAAGAGTAGTAGGACAAACGGAAGCAATAAGAGCTATTGCTAAGGCTCTACGCCGTTCGCGGGCAGGCATTAAAGATCCGAAACGCCCCATTGGCTCTTTTGTTTTTATGGGGCCTACCGGGGTAGGTAAAACTCTTTTAGCTAGGGCTTTGGCCGAATTTATCTTTGGAGACGAAGAGGCATTAATTCAACTGGATATGTCGGAGTATATGGAAAAGTTTAATGTTTCTCGTCTTATTGGCGCACCTCCGGGTTATGTAGGTTATGAAGAAGGAGGCCAGCTTACAGAAAGAGTAAGACGGAGACCCTATTCGGTGGTATTGTTAGACGAGATAGAGAAAGCACATTCAGATGTATTTAATCTGCTGCTTCAGATTTTAGAAGACGGCCGTCTCACAGACAGTTTTGGTCGGCGGGTTGATTTTCGCAATACCATACTCATTATGACTTCTAATGTAGGGGCTAGCATTCTCAAGAAGAAAGGATCGCTAGGTTTTAAGGTAATTAGTGAAGAGGTAGAATACGAAGATATGAAAAATATGCTTATGGAAGAAATGAAAAAAACCTTTAAACCCGAATTTCTTAATCGTTTAGATGAAGTAATAGTATTTCGTCCCTTAAGCAAAGACAACTTAGGTGAGATCGTCGATATAGAAATTGGCTACGTAAACCAGAGGCTTAAAGAACAGCATCTTCAAGTAGAGTTAGACCAGAAAGCAAAGGATTTTCTCATTGAGAAAGGATTTGATGAAGTATTTGGCGCGCGTCCTCTAAAGCGAGTTATCCAGCGGTTTTTAGAAGACCCTCTAGCTGAAGATATTATTGCCGGAAAGTTAGATAAAACCAGGAGTCCTAATAAGGAACTGGTCGTTAAAGTAAGCGAGAAAAATGGCAGTTTGTATTTTGGATGATTAATGAAAATTATTCCTCTCGCCGTAGCTCCCTTTTTTATTTTTTTCTTTATCTGCTCCGCTGCATGTTTGGCCCTTCCAGGTTTTAGGTGCCATTTAGATTTAGGGAGTGTTAATTCTGAGGGAAAAGAATCTATATTTCTGGCTTTTGAGGGTATAATGAGAGATACAGAAGAAGGGTGGCGGTTTGACGCTAAATCTGATTTAATTGACAAACCTCTTCAGTCATTAGGCGATCTCTCCTTGCATGTGGTAATTGCCCCCTTAGTTAACAGCATACTTATAAGCCGCTCCTTTTATATAAAGACAGAGATAGACACTATCAAGAAAAGCTTCCGTATGGATCTAAACATAAAGGGAGTAGACTTTCAGCTTCTGCGCAATGTATTTGTGCCTCAGCTTAATATAAAGGCTGCCACACGCGGAGAGATAAATGTGGCGGGAGATGAAAACAGAATATTTTGCCGTGGTGTGCTCTATTTATATGACGGTAATCTGGAGAATTTGTATTATTTCCGGGAAGCAATGGTCAAATTTTATGGAGATTATCCTTATATAGAAATAGTAAATTCATATGTGATTGTGCCTACGCAGGGACGGGTAATGTTAGGAGGTATTCTTAATTTAGAAGAGCTTAGTTCTTCACCAGACTATAAGAAAAATTATCTCAAGTTCAATGAGGCTGATTCATATAGGGTTAAACAGAGAAAAATAGAGGATTATCATAGGCAAGAGTATTCTTTTCTTTCTTTTTTAAACAAAGACTATTCTCTTAAAGATAATTTTTGCCGTAGTTATCGTATGAGTCCTCATAGTTTCTTTATTTTTAGCAAGAAACCATTTGATAGCGGTAAGCGTATAAAGTTAAAGGCGGACTATGAGTAGACTAATTAAACTGGCTTATTATTTGGGTTCATTGGTGTTTTTGCTGGGGGAGATTATTTCGAGCTTTTTTAGCCGTCAAAAGAAAAACCTGCTGGATATTATAAACCAGATGATATTCCTGGGGTTTGATTCGCTGGGTTTAGTCTCCGTGGTTGCTCTTTTCACCGGTATTATTATTGCTTTTCAGAGCGCTTACCAATTACAACGACTTTCTTCTGAGATATACATTGCTTCTCTAGTAGCTCTGTCTTTAACGCGGGAATTAGGACCTGTTTTGGCCTCTTTGATTGTAGCAGGACGCAGTGGAGCAGCAATTACTGCCCAAATAAGCAGTATGAAAGCCACAGAGCAGTTAGATGCTCTGAAGACATTGGGGGCAGAACCTGTAGAATATTTGATTATGCCGCGTTTTATTGCCTTGGTAGTTACACTTCCTCTTCTAATAGTATATGCTGATTTTTTAGGAATTCTGGGTGGCTATATTGTAGGCGGCAGCAAATTCGGCATGAGTTTTGGGCTCTATTTCCGTATGAGTTTAGAAGCTCTGCAGTTTAAAGACATCTTGGCCGGTTTAATCAAGTCTTTCGTATTTGCAATTATTATCGGCCTGATATCAGCCAGGGAAGCTTTCGATGCTTCCGGGGCTTCGGAGGGTGTAGGCATTGCCGTAAATAAAGAGATAGTGAGGTCTTTTATTATGATTATAGTCGCTGATTGCTTTCTTACGGCTCTTTTTTATTCCATATTGCGATGATAGAAATACATAATCTTTATAAGAAGTTTGGCTCTCAAGAAGTTCTGCGTGGTGTGGAACTTAATATAGAGAAAAGCTCCACCCACGCTATTATAGGACGTTCTGGTTGCGGCAAAAGTGTCCTTCTAAAACACATAATTGGTTTGCTCCAGCCCGATAGAGGTGATATATTTATAGAAGGGGTGAATATTGTCGGGATAGGCGAGAAAGAGAAAAAAGATATCAGGCTAAAAATCAGTATGGTTTTTCAAGAATCAGCTCTTTTTGATTTTTTGAATGTAGAAGAAAATGTAGGTTTTGTACTTCAGAGATATTTCCCTTGGGATAGAAAAGAGATAAAAGAAAGGGTAAGAGAAAGCCTGGAGATGGTAGGCCTTTATCATATAGAGAAGAAATATCCCAAAGAACTTTCGGGGGGTATGAAAAAGCGGGTAGCAATTGCGCGCGCCATTGCTTTTCGTCCCCGCGTTATTCTCTATGATGAGCCTACTACTGGTATTGACCCTATTGGTGCGGATGTTATAAATTCTTTAATAGTGAGACTCCATGACCAGTTGGCGATAACCTCAGTGGTGGTAAGTCATGATCTAGGAAGCGTGATGAAAGTAGCTGATACTATTTCTATGATGTTGGGAGGCAGGATTATTTACAGCGGCAGGAAGGATGATTTGTCTCTCTGCCACGACGAGAGGGTTGAACAGTTTGTTTCGGGTAGTCGCCAGGGTCCTATTAGTGCTCAGGAAGTGTAATGAAAAGTAAAGAAATAGCCCTGGGGTTTTTTATTCTAGGAGCGTTGATTCTGTTAACGGTAGGATTTATTCTGGTTAAAGACCTTAGGATTCTCAATTCTGCCTATACCATAAAGGCTTCTTTTGATTTTGGCGATGGGATAAAAACTTTCTCGCCCGTAAGAATTGCTGGCGTAGATGTAGGGGAGGTAGAGAAAGTTGAGTTACAACGTAAGGGAGGCAAGACAAAGGTTCTAGTTTATGCTTCTATAAAGAAGGGAGTAAGGATTCCGGTAGGCAGTGAAGTATTTATAAATAACCTGGGAGTGCTGGGAGAGAAATATTTAGAGATTGTTCCGGCTCGCAATTCTACTCAGTATCTAAGACCGGGGGCGATTATTAGAGGCGAGAATTCAGTACCTTTATACAAGATGGGCCGTCTGGCTAAGAGCATTATGGATGATTTTTCTTTGACCATGGCTCAACTAAAAACCTTTATTTCTGATGAACAATTTCGCAGTTCTTTGTACGACTTAGTTTTTAATTTAGATAAAGCTTCCGTAAGAATCAATAAGATACTTGACAATTTACAGACGGCACGCGGTTCTTTAGGCAGGTTATTGTATGATGACGAGTTATATGAAGAAGCAAAGAGTTTCTTTACAGATATCAAAGAGCATCCCTGGAAGCTTCTTTATATTCCTCGCGAAGATAGAATACGGTTGCGCCAGAAGAGCCATAAACGTTAGGTATTAGGGTAATGTATAGTTGTAGTAATTGCGGCTATCAATCTGTGAAGTGGCTGGGGAGATGCCCCGAGTGCGGAGAGTGGGACAGCTTCCAGGAGATTAGAGTTGCTTCGGCTCGTAAAGATGAGCCTCCCCTTAGACCAGTAACTCTTTCTCAACTGGAGAATCTGTCTTTAGAGCGGATATCCACAGGACTCTCTGAGTTCGATAATGTTCTGGGAGGAGGAATCTTAGAAGGAGAAGCAGTTCTCTTGGGAGGAGAGCCTGGCATTGGTAAGTCTACCCTTCTTTTAGAAGTTGCGGCATATCTCTCAAAAAGGAACAAAGTTTTCTACGTTAGTGCCGAAGAGGCATCTTCTCATATTGGGATGAGGGCTAAGAGGTTAAAATTGGACGATATTAATAATATCTATGTGGCAGAAGCGATAGATGTAGATTCTATTGTGGAGTTGGCGAAGAAAGAACAATTCAAAGTAGTAATTGTAGATTCAATTCAGGCAGTAAAGACTTCTCGTGTCGGAGCTGCCGCAGGAAGCTTAGGGCAGATAAGGGAGTCGGCTAGCGTATTGATACAGGCAGCAAAAACAATGAAGTTTTCACTTTTTCTTATAGGGCATATTACCAAAGAAGGGATGCTGGCAGGGCCTAAAGTGTTAGAGCATATGGTAGACTGTGTGATTTATTTCGAAGGAGAGAGGAACTCAGAATTAAGAGTCCTGCGGGCAGTGAAAAATCGTTTTGGTTCAGTAGGAGAAATTGGTGTGTTTAAGATGTCTGCCGCGGGGATATATCCCGCAGAAGATGCTTCAGCCTTTTTTATATCTTCTGAACGGACGCCCGCTTCAGGTTGTTGCCTTACTTGTGTAGCAGAAGGGCGCCGTTCTATTTTTCTGGAAATTCAGTCTTTAGTTACGCGGGCCGATTTTACTATTGCCAAACGTAAGGTATCCGGTGTTGACTTTAATCGGTTTTCTGTGCTTTTAGCTATGTTAGAGAAACAGCTGCGTTTAAACTTGTCTCACAAAGACATTTTTGTTAATATCTCAGGAGGTATAAAAATTAAAGATGCGGCAGCTGATCTGGCTCTGGCTGTGGCTATTGTGTCTGCTTACCGTGATAAGCCGGTGTCGTCTGACTATGTTTTTTTAGGAGAGCTGGGATTGGGAGGAGAATTGCGTCGCATCAGTCATATTGAGGCCAGAATCAGGGCAGCACAAAAATTGGGTTTTAAGAAGGTTTTTATCCCTCAGGCAAATGGGGTTCTTTTAGATAGGTATTCAGGGGCAATAGAGGTTCAACCAGAAAGCAGTTTTATCTCAGTAATAAAGAATTTAGGGTTGTAGAATCTCCAGGATTCAATAATATATTTCTCTACTTTAAGGAGGTGAATAATGAGTTTGTGGGTAGTGCGATTATTTTTTGTGGCAGCTTTTTCCGTTATTGGCTACCAAATTGGCTGCCAATTTAATAACGCTTTGTTAGGGGTTGCTGTTGCGTTTGTTTTTTCTTCTTTTATTGTTTTCTTTGAAACTTTAACACGCAAGATATCTTTGCGCGGTCTTTCTTCGGCTGTATTTGGACTTATCTTTGGCTTACTTTTCGCTAAAATTCTCAGCGATATAATATCCCTTTTCCCTCTGGACCAACAAATTCTACTTATAATAAAGACCGCTTTAATTTTGACTTTTTCCTATATCGGTATGGTTTTAGGTCTGCGCGGCAGGGATGAGTTTCATTTAATTATACCCTATGTAAAATTTAAACGTCAGTCTCAATCGGCAGATATCGTTCTCGTTGATACTAGTGCAATTATCGATGGAAGAATCCTGGATATAATAAAGACGGGTTTTGTAGATGCCAGACTACTTGTGCCGCGGTTTATATTAAAAGAGCTTCAGCTTATTTCTGATTCTACTGACCCTATAAAACGGCAGAGGGGCCAGAGAGGATTGGAAATATTGAGGAATCTTCAAAGTATACCTGGCATTGAAGTAAGAATTCACGAGCAGGAACCAGAAGGCAAAATGGATACGGATGCGAAATTAGTGAGGCTGGCCCAGTTGATGGATGCCAAAGTTATGACTACGGATTTTAATCTTAATCGCGTAGCCGAGATTGAAGGAATTAAAGTGTTAAATATAAATGAATTGGCGCGAGCACTTAAACCCGTGTTTTTGCCGGGAGAGGAAATGTCTATAAAGTTGGTAAGAGAAGGAAAGGAGCATTCTCAGGCAGTGGGTTATCTGGAAGATGGTACGATGGTAGTAGTAGAGGGTGCTCGTTGGCTTATAGGCAAGACAGTTAAAGTGCAGGTTACCTCAGTGTTACAGAATCCTAGTGGAAGAATTATCTTTGCCCGGCTTGTTTCATGAAGACAGAGGCAGTAATTGTAGCAGCAGGCTCCTCTCGCCGTGCCGGTTGCGATAAACTTACTTATGAAATTGGCGGTAAGATGATCTTAGAGTATTCTCTGGATGCTTTTCAAAGCAGCCCTTTCATAGACAGGGTAATTCTGGTAGGATCAAGCAGGAATTTGGGTTATTTCCGCCGCCATTTTGCCAGGAAATTTTCTAAGTTAAAGACCGTAGCAAAAGGAGGGCGGTGGAGAGGAGAGTCTGTTTTACAAGGCCTCAAGCAGTTAGATAAGGACACTCAGGCTGTCTTAATCCATGATGGAGCGCGTCCTTTTATCTCGCTTTCTTTAATAGAGAAGATTTTTGCGGCCCTTAAAAGATATAAAGCGGTTATTCCTGTCTTGCGGTTAAGAGATACGCTAAAACTTTGTCAAGGCGGGAGAGTGCTTAGAACTCTGGGCGAGAGGAGAAGATTATTTTTGGCGCATACGCCTCAGGCTTTTAGAAGAGAAATAATCGAAGAGGCATACAGAGGAAGAATTAAATGGCCTTTAGTCTACGACGATGCTTTTTTGGTAGAAAGAAAGAAACTAGCGGCTGTAAAAATTATAGAAAGTAGTATGTTTGACTTTAAGATAACTTTTGCTGAGGACTTAGTTTTAGCTAAAGCTATAGTTAAAGGATATGTTAAGGGTAGGGCTCGGTTTTGATATCCATCGTTTGGTGAAAGGAAGAAAGCTTGTTCTGGGAGGAGTACATATTCCTTTTTCTCAGGGGCTTTGGGGTAATTCTGATGCCGATGTAATATTGCATGCTGTTAGCGATTCTTTACTCGGAGCGTTGGGCAAGGGGGATATCGGCGATTATTTTAAAGATAATGTTTTTAAACGTAAAAAAACCAAACTTACCAGTCAAAGAATAGTCAAAGAGGTTTTAAGACTCCTAAAGAAGGAAAAGGCTAATATAGTAAATATAGATGTAGTAATTATTCTGGATAAACCACGCCTTCTACGCTATAAGAGAAAATTAACTAAAAGCTTGAGCCGCATTTTGGATACGGAAGAGAAAAAAGTTAATCTTAAGATAAAATCCCAGGAAGGTATTTGGCAATCTAACCCTGCTAATATTATGTGCCTT
>Ga0180301_10000282_pt1 | contig 39225 bp, 35 predicted proteins | sample GuaBasSediGuay16_FD_121797 | JGI IMG/M metagenome (GOLD analysis project Ga0180301, IMG submission 121797) | Subseafloor sediment microbial communities from Guaymas Basin, Gulf of California, Mexico - Guay16, Core 4569-2, 12-15 cm | ecosystem: Environmental > Aquatic > Marine > Hydrothermal... | reverse complement strand
GACCCTCCCTGGACTATGAGTTCTATATCACCAGGTAAAACGAGGCTCTGGGTTTTTGGGAGGCTATATATCTCTGTTCCGACACTAATATTTGCTAATCCGGGTAAGGATGTCTCCTCGGTTCTTATAAGCAGTATGGCAAGTATCATTGCTACGAATAGTACCCCTACGGCTCGCCAAATCCCCGCTAGGAAAATCTCCCAGCCTGGCCCCACAATGTTTATCGCATCAAGGATAAATGCTATTATACCTACACCTAGAGTATCCCAAAAAGCTGTGCTTATAGCATTCCGAATAGCTCTCGTCGGCCTACCAAGGGATAGTTCTATTGCAAAGCTTCTTGTAACGGACCCTATCACGTATAGTATCAGTGATATTATCAGTAGCTTATCAGCATCCTCGAATATCATTAGAAGAGCCGATAGAACGTTGAGTTTCACAAAGATCCAGTAAACAAAGAGACCCACACATGTAGATCCAACAGCTTTTCCGATGATAAGCAGGGGGCTTCCTGAAACACCTAAAATTTTTTCCTCGAAATCAATGTTTGACATAGTAGCTATTATTGCTGAGATTATTAATGCGTCTGGAAGCCACATGGGAATCTTTGGGATACTCGTAGCTATGTTGATGATTATGAGTATGATGCCAGCTCCAAAGAGTGTAGCTCCGATAGCACCACTAGCGTCAATATAGTGAATCTTCATCAGAAGAGAGCCAGCGCCAATCAGTATAAACGCTACTATTAGAAAGGCCCATCTCTCAACAGTACTATAATATTTGCTAAGCCAATCGATAAATATTATGCTGAGTAGACCAGCAACAACTAAGATTGGCCCAAGCGACCTCCCATTCATAATTTCTCACCCCGCAGAAAGCGATTATATGCATCAACAATGAATAGATACACGTCTCTTCCCCTCTCCGAGATAACATATTTTCCCCTTGCACGTTCCTGGAGAACAAGTCCAAATCTTTGAAGCTTAGACAGATGATGCCTTAGGGATGATGGTCCAAGACCGAGTACTGATTCGAATTCACTGAAGTATCTATCCCTCTCCCATAGGAGTTTGAGGATCATTATTCTCTCTGGACTACTAAAAACACTAAAGAATTCCGCTAAAAGCTCTGGGTTGACATCAATTCTAGGCCTCTCCTCATACTCTACTTTTCTCTGACGCTTCAATTCTGCGATTTCACGTTTAAGCTTTTCGATTTCGGATAAAAGTTCTCTAATTAAGCTAACTGTGCTTTCTCCCGACAATACCAATCACCCTACTACACATAATTGAAGTATAATTACATGTATTTAAACTTTACTTTTTTGAACTACATCTACAGAATATAGCTATTCACAAAAGTAGCATAAACAATTGTAAGAAACTTTTATGGCGTAGCGGATATCAGCCAAGCACTCTATGATGTGGTGGGGCCTTATATATGAGTTCTGGGAGATACTTCCCAGCAATGCTAATTATCAGCTTACCTGTTGGTAGCATCCCATGATTATTATTTAAGAAGAAATAGATCTCATCGCTTGGATCTGCCTTTCTTCCTATCGCCCCAAATATCTCTGCTAGTTCTTCCTCAGAATAGATATGATGATACCACATAGTTCTTCCATGAAGACGAACGTAAATGGTGTTTGTTGTCCTAAACACCTTATTTATGAAGTCAGGAGCGTCAACAGACACCATTGTTGCTCCAAGCTGTTTAAGCCATTTTTCCCATTTCTGCTTAAACCACTCATCATTTCTAAACTCAATAGCGAACATCCCGCCTATAGAAATTTCATGAATGAACTTCTCTATTCTCTCTACCATGACATCTGTTGGTCTAAGTGATGGGGGGCATTGGAAGAGATAGAAACGTATAAGCCCTTTTTTCTCCATTGGTTCGAAAAGATTTCTAAATTTCATCCATGTTCTTACAGCTTTCTCACTGAATCTATATCTATGGGTTATCAGCTGATTGACCTTTATCGCCCAGACAAGTGAGCTCCCTCTCCGAGCCCAACTCTTTGGGAGGGATGGGTAAGGAAATCTGTAGAACGACATGTTCAGTTCGACCGCATTAAAACCCGTGTTCTCTATGTACCATTGGAGACTCCCACCCCTATTCCAAAAGTAGTTCCATCCACTAGTTCCCACATATAGCATCATGTATGAACTCGCCTTAGCCTATCAAAGATTTTATCTCCTATTTTTCTTATAGATAATAGTCCTCCTAGGTGAACTCTCTTATGATCAGTAGAAGACTCAAACTTACCACCTTCTCTATAGTTGCTGCCGATCTAGAAAAAGGAGACTGGGGTGTTGCAGTAGCATCAAAATTTATAGCTGTTGGAGCCCTAGTTCCTTGGGCCAAAGCAAAAGTAGGTGCCATCGCTACTCAGGCATGGGCAAACATATCATTCGGTCCAGAGGGACTAAGATTGCTCGAGCAGGGTCTATCGGCTAAGGATGTTCTAGATAGGCTTCTAATGAACGATGATATGAGGGAACATAGACAGGTAGGCATAGTTGATTGGAAAGGTGAAGTTGCTGCGTGGACAGGATCACAATGTTTTTCTTGGGCTGGACATGTAATTGGTGAGCACTATGTTGCCTTAGGAAACATCCTTAAGGGCCCTGAGGTTGTTGAGGCTATGGCGAGAGCATTTGAAACAACTAAAGGTGAGCTCGTAGACAAACTATTAGCCGCATTGGAGGCAGGAGATAATGCTGGAGGAGATAGGAGAGGAAAACAGTCGGCGGCAATACTGGTTGTTAGAGAAAAAGGTGGGTATGGAGGCTATACTGATAGATATGTCGATCTTAGAGTTGATGATAATCCAGAACCTGTTAGGGAGCTTAAGAGAATATTTAGGATTTGGGATTTAACTCTACTCACAAGAGAGGATCCTAATGATATCGTTAGGCTCGAGGATGTTGCTGAGAAGATACAGCTGGCTCTAAGGAAACTTGGGTACTACAAAGGAGAGGTTACTGGGAAGCTTAATGAAGAGACTCTTAAGGCTCTGGAGGAGTGGATGCTCATAAACAATTTTGAGAACAAGATGAGGAAAGATGGATACATCTGGGGGAGTATCTATAGGTATCTTCTTGACCTAGCCGAAATACATTGATTATAATTAATCCATGTTTCTATGTTTTTATACGTTTATGCAATTCAAATATCATAAAGCCTAGTAACGCTAAGAAACTTGCTAGATAGAAGATATACGTCATTATGAGTATCTCAGCCTCAGATGAGGTATACCCGATACTTACCAGAGATTTCTTCCATATGTCTGGGAGAATACCTGCTGTCAGTATTGGAATTACACCAAAACTGAGAGTTCTTATCATGTTGTATTGTCCTAGATATCTTCCTCTAGCCACTTCTGGGACTATATCGGCTATATAGGAATATGCTATACCTGTTAATATAACCCTGTTTATCCCAACCAATATACTTACTGGAATCAGCCATATGATCTGTCTCGGAATTGTGTACAGGATTGGCACCAGTATGCTCAGAGAGAAACCAATTTCGAGAACTGGAACTCTACCCCTTTTATCGGAGATCCTACCTATAATTGGGTTTGCAAAAAGCTGAGTTATTGATGATACATTGCTTATTATGCTCATCTCAAGGCTTGTGGCTAGTAGTGCTAACCTCAGATAATAGTTCAATATTCTAAATATGGATGCCGACCCTATTGTGGTAAGAGCTATTGCTAGTAGGAATACATAGAATATCTTCTTATTTTCGAAGTTGACATGAACGAATTTCTTTTCTTTTCTTGTTCTTAGAGCAACTTCGGTTTTTTCGTCTATTGCCACAAGTATTATCATTGCGCTTCCAAACATTATTATCGCAGATATGTAGAAGAGATAGGGGAAACCCGCAGCTTTTGTTGGATAGTCGTAGAGCAAACCTCCCAAGAAAACACCAAATATTCGTCCTACGGCTCCCACAGAGTATAACTGGCCGACAACGATGCCTCTGGTATCTTTTGTTGTTAGGTCTGCTAGGAGTGCTGACCAAGCAACATTGCTCATTGACCAGATGCTCTCAAGAATAGTTAAGCCAACTATAAGGAAATATGAATAGAGTGATGGTACCTTCAAAATATCTTGACCGGTAAACAAGCTCCAAGCATATGGAGAAAGAAGAATATAGAAAATCCCCGCTATTGTTTCTCCGATAACTATAAATGGTTTTCTTTTCCCAATCTTATCGCTTAGAGGACCCCAGATTGTTGGTTGTGCCATCGAGTTAGCGAGCATTGGAAGCGTCATTACTAACATAGCTTCTGTGAAACTTCGTTTTAGCACCTCGAGCATGAAGAGTGTGAGAAAGGCATAGAATAGGCCTCTTCTCACAGCAACCATGAACTGGAATCCGCTTAAACCTACTAGGTTTCTTGTTTTCAACCTGTAATCCCGATTGTTAGCTAGTTTATCTCCTTTCTATGCGATTTATCAGACTTATCAGTAATTTCTTTATGTGTGCTACGACTCTATCATAAAATCTTTTTGCGAGCTCTGCATTGTACTTGGGGCTTCCCTCGTCGGCTTTGTATAGGATTATTGTGCCTGCCGATGGGTATGTTTCATAGCCCCTGCTTACTACTATTATCTCGTTTTTAAGTTCATCCTCTGGAAGCTGCTCCACTATATCGGGATATGTAGCAATAATCATCGCTGTTTCATCTATTCCTGCATGGCCTCCCGCCTCACCAAATACCTCCTGCTTGATGCCCTCCACTTCAATCCACCAATGAATGGCTATACTACGGATGGCATCTTCTGTCCAGAGTTTAGCTAGTGCTTCTTTAATGGGAATAATATTACCTCCATGACCATTCATTATTATGAATGTTTTGAATCCACTAAGTCTGAATCCTTTTATGATATCCATCAGAAATAGTTTGAGGGTTTCTGGATCTACTCTTGATGACCCAGCATAGCCTACTAACGAGTTTGTCACACCATAATGAATTGGGGGAGCTATCAACGCCTTTATCTCTGGTGCTACCTCTCTTGCCAGTGAAAGAGGTATCAGGTTGTCCGTCCCAAGTGGAAGATGAGGACCGTGCGGTTCCAAAGCTCCAATAGGTATTATGAGGCGTCTATATCCAGATTCCATTAATTGTTTTACTTTTCTATATGTCAGATATTCTATCCCCAGATTCAATATGCTCTCCCTCGAGAGCTATTCGAAGCTAAGTACTTTGTTCTCATTGAGTGCTATGAATTTTCCTTTTCCCATATAGTAGGCTTGGCTTGCCTTTGACGCTATGAGAACACCATCCTCATCAAACAGATCTTCCCGGTACCAAGCATGGATTATTTCGCCAACGAATAAATCATGATCCCCTGTCCCGACAACATCAACAACCTTACATTCTAGGATTGATATGCTATCGGCTATGAGGGGCGCTTTTATCTTCTTACCAGCAAACTTCCTTATCTTAAATCTCTCGAATTTATCAACTTCAGCACCACTTATGCTTCCTGTGTCCCAAATTAATTTGGACATCTCAAAGGGAAGAAAATTCACCCCGAATTCTTTGTGCTTCATGATGAGTTTGTGTGTAAACCTCTTAGAAGCTATTGATACCCCATATAGTGGTGGGTCGAAGGATAGATATGTATGCCAACTAGCAGCCATGGCGGTGGCTCTATTAGAATCTCCCGCAGTTATTATTACGGTGAGTTTTGGATAGGTTAGATACATAATAGCTTTTCTCTTATAGGGCCTAAGCATGGCTTATCACCATTGTATTGCTAGGAAAATAAATCTTAAATCGTTTTTGCCTAATAACTAAAGCTGTCTTTCAAAATTTTCTCAAAGATAGAACTAAAGGGATATAGTCTGGGCGAGGGACATTCCGATATAGAGGAAGCCGTAGAAGCAGGGATCAAGAATAACTAAGAAATCATTGGTTATTAGGGTATGGAAAGATCTTTTAAAGCTGATTCTCCTCCCCATATTCAAGAACTGGTTTTCCTGATACATATGTCTGCACAATATTCATTTCTGAGCCCCTCAGAACTATCGCTCTGTAGATATCATCCACAAAGGCAACATTTGGTTTTGTTAGATCGAAAATAAAGAAGTCTGCTTGGTAATCCTCCTCAATTATTCCCGTTTTTAGGTTGAGGACTCTACTAGGCATAGATGTCGCCGCAGCTAAAAACAGATGGGGGTCTGGTGTCGCACCCTGGATTCTAGCTAATCTGACTGCCATATCAAACTCTCTGAAGATATCGGGAGAATTCAACATTACATTATCCGTTCCAAACGCGAACATTGCCCCTAACTCTATGGCATCGACTATGGGTGGTGGTTGAAGACCTAAATACATATTGGCGCGAGGACAAAAAACGAGAAGTACACCCTCTTTGACTAGAAGAGATAATTCCTGTCTTTCTGCGTATGTTAGGTGCACAACATAGTCAAAGTTGGGGAATAATTTTAGTGCTCTCATAATATCGGTAGTTCCGAACTTCTCCATGCTTTTCTCCCGTTGATCCTGTGTCTCAGAGCCGTGGAAGGCAATATATTTCTTCTTTTCCTTAGCCTTCTTAAACATTGAGACTAATTCGTCGTTGCTATATTTGTTGAGAGAGCTTAGCCCCAGGCCGTCTGCGACCTCTAGAACTTCTTCAACTGAGGATTTATCGGGTCTTCCCATGATGTAGCAGTTAATATAGGTCTCAGATACAGCGTCCTTTAAGAGAGCGACTCCCTCAACTCCTCCCTCACGAAAATCAAAGAAAGTTGTTATCCCTCTACTAACCATCTCTTTTAGCGCTGTTATCATTGCGCCTACTAGGACCTCTGGAGGAGTTTCTGATAGAACCCTAAATTTTACGCTATCGCTCCTAGCTACAGCCTCAAATATGCTCATTCCATAGGCTTTCTCTCGTGCAATGCTATCCCCTACATGTGTATGCATATTTATGAATCCTGGTACTAGCACCGCTTCGTCATAAAATATGTCGGCACGACTCCTATCTCCACCAATAATCACCCTAACAATTTTTCCATTTTCTATCTCCAACAACACATCTTCAAAAATTCTGAGGCTTTGTCCAAGCAAACCATATGTTGCACCAATTATCATGGGTATCAGCTCACGAATTATTAGATATCAAAACACAGGTCGTCTTTAACCTTAGGCGATGCCATGAAGTTATATCTGGCTATACAAAATATTTCTGTAGATACATTTTATGTTTACGTTCTTTATGATTATTTTTTGGGCCTTAGTATTTTTAGGGTGAGCGTACATGAAGATTACTGTCGATCTGCATGATAGAAGACTCCGCGACATAGTAATTTTTAATCCAGAAACGCCTGTGGACATAGGAATTGTTGGTGCCCCCTTCGATGGTTCAACTAGGGGGAGACCCGGTGCGCGTTTCGCGCCCAGATGCATACGAGATAGCCTATATTCCATGACAACATATATTGACGACTCCGAATTGGAATCTATTCGTATCGGAGATTTTGGAGATGTCGAAACTTCTTATGGTTCTGTTGATAGAAACAAAGAAGAGATTTTTAGGATCGTGAGGAGAGTATTGACAAAGTGTGATAGAATAATAGTTCTGGGAGGGGATCATTCAATAACCGAGCCCTCATTCAGGGCCTTTAGTAATGATAAGGATTCTGTGGGCCTCATAGTTTTTGATGCCCATCTCGACCTGCGAGAACTTAAAGAAGGAGCAGTATCAAGTGGTACTGTCATAGGAGATATTCTCAGGAAGATGCCAAACAAACTCAGACCAGAAAACCTCGTATACATCGGCATCAGAGAATTTGTTAATCCTCGGTATTACATTGAGAAAGCAAAGAGTTTAGGAGCCAAGATATATAGGGCTATGGACATCCTCCTCAACACACCAGAGACCTTTAAAACATTGTTAGAAGAGGCACTAGACTATGCTTCAGACGGTGTGGATGCGGTCTATGTCAGCTTTGACGTTGATGTTATAGATGGTACTTTTACACCAGGACTAAATGCTCCCAGCCCCCTGGGACTTAGACCTGAACATATGGCATTTGCACTAGGATTTCTTGGAACTAAAAAAATTGTGGGAGCCCTCGACGTCACCGAAGTCGCACCTCTATATGACCCAATAGGGAATACATGCAGGATTGTAGCAGCATGCATACTTAGCTTTATAGTTGGATACGCAAAGATACGGGGTGATCTGCGTTGAGTAAGAGGGTTAAAACAGGTGTTTCCCTGCCGGAGGATATCCTTAAGATAATAGATGAGTACATGGAGCTTGCGGGTGTGAGAAGTAGGTCTAAAATACTTTCGGATGCCGTACTAAGCTTTGTTAATGAAAGATTATGGCTGAGAGTGGAAAGAGACATCATGGGCGTTCTTATAGTTATCTATAACGAAAAGAGGGGTGAGACTGTGAAAAGACTTCTAGATGTCCAACATAACTATTTAGGTGAGATTACCGCTACTCTTCATGTACATGCAACACACGACAAATGTCTTGAGGTAATATTAGTTAAGGGAAAATCAACAAAAATACTTCGTCTCTTAGGAGAAATACAGAATATAGTTGGCGTTGAATATACCAGATTCATACCTTTTGCTGAGATCTAATAATCTAGCTTACAAAGATCCCAGATATAACTTAGCAGTGTGCATGGATCCTCTAAATCGGCTTCCCTAAAAAGTTTTCTAGTAGCAAACTCTTTTTTACTGCCCGAGAATATTGTTTTGCCATCTCTAATTATCGTTACTATGTCCGCGAGTCTGAGTGCTATAAATGGATCATGTGTAGCTATGATTATTATTTTGTTTTTCTCCTTAGCATTGTCTATATAATTCATTATTTTCTTCCTATAATTCGCACCTAGATTCGCAAATGGTTCGTCAAGAATAACAATTTCTGGGTCATGAATGGTGACCGCAGCAAGCATAACTATCTTTTTCTCTCCGAAGCTAAGTTCGTAGGGTGACCGGTCCAACAGGTCGCAGATTCCGAATCTCCTTGCAGTATCTAAAATTTTTTCTTCGAGCCTATCCCCCTTATAGCCAAGTTGTCTAAGTCCATATGCTAGTTCTTCTCTAACGGATATATTAAATATCTGGTCGTCAGGGTTCTGAAAAAGCATCCCAACCTTCATCCTATACCTAGAACCCAATAGTGATATGTCCTTTCCATCATACAGCACATATCCCTTCTCTGGCTTAAGTAGACCAGCAATTATGTATAGTAACGTTGATTTTCCGCTCCCATTAGCACCTAAAAGAACACATATCTCACCGCGATTTGCGCTCAAAAAAGCTCCTCTAAGCGCCCTTATCTTCCTAGAATATGAATACCATATGTCCTCAGCTATTATTCCTCGGGACATACTAGACACTAAATATATGCAAGAATAAAAACTGATGCTGTAGCTAATATAAGAAGGATATCCCTTAAACTTACATTATGTATTTCTATGCAATATTTTTCCATGTCGAAGCCTCTAGACTTCAAGCCAAGAAAAATTCTATGTGAGTTGTTTATCGAACCTATGAATAAATCACCTACAATACTACTTATGAGCTTCCATTCCCTTCGGAGCCCTCCAATGAGTATCCTAGAGTATCTAGCAAGGATTTTTCTTGAGGCTTCTCTGAGATTTCGGTTCAGAGCCGCCACGAAGAATGCAAAAAGAGCTATTATCTTCTTGGGGACTCTGAGCTGGCTTAGACAACGCGCTATATTTCGTATACCCAGGTACGCGACAAAAACCTCGAATATCACTATCGCTGTTATACTTCTGAGGATAAATATGATGTAGAAGGGAAGCCATACTCTCTCATTGAAGAATACTATGTTTATCTCTGCTAAGATGCGTCGTGAACTGAGAAACATATACGATGAGATTGAAAGGAGAAAGAGAAGCGAGAATGAAAATAGTTTATAGAAACGAGAAGCATCAATTTCACTTATTAGGGGCATAGATAATCCTATAAGCAGACAGGATACGAGCACTAACAGATTATCTGTGAATGCTACCGCAGAAACAAAAAATATTGAAGAGAGAAAGGTTATTGTTGGGTTAAACTTTGTTTCTCTCGAATGGTTAATTATTTCAAAGGCCTCGCTCAGATCTCTTATTGTCTTCTCAAGTACTCCCATCTAAGCTTCACTCCCACGCCTTTTTTCTATTAGTTTTATGCCTAGATAGCAGATACCCCATATGACAAGGATTCCTATCAAACCTGCTATGATGTATCCTATCTCGGGAGGTAGACCGGGGACTGAGTAGTCATAGAATGGTGTCCAGTTAAATTCCAACTCCTTAAGACCTAACATCTCAGCGGTTTCATCAAGTGGTTCGTGGTACCCCACGATATCCGCGAGGATAACACCAAATAATGGACTTATGATAAGCAAACCTATGATCAAATATAGAACCCTTCTGTTCTGGATGAGTTTCATCCTTCGCTCACCTCCACTATAGGAAACGAATATCCTCTCCTAGCAAGATAGATGACTACAAGACCCGTTATTACGCCCTCTATAATGCCTAAGATGAAATGGCTTATAGCCATCGCAGGTAAAGCTATGCTTAGTCCATATCCAAACTGCACGGATAGCCCTAGCTCCACTCCAGCAGCAGTGCCAGCTAATGCTATACCAAGCCAGCCTCCAAGAAAGGCTCCTAGAAACATCACTTTTTCGTTTGGAGCTCCTGGGGATAGCTTATTCACGATTAGCCTATATATAATATACCCTACCAAAACATCGACTATGGCCATGTTAAGTATATTGGCACCAAGTGTTGTTATTCCTCCATCGTGAAACACAACACACTGCACAAATAGCACAAGTGAGAGCACTATGAAGCCCAGAAAAGGCCCAAGAAGAATCCCTGCGAGAGCCCCTCCCACGAAGTGAAGACTTGTGCCCCCGGGTATTGGCCAGTTTAGCATCTGAGCAACAAATATCGCTGCGGCTAGGTTGGCGATTAATAATACGTGCTCTATGGTTGCTTTCTTCATGAAGTATCTATATGCGAATACACTATATATTACTACTAATGCGTATGTGATAACACAGATCCAAGCGTCTAGGAACCCATCTGGTATATGCATCTCAAGACACCTTGGTGTTACCATATCGGAAAATGGTGTTACTAATCAAGATAGCAAAATAAGGCAATAAACCCTACGAATATATATTCTTCCTAAAGCGGAAAGAAACCTATTAGCTACAGCTATTCTCCTGTCCTATGAACTCTCTCCATGAGCCTACAAAAAGCACATATTCCTGCTTTGCTTTCGGTAGGATAACCACACTTTTTGCATTGGACTAATTGCGGCTCATCTATAATCATTTGGCTTCGCAGCTTGAGGATTGATCTAACCAAGTTTATTTGAGAGGCAGGATTCATTCGTAGAATTGAATCCCAAATGCTCCTATATTTGTGTGTTGTGGCTCCTATGCTTAGGGGGCATGCCTCCTCAATGACTGGAATATTGTTGAGTTCTACATAAAGCCTATTCTCCATCTCTGATAGGTAGAACTGTGGTCTTATTCTTCCAACGAGCTTCACATCTATCTTAGATGGGGAGAACTCTGACTGTGCACGAATTATTGTGTATATGTCCTGTGTAAGTAGGGCTTTCAGAAAGATTGTCGATACATCATCTATATTATGCCCTGTTGCGACATAGTCGAAGCCATTTTCATATGCAACCTTATTGAATACCCATCTTTTTATTATTCCGCATACCGCACATGGTGGACGTCTACTCGTCCTGGCTATTTCTGGTATTGTATGTCCTATCTCTTTTTTCAAATCATATGTTATTAGGACTACACCTATCTCCTTCGCAAATTTCTTTACAACATCTTCACTCTTCTGAGAGTAGTCATATATTCCTAAGTTTATATGAAATGCTGTTATCCCTATACTGTCTTCCACTTTACTTATCTCGTTGAGTGCATGGAGTAAGGCCATTGAGTCTTTTCCTCCTGACACAGCAACAAGTATTTCTCCCCTTATTCTATGTTTGTCTAATATTTTCTTTATTCTGCCCATGTAGTATTTCTTAAAGTGCTCATCGCATAGAGATAGATTTGCATATCGTAACCTGACTATTGCAGGTCTTTCACAAAATCTGCATTTTCTCAATTAGATCCACCAACAGTAGTTTCCCCATCGAAGTGCTATATTGGTCTTATGGATTTCTTGATTTGCGTATTAAGTTCGTTGGCACTTAAATAAAAGATATTTATCATTCGAATTTAGTAGAATATGAAATTTTTTCAAATCTTTCTGACGTGGAGTACTCCCGAACTGGTGAGGCCTTTGGAGTTATCAGTGATTATCCCGACGCTCAATGAGGAAAGAAATATAGGCTATGTTCTCTCGAGGATCCCTTGGCGAGTGTGGAGATGGGGAGAAATTTTGGTTATTGATTCATCTACGGATAGAACGCCAATCATCGCAAGGAAGTTTGGTGCTAGGGTAATAAAGGTTCCAAAACGTGGAAAGGGCTATGCTATGAAGATTGGTGCACAAGAAGCTCAGGGAGATGTTCTCGTGTTCATGGATGGTGATGGTACCGACCCTCCAGAGTACATACCTGTTATGGCCAAAGCCACAAAGAACTATGATGTTGTGATATGCGCACGGAACCCCAGCCATCAGCATGGGAGTTATCGGTATAGATTAGCATCATATGTTTATATGCCTATGCTTTGCAAACTGTTTCATGAGATAGGTTTTAATGTACGAGGAGACCCACTTGCTGGATTCAGAGCAATGAGGAGAAAGATATGGAATAGACTTAGGATCAAATCTAACGACTTTTTCATAGAAACTGAAATTAACATAAAGATTCTGATTCTTGGGCTCAGCGTCCTCGAGATACCTATCCCGACACTTCCCAGAGGCGACAGTATTATTAGAAGTAAATTCCTAAGAAGCATTAATCAACAAATGAGGATTCTAAGAACGCTTTTATATCTAAAAAACTCGAAAATTCTGCCTAGGATGAGCAGAGCTAAGTTCACGTTCCTAAGCGAGGAGATACATCTAGACAAGTTTGATGTTGATGAGAGAATTATAGATGCTGGAGAAATTCTTCTTGAGAAGCTAAGAATGATGATTCCGAGGATAGGGGCACCAGCAGCCTCCAGTATCGTCAATAGGTATTATGGCGACATTATCATCAATCAGATAAATCTCCAGGGGCTAAATCAAAAGCTAAGGGTATATTAGAATACCTCTCTTTATGGTGAGCTTATAGAATTCATTTTTATTTTGAAAGAAAAAAGGATAATTTCTCAGAGATATTTTCTAGGATCTGTTATTTTTCCTTCTATTGCAGAAGCTGCTACGGTTGCCGGGGATGCCAAATATATGAATGCTTCTGGCGATCCCATCCTACCTTTAAAGTTCCTATTTGCTGTTGAGATACAAACCTCTCCAGGGGCTAATACTCCTTGATGCTTACCTAAACATGGACCACAACCAGGGGGTATTATTACTGCTCCTGCGTCAAGGAATGTGTCTATCAGCCCTAATTTTAGAGCTTCCTTTAAGACTCTTAGAGATGCTGGCCCCACAATCAATCTTACATCTGGATGTATTTTCCTATCCTCAAGAATCTCCGCTGCTACTTTTAGGTCTTCTAATCTTCCATTGGTACATGTTCCTATGAATGCTTGATGTATCTTCGTACCCTCAACCTCTTTAACAGTTTTGGCATTTCCTGGAGAATGCGGCGCTGCTACCATCGGCTCCAACTCGGATACATCTATTTCGTACACAGCTTCATATTCAGCATCATTATCTGGGTATACAGGTTCGAAATCTGTCCCTATGTTTTTCCGAACATACTCCAATGTCTTGTTATCGGGTGGGATAATCGCCGCTTTAGCCCCCATCTCCATCGACATGTTTGTTATTACGAGCCTTGAGCTTATACTCAGTTCTTCTATTGCCGGTCCATGAAACTCAACAGCCTTGTAGTTAGCACCATCGACACCTAGCCTACCTATCGTGTATATTATGAAATCTTTTGAGTATACCCCCTTGGGCCATTTACCTTTCGCAACAATTTTGATGGTTTCGGGGACTCTCAGCCATATTTTACCCGTGGCCCAGACCATAGCCATATCTGTAGCTCCGATGCCTGTGGCAAAGGCGCCTAGTGCGCCATGTGTTGTTGTATGTGAGTCTGTGCCCACTATGAGCATTCCCGGTTTGTCGTATTCTTCTGCAAGAACCTGATGACATATTCCGTACCCAATATCATGGAAATGCTTTATTCCTTGTTTCTTAACGAATTCTCTAAGCCTCTTATGTGTTGTTGCTGTTTTTATTGTTTCCGCAGGGATTCTATGGTCGAATATTATTACTATTTTTTCTGGATCCCATACTTTTTCTAGGCCTAGTTTTACGAAGTTTTTTAGAACCATGTCTGCGTTCTCATGAGACATCGCTAGATCGACATTAGCGATAATAAATTCGCCTGGCTTCACAATATCCTTTCCTGCTTTCTTGGCTAGGATTTTCTCAGCTATCGTCATCCCCATATCCGACCCCTCTATTCTCCTATCTTTATCTCACCAGATTCAATCTTCTTCTTTAGATATGGTATTAAGCCCCCAGCTTTGAGGATTTCCATCATAAATGGTGGGAGGGGCTGAGCCTTTATTGTTTGTCCAGTCCTTAGATTCTTTATTTCTCCGGTCTCGAGGTTTATCTCTAATTCATCACCCTGCTCAACAATCTCCGTTATTCCGGGAGCTATCAGTATTGGGAGACCAAGATTTATTGCATTCCTAAAGTATATCCTTGCAACACTTTCGGCTACTATTGCACCTATACCAAAGTACTTTAGACACGCTGCTGCCTGCTCTCGTGAGGAACCGCAACCCCAATTCTTACCAGCAACTATTATATCTCCTGGCTTAGCTTCTTCTAGGAATTCAGGGTACGTCGTTTTGAAACAGTAGTACTTTGTTTCCTCTGGATCCGTTATATGCATGAATTGTCCTGGGAAAATGAAATCTGTGTCGATATTGTCGCCAAACTTCCAGACTCTACCCCTTATTATCTTCTCCATATCCCTCACCTACTGCTCTTCGATTTTTTCGAGAGTACCATACATTTTCTTCAGAATTACTTCTGGTATATATTTCTTCTCCATCTCCTTTATTTTTGGAAGACCTATAAACTCATTGAATTTTCTCCAGTTGATACACATATGCTCCCATTCCTTGGGAGATTGCGATTTCCTTACCATATCTAGCACCTCGAACATAGCCTTTGTCGCCGCATATAGCAGAGTGAGTGGAAGTGAAATCATCTTAACTCCCACTTCTTCGAGCTCCTTGAATGTAAAGTATGGCGTTTTTCCTCCCTCGATCATATTAAATGCTATTGGTGCTGGGACATTTTCCACAAGCTTCTTAACCTCTTCTAATGATTGTGGCGTTTCGACATATATGTAGTCAGCGCCTGCCTCAGCATACATTTTTGCTCTCCTAAGAACCTCCTCAAAGCCTGCTACAGATCTAGCATCCGTCCGTGCACCTATTACAAAATCAGGGTCTATCTCGTTTTTAGCATCTACAGCAGCCTTTATTTTTCCTACCATTTCCTCAGCAGATATTATTTGCTTTCCAAACATATGACCACATCTCTTGGGCCATACCTGATCTTCTATCTGTATTCCGGCGGCTCCAGCTAATATCACCTCCTTCGTCGTTCTGTAGACATTTATAGCATTACCGTAACCAGTATCTGCATCCACAATTACTGGGACTCTAACGGCATGACATATTTCCTGAGCTCTTGCAATCATCTCCCCGAAACTCAATAATCCAACGTCTGGCTCGCCAAGTTTTGTTGCTGATACTCCATATCCCGTCATCAATAGTACCTTAAAACCAGCCGCCTCCGCTATCTTTGCTGAGAGCGCATCATATACACCAGGTCTTATTATCAGACCTGGCTCCTCAAGCATTTTTCTTAGCATTTTTGTTACCGACGTCATGCCATTCACCTAGAGAATGCCCAATAATTACTAAATCAAAAAGGATAAAATAAGAATTCCAAAACAGAATAACATGCAAGTTAAAAACGAGCTACGGAGATACTTCTATGATATCCAGCTAAGATGAGTAAATACATCCAACATATCCTTGTTAGATGCCCTCTAAGACACATAGAGAGAAAAGAGAAGTTTAAAGCATTCTATGAGGGATTTACCGTATAAATTTATTATGCGAATTTTTGAATCTAATATTGCTACAAGTCTAGGTGAGGTGTCCAATTTTGGCTAAGTACAAAATAGCGTGGCTTCCAGGAGATGGCATAGGTAAGGATGTTCTCGATGCCGTAAGAATAGTTCTTGACGCCATAGGTTTTGATGCTGAATATAGAGAAGGTAGAATAGGTTGGACATGCTGGATAACCGAGGGAAACCCCCTCCCAGAAGAAACAATCGAACTCGTTAAGAAATGCGACGCAATCATGTTTGGCGCGATAACATCGAAACCCCCTGGCGAAGCAGAAAAAGAACTACCAGAACATCTCCGAGGGAAGGTTAAGTATAGGAGTCCAATAGTTCAGTTGAGGCAAATATTGGATCTATATGTAAATATGAGGCCATGCAAAGCGTATCCCGGAAATCCCCTCAACTATAAAGAGGGAATAGATATTGTGGTGTTCAGAGAGAATACTGAGGATCTATACTTTGGTGTTGAAGTCCCCGAGTGGACCGAGGAACTTCAGAAATGTCATCCAAACTTCGCAAGAATCCCAGTAGGTGCCGCTGTATCATTCAAGGTGATTACAAGGAAGGGTTCAGAACGTATAATTAGAGCTGCATTTGAATATGCGAGAAAACATAAACGCAAAAAAGTAACATGCGTCCATAAAGCAAATGTTGTTCGAGCTGCGGATGGACTCTTTAGGACAGTTTTCTATGAGATTGCGCAGGAATATCCGGATATCGAAGCTGATGATGCTAATGTCGATTCGTTTTGCCAATGGGCGCTAAAAGATCCATTAAAATATGATGTGGTTGTCGCACCAAACCTGTACGGTGACATAATATCTGACTTCATAGGCCAGATGGTTGGGGGGTTAGGATTTGCACCATCAGCTAACATAGGAGACAAATATGCTTTGTTTGAACCAGTACATGGAAGCGCACCTAAGTATGCTGGCAAATATATAGTTAATCCAATCGCAGCGATACTATCTGCGAAGCTAATGTTAGAGTGGTTAGGTGAAACCAAACTTGCACTTGCTGTAGAAAAAGCTATCGAAGAGACAATAAGAGAGGCACCTCCAGAAGTAAGAACATATGACTGGGGAGGCCCAAAGAAGGAGGGCCAAACTCTAGTATTGGCAAGATATATAGCGGAGAGAGCTAAAAAGCATCTGGAGAACTTATAGGTGGGCTGGGAAGTTCTATTCTATGATTTTTTCAATTTGTTTTACTACTCTTTCTTCATTGCTTTTCATAGCCACATACATCATCCCTATGATGAACCATAATGTCAATAAGTCGAGGAAGAAAGTATTTCTAAAACTTCCCATAAAAAGTTCGGAGAACTCCACAAGTATTATTATCAACACTAATTTCCCTAGGAAACAGGGAGCAAAGCTTCTCATAAGTCCAAATCTTGCTAAGCCTAGCGGTATAAGTATTAGGTCGTCGGGAAGCGGAGTCATCGCTGCTATGAATATTGCTAAATATACTTTTTTTCTATTCTTCCTCAACACGTTACCTAGCTTATTATAAAGGGCTATATGACTCTCCGTTATTCTCCTTCCTAGGACCCCCAATGCGTAGCTAAGGAGCTCACCAGTAGCGGCTGCCAACGACGCTACGACTATGAGAATCGCAATGTTTATGTTGGATTCTATCGCATACAATATCGCTAGGGGATAGGGAATCACTATAAATATACTTGCATTTCCAATGAGGGTGACTATGAAGACCACAACATACACCATAAGCGGATCTGCAGATTTAGCAAGATTTAGGAAATATAGCGATATTGATAAGCCATTGTATATGGATGGATCATAAACATAGATCCCAACAATTACCAGTGTGATAGCAATGCCGACTATGGGTAGCGACGAAGAATCCAACTCTGACCCCCAACATCAAGGCGCAGATAAAGAATAGAAACTTCCGAAAATTTGAATATATCATAACCAGAAAATTCTTAAGGATAGAATTTGATATAAAAAAACATTTCCCATATCTGATATTTTATCGAAGTTCTACCAGACGTATTCCGCATCTTTCCCCATCGTTGATCAGAACAAACTTCATACTAATCTTACCCACATTCATCTCCACTTCTCTCTTCATAATTGCTATCTTAGGCCTACGCATGGGCTTCACGGAGCAAAATACCCTAAGATTTGCTTTGAGCGTTTCCATTATTTTTCTTGCTAGATTCCTAGCGGACTTCTCAATGCCGATGGCTTTATCATAGTCAAGCAACCCAAACTTCATCGCCTTCCTCACAATATCTCTAATAAGATTTTCCAAGAACTCCTCGGTAATTTCCTGTGGCTCAATAATATCTTTTACAGTAAAAGGTATAGTCTCCATCGCTATGCTTATTGATGACCCCGCCATAATACTCACCTCTTATTTCTAAGTATAATATCTTAGGCTATCCTATTTCAACCATTTTATTCAGATGTATATATAAACATGCGATTACAAAAATATCAAGAAAAACCATCATGCTGAAAAAGTATTTGTAGGTATATTTAATTGGAAAACTTTCGAATTCTCAGGACTTCTTTCGAATATTTTTCTGAGTTTTTAGCTTGCATATATCTACAGATTTTTATTTTTTCGTAATTCAGCTACGGATAAGATCAATGACCGCAGGGCCAAACATTATTGCTACTGTGACACTACCCAAGAAATACGCCGTATTCCATACTAAGATGAAATAGTTGGGGATAGGAAACATTATTAGGGGAAACATAAGCGAAGCTATTAGTGCTGTACTTATAGCCACATTATCAATAATGCCTAGGAGGTTTTTTCGGAGCCTTAGAATGTATATGATGCCCACGATTAGTGCTGGTGGACAGTAGAGCATTGCTAGGATTATTAGTGGGAAGAACAGTCTTCCCAGACTTATCCGCTTGGCATCTATCTGTGTTTTTAGGTATATAAAGTCTATCGAGAACGCCCTTAGATAGTCACGAGAGAAGTAATAGTAGTATCCCTTCTTTATTTTCCTTGAGATCCTACCGAACTGTTCTTTGATGCGCTCTGCTATACCACGATTTCCTGGGAGTTCTTTTTCGCGCCAGAGAGGAACGAGATACATCGTTACGACGAATGATAGAACGCCAATAGTTATGCTTAGCCGAGAATAGTTAGCAGCGCCGAGAAATACCTGTAGTAGTGATAATAAGGGGAGTAGTATTGAGATCATCAGGACTAATACCAGGAGCAAGCGTACAGCCATCAGTATGGATTTTCTCTTCCGGTAATTCTTAGGAACATATCTAAACACTAAAAGTAAACCCATAAAGACTAAGCTTAGAAAACCAAATCCGGAAAGAAAACGAGAAATAAAAATTATTATTCCTAGCATAAACTCCGCGGTTACTAGCAATACATATGAGGCATAGAGCATAATAGAAGCAATAAGGCCCAACATGAGAACATAAGTACAGTAAATTAAGATGTTTTCCTCAAGGAACCTCAATGACATCACCTCTCCCTAGGATAACCAAAGCGTTATTCCTAAAAATCATTAAGTTATCGTTATGAAAAATCATGATTACTTTGCGTCACATAGAGAGCTGACACTAATCTTATGACACGGATATCTTATTGGCTTATTCTCTAATTGATTTTTAAGTCCAGCTAGCTTCCGTCCAACTATCTTCTCTTTGAGTGCTGAAGGATCATGATAATTAGTATTACTATCGCTACTATTATCAGCACTATTAACACTATTATGAGGACGTCTGATAGTTCTTTCTGTTTGTATTCCCCATACTTATTTCCATGTATGAAAACTTCTTCCCAATCGTTTATTCCATCATGATCTGTGTCGGGGTCTTTGGGGTTATATCCATGTTCCTTTTCATAGATATCACTTAGCATATCACCATCAGAGTCAAATAGCTGCTCAGAGCTCTGATTCCAATCTAGCGAATATACCTCATGGAAATACATAGCTACCTCTCTGCTTTTGAGGAGTATTCCTGCTTCTCTATTCCACGTGAGAGCTTTCCCAGACCAGTTTATTGAGCCTATGAGTACTAACATGTCATCTATGATTATTGCTTTGTTGTGCATGAATAATTTGGGATTTTTACTGAAGGCTCTAACTACGTGGATGCCATGTTTCTGTAGATCCTGGTATATCTCATAGTAATTTCCAGGGTAGTTGTCCTCAACTATTATCTGAACAGTTACTCCCCTTCTAACAGCTTGGTAAAGCGCATTTAGAATTTCCATTACGGGCTCATCATCGCTGAGGATATACATCTGTTCTATAAAAATTGTATAGTTTGCTTGGTTGATAATCCAAAGAATTATGTCTAGGGAATTCTCTGGCGATAATACTGGTGCTAATGGTACATTTTGAGAAGACAATATGCCTATTGGAGACGGATCGTAATCTAAGATTCCCTTAGTTGGAGGTTCGGAGCCTACGCCATCGATGTCTGGATTATAATCATGACTCTTGGTATCATCAAGAAATATTGAGTTGAAGACTTCATGAAAGTATCTAGCAATTTTCTCACATCTTATAGCTACTCCCCATCCACGAGATGCCGTAGAGTAGGGTTGGAGCTTGATTCTGCTGGGATTCTCTGGGTATGCTGTTGGAACGAAGTTTTCGCTTCCTATGAGAACCGTCGAATTATCGATAATGACAATCTTCATATGCAGATATCCTGGAGCATCCTCCAGTCTTATCCACACAGGTAATCCAGATTTATTAAGCTGATAAAGCTTGTTAAGCATATATCTATTCCACGTATCACCTTCTGTCCCATATACATCGCCCTCTAAGAGGATCCTTATTTTAACGCCTCTTCTCGCAGTCGAATTCATGAGAGCAAAAATGCTGTCACTCCAAAACTCATAGATTACTATCTCAACGAAATTTTCCGCATTGCTTAACTCTTCTGCTAAGACAGAGAACGCTGTGTCTGGCATTACGTATGCGGTTACAGATGAACTAACTTCAAAACTAATTGTATAGAAACTCCTTTGTGGGCGGACATCCTCGCTCCGAACAAAACGCAAAGATACAATAAGGAGCAACATTATGACGAAAAATCCTTTCTTCATCAGCTCTCTCCAAAATATTATTCAACAAGTACTACCAAATACCAGTTAAATACATAAAATTGCTTGGTCCCAGAATCAAATTGTTGGGAATTTAGAGCTTGGATAACCATATATCAAATTTGTTTTGTACTTAATGTTCTTGGAGTCAACAACTCGGATAACAAAAGAATTTTTCTGCATTTTCATTGAGATTAGAACTTATGGTGATTAATATGAGAGTATTGATCCTCGCGGGGGATATGGTTGAAGCTCTTGAGATTTTCTATCCATATTTTAGGTTGAAGGAGGAGGGTTTTGAGGTACATGTAGCTGCACCCACAAAAAAGGTTTTGCAGACTGTTGTTCATGATAGAGAACCGAACTATGAGACGTATACTGAGAAGCTGGGTTACCGCTTTATATGGGTTGACAAATCTTTCTCTGAGGTTAATCCCGAAGAATATGATGGTGTTATTATTCCCGGTGGGAGAGCTCCTGAGTACATAAGGAACTATAATGATGTTGAGAGAATACTGAGGCACTTTGTGGAGTCTGGGAAGCCTATAGGAGCGCTCTGCCATGGACTGCTTGTGCTGAATGCTTTTGGTTTTCTTAAGGGGAAAAAGGTGACATCAACGATAGCGGCTAAGATGGATCTGATTGTGGGTGGAGCACACTGGGTGGATGAGGAGGTTGTTGTGGATGGGAATTTGGTTACAAGTCGGACTTGGAGGGATCTACATGCATTTATGAGGACGTTCATAAAGATGCTTAGAACGCGTGGTAAGGAATCGTAAACCCGTATCCATGATTTCTCCTCTCTCACTTTTCTTTTCTAGAGCATTCTTACCTGATCCATTATCATACCTAATACATCCACCAGAACAAAAAATATTACTCCTCCAAGGAGGACAAATGTGAGGATCGATGTGAAGAGATATTTTGTGGATATAAGTAGGAGTCCCAATAATAGCAGTACACGGGATGGGAGAGTTCTACGCAGGATATACTGGGGGTCAAATAGTAGGTATTCTTGTGACTCTAATTCCTTTCTTAAGATTTTGTTTAGCAATGTCTCAGCTCTTTTTAGGCTTTCCTCATCTCTATAGAATAAATAGAGATCTGCGCTTTCTAAGTCCCAATCCTTGTCTCCACTATCTAAAAGATATTTTTGATGTTCGCCAATAATAGCTTGGAGGGCACTAATAAGATCCCTATTTATCTTAGATTCTAATACTAGACTTGTAGTTATAAGGATTAAACCGAGTACTAATACTATTTCTAGACCTAGAATAAAGCCGGACACTATCAGGGCCAAAAGTATTATCATCAGTACTGAGATAACCCTAGTATTCAGCTGTATCTTGCCTATTATATCATCCATGTTTTCTAGCTCTATCTTCGAGACTATCAGATATCTATGAGGCCCTATCCTTGATCTTATTTTCTTCAGAGATAGTACCGATTCCCCCTCAGAGTTCGAATTCTCCGTCGTAGAGAACACCTACTTTTCCACGATAGTAGTATTCTAATCTCAATAAGCAGTTCTGAGCATTGAATAGCCTACGGTAATGATAGCGATTCATCTTGATGAGGAACTCTATGTTTGCTAGGCATTCTATGCATATTTTCTTCAATCTCCTAACATTCAGAATTATTTTTAGCATGCGTTTCTCCTTGTTTATCTCTTCGCTTATCTTAATCGTGTGGCATGGATTCGAAACATTTATTGTGCCCCTGATGAATATCAGCCCCCCTATCCTCTCTACCGTTATTCTTTCTGGTTTTGTTCCGCATTTCGCTGATAGTATTTCTATGGTCAGATTTTCACTCATATTAACACCCAAATCAAAGCACAAGATTAGAATAAAAAGCAAAAAGGTACTAAAAATTTTATAATAGTTTTTTGCCATATTACTAATGTGTTTGGAGAGAAGACGAGACTTTGCAGTATAGGGCTTAAAATTCCCGATAGGCTACGAATAGGATGGAACCTATAATGGGCCTTTATTTTCTCGATCCGTTTCTGTGTCACAGATCAACACAAATCTTTAAGATATATTTCGGGAGGATCGTCTGGGTTACTCCAGAATCAAAGACAGAATATCACTATTAGCTCCATTTAGCTATACGCAGCAAAATTCTGGAGACATATCCTAGTTTTTTAACAGACAAAAAAATCCCTATATATTTATCCAGGAGGTTTGGAGGGAATGAACAAATATGATTGTATTCTCTGCCGAACACCTAGAATCTCTTCTTAGGGGGGCCAAAAAGATAGCTATATTGGCGGTGGGAAACCCTCTAAGAGGCGACGATGCTGTCGGCGTATTCGTTGGTAAAGCAATTAAGGATAGAGTCCCCGCAGATGTATATATATGTGAGATGATGCCAGAAAACTATTTATTTCGAATAGCATCTGGGAACTATACCCATGTAATCATCGTTGATGCTGCAGACGCGAAGACGAAGCCAGGCAATATTTTCTTTATTGAGCATGATGAGATAGGGGATATGGCCATCTCCACACATGCCTTTCCGCTCTCATTCACCGTTGACTTTCTTGAGGGAAATGGTATTAAAACCATTGTTATCGGGGTACAGCCAAAGAACACATCTATTTCGGAAGAACTCTCTGAGGATGTTGAAAATGCTGCCAAAAAATTATCTGAGGTTCTAATATATGTAATCAATAAAGTTTTCAGCAAAGACCAAACCTCATCATGTATCAGCGGTTCTGGGGCTCATCATTAGAAAAACTAAAAATAGAATCCCTTAAACAAAAAATAGTAGGTATTCTTCTAACTCTAGCTAATGTTCGCTCCACATTCTCTTACGTATGACTTTTATGATTATATCAAGTATTATCCAAACAACAATTATGACTACGACATAGAGTATCTTTGTGGTCAGTGGAGCTTTCTCCATTAAAGCGAACAATGGGATTAACGTTATAGCTAGAATATTGGATAGCTTAATCAATATGTGTAGGGAGGGGCCAGCAGTATCTTTAAGCGGATCTCCAAATGTGTCACCTATAACTGTTGCAGCATGCAGATCAGTTCCTTTCTTACCAGATATCTCTACGAGTTTCTTGGCATTATCCAAAGCTCCGCCAGCATTAAATTGATACACAGCTAATAGTGCTGAGACTATCTTCAAGGCTATCAGATATGCCGCAAGGACTATAAGACCAAAGCTTATGCCCACGATTATTACCATAAACAATCCAAGTAATGTTGGCATTACCATATCTACCAACGCAGCTTTAGTCGCGATATCTACAGCCCTAGCATAGTCTGGATATGCCTTGCCCTCTAGGATTGCTGGGTTTTCGTCGAATTGTCTCTTCACTTCTTTCACAACACCGAATGCTCCTCGCTGAGCACCCTTTATTGTCCATGCTGAGAATAGGAATGGCACACCAGCACCAAGCATCAGTCCAAATATTACTAGTGGGTTTAATATGTTTATTGGGAGGAGCTCAATTATTTGCTGGAAATTCTCCACACTTATTCCTAATATCCGCAACACTTCAGCGACATAGGCAAAGAGAACTGAAACACCCGTAAGCAACGCTGCCGCCATACCATAAGCTTTTGTTAAAGCTTTTGTGGTGTTACCAACAGAATCTAAAACTTCTAGCGATGTCCCAACCTCCTCCTCTAAGCCCGCCATCGTTGCTATGCCATCAGCATTATCAACTATTGGACCGAAGGTGTCTGATGTTTGAATAATACCCGTCATGGATAGTAATCCTAAGACAGCCATGCTTGCTCCATATAGACCCATTATCGCCATTTCTTTGGAAAAGTCGAATGTTCCTGCTCCTATGAAGAATGCCGTTACCATCACCAATCCTATTATGACGACTTCGGGGAATGTGCTTTCCATGCCTAGTGATGTTCCAGCTAGTATATCCAAAGCTGCTCCACCCTCCGCATGTTTCACGATCTCCTTTACTGGCCCTCTGTTCAGCCCAGTGTAGTATAGTACCAGGAAAACCGTTGACATGCTACCTAATAGTCCCAGCATCGCTGCTATGTAGAGTCTCTCTGCTAGTAGTGGATCTGCACCGAAGTAGACTTCGAGTGGATCCAGTATTATGTGTGCTGTAAGATAGAATCCTAGGGCTATTACTATGCCCGAGACTATATAGGAAATCGCTACCGCCTTTGTTGGGTCTTTAGATCTCGCAACAAATAATCCTACTATATTCGCTAATAAGCCAACTGCCTGGAGAACTAGTGGATAAACAACAAAGGAAACTATTGCTTGGGGACTATTTCCGAAAACCTCAACAGCCACAAACCATCCGAGGATCATTATTGCTATTAGGTTATCCGAAAAACTTTCGAATAGGTCACTAGCTCTCCCAGCGCAATCACCCACATTGTCTCCCACCAAATCAGCTATAACACCTGCATTCCTTGGATCGTCCTCAGGTATTCTTTTCTCAACTTTACCCACAAGATCTGCTCCTATATCCGCAGACTTTGTGTATATTCCGCCACCAACTTGTGCGAAGAGGGCTGCGAGGGAAGCACCAAAACCAAATCCCACTATTAACGATGGATTACCGAAGAATATGTATAGGAGCCCTATGCCTAATATGGATAGAGATACCAGTGCCAGTCCAGTTACTGCTCCGCCCCTATAGCCTATTAGGAAGGCTTTTAGTGGATCTCTTCTGCCGGCTTCGGTAGTTCTTACATTCGCATCTGTTGCGGTTTCCATACCTATATATGCCATGAGAAGGGATAATATTGAACCAATGATAAATCCTATTACTATGTGGTACTCAAGAATTTTTTCGAACGCGAGTATCCCGAGAACTGCACTTATAGCCACAATGAAATACGCCACTGTTGTGAATTCTCTCTTTAGAAATGCTCTTGCTCCCTGCTTTATCCATGTAGCCACTTTTATTGCTTCCTTATGTTCTACAGGTTGCTGTAGTACCCATCTTCTTAATAGAAACACTATTACTAGTCCAAGTGCACCTACTCCGACCGCGAATAGCAGGTGTGGTTCTAATAGCATTTTCACCACCGATGGTAAGCTATTACGTGGTATTATCAGTAAAAACCTATAAAACAATATAACTATATTTTGGGGAACAATCGCCACAGCGGTCAAATCTCACCTTGGGATGGTCCTAGGATATTATCTGCATCATAACAAACTTTTCGATTTTCGTGGAGAATTATTACCCAAACAGTATCTTAGAAGAATTATCAAAAAAGAGATAAGAAACCTCTAATATGCTTTAGGAGATGCATTATTTATCTGGTGAATAAACATATGTTTCCTCTGTCTGTCTACTCTTCTGAATACGCTTTCTGACAAGTTTCCATATTCCTATCGCAACAAGTGCTATTATTGCTACGAATATTGATATCGATAATGGGCCGTAGATCTCAATTTTCACTCGTAGGGTTTTCCAGAGATATATAGTCTTTGTTGCACTATAGCCTCCTACGAAGGCTTTTATTGTGTATTGGCCTAGATCCTTTCTCTCGTACTCCCTGACGATTCCATGATAGAGGAGTATACTGCATTTCCCTTTGGGCGCTTCTAACTCATATGTTTTCCAGCCTATTATTTCGATCTTAGCTTTTTCTGGTGCCGCGAAATCATATGTTACCTCTATTGTCAATGTGTAGAGAATATGTATCTCGGATAGAAATTCAGCATAGATTGGATACTCAAACATTGTGTCTATGAGATAAATTTTGGCGAATCCATCCGTTCCTAATGCGAATATATGAGAATTCATTATCGTAACATTTGAGAACATCGCAGCGAGTATTGTCCAGTCAACAAGTTTTGATGAGGAGGCATATATGCTGTAGCCCATCTGCCTACTGTGACATGTCTTAGGAACTGAGCTAAGACCTTCAAGCACCACTTGACCATAAATATATGTATCTACTATTCCTGCTGTTGAGTTATATATGTTAAGATTTGTTCCATAGCCGGGATTAATTAGCCGTATGAATGATCTAAAAACGTCTAGGTTGCTTGGCCCTCCAACAAGAAGAGAAATTGCGTCTGTGTTCGAAATTGAGACTTCAGACGATGCATTGACAAGTACTATTGAAGCGTTTATGTTTTCAAGATTTACGAAGGCTCCATGAATTGTTACGTTGAGCATTGTTATTCTTGATGATACAATACTTATGTTCCAGGGTGCTTTGCCGCCAGTGATATCCTCTGTTATTAGGTGCTGAGACCATCCCTGCCTAAGATTTCTTATTGCGAGACCTAAACTAACAATGTCGAAGTCTATCCCAACATAGGAGTAGCTTATGTTGATTCTACCACCGTACCCCATGTGGAGAGAAGCAACAATACTATTTTTAATGCTTATAGATGATGTGTAAGACGTCATATCAATTCTTGATATTTGAGAGTCTGATATATTTATCTCTGCGAATTCTCCAACAATGATATGCCACTTAACTATATCCGTGTTCACAATCAAACCTTCTGCTAATAATGGAAGATCCCGTGGAACCTCAGCTGTGTCTATGCTTATCGGTTGGAGCCCTGAGACAGTCAGGTCGATGAACGCAGCGTAGAGTGATAACCCAACCTCCGAGTTCTCAATTAGGAATTCTGTAGAATATAACATTAGATTCTCAATTCTTGTATCTGATATTGTTGTCTCACATGAAATTAGCTGAGCTGTTCTTATGTTGCTTGAGGCTATAGAGAGCTTTGTTCCCGTTGCTAAAATACTCTCTACTTTGGAGTTCTCAATGGATGCTTCCGAACCGCGTAATCTAAGTTCGTCTACTTTGGAGCTCCAAATATTTATGTCTGTGCTGGAGACCTCGATGCTGGCCTCAATAACAGTTGTATTGATTATCTTTATGCTTTTGGTTATTTCTGTTGTTATTGGCTCGAATGACCCGACATTACTTACATTTACTGTTTCTTCTATACGTGAAAGTATTAGGTAAAGTCGGGTAGCTGAGTTATTCATTATAAGAGATGTGTTCATCCCTCTCTGCAGGTATACCTGGGAGTAGCCATAAATCTCGCTATGATCTATTATCAGCGTACCGTTGTATGCTATCCCAGCAGATATGATCTGCGAATCCACAATTCTTAATCCTACGTGCCCAGATATGCCGAGGCCCACCACATACCATCCGACGACTGATGTGTTTAGCAATCTTAGCTTTATTGGTGACGACGCATTTATGAACTGGTCTATACTTGTATTCTCATAGTATCCGGGTCTAAGTTTTAGTTCGTAGTTCCCTTCTAGGAAGCCGAGTACTATGTTTACTGTTGATTCCACCATCGTGGTGTTCGACTCTATTATGTATGCGTATAGAGCTGTTGTTTCATAGAATGTTGCCTCTGAGCCCCAGATTATTGTTATTGATGATAGTTTGGAGCTATACACTTTCAGCTTCGATCCGTAGACACCCATCAGATCGCTGACGAGAGTGTTTCTTATTGTTGCTGTTGCATTAGATATAAATAGTTGCGACAAAAGAGAGTCTTCTATTGTAAAGCTTCCTAGGGATAAATCCAGAGCCCAAGAGATATGGGAGTCCACAATACCTATCTGCCAATCCCCCTCTATGCCAAGCGTCTCGGAGCTCCAGGCTGATATATATTGAGGAGCTAAGTCTCGAAGAACCAAATCTTCTTCTGTTATCGCCATATAAACTGTTGCGACGGAGTTGCTGATATGTATTCTTATGCCGCTAATACCAGCCACAACACCACCATAGGATGATGAAATTTCAGCCTCCGCGGAGCTACCCATACCGGCAACTATGTCGAATACAACATTACTTAGATAAACGTTTGCTTCTCCAAGAATATAAATCATGCCTATGTATGACCTATCAGCATTCATCCTAGATTTTCCAGAAGCATATACAGCATTAATTGTGGACATTTCGATGTTGACCAATGAGCTATGCGTTGCGCGCAGCAATATTGCTTGGGAATACCTCATTTCCAAGCCACTGTCATAAAATAGCATTATCCATCCAAGTTGGGAATATTCTACAGTTATTATACTACTATACGCTATTACATCCCAGTTTAATACATACACATTTGTTAGCTCTATCGTCCAGCCATTATCTATGGATAACACCATATGGCTTATGTTTCCAGACTCTAATCCCCTAATTAGAACTTCTTCATACTTGTATACAAGGCCAAACCATATCGTGCTATCTAAGGCGACTATGCTTGCCTGATCATATACTCTAAGCCAGTAGAGAATCTGAGTTTTCTTCACCGTGATTTGGGATTTATCTTCAATATCTACTACTGCCGATCTGCAACGATCCATAAGTAGGTAGGACCCTCCAGTTATCTTCGCCTCAACAATTGTTGAGTTGTAAACTGATATGTTTGAGGATCCTATCGTGTAAATACTTTCTATTCTAGACGAAGAGATATTTGCTTGGGAGTCTTCTAGGTGTAGTACAATAATTTCACTTGAATTTACTGTTCCATTGGAACTATCATACAATTCGATGTTCATCATTTTTGAGTCTGAGATGTTAAGTGTGGATGAGTTTGAGATATAGACTCTTAGAACTTTCGTAACGTTCTCCATGACTATCACAGATTGGAACGCTCTTAGGAACAGTATTTCTAGACTCGTTGCTGATAATTGGGAGTTCTTAGCGTCTATTGAGGATATCTTTGAGTCTATTAGTTTTACGATCGCGTTTTCCATGATGAGGCTCCAGCACCTAACATATGTGCTTTGTAGATAAAGCCTAGAATCACCCACCATCAAGTTGTCGGTATACTCCTTAGGTTCAAGATCGGAAATCTCAGTTGTGTTGGTCACCATCAGCAATATTGTCATGTTAGAGGAAAATGCTGATACATTCGATGACTCCAGTGAAAGTCTAACAACAGTCGAGTTCCTAATAGTTATGTTGCTTCTAGACACGTACAAACTAGTTATAGTCACGTTGTTTAGGCTAAGCGATGTATTTATACCGATGAGGTGTAATGTTGCGGTAGAGTTTATGATCTCTCCTTTAAAACCTATGTCCGCTAAGTTGAGATACTTTATGCGTCCCTCTTGGAGATCGGCTATGCTCCCGTTGATGCCTCTGATCTCTAAACTCAGAGTCGAGTTCACTATTTTCAGATCGCTATACATGTTCGAACTAACTGTATCCAGCACCATACTTTGTGCTGTTAGTGATGAGTTGGTAAGTACCAATTTTATTGTGATGAGCGAATCTGTTGCCGTTATGTTTGTTCTCATTAAGTACATGTAGATATCTCCCATTAGTATGCTATTCTTGAGCGTTAAGTTTGAGTTGTTCACCATGGCTGTTCCATTAAGAATCACTATCGAATTTTCTATGCTGATTGACGCATCATTACAGACAAATCTGTCTACAACTATGGTTTTGTTTGCAATTACTATCCCACCATTATTTATCTCTATGTTGGTATAGGTCACATTATCAAAAACTTTGGGACGTATTGACAATGTAGGGTCTCCGAGCAAATTATATTCTGCTACCGTTTTCCAGTCTAGGTAGTACCCAGCCAACACATTTTTTATTGGGTGCTCCATAACATATTCTCTTAGTGTCTGGGCCCATACCCGCCCCAAGTCTTCTTGGAGTGTTTCATTGAAAATATTCTTTATTGTTCTCCACAGCATCTCACCCATAAGACCAGTCGTCACCAGTTCTCCTATGTAGCCCCATGCTATTCTTGTCGAACCTATAAATGCTATTGCTCCTCCATTAGGATTTAGGACTAGAGCTTCTCCTAGGCCATCCACATCCTTGAATCTTCCCGCATCACAGGAGAGTGCAATAAATACTGGGTATACCCAGTTTCTCTGTGCGAATGCATCGCCCATTGTGTAGGTTTGAGAGAATGTCAGAGCTACCCTATCGGGCAGACCATGACCAGTAAACGCAATTAAGTAATGTCCTCTATCAAATTCCGTTTTGAAGCTAGACCTAGTCAGGTTTCCTAAAGTCTCGTAGAGCTTAACTATTGTCATATTTCTAATATATGCTTCTGAGAATTCGAGCAGGTATTCTCCTTCTGGATATCCTATCTGGAATGTATCGGTTCCTGCGAAGAGCACGCTTCCATACAGAGGTAGAATGGGTTCATAGCGTGCAATTTTTTCTATGACGCCCAGTGCTTCTGTTAAATTACTCACGGGTAAGCGGCCTACGATAACATCGGGTACTCCGTCAACTTTATCGTTTCTAAGATCGCCCCAGAGACCGTCTCCATTATCGTCCCATGAATATTGGAGATCCGCGTAGTAGAGGTCTGTTTCGACAAACTTTCCATCGATTTCGGGATTATCATCGAAGGCACCATCAGGAATATATACCTCTCTCGCTGGGACAACGTCAGTGTCTCCAAGTATAATCACAAATTTTATGTTGTAGTTTTCGACCATGCTAATTATGCAGTTTCTTATCTTTTCTGGTAGGTCGCGCCCACCGAAATCGTCGTATATATCCTCCACAAACATTACCATTGCTCTTAGCCCCTCCGCTTTCTTAATATCCACTAATTCTTCCGCAGCTACAAACAGTTCCTTTGATGTTAGTATTAGAGCATCTATCTCTGCCTGTTTTGCCTTTGCGACTCTGCTTCTCTCTAGTGTGTATCTAATTCCAACACGAATTTCCTCATAGACTTTCGCCTCATTTAGCCCCAGAACTTTTAGTGGGAATATCCTCAACACGAGGTATGTTGTCCTTTCGAGAGTCCCTGGATCTATGCCTCGGAGTATTTCAACATCGTATAGCGGGAATCTAACTTTCTGGTGAGGTCTTATTATTAGTGGATTACTGGAAATCGTAGCTACTGGTATGGGGGGATAGTCCATATTTTGCAGGTATATGTGCTTTTCTGAGATAGGCTCTACGTCTACTTTAATGTTCCTAGCCTCATATGGAAGCTTTATCACTGTTATGTTTACTGGGACCAGATATCCTCCTACTGGCATTATTTTCGTATTTGATATTGGGGAAATAGCACCTATAGATTCCCCATCAGATAGAAGCTTAAAGCGCAGGTAGAATGAGACCTTAAGCGTTTTATCTAGATCCATCGGTATCTTTTCATTTACATGTACACCTATAATGTCGCTGTGCTTCGAGTTCTCTCCACGCGGATTTTTCTCTTCAGTAACCGTCATATCGATTATTTGTGAGGATTTGGAGAGATGCATAGTGGCTATTGGAGTTAGAAGTATTAAAATTAGAAGCGTCGATAAAATTAGGGTGTATCTTCTCATTTATACTCACCTGGCTCTTTCATTTGGAGAAGCTGTCTGCGAACATTTTCTATCATTTTTCGCCCTTGCCCCGCTTTTATCGCGCCTAATATGAATAGTATGAATGCAAAGGTGCTTAAGCCGGGCATCAGGATCGATATTAGATCTAGGACCCCACTAGCAATATACATATTTCCTCCACTTTTCAGAGCTCTTGCGCCTGATTCTATTTGTCTTCTGATATTTAGCCTATATGTCTCCATCTCAAGAACCTCCTTGTAGCTTGTAGGGGAGGGTTCTGCTTCGGATTCTGGTGGAGCAGTATACTCTTCACCAATTCTTATCGTGAAGAGCCCCCGAATGAGCTTATCTGCATATCTCTTTATGCTTATACCTATAAGTATGAATGCTAGGCCTATGCTCATGAGCACTATAATGTTTGAAGCCGTGATGTAAAGAGACATACCTGATGATATATCCAGTAGTCTTTTTCTTACATCTTCAAAACTAAGCATAGCTAGATGTTTGTTGAGATAATCTATTTTTTGATAATATCCCCAGATTGCGAGAGCTACTAGGAGCTCGGCTAGGCCACTAATGAAGAAGAGAACGCCAGAAACAATATTATATTTCTCTCGGCGCTCAATGAAGAGAGCTGAGTATAATATGTAGGAGGTAACAATAAACCAGAGAATATTCGAAACTATGTTTAAAGCAAGGATCTGATTTTGAACACTAAGCATCGTTCTTAGATATTGGAGCTCCATGTATTCTCTGGCACTATAATATATCTGCAGACTCCAACCCTGGAACACGAACATCAGAATCCAAAGAGCAAATATTCCGTATTCAACAGCTCTGCCTCTACGCTCCTCTTCGGGAACTAGAAGCTGATCGAGATCCATAAAATCCATGGTAAGCATCCTTTCTAAACTACTTGGAAAAATGAGAGATTATTTGCATTAAAAACAATATATTTGCCGTAGAATAGCTATTCTAATGCGAATGTGGGTCTACTCAGCTTGACGCGTTTACCATTAACAAAAGTCTCCACTTCGATATAGTCCGCAATAATACCAGTTTTTATTTTCTTCATTAGTACCTCCTCTACCTGAAATATTCCTGCAGCATCCATCATATTTACCTCTATCCTTACTGGTTTTCGTTCTCCTCTCTTTATATCAACCTCAATTATGCTTAATGCTGAGACGCTATGTATGTCTACCTTACCGATACTATAGGGCATTCGACTACGACCCGCAGCCATATCACAACCATCTGCAGCTTTGACCACAGACCCCTCCACTGTGTAAGCAAAAACCTTATCATCATGGCTATACACAGCGTTCGCTATATGCGCATATATCAGCCACTTCTTCTTCCTAGATTCTTTGTCCCAGAACTTTTTGACGTATCTCCAAATAATTTTGTTTGCAACCATCAATGAGAAACCATAGTGGAACTCCCTATGAACCATGTTGCCTAGGTCGTGGATAAAAGCTGCTAGAGCAACGATCGCAGCAGCATCATCGAAGGTACCAGCATTAGATGCCACTATGTTAGGTTTGACAGAATCTTTGAGCAGTATTAGAATTTTAAGAGCATTTCTGGCAGTTATTATTGCGTGTGCTCGTCCATGGTCGTTGTATTTGAGGTACTGAACAATCATATGGTTCGTTGCGTCCTGTGCAGCATCTATTTCGGGATCCCGCAACATTTCCTCTACAAGCATCGCTGTTTTCTCCAGATTATTTCTTTTCGGTATCTCCTTGAGCTCATTTATAATATTTTTTAGCCGCATCTTATCAGGGACTTGAGGCTTTATCTCCAAATATTCACCCATAGCGATGCACCTGTAGGAGAGATTAAAATATATAAGCACAATGTGGTGGTGGAAAAAACCAAGAACTTTTCTTAACTTAAAAAAATATGCATTGCGAATCAAAGCTAGAAGGCATACCACTGTCTCTCAAGAATCATCGGATCAGTACCTAGCTTTTTGCGAATTATTCTTGCAGCTTGTGGAGATACTAAAAGGGGTCTACGTCCAAGCCTTTGGCGGGCTTCCCTAATGATCCCCTCTAATGCGTCTCTGCTCCCGTTTAGCTCAAGTTGAACAAGATACACTCTCATTCCGCTGAGTATGTTTGTTGCTGTATGGATTATAAGTAGTAAGCCGAGTATCCAGCCAATGATAGGTATTACCATCAATATTATTCCTAGGAAGAGTAGTATTATCCCTACAAATATTTTTTCGGGTGGTGGCGACTCGGAGACTATGTCTATTGTTTCTGTTATCGATACATCTCCCCAGCAGGGATAGCGTAACACAATTCTGTTACCTATTTTTCTGAACATTATTTTCGAGAAAGCCTCATTTTTCTTCACACCACAGAAGCTTTGATATGAAAGAGAGCCTAATATTGCTTGAGTCACATCTGAGATTTTCAGCATAGAGTAGCTTCTTCCTGGTGGATATAGTAGTTTTTTCGCGACTGCATATAGTCTTACCGACACATATTCCTTCCGCTCAACTATGGGAGCAGGAATTTCCTCTACTTTTGGTCTTGGCGGGAGAGATGGGTTTTCTATCGGGATGCTTTCTGGCTGTGTCGTTTCTGTCGACTCAGCTTCTTGGGGGCCAATAAGGATATCTCTGAATCCCAGCAGGTTTATTTGCCTTACAAATTCTCTTATTCTTGCAGGATCTTTCGATTTTGATACTGATTCCCTATATGCTCGCTCAGCGGCTCGTCTTAGTAGCTCTATTCTCTTAGTCTCTGGAAATGTGTATAACAGGTCTGCTATTTCTCCACTTAGTAGCCCTGTGCTTTGCCCCTTTAGAACATCAGCCCATGAATCATGGGGTAATCTGAATGAGTAGCGGGGAGTACGAGCTAGATATCTTCTGACTTTATTCAGTGTTTTGCTTCTTAGCAGGATTACTTGCGATGGGTTCTCTATTCCTTTTATTTCTTTTGTTGCCTCGATGAATACTGCGTTGAAGAGATCTTGGTGCATCTCATATTCGGGCATATGTGTCATCGTTATGAGTGTTAGGAGAACCTCTAACCTGTCCTCAGCCTCACCAACAACATTCCAGAGAATCCTATCAACATACTCCAACATACCCTGTGGGATTCTCCTAGCGAACTCGACATCTAAGATGTTACTACGTGATATGACGAGATCCCTTATTACCTGCCAGATGTAAACTGGGAGCCTATCCGCTTTTTTAGTAACAATATCCACAGCTTCAGGTAGGACTTCTATTCCCTCTCTACGTGCGAATCTCAGCAGTATTTCCCTTAGGTGTGATTCGTCCATCTCCTGAATGATGATTACCCTGAAGAAGCTCTCTGGTCTCTCACCAAGTTTTGATGTAAGCTCATCGAATGCTTCTAGTCGTGCCGTAGCGATTATCATATGGGGTTTATTCTCAACTATTGATATGAGAGACCTCTTCTCCATTCTGGGTAAATCATCATAGAATATGTATATCCCTGCGGCTTCATGATCCCTCTTAATTATCTCTCCATTCACAATTTTCGCTACACGATAGCCCATATCCATAAGCTTCTTTAAGACTATAGCGAGAAAAGCTGTTTTACCTGTGCCCGCCTTCCCAACGATCAGAACATTTTCGCCCCTTTTTAGGTACTCAAGCGCACTCCTTAAAGCCTCTTGACGGTTAATATCAAAGACAAATTCGTCAAATATATAGCTTGGGAGTCTTAGAAATCCTTCCGCGCCTACCAGCTGTTCTGGTGACTCAACAATCTCATAATACATCATAATCACAATAGCATAATCAGAGAATAATAAATAAATTTATGACACAACATAAAGTATGAGCATTTATACATCCGAAGAAATATCCAAAGAGTTCCCTTAGGAGAAAAACAGTGAAAAGGATAGTTAATTGCTTCCAGAATCGAAATTAATGAATTCGTGCTCCAAGCTTCACTGGTTTATCTATCGTCAGTATAGATACAGTCTCTCCGTCGTCAGCTGCTAGAAGCATACCTTCACTCACAACCCCCCTTATCATTTTGTGTTCTAGGTTTACTAGTACAATAATATGTTTTCCTAGAAGCTCTTCCTTCCTATACCAAGGTTTTATGCCTGCTACCAGCGTTCTTATTTCGCCACCTAGGTCTACTCTCAATACATATAGCCTATCCGCTTTTGGGTGGTCAATAACCTCAACAATTTTACCAACTCGAAGGTCTATCCTCTTAAACTCATCAAATGTTATTGTCGTCATCTGCAACACCACCAACATTATTCCTTCAAAACTCTCTTTAAACGCTCTAAGATTATCTCCCTAGCCATTGAGGCATCCCAGTCCGCCTTCTTGGTAAAGAATTTCGTTGAAAGAGAACCAAACCCTGCAGAGGATAGATCCTTAAGTATAAGACTAACAATGGATTCCATTTTTTCCTCACTCCACCTCTCCAGAAGTGATGGTGCATATCTCCTAACAGCATCAACAAAGACCTCCAAGGTTTTTCTGATACCTCTTCTTTTGGCTCCGTCAAGGAAATCCACTATCTGATCTGCTACGGAGGATATGGCCTCCTCTGACAATTTTTCCTCTTTAACATCTAGTCCGCCTCCAGCTGCAACGGCTTCTGGAGCAGCCTCAACAATTTTTTGTGGCGGGATAGAAAGCCCTTGTGTTGCTACTAGCATCTGATATTTTTCTAGTATTTCTCTTAGGAGATCTATGTTTTGTTTGTGTACTGATTTTCTTCTCCTATCTATGGGTAGCCTCATCTTCTTTGCATATTCCATGTCCAGTCCAACAGACATCAATTCCCGGACCGAAAATCCCTTGCCTCTCACCCATCTCCTAACTATGGGACTCATAACACATATTTTGTTTCTAATCGCAATGAGTTCTTCGGTAGGTATCCTGGGTGGCTTCTCAGACATATTGTCTCACCAATATTCCCATGATTCTTGAGATTCTATAGTTAAAAATACTTATGTTCTGCGTTTTCGTAGATATTCCTCGATTGCGTCCAGAAGTGTGTCTATATCTGATCTATTGTTATAGAAGTGAGGGGAGACTCTTATCCCTCCTAGGCGATAGGATACGTAAATATTCTTCTCGAGTAGGTATTCAAATACAGCTTTTGTATCTTGGCTCCTAAATCTGAATGTAAGTATAGGAGAAGGATTATCTTTGGGAGTCATAAACTTTATATCATCATATTCACTAAGTCTCTTGCGTAGGTAACTTATAAGGTCTAGATCTCTTTTCTCAATGTTCTCAATCCCAACATTCTGGATGAATCTGAGGGATTCTCTAGCGACAATAGCATCCGCAAAAGAGGGTGATCCAAGTTCAAAGCGTTTAGCATTAGGAGACGGACTATATTCTCGAAACTCAAATGAATGGCTATCTTTATCCGAGAGCCATCCTGCAAATGAGATTTCAAGCTCATCAAGTAGGTCGGCTCTAACATATAAGAACGCACTACCTATGCCCAACAGCCATTTCTGAAAACCACTAACAAATACATCAACACCAATATTTCTAACATCTATTCTGAGAGCTCCCGCACCTTGGATACCATCAACAACCAGCAAAGCATCATTCTCTCTAGCCAATTTACTTAAAAATTCCAAATCATTAACAAAACCATTGCCAAACTCGACCCAGGAAACAGCAATAACCCTCGTTTTCTCATCCACAGCTCTCTCGAAATCTTCCCGTCTAAGAGCACCATCTATATTCCTAACATACCTTATCTCCAGACCATATTTTTTAGCGATAACCTGCCATGGAAAAAGATTTGTTGGAAATTCTAGATCTGTTGTAACTATATTCTCTCCTTTACCCCACCTTATCGAGTTTGCTATGAGATTCAACCCCATAGACGTATTCTGAACAAAAGCTATCTCCTCAGGTTTAGACCCTATCAACTTAGATACTAATCTTCTGATATCATCCACAGCAGAGTACCACTCAAGCCAAAGCATACTCCCAAGGCTTCTCTGCCTAATAAAACATTCTAGTGCTTTTATCGAAACATCTGGGACAAGACCTAAAGATGCTGCGTTTAGATAACATGTATGTGAAACTCCTGGAAAATGCGATCTTATGGCGAGCCAATTGACCATCAACATCACCAGAGAACATCATAAAAACAACATAACTAAAGAATGAAAATATCTCTAGTAGCAGAAGAATACCACTATATTCCTTAACAGCGCTCAGAGATCATGCCCCCAACATATTAGAGGCTGAAGCTAATAGAATTAAGAATAAGCAAAGAAAAATTCTCAGAAAAAATAAGATAAAATAATTCGAGCATTATTCACCAAAGTATTCCTCGAATTCTCTCTGAATCTCTTCTAATTCCTCCCCCACGACCTCTCCTTCCTCAAGAGCCTCAGCCGTGGCACCTTCAGCCGCTAGCTCTACAGCCCCTCTTCTCTTCTTCTTTATCACCATAGCTACTCCTGCTACCGCCATCGCCGCTATTATTCCTAGTAGTAGGTCTCGTGATCCCAGTATTTGTGACTTATCAATAACATTTACTGTTATCTCATTCTCCGCTCTTGTGTAGTATGGGCTACTCTCACCTGCAACAACCTTTATTGTAAAGGAACCTTTCTT
>Ga0180301_10000281_pt1 | contig 39249 bp, 29 predicted proteins | sample GuaBasSediGuay16_FD_121797 | JGI IMG/M metagenome (GOLD analysis project Ga0180301, IMG submission 121797) | Subseafloor sediment microbial communities from Guaymas Basin, Gulf of California, Mexico - Guay16, Core 4569-2, 12-15 cm | ecosystem: Environmental > Aquatic > Marine > Hydrothermal... | reverse complement strand
TATTGCCTGTTGTGTTGCCCGTCAGTTAAGAAAGCGTGGAGTAATAATCTGTCCTCCCGGTATTATGGGTGATCCGAGAAAGAAAGACTCTGGTTGGAATATGTATAAGGAACAATTTGGTCTTTATGATTGGGAAGTGTGGTCATTGGGTGATTTAGAAAAATTGCAGGAGGTTATGAAAACAAAACTCAAAGATATTGAAGTTGTTATTATTGACGAGGCACACCGTTTTAGAAATCAAGATACAAAAGGTTACGAATATTTAAAAAATATTTGCCGCAACAAAACAGTTATTCTTCTTACTGCCACGCCATTTAATAATCGTCCAGGAGATATTTTATCTTTACTCAAATTATTCATTACACCCAAAAAATCTGTTATTACGCTGGAGAATAATTTAGTTGATAAATTTAAAATATTTAAAGGCATTTTTGACCGTCTTGCCTATATAAAGAAATATTGGAACTCTCCTAATTATCAGAAACAACAGAAAGCATATAATTATTATAAGGCATTGTTTGAAGAGGAGTTTATGCTTCCTCACGCATTAAAAAGAATAAAGACAAGAGCAAAATATCTTGCCCAGCAAATACGTGATGTAATTGAACCAGTAACTATTCGACGCAATCGTTTAGATTTAGAGTTAAGCCCTTACTATAAAAAAGAAGTTGAAGATTTATCCAGAGTAGCTGATCCTAAAGAACGGTTTTTTGAATTAACAAAAGAACAATCAGATTTTTATGATGAGGTAATTAAAGTGTATTTTGCTGATCCTGAAGATGGTGGAAGATTCAAAGGCGCCATATACCGACCTTTTGAATACGAAACAGAAAGAGAAAAAATTACCGCAGACAAACTTTCAGAAAAGGAGAATTTTGAATATATCCAACAGCGAAACCTCTATGATTTTATGCGCAGACTTCTTGTTAAGCGTTTTGAAAGTTCTTTTGGTGCTTTTGAACAGAGTTTGAAAAACTTCAAGCGTATCACTGAATCTGTGCAAAAATTTATTGCCAAAACCAACAAGTATATTCTGGATAGAAATCTTTTAGAAAGGATTTACGATAAAGAACCCGATGAGATAGAAGTTTATTTAAAAGAATATGCTGAAAAAATCAATCAAGGCGTATATCCTAAAAACCACAAGATTTACAAGATACCCGATTTCAAATATAAAGAGGAGTTTTTAAAAGATATAGATGCAGACCTTAGATTGTTTGAGGAAATTCTTAACTCCTTGCACAGATTAAATCTGGTTAAAAATGACCCTAAGGCAGATTGTTTTGTTCGCAATCTCAAAAAACAACTTAAAAAAGACCCCAAAAGGAAAATTGTAATCTTTTCTGAATATGTAGATACGGTCAATTATCTTAAGCCCATCTTAGATAAAGAATTTCCTAATAGAGTATTGACTGTAACCGGTGTTTTATCCTCTTCTAAAGTAAAAGAGATTAACAAAAACTTCGACGCTTCTTATCTAGATCAAGAAGATAAGTATGATATTTTGCTTTCATCAGACAGAATTTCAGAAGGTTTTAATCTAAACCGTGCTGGTATGGTTGTTAACTACGATATTCCTTGGAATCCTGTGAGAGTCATTCAGCGTGTAGGGCGTATAAACCGTATTAGCAAAAAGGTGTTTGATGAACTCTACATAGTAAACTTTTTCCCTACCGAAAAAGGTGCAGAACTTGTAAAATCTCGTGAGATAGCTTCCAATAAAATGTTTTTGATTCATAATACATTGGGTGAAGATGCTAAAATATTTGATATTGATGAGGAGCCTACCCCCGCAAAATTATATGAACGTATCCAGCAAAATCCTGATAGATTAGAAGAAGAAAGTTTTTATACGAAGGTTCTTAACAAATTTCTCAAGATTAAGAAAGCTTACCCGGATTTAGTATCTTCTTTGGATAAATTTCCAGTGCGAGTAAAAGTAGCTAAAAAATCAAGTGATGATGAACTTCTTGTATTTATAAAAAAGAATAGGCTTTATATCCGAGGAGCAAAATATAACGACCAGAAAAAGTTAGAAATTGATGAGTTTTCTTTTGAAGAGATATTTAATAAAATTGCTTGCCATCCGGAAGAAAAAAGACTTCAGCTTAGCGAAAAATTCTGGGATGTTTACGAGAAAATAAAAAGTTTCAAAGGGTTTAGGTCTTCTCCTCCGACTGAGCAAAGTCTTGAGCAAAGAGCAATCAATAAACTTAATACTTTTATTAAACATATTAAACATGAAGAGGTTTTTAAAGTTAAAGGATTTCTTAAAACATTACTGGAGGATACTATCGGCTATGGGACACTTTCCGGTTATACCTTGCGCCGGATTGCCAATCTGGAAAGTCAGGATGAAGAAAAATTAAAAAAATCTCTTAAAGAAATTTATACCTTAAAAGAAGAGCTTGGCGAAGACTACCTTGAGAAAGAAAAAGCCCGCCAGAGGAATTTAACTAAAGAAATTATCGTAGCTATAGAAAATCAAAAGCAATGAGTCGTTGGATTTTAAAAGATATTATTGAAGATTTTCAAGTTGATAAATTTATTCGATTCTTCCGCACTAAGAGCAATAAATTTAGATTCCCTAATGATCATCTTCATTATGAGGAGAATGGTTTTCAAGAAGGGCGAAAGATAGCCGAAGCAAATCTTGAAGATGATAATTTAATTGTTTGTTCATTTTTAGTTAACAAAAATTTATCTGAACGTTCTGGCAAAAAGGCTCAATATGAGCTCGGTAAGAAAATATTAAAAGAAACTTACTCCGATGCTGGAATTTTTATTTTTTATGATAGCAATGGAAACTTTCGCTTTAGTTTAATCTATACCAATTATTTAGGCAAGCGACGTGACTGGAGTAATTATCGCCGTTTTACCTATTTTGTAAGCAAAGAACTAACTAATAAAACTTTCTTGCAAAGAATTGGAGAAGGCAATTTTTCCACCTTAGAAAAAATTAAAGAGGCGTTTAGTGTTGAGAAGGTAACAAAAGAGTTTTATCAGGAAATTGCTAACTGGTATTTTTGGGCAGTTAGAGAATCAAAATTTCCGCCTGACGCAGAAGCCGAAGATAATGGTAGAAACATAGCAGTTATTAGGCTTATAACTCGTATGATTTTTATCTGGTTTATGAAAGTAAGAAGTCTTATCCCTGATGACTTATTTAGAGAGGATAGAATAAAGGATATTCTTAATGATTTATCCGCCAATAAATCAACTTATTACAAGGCAATACTTCAAAATCTTTTCTTTGCCACACTTAATACAAAACAGCAAGATAGGAGATTTCGTTCCGAAGTTAGAGGATATAAAGGATACAATCTTGATTTTGGCAATCATAATGTTTATCGCTATCATAAACTTTTTAAAAATCCAGAGAAAATGCAAGAATATTTTGGGAATATCCCTTTTTTAAATGGTGGACTTTTTGAATGTTTGGATTATAAATATAGAAGAAAAGAAGAGAGATATTATATAGATGGGTTTACAGACGTTCAGAAATATCAGCCTTATGTTCCCAATTTTTTATTTTTCCAAGAAGAAAAAGAAATCGACCTTAATAAAGAATATGGGACAAAAGAAAAAAAATACAAAGTTAGAGGTTTAATAAATATTCTTTCCTCTTATAATTTTACCATTGATGAGAATGAACCCGATGATTTAGAAGTTGCTTTAGACCCTGAACTTTTAGGCAGAGTTTTTGAGAATCTTCTTGCTTCCTACAACCCCGAAACTTCTACCACTGCCCGTAAGGCAACAGGAAGTTATTACACTCCTCGTGAGATTGTAGACTATATGGTTACCCAGAGCCTTAAATATTACTTTAAGACACATCTCTCTGAGGTTCCAAATGTAGAAGAGAAATTTTCTCAACTTTTCTTAAAAGAGAATCACAATAATCCCTTTGATAGTTTAACTACAAAAAAACTAATTTCCCTTATAGAAAGCCTACGTGTGGTTGACCCAGCCGTAGGTTCAGGAGCATTTCCAATGGGGATTCTAAATAGACTTGTCTTTATTCTTTCCAAACTAGACCCTCAAAATACATTATGGAAAGAGGCGCAAACAGAAGCAATAAAACGAGATGTTAAAGACCCTATTTTAAAAGATAAACTCATCCAGCAGGCAGAGGAATACTTTAAAAATAAGGATGTCAATTATTTAAGAAAGTTATATCTAATTGAGAAATGTATTTATGGGGTGGATATTCAGCAGATAGCCGTTGAGATTGCAAAGTTAAGATTTTTTATTTCCCTTTTAGTTGATGAGAAAATAAATAAAACAAAACCAAACTCAGGCATAGAGCCACTTCCCAATCTTGATTTTAAACTGATGCAGGGAAATAGTCTTATTGAAAAATTAAGCTTTGATTTTCTAATTTCTACAACCGATCACAATAGGACACAGTTAGTGAATAAATTAAAAGAAATTAAAGATGAATTTTTTATAGCTTCAACTCCCTCATACAAGAAGGAACTTAAACAAAAAATTCATTCGCTAATTGTTGAAATTATTGAGCATGATAAAAACGTAGCAATACAACGTCTTAAATTTCGTGTTTTAAATATAAAAAACCAAAAAAAATTGTTTTCTGATAAAAAACTTGAAGAAATTGAGCAAAAACAGATTTCGGATATAGAAGACAAAATTAGAAGAATAGAAATTACAGAGTTCCCCGGTCAAGATAAGCATTTTGAATGGCATATCAATTTCTCGGAAGTTTTCCAAGAAAAAGGTGGTTTTGATATCATGATAGCAAATCCTCCATATATTAAAGAATATGTCAATCGAAAAGCATTTGATGGAGTGAGGAATTCGCCATACTATCAAGGAAAAATGGATATTTGGTATTTATTCGCATGTAAGGGGATAGATTTACTGAAAAGTGCAGGAATTTTCACTTTTATTGCTCAGAACAATTGGGTAACAAACTACGGAGCTAAAAAACTTAGAGAAAAAGTTATTAAGGATACCTGTATTCTAGAATTACTTGATTTTGGAGATTATAAGATCTTTAAAAGTTCTGGTATCCAGACAATGATTATGATTTTTAAGAAAGATTTAAAGATAGATAATTACACTTTTGAGTATAGACGAATAGTCTCCAATAATGTTGATTTTAAAGATATTCTGTCTTTAATCAGTAAAGAACCTAATCCTAAGGCGGAATATCTAAAACCTGTGATTAAAAGGAGTAAATATTTAAATAAACCTCTTACGTTTAATAAACCAATTATTGAAGATATTTTCAACAAAATGCTTGAGAAAAGCAATTTTAAATTATATGAGAAGGAGCTGACAAACGGCATTCATCCACATCATGATAAAGTAAACAAAGAAAGAAGAAAAATATTGGGAGATGAGTTTAATGTAGGTGATGGGATATTTGTATTAAGCAATGAAGAGAAAGCAAGAATACCTTTTACTCAGAAAGAATTAGAACTCATTAAACCTTATTATACAACAAAAGAATTAGGAAGATATTATGCTAATAAAAACAACTCTGAGTGGATTATTTATACTGATTCAAGATTTAAAAATCAGGAAAATATAAAGCCGTATCCTAATATTAAAAAGCACTTAGATAAATTCCAGAAGATTATTACTTCAGATAATAAACCTTATGGACTTCATAGAGCAAGAGATGAGAGATTTTTTAAAGGGGAAAAGATAATAGCTGTTCGTAAATGTATTAGCCCAACTTTTGCTTATACAGATTTTGACTGTTATGTCTCAGCTGCTTTTTATGTAATAAAGACAGACAGAATAAATTTAAAATACTTAGTGGGATTATTAAACTCAAAATTGATGGATTTTTGGTTAAAACATAGAGGAAAAATGCAAGGAAATAACTATCAAATAGATAAGGAACCATTATTATCTTTACCTATTATTAAACCTAGTGAAGATGAACAAAAAGAGGTTATTAGTTTTGTCAACAAAATCCTCTCTCTCACCCAATTCAAAGACTATCTTGAAAATCCACAAAAACAAGCCAGAGTCAAACAATACGAACGCCAGATTGATCAGTTGGTTTATAAATTATATGGATTGACACAAGATGAAATAAAAATTGTGGAAGGAGAAATCTAATAGATGTTTTTCTTTTGAGGATAAGTTTAGAATTCATTGCAAAATATATGTTATTTATGCATAGTTTATATTGCTATGGAGAAAATAAAGAAAATTTTATATAATCCGTGGACAATTACTGTTGGTAGTGGGGTTATTATTGATATTTTATTAAGAGTTATAAATAAAATACTGGGAACTAATTTCCCTCCGCTTATATTTAGTTTTATGATGTTCAAAATTCCAATTTGGACCTTCTTGTTATGTTTAGGTGTAATTTTTGTTATTAGAAGATTCGGAATAAAAAAGAATGCTAATCCACCTGAGTTTACAAAATATAAAAAAGATATTTTTGAAGGCACACTTTATAAATGGGAATATATTTACGATGAGAAAAATGATAAATATGAAATTGGTAAAATCAAAGCTTATTGTGCTGATTGCAAGTTTTTAATAGTTAATGGAGAATGCCAAAATTGCAGAAAGATGCTTGTTGAACATAAAAGCAGAGACCAAATAGAGGCTTTCATTCGCTTTAATATTCAGAAAAAGTTTAGTGTGGATGAATTTAGAGTATTAAAATAGGACTAAAATGTGTCAAAACTGGAGTGAGCGTCAGAAAAAAATATATGAGGGCTTAAAGAAGATAGGTGGTGAAGCCGCTGGATTCTTTAAATCAGCTCTTACCTGTTATTATAATAAATCATTTCCAAATAAAGTCAGTTTTTTAGCTCATGCTGCTAGAGAAATAGACGGAGGAATTAGAGATATCTTTTCTTTTAAGAGGACGAAGAAGAAAGGAGATTACTCTTCAATTCAAAGAAGTCATATTAATTCCATTCTCGCTGTCTTAAATGCTGAAGAGAGAGAAGCTTTAGCAAAAGAATGGTTTTTAGTTTCTAAGAAACTCCATAAATATGCTCACAGACATGGTATTTGGAAACAACCTAGAAGATTTGAAGAATTTAAGCCTTTATGGGATAAGTATGAAGAGGTATTATCAAAACTGGTAGGTTCTTTTTATGCGATAATTAATATAATTGATAGGCTGATGCAATTGGAAGAAATAAATGAAGCTTCATATGGTGTCTTGCTAAATCTTATATGCGTTAAACCATATGAAGATTACTTTTTTCGAAATGTTAAAAATATAAAGTGGTTTTTACCTTTAGTTAGTAATAATATTTTCCAGCCAAAAAATATCCAGTTTGACGATCAAGGTAATGCTTTATTCTGGAATGTTTTAGTTTATTTAGAGTGGATTTCTTCCCAGATTAGTTCTTTAAAGCCTCAAGAGCAAGTCAAATATGCTAAAGAGTTAATCAAGATAATAGATAATACAGTCAATTACTCTCTCAAACTCAAAAGAGAAAAAAGCAAGAATAAAATAAATCATTTTCATATTTGGTGGTTTTTTGTGAAAATTATTAATAATATCCCCACTGAACTTATTGTTAAGGAAAGTCTCTTTAGTATTGAGCAGTTTAGAAAATGGCTTTTTGAATTTATGGATCCTGAAATGACCGGCGATTTACCAGCGATTGACATTACAGAAAAGCTTCTACCCAAGTTTTTAGATAATAAAGATACAGTTAAATTTTCTGAGGCTATAATTGATGTAATTACTGCTATTAAAAAGGGAGGTAGAAAAAGACCTCTTATTAACCGAGACGAAGCAATTCTTGTTTACTCTTCATCTTCATATTGGATACAGGATGCTTTTAAAAAACACAGTAGAAAAATCGGAGAGGTATGTTCTATTGATATAATTTATACTCTTACTGATAGACTGAACCTTGCTCTTGAATATGAACAGCAAGATTTTTTTGTAGATTTAAAAGTTAAAAATGAAAGATATCGGATAAAAATTGAGCGAATACCAGAAGAAGATTTAAAAGAAGATGAGATAAAATTTAAAGAAAATACCTACACTATAATCATCAGACAATTTTCCCAAAAACAATTGAGAGAGATTGACTTTGATAAAGATATATGGACTAGAAATATTCCTGAACCAGAAAAATTCATATCACGATTTTCCATAGTTGCAGAAAATAAGCAATCTTTTATGGAACAGATAAAAAGTAAATTACCCTCTGATATTAATTGGCAAAATGCAGAAGATTTTCCTACAAGAATAAATAATCTTTTTGATGGCCTTTATGAGGATTATTCCCAAATATGGTGTAAATCTCTGGATAAAGGGCCTGAACATCTCAATGATGCCGATGATATTTTGACTATTATATTGAAAGATATCTTACTTTCTAAATGTAAAACTGATAAAGAAAGTGGCAATAGAGTATTAAAGGACTTTCTAAGCGATAAATACAAGTTTCCTGTATTTAAAAGATTTGTTATTTTGTGCATTGATAAGTTGTGGAAAGATTACCAAGAGTTACTAAAAGAAGTATTAGAAAGGATGCCAGATATATTAGAAGAGCCAGATTATGAAGTTGAGATTTTTGATTTGCTAAAAAACCACCATAATGAATTTGATTCCGAGATAATACCAAAATTAAAAGAATTAATTGAAAGAATTCCTCAATATTATCGCGAAAAAAATCTTGAAGATTACTGGAGATATAAATGGTATTCTCCTCTAAAAGACAATAAAGAGTTTAAAGACCTTTATGTTAAAGCCAGAGAAAAAGTTAGACCTAAGGATGACAAACCATATGAACCAGAGCATGCATCTTTTAAAGGAGGATTAATTACTCACAAATCACCTTTATCTAAAGAAAAAATTTTAGAAATGCCTATCGCTGAATTAGTAAAGTTTTTAAATGAATTTAAAGGGGCAGATTTTTGGGAAGGAACATTTGAAGGGAAACCGGATAAACAAGGCCTAGCTGAGACTTTACGAGAAGCCGTTAAAGAAAATCCTGAAAAGTTCGTTAAAGAAATTGATTTGTTCTATAATGCACCATATTTTTATGTTAATCATCTTTTTTGGGGATTAAGAGATGCCTTTAATGCAGGTAAAGATTTTACTCCCTTGTGGGGTGAAATTTTTAAGTTTTCCTTAAGATATGTCAAGAAGTCAACTTTTTTAAAAGAAGCCTTTGAATCTCAACGTGGAGATAGCGGTAAGGGTAAGTATATATCAGTTGTCGATGGTATTGTAGATTTAATTGAAACAGGAAGTAAAGATGATTCAAAAGCATTCAGCCCAGAATATTTTGATATTGTAAAACAAATTTTTGATGCAGTAACTCCTTTACCAAAAGTCGAATTGCATCCTGATACCCAACGCGATGCTTTAACCTATGCTTTAAATACTACTTTTGGCCGTATTGTGATATCTTTTATTGTATTCTCCCTTCAGGTTAGACGGGTTACAAAACAAGAAGAAAAAGATTGGGGTGAAAATAATTATGAGCGGTTTTTTGAAAGACAGGGGATAGAGGCCTGGATATGGTTTGGGCGTTTTTTACCAAATATTAGATATTTAGATGAAGAATATGCAAAGAAAAAAATAAAAGAATTTCTAGAAGAATACAATGTTAAAGATTTTAGATGGAAAGTATTTATGGAGGGATATTTAACCAGTCCTTATGTTTATGATGATATTTACAAGCTAATGCGTCCCCATTATTTAAGAGCAATCGAGAATAAAGTTCTTCCTGAAGATATAGATTATCGTCTTGTTCAACATATATGTATTGGTTATTTAAGAGGATATGAGCTTTTAGAAAGGAAAAACAAGGATGGTGAAGATAGTCTGTTTTGGAAGATATTAGAAGACGCCGGAGTTAAAGAAAAGCACGATAGGTGGTTAGAGGTAATCAATTTCTTTTGGAGCATTTCTGAGAGAAGAGTGGAAGGAAGAAAAAAAGATGATAGAAATAAGCCTTCTGTAGATATAAAAGAAAAAGTTCTAAGATTTTGGGGGTGGACTTTTGATAATCAGGACTATATTAAAGAAATGCTGGGAGAAGATTATGAAAAATTTCTAGCAAAATTGGCTAACTTGACCATTTATCTTGACAGAATAGATAGAAAAAATAAAGAGTGGCTTTTGCTTTCTGCTCCATATGTATATAAAGAACGCCATGCCCGGTTTTTTATTGAGTATTTAACCAAGTTTAAAGATGATAATAGTGTTAAACATCTTGGGGAAATATTCTTGAAAATTTTAGAAAATTCAACACCAATATATAGACAAGAAGATATTCAGCTCATTGTTGAGAGGTTATACAAATTATGGCAGAGAGATAAAGAAAAATATAAAGAAATTAAAGAGGATGCCGATGAAATTTGTAATACTTACGGTCGTCGTGGCGTTCACTTTTTAAAAGAATTATATATGAAATACAGTGAATAACTATCAAGAAGACGGTATAGGTTCTCCTTGAAAATTTAATCTTAACGCGATACAATTCCTTCCACGAGACTTAATTTATTAAATTTTTTTTAAAAAGGTAGGGGTAATTTTGGGGTGTAGAGTGGTTATATGTATAGAGGGACTCTATTCTGATGAATAATATTTTCTTTTCTAATTTTAATAGTGTTAAGGATAAACTAGGAGAGGGAAGTAGACGAGCAGTTTTGATAGGGGAATCGCTTGAGTTAAACGCATCGTTTATGGTGAAGTTTGTGGTGGATATTGTAGTAAAGAAAAGAAAGTCTGTCTGCGTGATTAATATTGGTTCGGGAGAAAAAAGAAATAAATTTTCTGATAGTCTGCTAAGTTTTATAAGCAGGATAGATATTGATAAGATACGGAGCGGTAATATAAGCAAGAGAGAGCGGGATGTCTTAGAGAAACAAAAGTTTCTTTTCAGTAATCTCCTTTGCATCAAAGATTGTAAGGAGTTAGTGAATATGCAGCAGGAACTAAAAGGGTTGAGAGAAAATTATAATTTTCTGGTATTTAATCATTGCAAGGAGAAAGTGCGCTCTTGCGAAGAAACCGCTTGTTTTTCATTGCTGAATGAAATAATAAGGGGCACAAAAAAGTCGCTATTGTGCGTATTCTACGTATCTTCTTTAAGCTGGAAAAGCAATAGCGTATTTTCTTATTTGCTTAATTACGGTATTGAGCCTATTTATTTTGATATTATCTTCTCTTTGAGTTTCTTCGATATGTATATAAAAGCACCGGAGATAGTTAAACTCCACTTTTATAAGAACCGACAGGGACCTATCTTTGAGGCTGGTTTAAAATTTAACCGCAGGCATTGCTCTCTTTCTTGAAATTTCCCTTGAAAAACCTTTATTTATTTTAAGGTTTAGCGAAAGGAAACATTTTTTGTCTAAAATATGCGAATTGTTTTCTTCGCATAAATATGTTATATTTTTATTAGAGACTAAAAGAAGGAAAAATGGAGAAAAATTTTTATGAAGAGAGGATGAAGCGGATAATGTATCTTCTTGGTAAGCTTGATGAACAAAAGGTAGTGAGGGTTTCTGATGTGGCAAAGCGATTTGGAGTAACCAGGCGGGCAGTGCAAAAAGATATAGAACTACTTAAACGCTCAGGATTTCTTATTAAAAAAGTTAGGCTTCCTGGCGATAGAAGAAATATCGGATATAAGTTTAAGACGGGATTTAGAATGCAAAAAATAGAGATAACCCCTGAAGAAAAAGAGATGCTTTTTTTGTTTTACCGCTTATTCGATAAGGCTGGCAAGCCATACCGAAGTATAGTAAGAAACTTTTTAGATAAAATCCTGACAATAAATAAGGAAGATGTTCAGCAGATAAAAAAGAGGATAGAGGCAAGTAAATACAAGCAGAGAATTTCCGAGAAGATAGAGAGGCTGGCTTCCTGGGTGGATATGGAATTTAAAGATAAACCTTTTAGCAAACCAGAACAGCAGTGTCTGAGGCAATTGCTTGGCGATATTGGTAAAAGAATACACGCTATTAAAACAGAAGAGCAGGTAGCAATAACTATAGAGGAGGAAGATTATTTTTTGCAGGAGAACCCTCTTTTAAAAATACATGTGCCTAATAGTTATTTCAACGATCCGCGAGGCATTGTGTCTTTAGAGCCGCAGGATTACTATACTACTTTTGAGATTGAAGCCAGGCGGGTTAAAGAAAGAGGTAAAAGTTTGTTGGTCAGGATTAAAACAGATGTTTATCTAAATGTTGTTGATCCATACTTGAATAAAGCCGATATAATCTGTTTTGATGATTTTGTAGAAAAACTGGGGTTTAAGAAGGAGGATAAATCCCTTTCTTATTTGATGTATGGCTGTGATGGAGTTGTGGGGTGTGATTATGCGACTATTGTCTGGATTAAAGAATTATCAGTTAAAAAGTGTAAATGATGAGGTATTTAGTAATAAACAACAGTAGTGTTAAGCGCATTAAAAATATAACCGATATATTCCATTTATTGGATATAAGAGAGGCCACAAGAGAGGAATATGGTTACCGGATAAAACCATTCATAAGCTTTATACAAAAAAGAGGTTTTAGGCGAGATAGTTTTCTTGAATTTAAACGCTATCTTAGCCGGCGAGATGATTTTAGTGTTACGACTAAAAATAAGTATTTAAGTGTGGCAAGAATTTTTCTTAAAGAGGTATACCGGCGGGGGATAATTCCTCTGGATATTACTCAGAATATACGTAATTTCCGGCAGATAAAGAGGCATAAAGTAAGGGGGTTTAGCGAAGAAGAGGTAAAACGGATATATTCCTGGATTAATAGTTTAGCAGTTAACGGCAATAACATAAGGATTAAATGTTTGCTAACTTTACTAGTTTTTCAGGGATTGAGACAGGTGGAGATAGTCAGGTTGAATGTGGAGGATATATCTCTGGCAGAGAAAGTGGCTTTTGTAAAGGGCAAAGGATGTGATGATAAAGAATTAATTAGTCTGCATCCTTATACTGTAGAAGTTCTTAGGAAATACATTGAGATGAACAGGATATATAAGGGGGCTCTTTTCAGGAGCAATAGCAATAATAGTAAAGGAAAGAGGTTGTCTGTAAGAGGATTAAGGCAGATAGTTAGGAAAGCTTTAAGGGCAGCCGGTATATCCAGAGGGAAAGTTCATGGGTTTCGGCATTATTTTACTACACGGTTAATAAAGATTTATAAGGGCAATATCCTGGATGTAGCAAGATATACAAGGCATAGGAGTTTAAATACGGTAAGGATATATAATGACGAAGAAGAAGAAATAAGCAGTTTAGGTAAGTATTATAGAGCGTTTGTGGGATTGAGGGCCTAGTTCCTGTAATGGTAATTACAGGAACTAAAATTGTGGCCTGAATTTAGTGGGATAGAGAGGAGAGAAGTCGTGGGATAGTTAAAGGTATCAAGAGAAGAAGACTTTTTTTAGATGCCCCTGATAGTTTATGGAAAGTGGTAAGGTTGCGTATCAGGTTTGGGGAGTTTTGTAGACATTTAGCCCTTGGGTGGGGTAATGAATATAAGAATGTATGCGCAGCAAAAAGAAAGAGCAAATTTTGTCTGATGTTAACTATTGCCGATAGAACCGGGCGTTTTATGGAAATCGAAAGTGCAGATGTTCAAAGCATCTCTTTAGATTATACGTTTATCGGGAAGCGGTTGCTTGGGTTTTATAGGGAGATATTTAGTAGTTTGATGGATGAGCGTTGGAATACAGAAAGAGAATCAGTGGTGCTTGATTGTAGTTTTGAAGTATCAGGGAAACAAAAACAGCCTTTTATGTATCAATTTCTTTTACCGGAAATATGGGATGAATACGGGATATTTAAGAAGAATCCTTCTGCAGAAAATAGGATAAGGTGGCGAGAAAATAGACTTAGAAAGATGTTGTATAATGCCATTTTTCATGATGATAAGTTGAGGTGTCCTCTTAGAGCACGAAAGTTTAAGTGGGAGATAGATTTATTGACTTCAGAGTTTTACAAAAACCGGGATGTAATTTTTTCTGATATATGGAGAGCCATAAAGAAGATAGATGGGATAACATCTTTATCTTGTGCTGAGTTTTTGTTAGCTATAAAAATTCTTAGTAATTTTGCTGAAGAGCTTGTTATTTATGAAAGCAAAGATGTTGATGTGGTCAAATTGCTTTATCATCTGGTGCTTTGTGTCAATTTAAGACCACTGGGAGTGACGTATTTTCCAATAGATTTAATGACAGAAGACCATCCTGAAGATTCAATAACAGAAGAATATCCTGAAGAGTTAACAACAGAAGAGTATCCCAAGAAAGAGGAGAATGAGTTTGGTGAAGGATATATATTGCGCAAGCTTTATAAACGTGAGAAAGAAGAATTAAAAAGAGAAATTAAAAAATTGATTAGTGAAGAGAACTATTCTGAAGTTAAAAAAGAGATGATTAGGATAACGATGGATAATATGTATAAATTTTATAGAAGACTTTTTACGGTAAGAAGAGGTAGGGGGTATGTTTTATCTATCCGCGATGGTTTACATCTATTCTTGTATAGAGTTTTTGAAAGTATTGTGAGGGGGTTTTTAAAGGATAGAAATATTAAGAGATGTCCAGTTTGTGATAAATTGTTTTTCCCGAGAAGAAGGTCTCAGGGGTGTTGTTCAAATAGGTGTGGTATTAGTTATCGTTCGCAGAAAGATTACTTCAGATACAGATATGAACGTTTAGAAGCCAAAAAAATCTCTAGAAAGAGACGCAAAAAGAGACAGATGCGTAAGAAGAAATAAACAAAGATTTAAAATTAGCTCCTATTTTCTCCTTCCATTCTATTATTGCCTGCCAATATCCCATTATAAAACCATAAGAAAGAAAAATTGTTCTTATGGGTTAGGCTTAAATCTTTTGTGATATTCTTTTACACGATAGAGATTTAGGGGGGAATGTGTTTATGCCCTTGCTTGAAAGGGAAGTTCCGTCTAGTTCAGATGAGAGAAGAGAAAAGAAGAGAGTTAGTGAAGGCATGGGGGAAATGGTTGGGAAAAAGGAAGTGGAGTTGGTTCTGCACATTCACTTTTAAAGAAAAGACTACATTTGAAAAAGCCAAAAGGATTGTGGTTAGTTTTTTGAAAAAAATAAAAAATGACTCGTTTGCGTTTATCGTAATCGAAAAAAGTAGATGGCGAAGTTCTCCTCATGTCCATGCATTGGTGGGAAATACGAAAAATTTACTCCGAATGGAGGTAGTAAAAAGATGGAATGAGCGATGGGGTTTTGCGAGGGTTTTCCCATTTGATTCTTCCGGGGGAGCTACTTATTACTTAGGGAAAAAGGTTACTTCTGACTGTGTGTTTTGGGATTTTATTGAGTTGCGGTCAAGCAAAGATCAGAAGATGTATAACAAATTATCACCTTTAAAATCAATTAGAGCATTTTGTCTTGAATGTTGTGCAGGACAGAGAATAGAAGTTAGGAAGTGTCCAGCGCAAAATTGTCCTTTACACTCTTTACGATTTGGTAGAAGACCGAAGAGATATAGTATAAGTGTTTTGAAGTCTATAAGACAGAAGTGTTTGGATTGCTCAGGATTCGTATTAAAAGAAGTGCGTAAATGCACATTCGTTCATTGTCCACTTTACCCCTTTCGACAGGGACGGAATCCTCATCGGAAAGGAATAGGGGGATGGAAGAGGAGCACTAAAGTGAAGTTGTGTGAAGCACAGTTAAGTGATGTAGAGTGAAGTGAGGTAAAGTAAAGTTTAGTTAAATCTTTAATTACTCCTCTTTCCGCCCTCTTTGTAATAAATATTATGTTTTTAGTAGAAAGGTTACAAACTTGACCGTGAGTAAAGGATTTTTTACAAAAAAAGGCGTTTTGAAAGGACATCGGGCTATGTCAAAATCTGATGCCAAACAGATTTCTAGTGATAGCTCGAGATTATTAGAGTTTCTTGATATTCTTTTTGAATGCGACAGGCGTCTTATAAAAAACTTATCCACAAAAGGAAGGGTAAAGAATACTTTTGACAAGGATAAATCTATAGCGGTATAATTTAAAATTTGAAAATAAAATATATGCAATTAGCCGCCCTTTACATACGCGTTAGCACTGAAGACCAGGCACAAGAAGGTTATTCTCTTGAAGTTCAAAGGGAGTATTTAGAGGCTTTTGCTAGACGAGAGGGGTGCCAAATTTACAGGGTGTATCGTGATGAAGGTGTAAGTGCCTATTCTACAAATCGTCCAGAGTTACAAGAATTGTTGAAGGATGCAAAAAATAAGAAGTTTAACGTGGTTTTTGTCTATAAAATAGACAGGTTTAGCCGAAGGCTTAAAGACTTGTTGAATCTTGTTGAAGAATTGGAATTCTATGGCGTCGGTTTTAAATCTGCGACAGAGCCGTTTGACACTACAACATCGGCAGGTAAGTTAATGTTTCAGCAATTAGGTTCATTTGCTGAATTTGAGCGTAATCGGATAAAAGAGAGGATATTCCCGGGAATGGTGCGAAGTGTAAAAGAAGGTAAATGGCAGGGAGCACGTTATGCTCCTTATGGATACCGATATAATAAAGAGAAAAAAATGTTGGAAGTTGTAGAAAAGGAGGCTTTAATCGTGCAGAAAATCTACTCAATGTATTTATCAGGATATTCTACTTCTCAGATCACTGCTTATTTATACCAAAGAGGGTATAAAAGCCGAACAGGCAGAAGGTTCCACTCTAAGTTGGTGTGTGATATCCTAAAAAACAAAGTTTATATTGGGAAAATAGTATGGAACCGGCGACATTATGATATTAACAAAAAAACGAAAGAGGGACTAGGGAAAGGTAATAGATATCTTCCGAATAAAAATACTGAGGTTATCGAAGTGCAAGGCAAGCATCAGGCAATTATAAGCGAAGAAGATTTTTATAAAGTGCAAAGAAAACTATCTTATCATAAACGGGGGACCAGAGTCTTCAATAAGTATTCTCATTTTTTAACCGGAATCTTAAAATGCGGTATCTGTGGCACTAATTACATGGGATATACAAACATTTCAAGCCACCGCACTGGGGTGCGTAAAAAATGGTATAGGTGCCGGTTGAAGCAAGAGACACGAGGGATAGAATGCAACAATAGTAACGTGGTTGCGGAACCACTCGAGGAGTTCGCTTTTAATATACTTGAGAAAATTGTTTCTAATCCAGCAATAAAAGAACAAAGATTTAAACAGTTGGTGAAGGTAATGGTTGAACCCGATGATGATATTATTGCAGAAATTAATTCTCTGAAAGAGAAATTGAAGTTAAATCTTGACAAGCAAAATAAGTTAGCCGAGATGTATCTTAATAGCATGATTGGTAGAGAAGTTTATGAGAAGAGGCAGGATCCGCTAAGGGATGAGGAGGTTAGGATAAGAGAACGAATAGAAAATTTAGAGATGGGGTTGGTAGAAAAGGAACGTTCAAAAGAGTATCACGTTTTTCTGCACTCTATATTAGCTAATTTTTCCGAGACAAAAAAGTGTTTGACAGTAGCAGAGAAAAAGTCTTTATTAAGGCTGATTTTTAAAAAAATAGTGATAAAATATGGAGAAATAATCGAGTATGAACTTTATGAACCGTTCAATAGTTTGCTAAAGAATGGTGATGTTAGGGAGTGTGATAAAAAATGGCAAGTCATAGTAAATCAAACAGTTACAAAAAAAGACCCCTCAGTGTGTATATACGCACGTTCGGTTGTCAAATGAACGGCCGGGATTCTGAGGCGCTCGTTGGGCTTTTTGTTGAGCGGGGGTACTCTTTGGCACAGACGCCTGAGGAGGCAGATGTTATCCTTGTTAATACCTGCAGTGTCCGCGAGCATGCCGAGGATAGGGCAATATCTTTCTTAGGTGCCTTAAAGAAGGTCACAAGGTCACAAAGTCACCAAGTCACCAGTGGAAAACACGATACGCAGTACGCGATACGCACTACAAAAATTGTCGGGCTTATTGGCTGTATGGCGCGCAACCGGGGAGAGGAATTGTTTAAGAGAATGCCGCATATAGACCTGGTTTGTGGGCCGGCAGCATTTGATAAAATACCAGAGTATGTAGAAAGGATACAGAAGACCAAGTCACCAAGTCACCAAGTCACAAGTGGAAAACGCGATACGCGATACACAATACGCAATACTAGAATAATAGACTTAGAAGACAAACTACGCAACGAAGATTTTTATCGCGCTTCTTTTAGGATAGAATCTGGGCATGCGCAAGTGGTTATTTCTACCGGTTGCTCAAATTACTGTTCTTACTGCGTGGTGCCTTATGTGCGTGGTCCACTACGTCTGAGACGGCCGGAAGATATAATTAGTGAGGTAGAGAGGAACGCTAAGTTAGGTATAAAGAAAATTACACTTTTAGGGCAGAATGTTAATGATTATCAATACAAATTACAAATTACAAATTACAAATTACAAATTATAGATTTTGTGGAGTTACTAAGAATGATAGAAAAAATTGAAGGGATAGAGGAGATAGATTTTGTTACCTCTCATCCTAAAAATACCTCAAGAGAACTTTTTGAGTTGATGGCTAGTTCTCAAAAAATAAAAAAACATCTGCATTTGCCATTTCAGTCCGGTTCTGATAGAATTTTAAAATTGATGAACAGAGGATACACTAAACAAGATTATTTAAAGCTGATTGATGATTATTACTGTATTGTAGGGGGAACTTTGAGCACGGATGTTATTGTTGGTTTTCCTACTGAGACCAAAAAGGATTTCTTGGAAACTAAGAAGATTTTGGAAAAGGTGCATTTTAGATATGCTTATATTTTTAAATACTCTCCTCGTCCTTATACAAAAGCATTTTCCTTAAAAGATGATGTCCCTAAGGAAATTAAAGAAAAGAGGCATAGAGAACTGCTGGATTTGCAGAAAAGAATATCTACAGGTAAAGTTTAGATGGTAACAGCAATAACTAAAAAGATTGGTTTATTTTTAGTCATATTTGTATTTGCTAATTTGTCTTTATGGGCAACTTCTATTAATATTAACGAGATAAAAAAATTCTATATTTGCGGTGACTATAATGAGGTGATTCGTCTCTGTCTAGATAGATTAAAACAAAAAACCGACGATGAAACACTCTATTTTATTGCTTTAAGCTTTTCTCGTTTAGGTAATTATCCCTATGCACGTACATATTTTCGCACTCTTTTAAAGAAATTTAAAGATTCTCATTACCATAAAAAATCTTTAGTCAAGCTTGTGGATACTTATTTTCTGGAAGGTAATTTAATTAAAGCAGAATCTCTTTATAAAAGCATAATAGAGAAATATCCTCGTATTGATTATAAGCCTCTTATTTACCTAAGATTAGCTCAGATATATGCAAAAAAAGGCGAATGGGATAAAATGCATAAATATATAAATATTATAAAAACTAATTACGGTAATTCTTTTGAAAATCAATTAGCGCAACGTTTAGAAAAAAGGGGGGATTTTTTTACAATTCAAGTAGGTGCTTTTTCAAAAAAAATAAATGCTTTAAAATTTGCTCGTGAATTAAGAAGTAAATATCCTGTATATGTAATTAGAGAGAAAGAAGGAGAGCTTGATCTTTATAAAGTAAGAATAGGAAAATATAAAGATAGAGATACAGCAGAAGATATATTTAAAAAGCTTCTTGAAGAAGGATATCCTGCAAGAATATACCCTTAAACATAGATATTAGCTTAAGACAAGTTTATGTATAATATAGTTTTTATCGTTGGGCCCACCGCTACCGGCAAAAGCGAACTCGCCTTTAATATTGCCAAAAAGGTCAAAGCAGAAATTGTCTCATGCGATTCTATGTTGGTTTATAAAGAACCTCGGATTATAACTTCAAAGCCACCCTATACTATGTTAAAAGAAGTAAAACACTATTTTATTGATATCATATCAGTTAAAGATACTTACGATGTATTTAGATATTATACTGAAGCTAAGCGTATTATAATTGATTTGTATTCACAGGGTAGAAAAGTGATTGTTTGTGGCGGGTCAGGGCTGTATATGAAAGTGCTTTTAGACGGCATATTTAAAGGCTCCTCACGGGATGATGAATTACGGAAAAATTTAGAAAAAGAAGCAAAAGAAAAAGGGAATATGAGTATTTATAATAGGCTTAAAGAAGTTGACCCTTCTGCAGCAGAAAAAATTTCTCCCAATGATACAAAAAGAGTTATTCGTGCTTTAGAGGTTTATTATACTGTAGGTAGGCCCATATCAGAAAAACAAAAAGAAAGAGAAGGACTGTGGAATAGATACCCTATAAAAGTTTTTGGGCTGGCAATAGAGAGAAAAAAGCTTTATGAAAGGATTAATTTACGGGTAGAGAAAATGTTCGAAGAGGGGATTGTAGAAGAGGTGCAAAGATTGTTAGAGTTGCCTTTAAGTATTACTGCGCAGAAGATAATCGGAATCAATGAAATAAAAGGTTACCTAGAGGGAAAATATTCTTTATCGGAAGCAAAAAGTCTTATAGCAAAAAACACGTGTAATTTTGCCAAACGTCAGTTTACATGGTTTAAAAAAGATAAACGCATTCAATGGATAGATGCAGAAAAGAAACTTGTCGATAAGGATAAAATAATTCTGAAAAATTTTTAGAATATCGGTTTATTATCAAAAAAGAGGTAATTAAATAAAAAAATAAGTATTAATTTTAGGTTAGTATTTTTAATATCCTATTGTAAGATAAAAGGGTTTTGTTAAATATGTATGAGACTTCATATCAAGAAAAAGGGCTTTTAGTGTTAGTCCAGTTAGAGAAAAAAGACCTCTGGCCCCTTGAGGAACAAATTGAAGAATTTAAGAACTTAGTTTTTTCAGCAGGTATCGAAGTTATTCGTCTGGAGGTAGTAAAACGTAAAGAAATTTCTTCTGCCTTGTATATTGGTAAAGGTAAAGCGGAAGAGTTAGGTAGGATTGTAGAAATTACAGAAGTAAATGTTGTCATCTTTAATAACAATCTTTCTTTTACTCAACAAAGGAACTTAGAGGATATTTTAAAAGTTAAAACAATTGATAGAACTCAGCTTATCCTTGATATTTTTGCTCGTCATGCTCATACACAGGAAGGGGCACTTCAGGTAGAGCTTGCTCAATTAGAGTATCTTTTACCCCGTCTTAAAGGAAAGGGAATTGCTCTTTCGAGGTTAGGAGGAGGTATAGGCACAAGGGGTCCTGGTGAGAAGAAATTAGAAGTGGATAGACGGCGTATCAGCGATAAAATTGTTAGACTTAAAAAAGAATTAGAAGAAATTCGTAAACATCGCGATATTCAGCGGAGAAGGCGCGAAAAAGAAAAAATAAGTACCTGTTCTCTTGTGGGATATACTAATGCAGGTAAAACCACTCTTTTTAATGCTTTGGTCTCCACTAATCAAAAGACTTCAGATAGCCTTTTTACTACATTAGACCCTGTAAGTAGAGTGGTTTCTTTTGATAATCATTTTAGAATTATTTTGAGCGATACTGTGGGTTTTATCTATAAACTTCCTCCTAATTTAGTCGAGGCTTTTAAGGCAACATTAGAGGAATTACAGTATGCTGACATTCTTCTTCATGTTGTAGACAGTAGCAGTAATTTTGTGAAATTAATTTCTGCAGTGAATGAAATATTAGGGAAATTAAATCTTATGAGCAAACATATTATTTTAGTATTTAATAAAATAGATAGAATTCCTTCTGTAACTGAAGAGAAAATACGTTCCTATTATCCTGGTGCATTATTTATTTCTGCGTTGAAAAAAATCAATTTAGGCCTTATTTATACTAAGATAAAAGAAGTGTTATTTGCAGAGACAAAACAGTTTCTTATAAAATTTCCTTTTAGTGCTATGGAAATTCTTGATTACCTTTATAAAAAAGGAGAAGTCTTTAAAGTGGAATATGGTGCTGAAGAAGTTAAAGTATGGGCACAAATAAAAAACTCCTTCCTTTCTTATTTAGAGAAAAAAGGAGTAATCCTTAAAGAAATTTAATCTTTCGCCCCTCTCAAAATTATTATTTCGATTTTTTATGTATTTATTTTTCAATATTTTACAAAAATCTCGTTAATTATATAAAAAAAATTAAAAAATTTTCTAAGAAAAACTTGACAAAAATCAAAAAATATGTTATATAAAAATTGGTATGCGAAGGAAAGATAGAGAGTACAATTTGGATGATTTTTTCAATATGGATGATTTTGATATTGAGATAGACCCTGAAGAGCCTGTATATCCTTTAAATGTAGTATGTAGACTTCTTGATATGCATTATTGGACACTACATGAAATCTTAGAAGAAGGTATATTAAAACCTAAAAAGGTAGGTAAACGAAAAAAATTGTTTTCTTATAAAGATATAAAACTTCTTAAGTATATTAAGTATCTCATTGAAAAGAAGGGAGTCAATATTAAAGGGATAAAAGTGATCTTTGAACTTAAAAAGGAAATCTGATTTTTTTTGCTCTTTTATTAGCAGTCTTAATTAGAGAGTGCTAATTACCTGTGGCAAACTTAAAGAAAGGAGGTGAGACTATGGCACTTATGAAATATAAACGGGATGATCCTTTTAGGGCGTTGGAGGCTCTTCATGATGAAATTAACAAATTGTTTAATTTCTCATGGGGAAGATTTCCTGCTATTAGAGAAGAAATACTTGCCCCATCGGTCGATGTGTGGGAAGATAAAGATAATATCTATGTAGAGGCAGACATCCCTGGTTTTGAGCAGAAAGATATTAGCTTGAATCTTAAGGGAGACAATCTAATAATTTCAGCTAAAAAGGATGAAACAAAAGAAGAAAAGAAGAAAAATTATTACCGTTGCGAGCGTTATCAGGGAAGTTTCTACAGGGAAGTAATTCTTCCTTCTCACATTGATGCTTCTAAGATTAAGGCGGGTTACAAGAATGGCGTTCTGAAAGTTACCCTTCCCAAGAAAGAAGAAGAGAAAGGTAAGGAGATTAAAATTGAGGTGGAATAATAATACGCTTTGCCAGGTAATTAGCACTCTCTTGTTTTCATGGTCCAATATATAATATTATAATATGAAGGGAGGAGCGATAAATGATACCTTTAAGAGATAATATACCACACATAAAGAAACCAATTGTTACAGTTTCTCTTTTAATCATAAATGTGTTGGTCTTTTTATATGAGATTTCGTTAGGGTATTATCTTAAAGACTTTATGTATCTTTATGGTCTTATTCCAAGAAACATTTCATTGCAAATGGGGTTATTGCCTTCTATAAGGCCATTCTTTACCAATATGTTTTTACATGCGGGATGGGCCCACTTAATAGGCAATATGTGGTTTTTATGGATTTTTGCTGATAATGTAGAGGATAGAATGGGCCACTTAAATTTTCTTATTTTTTATCTAATGTGTGGTTTTATTGCTTCTTTTACTCATTTTATTATTAACAGACATTCTGTTGTTCCTGCGGTGGGAGCAAGTGGCGCAATTGCTGGTGTATTAGGTGCATATATGATGTTATTTCCTTCTGCACGAGTATTAACTTTAGTGCCATTTTTTTTCTTTTTAGAAATAATAGAAATACCCGCTTTTATATTCTTGGGAATATGGTTTATATACCAATTTCTTTTAGGGGTTTCTTCCTTAGGAGGGTACGGAGCAGGGATTGCTTTTTGGGCACACATTGGTGGATTTCTTGCAGGAATATTTCTCTTGAAGCTATTTGTAAAAAGAAGAAAAAGTTATTATTATTAAGAAAGGAGAAGAAATGCAGTTTGATAACTTTACCTTAAAAGCACAGGAAACAATCAATAATGCTTTAATGTTGGCGCAAAAGTATAAGCATCATAGTATACTTCCTGAACATATCCTTTCTTCCTTGACAGACGATTCTAAAAGCTTAAGTAATAATGTGTTTACCAACTTAGGGATTGATGCCATAGATTTAAAAGGTAAACTAAAAGAATTTTTAGATAAACAACCAAAAGTATATGGACAAACCCAAGGGACATACGCTTCTTCTCGTTTACAACAGATATTTGGCTATGCTAAGGAATTTTCTGATTCCTTCGGCGATTCTTTTATAAGCTCTGAGCATCTTCTTCTTGCTATTGCCAAAGAAAAGGAAGGGTTTCTTTTTAGTTACCTTGTTAAGCAAGGCCTTACCATAGAAGATATTATAAGAGAAGTAAAGAAAATCCGTGGTTCTCAGAAAGCCGAGTCTCAAACTGCAGAATCTACTTACCAGGCACTTGAGAAATTTGGCCGGGATTTAACTAAGTTGGCTAAAGAAGGAAAATTGGATCCTGTTATTGGAAGAGATGAAGAAATTCGTCGTGTTATGCAGGTATTAAGCCGTCGCACAAAAAATAATCCCGTGCTTATCGGTGACCCAGGAGTGGGTAAAACAGCTATTGTTGAAGGATTGGCACAAAGAATTGCCTTAGGAGACATCCCCGAAGGCTTAAAAGATAAAAAAATCATAGCTTTGGACCTAGGAGCTTTAATTGCTGGTTCAAAATTCAGAGGAGAATTTGAGGAGCGTTTAAAGGCTGTGCTTAAAGAGGTTGAAAAAAGAGAAGGAGAAATAATTATTTTTATAGATGAATTGCATACTTTAGTGGGAGCAGGTGATGCTCAAGGCGCTGTCGATGCTGCTAACATGCTTAAGCCGGCTTTAGCAAAAGGAATTTTGCGTTGCATAGGAGCTACAACTGTTGATGAATATCGAAAATATATTGAGAAAGATGCGGCCTTAGAAAGAAGGTTCCAGCCTGTTTTAGTAAAAGAACCTTCTCCTGAGGCTACCATAGCAATACTAAGAGGCCTTAAAGAAAAATATGAAGTTCATCATGGGGTACGCATAAAAGATTCAGCTCTTATTGCTGCAGTGTTGCTCTCTCATCGTTACATAAGTGATAGGTTTCTTCCTGATAAGGCTATTGATTTAGTTGATGAGGCGGCAAGTAGACTGCGTATTGAGATTGATTCTAAACCCGAAGAGATAGATAAGCTTGAACGGCGAATTATGGAGCTTGAGATTCAAAAACAAGCCTTAAAGAAAGAAAAGGATCAGGCTTCCCGGGAACGGTTTAAGAAATTAGAGCAGGAGATACTTAAATTAAATGAGGAACTGGCGAGAGAAAAAGAACAATGGGAGAAAGAAAAGGACCTTATTACTCAAATAAGGAAAGTGAAAGAAGAAATAGAAGATTTAAAATTAAAAGCTTCTGATTATCAAAAGCAAGTTTTGTTAGATAAAGTAGCAGAAATTCGTTATGGAACTATTCCGTCTTTGGAGGAAAAACTTAATGCACTTAATAAGCAACTTATTGATGTTCAAAAGGTTAGGAAAATACTTAAAGAGGAGGTTGATGAGGAAGATATTGCTGAAATTGTTTCTCGTTGGACTTCTATTCCTGTTTCTAAACTTATGGAAGCAGAAGTAGAAAAGCTTATCCGCATGGAGGAAGAATTAAACAAGAAAGTTGTAGGGCAGGATGAAGCGATAGGATTAATTTCAGATTGTATAAGACGTGCACGCTCAGGGTTGGCAGATCCCAATAGACCTTTGGGGTCTTTTTTGTTTCTTGGACCCACTGGCGTGGGGAAAACAGAATTAGCCAAAATCTTAGCATTGTTTTTGTTTAACAGCGAAAATAATCTTATTCGCATAGATATGAGTGAATATATGGAGAAGTTTTCTGTGTCACGATTAATTGGTGCTCCTCCTGGTTATGTAGGGTATGAAGAAGGAGGCCAACTTACAGAACAAGTAAGAAGGAAACCTTATTCAGTAATTCTCTTTGATGAGATAGAGAAAGCGCACCCTGAAGTGTTTAATGTACTCTTGCAGATTCTGGATGAGGGCCATGTTACTGATTCCAAAGGTAAAGTTGTAAATTTCAAGAATACTGTTATAATTATGACTTCTAATATTGGAAGTGAATACTTCAATGACCCTACAGTTACAACAAAAGCAGTATCAGAAAAGATAAAAATGAAGTTAAAAGAACATTTTAGACCAGAGTTTCTCAATCGTTTAGATGAAATCATAGTGTTTAATCGCCTTTCACTTGGCGATATTGTTAAAATAGTGGATATACAGTTTGATATACTAAAAAAACGTCTTGAGGAAAAGAAAATAGAAGCTACAATGTCAGAATCTGCAAAAAGATTCCTTGCTGACAAAGGGTTCAGTCCTGAATATGGCGCACGTCCTTTAAAGAGGACAATACAAAAATTGGTTATCGACCCTTTAAGTATAAAGATTTTAAAGGGGGAATTTAAAGAAGGAGATAAGATAATTATAGAGGTAAAAGATAGAGCAGTAACTTTTAAAAAAGCATAAATTAAAGGAGGTAATATGCGTGTAGATATTTCATTTAAACATTTAGAAAAAAGTTCTCTTCTTAATAATATGATAAATAAAAATATAGAAAAAATTAAACGGAGAACAAAGTTTTTTAAAGAGGATGATGTAGTACATTTATCACTCCATTTGGAGAAGAATCCTCACAAAGATACTTATTTCTGTTGGATAAATATGTATTTACCTTCAAAGGTTTTAAAAGCCCAAAGTAAAAAGAGTGACATCTTGTCAGCAATAACAGATTCATTTTCTGCTCTTTTAAAACAATTGGATAAATTTAAACACCATCTTGAGCGACATCTGAGAAAAAAATAGTAAATAGCGTATAGTGATTAGGGAATAGAAAATAGCTCATAGCTCTTAGTTGTTAGTTCATAGTAAAAGAGCTATAAGCTGTAAGCTTGTAAGCGATGAGCTATTAGTTATTGCTATTGACTAATTTAGGGGTGTGTGGTAGGATATTTGGCACTCTCAAGAGATGAGTGCTAAATTAAAGGATAAAAATAAGGATAAAAATGAGGTACGTAGATTCTAAAAAAAGGGAAGATGATATCTTGGATTTGTTGGTTACTAGTTATATAAAAGAATCTCATCCTATAAGTTCTTCTTATTTATGCGATAATTACCATCTTCCTTATTCTTCAGCAACAATAAGAAATGTAATGGAGTCATTGGAGAAAAAAGGATTTTTATCTCATATTCACACATCTTCAGGTAGAATACCTACCAAATTGGGATTCAAGTACTATGTGGAGCACTTGATAGAAAAAGGAGAGTTTCTAAAAGAAGATGAGGAGACCGTTGAAGAGTTAGTTGAATTCGATACATATAATACTACTATAGAAGATGTTTTTAATAAAGCACTGGATATACTTTCTAACATAAGTGGTTATATTTCTCTGATGGGGATGTGGGGCTTTAAAGAAGGATTTTTCTTTAAGGGCACGCGATTTATATTGAATCAGCCTGAATTCGAAGATATTAATAAACTGAAAAATCTTTTCTATGCTTTAGAGGTTAAAATTGAAGAAATACAAGATTTGTTATTTAAATATGTTGATGAGGAATTAGGTATTTTGATTGGCGATGAGAGTGGATTTGAGGAAATCTCAGAGTGCTCTCTTCTCGTCTCCGGTTTCAAGAAGGAAAGATTAGCTTTGGCTTTAGGATTATTGGGCCCAATGAGAATGGATTATATAAGATCGATTCACTCTTTGTATTTTATAAGGCATAGTTTAGAAAATATTATAGAAAAATTAATATTATGAAGGAGAAAAAAAATCATCAAAATACAACTAATGAGAAAAAACAGGTTTTTTTAAAGGGAGATATTACAAAAGATAAACCTGTCACAGAGCATCCTGATGCCGAGAAAGAAAAGATTGCTAAAAAAGATAAAGATATAGAAGAACTTGAGGAAAAAGCATCGAAGTACGAGAAGCTGTGGGATAAATATATAAGAATTTGTGCTGATTTTGACAATGCTCGTAAACGATGGGAAAAAGAAAAGCAAGAATTAATCAAGTTCGCCAATTATACAATAATAAAAGAACTTATTACAATAATGGATGAATTAGAACAAGCTATAAAAGCGGTAAAACAGCACTCTCAAATACAAGATATACAAAAAGGGATTGAGCTTACTTACAATAATTTATACAGTATCCTTAGAAAAGAAGGATTAACACCTATTGAGGCGAAAGGCAAAAAGTTTGACCCTCATTTCCATGAGATTGTAGGACAAAAAGAAGAAAAGGAATTAGATGAACATACAGTAATAGAAGAGGTGCAAAAAGGATATAATCTGGGAGATAGGTTGTTGAGGACATCTAAGGTTATAATTTCTGTGCTTCCCAGCCAGATTGAGAGCAATAATAAGAAAGAAGATATTAAAGAAAAGGATGGAAATGCAATTGATGAGAAATAGCGTCTCAACAGGAGGTGATAAAAATGGCACGTGTAATAGGAATTGACTTAGGAACTTCTAACTCTGCTGCAGCAGTTATGGAAGGAGGTCGTCCTACTCTTATTCCTTCTGCAGAAGGTACTACTGTAGGAGGAGGGAAAGCTTTTCCTTCTTATGTAGCTTTTACTAAGGAAGGTCAACTTCTTGTGGGAGAACCTGCACGCCGTCAGGCAGCAATTAACCCTCAGGGAACAATCACCGGTTTTAAAAGAAAAATGGGCACAACTCACAAATACAAGATTTTTGACAAAGAATTCACTCCTCAGCAACTTTCTGCGTTTGTTCTTCAAAAGATTAAAAAAGATGCTGAGGCTTATTTGGGAGACAAAGTGGAAGAGGTTGTTATTACCTGTCCTGCCTACTTTAATGACAATCAGAGACAGGCGACTAAGGATGCGGGAGAAATAGCTGGCTTTAAGGTATTGCGTATTATTAATGAGCCTACGGCAGCCTGTCTTGCTTATGGTCTTGGCAAGGAGGATAAAGAGCAAAAAATACTTGTGTTTGATTTTGGGGGAGGCACACTTGATGTGACAATTATGGAAATGGCTCAAGGAGTATTTGAAGTTAAGTCTACCAGCGGAGATACGCAACTTGGAGGAAGAGATATGGACGAGGCTTTAATGAATTACATTATTGAAGAGTTTAAACGCGATACAGGTATTGATTTGCGTAACGACGCTATGGCTCTCCAGCGCTTAAGAGAAGCTGCGGAGAAGGCAAAAATAGAACTTTCTTCTACCATTACTACTGATATAAATTTGCCATTTATTACAGCTAACCAGACAGGGCCTAAACACCTTGTCATGAACATTACCCGTGCTAAACTTGAGGAGCTGGTAAGGCCTATTGTGGAAAAGACGCGCCATTCTATAGAGCAGGCATTAAGTGACGCTAAGCTTCAGCCTTCAGACATTGACCGCATAATTATGGTAGGAGGTCCTACTCGTATGCCTATCGTTCAACAGTTTGTAGAGGATTATATTGGTAAAAAAATTGAACGAGGAATTGACCCAATGGAATGTGTCGCTTTTGGAGCAGCCATTCAAGCAGGAATTATAAAGGGAGATGTCAAAGATGTTGTGCTTTTGGACGTTACTCCTCTTTCCTTAGGTATTGAAACATTGGGAGGTGTATTTACGAAGTTAATTGAAAGAAATACAACAATTCCTACTAAGAAATCACAGATTTTTACTACTGCAGAAGATAATCAGACAGCAGTAACAATTAGAGTACTTCAAGGAGAACGTCCTATGGCTAATGATAATACAGAATTGGGACGATTTGATTTAGTAGGGATTCCTTCTGCACCTCGTGGTGTTCCTCAGATCGAAGTTACTTTTGATATAGATGTTAACGGGATTGTTCATGTTTCTGCAAAAGATTTAGGAACGGGTAAAGAGCAATCTATTAGAATTACTGCTCCTCAGAAGCTTTCTCAGGAAGAGATAGAAAAAATGGTAAAAGAAGCAGAGCGCTATGCAGAAGAAGATAAAAAGAAAAGAGAGATAGCAGAGCTAAGAAATAAAGCAGATAATTTAGTGTATACTACAGAAAAATCTCTTAAGGATTTTGGTAATAAAGTGTCTGAGACAGATAAGAAGAATATAGAAAGTAAGCTTAAAAATTTAAAAGATATACTTAAAAAATCAAATGCTACAAAAGATGAAATTCAAAAAGCGATTGATGAATTAACACAAGCTTCTTATAAATTAGCGGAAGAGGTGTATAAAGCAAGTGCCAAAAGTCAACAAGGGGCACAGCAAACCACAAGTGCAGGCGCTCAGCAAGAGACAGCACAGGCTAAAGGAGAAGACAAAGGTTCTGCTGAGTCAGCAAAGGAAGGTGAAGTAATAGACGCCGATTATAAAGAAGAAGACAATAAATAGCGATTAGCGAATAGTTAAAGTCACAATGTCACCATGATACAAAGTCACCCGTGCAGAGAAGAATGGTCATACGATGATAAAAAAGACCCAGAAAGACATTAAACATATTTCTAACTGGTGACGTGTTGACTTAGTAACTTTATAACCTATGACAACTGTATGACACGAGGAGAGCGAGGAGTATGACGTCTGAAGGACATATGACACGAGGCGAAGCCGAACATACGACTATGTATGACGCCTATAAGGGTATATGACGTTAAGCGAAAGCGACACATATGACTATTGACTATTTACGTGTGACCTGGTGACCTTATGTAGTGGTAAGTTATGATGGGAACAAAACGAGATTATTATGAAATTTTAGGGATATCAAAAAATGCCAGTACAGATGAGATAAAGCAGGCTTATAGAAAGCTTGTAATGCAGTATCATCCTGATAGGGTTCCTCCCGAAAAAAAGAAAGAGGCAGAAGAAAAGTTTAAAGAGATTTCTGAAGCATATGCAGTTTTAAGTGACCCTAAAAAACGTTCTCTCTATGACCAATACGGACATGCAGGTATTGACTCACGTTTTACTGCAGAGGATATTTTTAGAGGGGCTGATTTTAGCTCTATATTTAAAGACTTAGGTGACTTTGGTTTTGGAGGAATATTTGATGAGCTCTTTTCAGGATTTGGCTTTGATTTTTTTGGAGGGGGATATCGCCGTTCTACAAGAAAACCTAAAGGAGACAATATCTACTATGAGATATACCTTACATTAGAGGAAGCAGCTGTGGGAGGAACAAAGTCAATTTCTTTTTCAAGATTTGAGGCTTGTTCTGAATGTAAAGGTAGTGGGGCTGAACGTGGTTCTTCAAAGAAAACATGTCCTACTTGCAGGGGTAGAGGACAAATAACCAGCGGTATGGGGTTTATAAGTATTTCTCAAACTTGTCCTACTTGTAAAGGAGAAGGAGAAGTAGTAACTGCTAAATGCACAAAGTGCCGGGGACAAGGGTTGATTAGGGTAAATAAGAATGTAAAAGTAAATATTCCTGCAGGTGTAGACACAGGCTCTGTATTAAGACTTAGAGAAGAGGGGCACTTTGGGCCAGGGGGCTATGGAGATTTATATCTCCATATTAATGTTAAAAAACACCCCATTTTTGAAAGAAATGGTTCTAATATAAAATGTAAAATAAAAATCAGTATGGTAAAAGCTACTTTAGGAGGAGAGGTAGAAGTTCCTACATTAATGGGAAAAGTAAAAATGAAAATCCCTCCTGCAACTCAACCTAGCACTATTTTTCGTCTTAAATCTAAAGGCATAGTAGATATACGCACAAAAAGATTAGGTGATGAACTTGTTGAGGTGAATGTAGTAATTCCTCAAAAATTATCGCATAGAGAAAAGAAATTACTTATAGAATTTGGAAAGTTGAGAGGAGATATCCAATAATTGTTGATAATAAAAGTATAAACAAAAGAAATAAAGATGCCTACTTATGAATATGAATGCACACGATGTGGATATGTATTTGAGGCGTTCCAGAAGATAAATTCCCCTCCTCGGAAGAGATGTCCTAAGTGCCACGGTAAGGTAAAAAGATTAATAAGTGGAGGGTGTGGTTTGATTTTTAAAGGAAGTGGGTTTTATATCACCGATTATAAGAAAAAACCACAGAAAGAGGAAAAAAAGAAAGAAGGTAAGAAAGAATCTCTTTCGCCTACCACAGAAAATAAAAATAATACCTAACATCTTAATATACGATGTTGGATATCCGAAAATTAAACAGTTACTTCGTAATACTAACTTATGTCTTTAGGGGTGGTTTTAAAATTGAAGTAGCTTCTAAGATTAAAAGTATAAAAAGATTGATTCTATTTTCAGTCAATATATAATATACTTATGTCCCTAATAGAACCTTTCCGAGGTATTTACTACAATTCTTATTACATAAAAGACTTAGCCAAAGTGGTTTGCCCTCCTTATGATGTTATGGATAAGAAAGAGGAAAATTTTTTTAGAAGAATCTCTCCTTATAATTTTTGTAATATATTAAAAAAAGACAATACTTCTACTTATGCCCACTTAAAGCATACATTCAGAAAATGGTTGGAAGAAAAAATTCTTATCCAGGATAAAAAACCATATTTTTATCTCTATGAACAGACATTCAAATTAAATAATAAGAAAAAACGACGTGTGGGATTATTGGGTTTGCTTAGAATAGATAAAGAAAAGGTAATTTTTCCTCATGAATATACTTTTAGTTCCCCTAAAAAAGACCGGTATTATATTATAAAAGAATTCAATGCTAATTTAAGCCCTATTTTTGTAATTGTTCCTAATAAAATAAGTGTATTGAATAAAATTTACAAAAAGTACCAGAAAAAAAGACCCTTTATTAATTTTTTAGATTTAGCTATGGTAAAAAACAAAGTTTGGCGTATCGAAAACAAAAAATCTATAGATGAAATAAGAAGAGCTTTTTTAAATCGTAAAGTTTTTATTGCTGATGGTCACCATCGTTTTGAAGTTGCATGCAAATATTTTAGAGAAACAAAAGGGAAATTAAAAGGAGCCAATTATATTCTTACTTATTTTACAGATACATCAAATGGTTTAACTATTTTGCCTACCCATAGAATAGTAAAATTAGTTACTTCTTTTAACGACTCTATAGATAAATTCAAAAAATATTTTAATATTATATCTGTTACCCAAAAATATTTAAGAGAAAAAATAAACCAGCCTGTTTCTAAAGAAATATTTTTTGGGATGTATTATAATAATCAGTGTTACATTCTTAAGTTGAAGAGTAAGATTCTTTTGGATAAAATATTTAAAAAAGATATTGTCTATAGAAATTTAGATGTCTATATACTCCACAGGTTAGTTTTAAAGTTTCTTAACAATGGTAAAATTAAGTATACTCATTCTTTAGATGAAGCAATGAAGTTATCAAATAAGAAATATATTTCTTTTATTTTAAAGCCTACTTCTTTAAGATATGTTTTTGAAATAGCAAAAAAAGGATATCGACTTCCCCATAAATCTACTTATTTTTATCCTAAGTTATTATCAGGTATATTAATGAGGAGGTTTGAATCTTGAGGATTTTTAGAAAAAAGATAAAAACACAAATTGCAAAAAACAAAAAGAAAGGAATACCCGATGGTTTATGGAGTAAATGTCCTAAATGCAATCAGCTTATTTTTAATAAAATTCTGGAGGAAAATTTAAAAGTCTGTAATAAATGTAACTATCATTTTCCTCTTAGTTGTTGGGAAAGAATAAAATACCTTGTTGATGAAGGAAGTTTTGTTGAACAATTTTCCAACTTAGAATCCGATGACCCTCTTGATTTTAGAGGACCTAAGTCTTATAAAGAAAAGTTAAAAGAAGAGCAAAAAAGAACAGGTTTAAAAGAGGCAGCAATTATAGGAGAGGCGAGGATAAACAAAAGAAACGTTGCTTTAGGATTGACGGATTATCGTTTTATTATGGGCTCAATGGGTTCTGTAGTAGGGGAAAAAATTACTCGGATAGCAGAACTTGCGTTAGAAAAAAAACTTCCTTTAGTTATTGTCTCGGGTTCAGGAGGAGGAGCAAGGATGTATGAAGGAATGCTTTCTTTAATGCAAATGGCAAAGACTAGTTCTGCTATAGGTAAATTAAAAGAAGCACATCTTCTTTACATTTCTGTTTTAACACACCCTACGATGGCAGGTGTTATGGCTTCCTTTGCAGGATTGGGAGATATCATTATTGCTGAGCCCGAAGCTTTAATTGGCTTTACGGGTCCCCGTGTAATAAAACAAACGATAAAACAAGAATTACCAAAAGGATTCCAAACGTCAGAGTTTAGTTTAAAACATGGCCTAATAGATATGGTAGTAAACCGGAAAGATTTAAAAGAAGTAATTTATAAACTCATTGATTATTTATCTTGACATATAGTTTTTTAAAAATTAAAATTTTCTAATCTTATTCTAATATAGCACAGGTGAGTTTAATATGGCACAGGTAAGTTTAAGAAATATTAAAAAAATATACCACCACTCTTTAGTAGCAGTAGATAATATAACATTAGGAATTGAAAATAGAGAATTTGTTGTTTTGGTAGGGCCTTCAGGATGTGGGAAATCTACTACTTTAAGAATGATTGCTGGTTTAGAAAAACCAACCGAAGGAAAAATATTTATTGGAGATAAGTTAGTTAACGATGTTCCTGCAAAAGATAGAAATATTGCCATGGTTTTTCAAAATTATGCTCTTTATCCTCATATGAAAGTGTATGATAATATGGCATTTGCTCTTAGATTAAGAGGTTATTCTTTTAAAGAAATAGATAGACGAGTTAAAGAGGCAGCAAAGATATTAGGGATAAACCATCTTTTAGATAGAAAACCTCGCCAGCTTTCCGGGGGAGAAAGACAGCGTGTTGCTGTAGGAAGAGCGATTGTAAGAAAACCTTTAGTATTTTTATTTGATGAACCTCTAAGTAATCTTGATGCCAAAATGCGCGTGCAGATGCGCACAGAAATCCACAAACTCCATCAAAAAATTCAAAATACAATGATTTACGTTACTCATGACCAGACAGAAGCAATGACTTTAGGAGATAGAATCGCGGTTATGAAAAATGGTAAGATTTTACAGTTTGACACACCATTAAATGTTTATGAGAAACCAGCAAATAAATTTGTAGCAGGATTTATTGGTTCTCCCCCTATGAACTTTATCGATGGTAAAATAATAATAAATGAGAGGTCATTATATTTCGACGAAGGAGAGTTTTTATTAAAAATTAGCAGTAAAATGCAGAAGCCTTTGGAAAAATATATAAATAAAAAAGTAGTTCTTGGTATACGAGCAGAAAATATTTATGATAAGTTGTTTGCTTCTAATGCAACTGCAGGTAATACTATAAGGACTGTTTGCGATGTGGTAGAGACGATGGGGTCTCACAACTATCTTTATCTTATTGCAGGTAAACATACCCTTATCGCTTCTGTAGAGGGCTATAATAAGCCGACCCCTGCTGAGTCACTAGAAGTGGTTTTTGATATGGAAAGGGTACATTTTTTTGACCCCTCTACTGAGAATACCATTGCATAAGAAATATATTTCTATAATTTTCTTCTTTACCATTTTTTTTCTCATTATTATTTTTTCTCTCTTCGGTAAGTTAAGTATTATCTCATCTATTTTTTTTCTTATCGTAGAATTCATTATATTTATATATTTTGATAAGAAATTAAACTCTGTAATTCAAAAATATAGAGTAGAAATAGAGAATATACAGGAAGAAATAAATCTTATTGAAGAAGAGTTGAAGAAAAAGAATACCACTCTTAAATATCTTCCTGAAAAAGCAAAAAGAATCCTTTCTGCAAAAAATACTATAGAGAGATTAATAAACTTTATTGATCCTGAGCAGTTATGTGAAAACATTGTAAAAGAAACTACTCAGTTATTTCCCAATTCAGAAAACATTCTTTTATTTCTTTTTTCTCACGACAGAGATTCTTTAGATTTGATGTATTCTTTTCGCAAAAATAACGAGATAATAAGAGAAAAGAAAGGAGATATAATAGATTGGTGGGTTTTAAAAAACAATCAGTCCCTTTTGATTAACGATATAACAAGTGATTATCGTTTTGATGTCAATTTCCTATATGCTTACCGAGAAAGGAAAATGCGTTCCCTCCTTGTAAGTCCTTTCTCTATCGGCTCGAAGTTATATGGAATTCTGCGGGTAGAAAGTAGAAAACCTAATGTTTTTTATCTGGAAGATTCACGAGTATTAAGAATTATTTGTGATTTAGGAGCAGTAATTTTAGAAAGGGCGTATTTATTTAGAAAAATTGAAGAATTAGCTATCAAAGATTCTCTTACCGGTCTTTTCTTAAGAAATTATTTTTCTGAGCGTTTTAATGAAGAAATAAAAAGGGCTTCTTTGAAAAGAACAAAATTTGGTATTGTTATTTTGGATGTGGACGATTTTAAGAGTATAAATGATACTTATGGACATACAATAGGAGATTTAGTCTTAAAAAAAATATCAACTATTCTTCAGAAAAATATTGGGAATTCCGGTAATATTGCCGCAAGAATAGGAGGGGAAGAATTTGTATTTCTTATAGTAGAATCTGACAAACGAAAAGTAAAGTCTATAGCAGAAAAAATAAGAAAGGAGATTGCTAGTTCAATAGTAAGTTTTCGACGGAAAAATATACACTTTACTGTTTCTCTGGGATTAGCAATGTATCCTAAGGATGGGGTGGATATTCAGAGTATTCTGAATATAGCTGATAAATTTTTATATCAAGCTAAAAGAGAAGGGAAAAATAAATTATGTTTTTCACAATAGTTACAACTTTATTATTTTTATTTATATGTGTCAATCTTTTTTACCTTAAAAGAACAGAAGAAAAAGATTTTTATAGATATTCCACATTGATAGATAAAAAGAAAAATCTTGAGTCCACTAATACTGCTGTATCAAAAAGATTTAAAGAACTTGAGGATAGTCTTCAGGAGACATTTGTAGTGTATGAGTTAGCCAGGGATATCTCACCTCTTGTAGATAAAACTAAGCTCCTTGAAGTTTTTTTAAATAAATTAAAATTATTCAGTAAAACTAAAGAAATAGGATTTTTTGATTATCCAAAAGAATTTTGGTTGAGTTACGAACTAAATACTGATTCCCCGAGATATCTTTGTGTTGGTTCTTTTTCTAAAAAATTAAAAGAGTATCTTCCTTTATTTCTCTATCAACTCAATTTGTGCTTAGAAAGAAACTCTCTATATTATAAGCTACAGGAAATGTCCATCTATGATTCTCTTACTCAAGCTTATAATAGACGTTATCTTATAGAAAGATTGAATGAAGAGTTTGAAAGAGCAAAAAAATTTGTTTTTAATCTTTCTTTCCTTATGATAGATATAGATTTTTTTAAAAATATAAATGACACTTATGGACATATTGTAGGAGATGTAGTACTGCGTAAAATAGCCAGCATTATTAAAGAGTGTATCCGTGAGATTGATTTTGTAGGACGTTTTGGAGGCGAGGAGTTTTCTGTTATTCTTCCCGAAACTTCTAAAAAAGATGCCATTGTTGTAGGAAAAAGAATTGTAAAAAAGATATCTTCTGCAAAAATAAAAGCATTTGATGAAGTAATAAAGACAACAGTGAGCGTAGGAGTAGCTTCTTATCCAGAAAATTCTTCCTACTTAGATATGATTATGGAGATTGCGGATAGAGCACTTTATAAATCAAAAGAATTAGGAAGAAATAGGGTAAGTTGGTTCTAATAAAAAAGAAGTAATATGAAAATAACGGAATATTTGTGGGAAGCAGGAGGAAAAGATTATGTAGATAAGACCAATCCCTTTAAGAAAATAGGATTTGATGGAGATAAGGCGAGGTTAGGATGGGTAAAGCCTCCCTCATGGGATTTAATCGAGAATACTTTAAAGAAATGCGAGAAATTTATTGGCGATAAGAATGAATTTATCTTCATAGGTATGGGTGGTTCAATTAATGGGATAAAGACTTTAACTGCCTTTAAAAAAAAGAACAAGATTTATTGTATAGATAACCTTGACCCTCAAGCACTTTTAGAAACAGTAGCTAAAATAAGGAAAATAAATAAAATAATGGTGATACCCATTTCTAAATCAGCAACTACAAAAGAAACCCAACTCATTGCCCACACTATTAAAGACTATTTCTGTAAAATTGTAGGTAGAGAAAAAATTAAAAAATATTTCCTCTGGCTGGTAGATAGTGATTCTGTTTTTAAATGGAAAACTTTAGGGTGGGAAGGTTTTTCTTATTTGCCACTTCAATTTGATGGACGCACAGATATAGGGGGACGTTTTAGTTCTCCCCATACTTTAGTATTCTTTCTACCTTTGTTTTTAATAATGAATAAAAATTTACAAAAGGTTAAAAGAATTTATGATTCATATCTTTACTATAGAAATAAAGTTATTTCCAAAGCTTTCCAAGATGCTAAAAGATACAGAGATTTAAAAAACGGCTATTTTTTAATAAAATCTCCTTCTTTAGTTTTAGAACATTTTAAAATATGGATTACCCAACTGTTTCAGGAAAGTCTTGGTTCAAAGAAAAAAGGATTTTCCGTAAAAACTTTTGTTGCAGATAGAGTGCTAAGAGATAAAATGTTCATTCCTCTTAATTTAACACTTAGAAGTGTTAATCCATTGGTAGAAATAATGTGTATAATGTGTTATCTCCAGCATTTTGTTGCATATTATGCGTATTTTAAGAGGATAAATTTTGTGAATCAACCGTATGTGGAGAAGTATAAAAAAAAGATGAAAACTTTAACCTCCTTAAGTTTAAAAATAAAGGTTGAAGTAGATTTTAAAAAATTAATAAAAATAATAAAAAAAAGATTAAAGCCACACCATAAATTTATAGAGACGGTTCTTTATCTATACCCTCATAAAACATTAATTGAGAAGATAGGAAAGATATTAAGAGAGAAATTCCCTTCTAAGAAGATACTTGTTTTTGTAGGAAGCGATTGGAATCACCATTCTTACCAGGCTGCTTATCAGGATAAAAATACCCTTTATATTCTTCTAACCAAAAGTAATTATTTAGATAAAATTCCTTCTTTCAATAGAAATAAACTTAAAGAAAATATTAAAGCACTTAGAACAATAAGTTATGCTACCCATCTTACTCTCAAAAAAAACTCCATTCTTGTCTCCTTCAGTGATATTTCTTTTACTTATTAGAATTATTTTTGAAAAAGAAATGGCAATAAAATAATGATCTATGATACCGTAAACTATTTTTCGCAAATTCCTAAGAGAGGAGATTGACAGGTAAATAAAAAAGGCATATCCTCAAAAAGGGTATATAATCAATATTAACCTTTTTTAGAAGGAGGATATGCCTTATACAACAAATTCATAAGGGATTGGTCAGCTAAAGAGCCGGGTGTGATAAGAACCATGAAAAAAAGACATCGAGTATTACTTTACATATTTCAATTTTCCTCAAAATAAACGAGGCTCTTTAAAATCAACCAATCCTCTGGAGCGAATAAACCGAGAACTGCGTAGAATAACCCGTAGGGTA
>Ga0180301_10000279_pt1 | contig 39268 bp, 36 predicted proteins | sample GuaBasSediGuay16_FD_121797 | JGI IMG/M metagenome (GOLD analysis project Ga0180301, IMG submission 121797) | Subseafloor sediment microbial communities from Guaymas Basin, Gulf of California, Mexico - Guay16, Core 4569-2, 12-15 cm | ecosystem: Environmental > Aquatic > Marine > Hydrothermal... | reverse complement strand
TTAGCAACATTGTATGAGTGTCTACCGCATCTTGGACAACGTATATGTGTTTTACCCTTACTTGCTTTACCGAAGCTTGTAGTACCTTTTGTCATAAACTACACCTATTACCATTGGCTATAGAGATGGAGTTGGACTTATGAGTACAACTGTGTCTCCACGTATAACTATGGTACCTAGTTTACGGGAGCTACTGTCCTCAAGTATTTCTTCTGCATCGTCAAGTACTATGTTTAGATGCTGGTCATAGCTCTTAAGCTTGCCCCTAACATTATGGTTGCCCTTAAGTTTTATGAGTACAACTGTACCAATTGATTCCTGAAGGATCTTGTGTGCAGTTTCAACCATTTCCATCCTCTCCACAATCACATAAATACTTAGTTGTATCCATACATCCTCTACTATAGACACTAGGTTTACAAAAACCTCTATTTAAGTTTAAGGGAGCTAGTTAAACTATGTAGATATATGAATTGGTGAGAGATAATGGTTAGAAGATGGTTTTTATCGAAGAAAGAAGTTAAAGTATTAAGGAAAGAGCTATCGAGGCTTTATCCTAACATACCTCTAGAGTTTAAGAAAGTTGAGAAAGTTGTTGAAAAAAATCTTGGAGAGATAATAGTTGTTGATGGAATACCATCTTTTTATATACATGAGAATAGGTACTATCCTCTCTTAACGTTACTACTTGATAAAGGCTATGAATGGCTGCCCTATGTAGTAGTTGATATGGGTGCTGTAAAACCGTTACTACGTGGAGCAGATATAATGGCTCCAGGCATAAGAGAGATTTGTGGGGAGTTTAGGAAAAACGAATCTGTTGTTGTAGTGGAGGAGAAATATAGAAAGCCATTCGTGGTAGCAAGATCATTAGTCGAATCAGAAGCATTGGTCAAAGGGATTATTAAACGTGGTAAGGTTCTTGAAAACATACATCGTGTTGGAGATAGGATTTGGAAACTTGCAAAATCCCTCTAAATATATTCATAAAATATTTTAGACCACTAACACTTTATTGCATAGAGTAAAGAATAGCTGGTATGGGGGATTAGGTAGAGATGGCTCTAAAGAATGGAGACTTCATACTTATAGAGTACACTGTACGCGTTAAGGAGACTGGTAACATAGTTGATACAACTAATGAAGAGATTGCTAGAAAAGAAGGTATCTACGACTCCAATAGATCGTATGGGCCAGAATTAGTCGTTATTGGACGGGGTTGGGTTATAAAGGGCCTTGATGAAGCATTAAAAGAACTTGAACCTGATACTGAAAAAGAGATTATAGTGCCTCCTGAAAAAGCTTATGGTACAAGAGATCCTGGCAAGATCAAGGTTTTCAGTATACGTGAATTTAGGAGACGCGGTATTGATGTAAAATTAGGTGATGTAATCGAGTATGGTGGTCAGACAGGTATTGTTAAGAGTATTAGTGGTGGCCGTGTAGTTGTTGATTTTAATCATCCACTTGCTGGTAAGACCTTAATCTATAAGGTTAAGGTTGTACATAAACTAGAAGATCCGGTCGATAAAGCTAAGGCTTTAGCGGCTAGACATCTTGGTCTTAAAATGGAGGATGTTGATCTAGAATATAATGTTGAGGAGAAGGCACTATATATAAGGATACCTACTAGGATTATGACTAGGAAGGATATACAATATGCTAAGATTGCTCTTGTAAGCAATATCTATGAATTCCTAAAGGAAGATGTAAAGAAGATAGTGTTTCAAGAAATATTTGAAAGGAAAGAGGAGAAGGCTCCAGAAAAGAAGGAAGTTAAGGAGGCTGTAGAGGCTAAAGATGAAGAGAAGCAAGCTGGAGAGCAATCTGTTAAGGCAAAGGAAACTAGTCAATAACACCAGTCGCTCTAGCTAGTTTTTCAGCAGCCTCCCATGTAAGTCCTTTTTCACCTAGAATAGTGTATCTAGGCCTTATTGTATGTGCTATAGTTAAAGCTTTTATAATGATTTCCTCTGGAATACCTAGTTCACGGGCAGTTGTTGGCGCACCTATCTTCTGTAGTACATTCCTAACTTTCTTCCACTTAGGATCGCCATAGAGATATAGCATCATTACAGCGCCTATACCTACTTGCTCTCCATGGAGTGCAGGCTTTGGAGCTAAAATGTCAAGTGCATGACTAAATAGGTGTTCTGAGCCACTTGCAGGCCTACTTGATCCAGCTATACACATAGCAACACCACTACTGATAAGTCCTTCAACAACTATTCTTACACCCTCCGGATTACCACTAGCTATTAGCTCATGATATCTCATAACATGTTTAGCTGATAAAAGTGCTAGTTGTGCAGCATATTCTCCATAATACTCTCCCTTAAGTCTATGGGCCAATCTCCAATCTTTTACAGCTACAAGTTTACCTATAAGATCACCGACTCCTGAATTAAGTAATCTCCTTGGAGCATTGGCTATTACATTTATATCGGCTATAATAGCTGTAGGTGTAACTGCCCTTACACTCGTAGGCCTATCAAATCCTTTTAAACTAGCAAATGGACTGGTTATTCCATCGTGACTAGCAGCTGTCGGTATACTAATGAAGGGCTTACCTATTTTTGAAGCAACATACTTAGCTATATCGATGGACTTCCCTCCACCAATTCCTGCTATTATCTTAGGTTTTGCTTCCCTAGCCTCAGCCTTAACTTTATCAGCTAAATCCTTTGATGCATTATCTACGATCCAATACTGTACCTCATAACCATTGTCGATGAGTATGTCAATAACTTTAGAACTGATCTTACTATAAACTGTAGGCCCTGTTATTACAGCGACATTCTTCTTTCTAAAACCTAGTTCTTCTAAATATAATGGTATTTTATCAAGTATGCCCTCTCCAACAACGACCTTTTTAGGTAGATCTATTACATGATGTTTATATGAATCCAACCAATATACACCAAATGACTTAACAAATTATCTCTACTATATAGTTGAGTTTTTCATACTATTTATCTCTTGAACACTAAACTATATGCTTAAAAATGGGCATAGACATTTCCTCTACTAGAAAAGGGTATTGATTAGGTGTGTCATTAATGGTTTCTTCAAATAAGGTTAAGGCGTCAAAAACAACAACTGTTGGAATAAGACTTAAAGACTATGTTATAATAGCTGCTGACAAGAGGGCTACTGCTGGCACATATGTAGCCCATAAAAAAGTTGAGAAGATACAAAGGATAACTGATAATATGGCTATGACTATATCAGGGCTTGTAGCTGATGCGCAGTATCTAGTTAACCTAGCTAAAGCTATTGTAAACTATTATGAACTTGAAACAGGCGTCAAACCCAGTGTAAAGACGATAGCATCTTATCTAGCTAATATATTGTCTTCATATTCTAGAATGGTTCCCTTTATAGTACAGCTACTTCTAGCAGGATATGGTACTAGGCCAAGACTATACTATGTAGACCTATTTGGTACTGTTAGTGAGGAGAAATACATTGCCACGGGCTCGGGCTCTCCCATAGCTCTCGGCGTCCTTGAAAACAATTATAGAGAGGACCTTAGTATTGAAGAGGCTAAACAACTTGCTATATCAGCTGTAAAGGCTGCTGTTGAGAGAGATTCGTGGAGTGGAGAGGGCGTGGATGTTGTTATAATAGGCAGAGGCGTCTATAGTAAGGAAACAATATTATTCACTCCTAAACATATTGTTAGGACGATAAAGTAAGAGTAGGTCCTTTCCTAAGCGATTTCTTTTAAAAGTTATTATATAGAAAATTATAAAAAGGTTTCATGAGAGAGCATTTTACAGATACTGTGGCTTATTAACTAAATCGTTTGCTTTATAATATACTAGATGATAAATGGTTATTGTATCATGGTAAAGGATAGGGTTGGTTTTAGCCATAGTAGAAACATGTATAGATATGTTGAGGTGTGTATTTAGTTTTGAAAAGTATATTAATGGATAAGTCTAGAGAGTTCGTGCTTAAGACAATAGTTGCCGAGTTACCTCCAGAGGTTATGCTTACACGTATAGAGTTTGAAGGGCCAGAGATAGCTATCTATGTAAAGAATCGTAGAGCTATAGCCGATAAGCTAGCTTTGATCAAGGCTATTGCTAAGAAGGTTAAGAAGAGAGTTGTTGTAAGAATTGATCCAAAGGCCAGGCTCTCGCCAGAGCAGGCTAAGGAGAAGATACTTGAGATAGTGCCTAAGGATGCAGGCATCGATCCTAAGAGCATGGTCTTTGATAAGACACTTGGTGAGGTATGGATCAAGGCTGAGAAACCAGGTATTGTTATTGGTAAAGGTGCTACCCTAAGACACCTGATCATGGCTGAAACCGGCTGGAGGCCGGTAGTTCTTAGAGCTAGTCCGCTAGAGTCTAAGACATTGAATACTGTAATCAATCACATACTTAGTGAGAGTGATTATAGGCTTAACTTCCTAAGGTATATTGGAGACCGTATACACCGGGATCCATTATTCAAGACGAATTATGTTAGAATAACTGCTTTAGGAGGCTTCATGGAAGTAGGTAGATCGGCCATATTATTGGAGACTCATGAGAGCAAGATCTTACTGGATATAGGTGTTAATGTTGGAGGCCCTGATTATGAGAGGATGTATCCATACATAGATATTGATTCTATAAAGATTGAGGAACTTGATGCAGTAGTTATAACACATGCCCATCTAGATCATTGTGGACTAGCACCACTACTATTCAAGTATGGTTATAGGGGTCCAGTATATGTTACTAAGCCTACGCGTGAGCTAATGGCTCTAATGCTTCGTGACTACATAGAGGTTACTCAGAGAGAGGGTAGATCTCCACTATATACTGAAAAAGATCTACTCACTATGATACTTCATACAATACCTTTGGAATACAATGAGGTTACTGATGTAGCTCCCGATGTAAAGATAACATTCTATAATGCTGGACACATACTAGGCTCTGCAATGGTACATATACATGTTGGAGCTGGGCTACACAATGTTGTCTATACTGGAGACTTCAAATACAGTAATACTCGGTTACTTGAAAAAGCTAATGATAAGTTTCCACGTGTAGAGACATTGATCATGGAGTCAACCTATGGCGCTACTAAACAACAGAATAGGAGAGAAGCTGAGGAGATGCTCATCAATATTATTAAGAAGACTATTGAGAAGGGAGGCAATGTATTAATACCCGTATTTGCTGTGGGTCGCGGTCAAGAAATAATGCTTGTATTAAATGATGCTATTGAAAAGAAGCTCATACCTCCAATAAACATCTATATCGAGGGCCTTGTTAGCGAGGTTACAGCTGTACATACACAGTATCCAGAGTATCTTAACCGCGAACTTAAGGATAGAATATATCGTGGTGAAAACCCATTTACAGCAGAATACTTTAATATAATTGAGGGCCGTGCAGCCCGTCCAGATATTGTTGAAGATAGACCTGCACTAATAATAGCTACCTCTGGAATGCTTACTGGAGGCCCTGCTGTTGAATACTTGAAGCTTATGGCTAGTGACCCTAGAAATACTTTGATATTTGTAGGTTACCAAGCTGAAGGTACTCTTGGTAGGAGAATAAAGGATGGTCTCCGAGAACTACAAACGATCACTCCTGACAATAGAATTGAAGTTATCAAAATTAACATGGAAGTATATAGTATAGAAGGCTTTAGTGGACATAGCGATCAAGATGAGCTACTTAGATTCGTAAGAGGAATTAGTCCTAAACCTAGAAATATCATACTGAACCATGGAGAACCAACAGCTATAGCTACATTGGCAGCACTTGCTAAAAGAGTTATACGTAATTCAAAAATTGGATATCCGGCTACTGCAAGAATATATACTCCTGTAATTCTAGATTCACTCAACCTCACAGCCCGTAAGTAGGTGTAGAGAGATATTGGCCCGTATAATCACTCTTCTAACCGATTTTGGATTAAAAGATCCCTATATAGGTGTTATGAAGGGAGTTATTAAAAGGATTAATCCAGATGTGGAAATAATAGATCTATCCCATGAAGTGCCTAAGTATGATATAGATACTGCAGCACTTATACTATGGCTTAGCTATAGGTTCTTTCCGAGAAAAACAATTCATGTATGTGTAGTTGATCCTGGAGTTGGTACTAGTAGGAAGGCTATACTGATCGTTACTAAAAACTACTACTTCATAGGCCCAGATAATGGATGTCTATATCCAGCTGCAAAAAGTGATGGTATAGAAGAAATATACGATATCAGTGACTCAGCTTACGGTCTTGAACGTGTTTCAGAGACGTTTCATGGAAGAGATCTTTTTGTGCCAATAGCTGCATACTTAAGTGCGGGTGTGCCATTAGAACAACTTGGTAAGCCTTATCAAGAAGAACTTGTTAAGTCTTGGATCTGGTTTGCCGAAAAAGATGGTAACTGTTTTAATGCACGTGCGATCTATATTGATGGGTTCGGGAATATAATGACAAATATACCTCGCGAATTTATTAGGAACTGGGATCTCGGTTCAAGAATAAAGATCACATACGGTAGGGGAGTTATTGAATGTCCATTTGTTAAGAGTTTTGGATATGTTAGGGAGGGAGAGTATGCGTGTTATATTAATAGTTGGGGTTTTCTAGAAATTGGATTGAATAAGGGATCAGCGGCTAAGAAGACTAGTATAATTAAGAAGGATGCCCTCCAGGTGTGTAAGATTGAGTAGGCGGGTTCTTTACCCGGGTCGTTTCCAACCATTCCATCTCGGACACTTACATGTCGTTAAAATGTTACTTGAGAGTTTTGATGAAATAATTATTGTTGTTGGTTCTGCACAAGAGGGTTATACATGCCGTAATCCTTTTACAGCTGGTGAGCGTTTAGAGATGATCCGTGAGACATTGTTGGCTGAAGGAATTGATCCTCGGAGATTCTGGCTAATACCTGTACCTGATCTTAATAAGCCCCTTGCATGGACAAGCTATGTACTTGGTCTAATACCAGGTATTGACGCTGTTGCTACGGGTAATCCCCATGTAGCTGGCATTTATGGTTGGCTTGGACTTCGTGTTATAGAGATTACATTGTATAAGCCTGAACTATACAATGGTACTCGCATAAGGTATCTCATGACATATAGTGACGAATGGATGAATCGCGTGCCAAGAACAGTTGCTGAATACATTATTAGAGTTAATGGTGTTTCTAGAGTACGTAAGCTATGTGTTAGTTAATGGTGGGATGTTTTATGGTTGATTATGTAGAGATAGATGGTAGTATGGGTGAGGGTGGAGGACAGATTTTAAGGTATAGTCTTGCATTATCAGCTGTGTTGTTGAAGCCCGTCCGCATCTATAATATACGTGTTAAACGTAGTAATCCTGGCCTACGTCCACAACATCTTACTGGTGTCCGTGCTTTAGCAGCTATAACTGGTGCTGAGCTGAAGGGAGCTAGTGTTGGCAGTCTTGAGATATGGTTTAGGCCGAGGCATAGGAGGGGTGGTTATTATCGTTTTGACATCGGTACTGCTGGCAGTGTGACACTCGTTATACAAGCTATTCTTCCAGCCCTATTATTCGCTGATCGTGATAGTATTATAGAGATTATTGGTGGTACTGATGTTAATTGGAGCCCACTAGTTGATTACATGAGATATGTATTCTTACCAATGCTTAAGCGTTTTGGAGTAGATGCTGAGTTAGAGGTTAAGAGGAGAGGCCATTATCCTCGTGGAGGGGGTCATGTAGTACTACGTGTTAAGAGGCTAACTAAACACCTTAATCCAGTAAATATTGTTGAAAGGGGAGAGATTGTTGAGATTAGAGGGCGTAGCCATTGTGTTAGACTACCTAGTCATGTAGCGGTTAGGCAGGCACATAGTGCTGAGAAAATAATATTCGAGAAACTAGGTATTAGGCCATCCATTGAGATCGAATATTATGAACGTGGCCGCGATCCTCATTTAGGACCCGGTAGCGGTATTGTACTATATGCATTATGTAAAAACAGCATTCTTGGAGCTGACTCCTTAGGTGCCCGTGGCAAGCCTGCTGAGAAAGTTGGCGAAGAAGCGGCTCGCAAGCTCTTAGAAGAGCTTAGGAGCGGCATGGCTCTTGATAGTCATATGGGTGATATGGTTATTCCATATATTAGCCTTGCAAATGGTAGATCATGTATTGGTGTATCAAAGTTAACCTTACACACATTAACAGCTATTATGGTTACAAGGAAATTCCTGCCAGAACTAGATTTTAGAATTGATGGTGATGAGGGAGAGCCAGCAACTATATGTATTAAAGGGCTTGGTCTTTAGGAATTATTTTCTCCAATAACTTATCAAGTCCAATGTCCTTTAAAGCAGATATCTCTAATACATCATTTATTCCGTATTTCTCGGACAATGTTTTCTTAATATGTTCGATCCTATCTTTAGGAGTTATATCAACCTTATTAATACATACTATGATCTCTTCACCGGATATCTTCAATACATCCTCTAATACTCTATATTGTTCGTCTAGTGTATAGTAAGAGTTTGGTGATGCATCTATTAGGTAGACCGTTTTATCAGCTAAGTACTTAAGCGCTAGTACTGCCTTAAGCTCTATGACATTGCGTTCGCTCAAAGGCCTATCAAGTAATCCGGGAGTATCTATGAATGCTATTCTATAGTAGGGTTCTCTGATCAAGTGCCCGACTATAATCGTTTTTGTAGTAAATGGATACTGTGCTATCTCTGGCTCAGCTGTTGATAGTTTTGATACTAGTGTAGACTTACCTACTTGAGGCATCCCAGCAATTATAATCTTTAACTCATCCTCTCTAATACTAGGCATTTTAGATAGCTCTCGTACAGCCTCCTTGATCATCATCTGTATTCTCTTATGCCTCTTCAGAACAGATAATAGCCTACCAATTGCCTCTCTATACCTTATCTTAAGCTCATACTCTAGATTAATAGTCTTCAGCGTTATACGATATCTACTATATAGTCTACGGAGAATCTTTTTCTTACCAATATATAAACGTCTATACTCTCTAGGGCTCCTACCAGTCCTGATCATGAATAACTCTTGGTAGAACTTATGTGTTTTTGAAAGTACAGATAATGTTTCAATAACACGGTCTATTTCAGAATTAAGAATATTGTATACGAGCTCGAGTCTCTTTAAATAAAGTGTTTTTAACTTACCAATTCTATCTCTATGCTTCTTAGGTGGACTAGGTACTTCTAGATTTTCCATTCTTCTCTTAATTTTCTCCAAGATCTCTTCATAGCTATGTATATAATATCTCTTTAACACATCTATGTTCAATACCTTTGCCCAAACTACTGAATTTAGCTAGCCACTTATTAGCTATATCTATCTAGTAACTAACAGAGCCTCTGTTTTAGCAACTATCTTATTGTATAATCTACGAGCTATTCGCTCAAGCCTTCTATAAGTTGTATGACTTATACTAAAGATCGATACGGTTTTACCTATATCTGGAGGCGAGTTTTTCTCTATATAATTAAGAAGTATATATGCTAATGCAAGTTTAGCTCTTTCAGTACGTGATACAGCTACTGGATCGATTTCCTTCATGAGATCTATTATTCTCTTAAGTTTTTCTTCAAGGCCGCTCTCTCTGACGTTCTTTAAAGCACGATCAGTACTTTTAGATCTTATTGTATGGATGAATTTTCCAGTCTCAAATAATTTATCGTAATCTATGTGTAACCACGGCTTATCCTTAATCATTCTCTCTGCAACAATATACGTTCTCAAATGCTTCCTATATCTTCGTTCGATAAAGTTAACCCTAGGCCTATTCTTAAGCAATAAATTCCTTTGCTCAATTGTTTCAAGCCTTTCATGTACAGGTCCATAATCGTAAATACGATCAATTACTTCTCCTGTAGAACTACAGATAACTTCTCCTCTAATATAATCCCATATTACCTTTCCACTACAGATACTATATGGATCCTTGTACATCTCTATGCCCCTACACCTAAATAGTCTAATAGGTTTTGATATTCACTAAAGCTTCACATCTACTAGTGAGAGTGGAGGAGTTAACCGAAAGTATTGCCTATCTACTGTAATCTAGTATTTAGAGAAGGATACTGTTTTAATCTAGTAATGTAGTATCAGTAGTTTGAATGAATTAACTGGGTGTAGAAGGCTTTGGCAAATGGAGGAACTATAGTAGGTATTAGGGCTAAAGAGGGGATTGTACTAGCTAGTGAAAAGAGATTATCATATAATGGTTTTGTACTAAGTAAGAAAGTACGTAAAGTATATCCTATAACAAACCATATAGGGATAGGTTTTGCTGGTCTACATGGTGATATTGAGAGGCTAGTTAAGTTATTGAAAGCACAAGCCCAGTATTACAAGATAGAAATAGGTAGAGAAATAAGTGTTAGATCACTTGCCAAGTATTATTCAAACCTGCTATTCTCATATAAGATCATACCATTCTATGCAGAATCTATTGTTGGAGGAGTCGATGAGAGGGGCCCTCAAATTTATGTATTGGATCCTGTCGGTAGCTTGATAGAAGATAAGTATAGTGTAGCTGGTAGTGGAGGACCAATAGCTATAGGCATTATAGAGACTAGTTATCATGAAGATATAGATGTTGAAGAGGCTAAGGAGCTTGCCAAGAAGGCTATACTAGAAGCTATTGAACGTGATGCTATATCTGGTGATGGAATAGATATACTAGTTATAACGAAGGATGGCTATAAGTTTGAGGAGATCTTGTTGAAGAGGTAGATTAATTGATTGATATTAGGCGGGCCATAGCTCTTCAGAAGAAGCTTGCTGAAAAGGTATTGGGTGAAGTCTATAGTTTCAAGCCAATAAATCCTGCTAGTATAGAAACTGTTGTAGGAGTTGATGCGGGTTATAGATCAGGAGAGATCTATGGTGTTGCAGCCCTCATAGACTATAGGACTAAAAGGCTATTAACATACAGCGTCATTCACAAAAAACCACCAATACCCTACATACCTGGATTACTAGCTTTTAGAGAAGCTCCATCATATATATCTGCCTTACTGAAGCTTCCCAGAGAACCAGATATAATCCTCGTTGATGGACATGGACTAACGCATCCAAGAGCACTAGGCATAGCAACACATCTAGGACTAGTACTAAATAAACCAACCATAGGGATTGCTAAGAAGAAACTATATGGTGAGATAAGAGTCGAAAATGGAATGAAATACTTATATGTACATGGCCTAAGGGCTGGAGCCATAATAATACATAAGGGACGTGAACTATATGTAAGCATAGGCTACAAGATCACTTTAGAGAGCGCTCTAGAAATAACCAAGTCACTTCTTGATCCAAAATATAAGCTACCAATACCAACAGCAATAGCTGATCAAATTACAAAAAGAATAACTAGAAAGAAGAAATGAAATATATAACACTCTAAAACATTCACAAAACTAGTAGAAGGGCCCGTAGCCTAGCCTGGATAGGGCGCTGGCCTGCGGCGCCTAAAAGGGTTCGTAGATAGCCAGAGGCCCCGGGTTCAAATCCCGGCGGGCCCGCTTAATAAATCATTAAACTCTTATAGAATTATATGAACATAAGATATAGAAAAAAATAAGGGTAGAAAAAATATAATTAAATGGAACATGGTATTGAGGGTGATTATATGCCTATAAAACCATTCATAGTAATTCTCTTATTATTACTTGTACAAACCATAAGTACATGCTATGCTCACAGTTATTCTTATACAGAGATCAGAACCGATTTTCTACCGACGTACTATATTAACAACTTTAGATTCCTATTGTTTACGGAAATACGTAGAGGATATACGTCTGAAGATTCTACTTTCATAGAGGATTCAACCTATATTGAGCCGGAATATATTTGGGACTCTAAAGATATATTCTTTGAATACCTCTATGGATACCTTGGTTCTAATCCATATAAGAATTATAATGTATTTGACATGTATGGATACATAAGTACTACCGAGCCACAGAACCCTTGGACAGTTATGAACGTTGTAGAGGATTTTTTGTCTGAAACAAATTATTATGAGGCACTTATACTATATGGACATGGAGCTAGAGTGTTCAATAGAGATTACTTCATATATTTACAATGTCTTAACAATATGTTAAGTCCTGGTGAAGGAAGGTCTACGCCTAGTACCTGGGTAAATTATGTATGCCAGAACAATTACATATACTACTTAAGTTCAGAGCGGGTTAGAAATATTTTCGAGTCAAGGCCTCTGTCAGGCTTACCTTCACTAGTATATTTCATAGCATGTCATTCGGGAAGATACGATAATATAGGTTCATGGAGATGGGCATTTAGACTATCAACAAATGATCCCTATAGTGATTGGAGTACTAGAGCGTTTATAGGACTAGATACAACGGTTCCTGGAGATGCTCGTGAAGCTATATGGGATGATCTATTATACTATATCATTGATTCTGTTATGTATGGGGAGAAGAAAAACGTATGGGAGGCTTTTTCTGATTACATAGATCGTGTAAGGAGAGTATGGGGCATAGATGTCGGATATAGGGCTATGGTTCAATCTTATGTTCCCGGGAGAGGATATGTTAGGGAGCCACATGAATATAATTCCAATGCAAGTACCGTATACGTTTATGCTGGGGACAAAAACGTATTTATTGATCCTAGTTATGAAGAGCATATTATTAGCTATGCTAAATATTCTCTGGAAAAGTATTTGGGCCCGCTCTATGATATTATTTCAAGTTATATTGTTGGAGTAGAAGTGATAAAAGGATTTTCTGATGGCTTATTCGATAGATATGCCGTGGAGTTTAAACTAGATAGCAATGTTTTCAAGAGAGGAAGAAGTGTTGTAGTATATGTCTATGTTTATAGAAGGGAAGATATTATATTTTCACATGGGATCCGCATATCCCTAGGCTTAGGTAATATAGGATTTGTTGACGAGTTTATTAATTACCTAGTTAATGAAATGCAGGATATCAAGGAATCGCTTGAACAAAGAGGGCTTACAGTAAATACAGAAGTTTTATTTAGCTATAATGTATCGGAGTATCATTACTATTGGGAAAATGTTCGCTATAGAGTGTATTATAACGATGTCGAGATCTCAAGCATTCCCGATCCAGGCGGCTCACTATTGGCTTACTATATACACTATGACATGTATAGTGATAGGTCAATAAGTGTAAATATTGATACAGGTTATGAGCTCATCTTATACCTTTTAAATAGAGGCTATGGGTTTCTCCAGTTCAATATCTCTAGAGATTATCTAGCTAATGTATTGGAGGAGTACGGGGTCGATGCGTCAGTTAATGATTTCAAGAAACTATACCTAGTTGGCTCTAAAGGCTTTAGACCTATATACTATCTATCCTATGAAACGTGCATTACTTACACCTATCCTGGGACATTGCCCTTTGAAAAAGAAATGTGTACTAATAATCGTCTAATAGTTGATGGTATTACAGGTAGAGTTTCTCTTAGTCCTAACACATGGATGGATCCTCATACGTATCTTGGTGATGGAGCATATTATACCAATACAACCAATATAACCGATTACAGTGATACAAACATAGAGACCTCTACCAATGAAACCAATGATCTATCTATAACATTGACTATGCATAAAAATAATAGTAAGGAGGCTCCAAATAGTACTACGGCCTCAGATTCATATGCTATGAATAATGGTATCCGTACACTTGTCTATTCGGCTATCCTCGTGATTATAGCGGTTATAATAATTGCTATACTAAAACATAAATATTTTAAGAGCTATCAATATAGCGTTTAAATAATGATAGTTTATTTACCGTTTCATATATATCTTTGTTATTTACAATAATGAATTTTTCCAAACTCCTTAGAGCTGGGCATATATAACACCCTATACGGTAAAAACCATACAAGTATAATGGATTTAATGGTATGTTTTTCATGGTTAAATATAGTTGGGTATGTGCTGTACTCCACAATTTTATTGGTGATATGGTCTTAATGTTTGAACCCTTATCTCTACATGGCGAGCGCATACTTCTAGGCCTTGACTCTGCATCACGATCGCCTGTAATTACTAGTGTATTTCCCTGGGCTAGTTCTTCAATAGCTTTTTCAACTGCCTGGATCTTTAACCCAGTGCACCATCTATTATCATGTCTAGGCATAGGCTTTCCATCAGCCAATATAGCTTTATCAATGCCTGCATATACTTTATAAACAGTAATTCCTAATTGCCCCGACACTTTATCAATATATTCTATGGTCCATGGAAACTCTACACCTGTATCAACATTAACTACATGGATCTTCTTTTTAGGGAAAGCATTTAATGCTAAGATAAGGACTGTAGTACTATCTTTGCCCCCACTCCAAGGCACTATAATTGTATCGGCCCAGTCTCTGTAATTCTTTAGAAATTCTATTGATATTTTTTCGAAGGTGTTCAAAGCATAAGTATTTAGTCTAAGTAGTTTGTTAATATTTATCTCTTCGATAGGAGATTTTTTCAATAACTTTCCATAAGGCTTAAATCCTTCATCAGGGACGTTAAGTATGCCTACAAGATCTTTTCCACAATATACATAGTGTTCTCCACTAAATCTACGTATTAATAATGGGTTTTTACATAGTTTCTGCCCCAGAAAGTTACTAAGTACCTCATATGTCTTGTCACCTAATCCAAAGAATATATCGTATGCGGGGTTGTACTCATAGTTTTCAAGTTCTATTCCATGAGATCTATTAAACATGTAAGTATGATTTTCTTCAGACCATTTAATCAATAATCTAAACTTGCTCCGAGCAATATTGAATTCATTAGCTAAATGCTCTAAACGTGTATTTCTAATACGTGCTCTAGGTACTATATGTACTACAACATTTGGAGGTAGGGATTTCTCCAATTCATTAGCTAATTTAGTATCTTCTCTACCTAGAAGAATCGTATAAAACATTTTTTCAGAAAGTATATTTTCTAATTCATTTAATGCTTTATCGATATTTCTAGATCCATGTAATGTATATATTTTTAAATCCCAGTCATAATAGAATATTCGAATCATGGCTTTAATGGCATCTGCATCTCTTTTACTTCTAACAATTATCCCAATCATTTCTTAACACAGTCCCTTAATAAATAGAGTTTTAACAGTACTTTATAGTTTAGGATAAGCCAATTAAGTAGTTCATTAAAAGACTTTATAAGGAGGAGATTGGTAGCCGGGCGGGGATTCGAACCCCGGTCACGGGGTATCCTCGCCCTTTTTAGGCCCAAAGCCCCGCATCCTTGGCCGCTAGACGACCCGGCTATCTAATCTATTTGATTTTAGTTTAACTAGGTGTTTATAATTTTTCTCATAATGATATCTAAAGAATTTATATTTAATTTCCTATTTTCTATGCAGCACTGGGATATATCTTTTATGGAAAAGTTTATAAATGGTAATTATCCAATTTGGAACTGGTGTATTATAAAAATTACGGGTGTTCTGCTATGGTTATAGGTGAGAAAGAATCATATACAGAATGTCCTCCGGACAAAATAGTATTTGATCCGGAGCGTGGAGAGTATATATGTACACTTACTGGTGAAGTTATAGAGGAACGTATTATTGATGAGCGTCCTGAATGGAGAGCATTTACTCCGGAAGAACGTGAAAGAAGAAGCCGTACTGGAGGCCCATTAACATCTACAGTTCATGATCGTGGATTAGCTACTATAATTGACTGGCGTGATCGTGATGCTACTGGTAAGCGTCTCGAATTCAGACGCCGTCTCGAAATGCAGAGACTTCGTCGCTGGCAGACACGTAGCCGTATACAAAGCAGTATTGAGAGAAACCTTGCCCAAGCTATGAATGAACTTGATAAATTATCTGATCAGCTAGATCTTCCTAGGAAGGTCCGTGAAGAAGCAGCCCGTATCTATCGTGAGGCAGTTGAAAAAGGCCTTGTAAGGGGTAGAAGTATTGAGAGTGTTGTTGCTGCAGCGGTATATGCTGCCTGCCGTGAGCTGAAAGTACCACGTACACTTGACGAGATAGCCAGGTTTACTAAGAGTAATCGTAAGGATATCGCCCGATGTTATAGGCTATTGCTTAAGGAGCTTGACATACGTGTACCGACAAGTGATCCTATAGACTTTGTACCACGTATAGCTCGTTCACTAGGACTTAGTGGTAGCGTTATGAGGAAGGCTGCTGAGATACTTCATATAGCTCGCGAGAAGGGGATTACTGCTGGTAAGGATCCAGCTGGATTAGCTGCTGCGGCTGTCTATATAGCTGCTCTCCTATGCGATGAACGTAGGACCCAGAAGGAGATCGCTCAGATAGCTGGTGTTACAGAGGTTACTGTACGTAATCGTTATAAAGAGCTTGCCCGTGAATTAGATATTGACCTGCCTCCACAATAAAATTATTTTCACTTTAACCATAATTCAGATAATAAAAAATATTTTGTTTTAAATACTGTAAGAGCCGAAATTAGTCTATAATCACTATATTCTCTGGTGGATAGCCAAGTTCATTGATAAGTATATGTTTAACGCGATGTCTATGATCTCCTTGAAGCTCTATACGTCCCTCCTTGACAGTGCCTCCAGTAGCTAATTTTGATTTAAGTCTAGAAGCGAGCTCCTTTAGTTCACTGCTACTTCCTGTTAAGCCCTCAATAATAGTAACTTCTTTACCGAATCGACGTCGATCTAGTCTTATCTTGATAAATTGTTGTTCTCTAATAAGTTGTTCACATAGTTCTGGAGGTAATCCACCACATAGAGACGAGAGATCAGATACCATATCCCTTGCTCCTAGACAGTATTTTTACCTAACTTCTGGATATTATCTGCATTACTAATAATATAGTAACCCTTATAAAAGTTAATACTATATCCTACACTAGACACTGATGTACCGGGAGATATAGTATGCCATATTATCAATGCCCTCATTGTGGAGAAGTATTCACTGAAGAAAAACTAGGTTTATTACCAGGTATTAGATGTCCTAGATGCGGGTATAAAATAATCTATAAGGTTGCCCGTAGATTTAGAACAGTAAAGGCCATATAGTTATCTTCCTTTATTATGTTCTAATAACATGGCAATCAATTCAACAATTAACTTAGCAGCTAATATACTCGTAATTCTACTTCTATCAAGTAATGGATTAACTTCAACAAGATCAAATCCTATGAAAGACTTATCCCTCATTTGTTTTATAATTCTATGAAGTATATTTAGTAGTTTCACCGGTGATAAGCCTAGAGGTTCAGGATTAGATACTCCAGGAGCATAAGACGGATCTACCACGTCTAGATCTATTGATATATAGACATGTGATTTATTATCTAATTCGCCAATAATATCATGTATGATACCGTCTATATCTTCCAATTTATTGGAAGCATAGAATTTTATTTCTTTATTCAAAGCATAATCAAGTTCTTCAGAGCACCAGGCATGAGAACCTATAATTACTGGCTTGATTCCTATTTCTTCATATATTATATGTTGTGTTGACGCATGACTGTATTTATAACCCATATATTCTTTCCTGAGATCTAAGTGCGCATCAAATACTATATATCCAATACTATTATACTCCTTAAGTAAACCTTTAAGAACACCATATGTTAGGGTATGTTCTCCTCCTATAACAACTAAAATATTATGCGGATATTCATGTATAATTCCATGAACAACCTTGGCTATTCTTTCAAGAGATCTAATATTATCTCCAGGCACTACAACTATATCGCCAAGATCGTTGAAGCCTATCTTGTCAAGATCTTTACCTGTATATATAGAGTTAAGCTCTATATTACATGAAGCATCTCTTATACTAGTAGGTGCAAGCCTTGTTCCTGGTATGTAAGATGCTGTGTTATCTAGTGGTATACCTATGATATTTATTGGAGATTCATTATTTCTAGAGCATCCGAAAGCTATTGTCTCACTAAGTAAATGTCTCCAAGTAACCATGGTATACACCCTATATTTTGCTAGTACTATCTTCCTTAATAGTATGTTAGAATAAAAAATGATATATGTGGAAACATCTAGTATTTTTAGGAGTTGAAGCGTAATTAGGGGAAAGTGTATTGAGGGAATATATTGAAGAATTCAATAAGCTTGTTAAAAACCGTGGATTCTATTGGCCATCCTATGAAATATATGGTGGTGTGGCTGGTTTCTACGACTTCGGCCCTCTTGGTATAATGCTTAAAAATAATATAATGGAGTTATGGAGAAGGGTATTTATACATGATCAGAGGGGCCTTGTTATCGAAATAGAAACTCCTATAATAACTCCAAGAATAGTGCTAAAAGCTAGTGGCCACGAGGACAACTTTACAGATCCTATTACAGAATGTAGTAAATGCGGTAGATTATATAGAGTTGATCATTTGCTTGAAGAAACTGTAGGAATAAAGGCTGAAGGACTTTCCATAGATGAATTATGGAAAATAATTAGAGAAAATAATGTACGCTGTCCAGAGGATGGCGGCGAATTAACTCATCCTAAACCTGCTCTATTACTGTTTAAGACAGAAATAGGCCCATATAAGGGATCACTAGCATATATTAGACCTGAAACTGCTCAAGGGATCTTTGTATCTTTCAAGAATACACTATCTGTTATCCGCGATAAACTTCCAATAGGTATTGCTCAAATAGGTAAAGTTGGTAGAAATGAGATCTCGCCAAGACAAGGCCTTATAAGACTTAGAGAATTCACTATTATGGAGATCGAATTCTTTTTTGATCCCTTAAAAACATGGGATGAAGTAAAGAGGTATATTTCAGAGGAATTACTTAACGAGGAATTGAATATATTGTCAGCTGAAATGAAGGAAAAAGGTATAGACGAATATGTTACTGCGACATTAAAGGAATTTCTGGATCAAGGCATTATAGTTAATCCATGGCTTGGATACTGGATGGCCATAGGAAATAGATTCCTCAAGAGAATAGGTATACCTCCAGATAAGATTAGATTTGAAGAAAAGCTACCACATGAAAGAGCACATTATGCACAGCAAACATTTGATCAGGAAGTATATACTAAGAGATTTAGATGGGTTGAAGTAGCTGGATTTGCTTATAGAACAGATTATGATCTTGGTCAACATATAAAGTATTCCAAAGCGGACTTGACAATGTTTAGAAGATATGAGAAACCACTTGAGAAAACAGTTGTAAGAGCGATACCTAATATTTCTAAGTTGAAAGAGACTTATGGTAAAAAAGTAGGAGAAATTCTTAGGGCTCTAAATAAATTATCTAATGAAGAGATCGTTGAAAAACTTGGAAAGAACGGATACGTACATGTAGATCAATATAAGTTAGATAAACAGTACTTTACTATTAAGGAAGAGAAAATAAAAATCTTTGGAGAAAAATTCGTACCACATGTCGTAGAACCTTCTTATGGACTTGAAAGATTATTTTATGTTGTCCTAGAATACTCATTTTATCGTTCAGCTGATGGTAGGAATGTTTTAAAAATCCCTATAGAGCTTGCTCCATATAATGTTGCGGTATTCCCATTAGTAACTGGTTCTAGTAGTGAACATAAGAGAATAAAGAAGCTTGCCATAAAGATCTATAACGCTCTTATTGACGCAGGTATTAGGGCATTATATGATGAATCAGGAAGTATTGGTAGAAGATATGTTAGAGCAGATGAAATGGGTATACCTTACGCTATAACAGTTGATTATCAGTCTATAGAAGATCATACTATAACTATTAGATTCAGAGATACACGGGAGCAGGAAAGAGTACATTTAAAGGATTTGTATGAAAGAATTATGGAATTATTGGGCAGAAAGATTGACTGGTTAGCTATATTAAGGAAATATAATCTTTAAAATTATATTTAACGATCTTTAAGTAACTATTTTTAAGCCTCTATACGAATATCTGACTGGATAAAGGATATGCTCTCTAGCATATAGCTGGTGAATACTATGTCTGAAAAGCAGAGTGTTTCGAAAGCAAGTGAGAAAACACATGACAAACCTGCACTTAAGAAAAGGATTGATGTAACAAAATTATTGTCAATAATTCCGCCTGCATCGGAGCTTAAACGTAAAGAGGTCAAACTAAAAGAAAAAAGGATTAGAGTTAGATACAACGAATCATTGCCTGTCAACACTGTTAGATTATCTAAACAGTTAGCACGGCTTTTAGGAATTAATGAAGGAGATCAAGTTGAGATTGTTGTCGCAGGGAGACATAAATTTGTATATAATGCAATAATTATTGATGAGGGTAACGTTAATGAAGTACACTGCAATCCCGAAGAATTAAAGGAAAGGGGCGTAGCTGACAACAGTATTGCCACCGTTAGAAGGCTTGTGAGCAGGAGGTAGTATAAATCATATGTATACGCCTTTAGATCTTCTTGCCCATCTCAAGAAAGAGGTAGATCGTTCCGAAGAACTAATTGATCTTACTAAAGTCGTTCTAAATGAAGTAAGAACTCAAGGCTCGTCCGAAAAGATAGATCTACTTTTTAGGAAAGTCTTAGGATTATATAATAGCTTGTATAATATAGGAAATAAGTTTTCCGCAAATATATTAGATCAAATAGATGAGTATACTAAAAACTATATAATAACGTACATAAGATACTTATCATTAGTAAGTATTCCATATGAAATTGATTTATTGAATGAAATAAACAATAGGATTAATAAAGACTATATTGATGATGTAAGAAGAGTAAGTAAAGCTATAACTTTAATGAATGAATTGAGAACTATATTAGAAAAGATTGAGAATTAGTGATACATACACTTTTCTATACTAATTACATTACCAAACACATATCTAGCCTTAACATCAGTAATCTCTATTCTTGCTAAACATACATCACCTTCCTTAACATCCAATACAGTTTCCCTAACAAACACAACAGGTCCATGGTTTACAGGATATCCATATAATTTATCATTTTCTTTTATAATATAAGCTCTAATTGTCCTATCGAGAAAATATTTTTTCTTAGCTAATAGATTGTATCTATTTACCATTCTCTTAAGTTTTCTAATAATATCCGTGTATCTGCCGATCTCTGGCTTAAAATATTCAAAGGCGGTCATAGGTAATGGCACAAACTTATAGAGTGTAATTTTTTCAACACCATTATTATAAAGCTCCTTTAACGCCTTAATTGTTCTCTTATAAATTTTATAGTTCATAAAGGGTAAGCCATAGATTAAGTAAATATATGGTCTAAGACCATTTTCTCTTAAAATCTTAATTGCTTGTAATGCTTCTTTTAATCCAACGGGCTTGCCGATGACCGTTTCATTATATTTTCTAGAGACAGTTTCTAAACCTATATGTATAGTTGTACCATGTAGGTATTCACCAAGTATGGAGGAAACACGTTTGTCAACAAGGCAAGCCTTTACATTTTCAACAAAAATCTTGACTTCACCGCTGTAAATCTCGGGTATCTCATGTAATCTTGATAATAAATTTTTTAATGCATCGTAGTTTGGTTTAGGATTACAAGGATCAGTTAGTGGATATGGTTTAACAAGATCCTCACGGCCATAGTCAAGGAAATCTGGAGCACTAAGTACTATTCGTCTAGCACCATATCTGATTAAATCTTTTATTTCATTGACTATGGATTTTATAGAACGTGATCTTGGAGGTCCAAAGTGAAATGGTACACTACAGAAACCGCATCCTGGAGGTATATGCTTTGGACACCAAAGCTTATTAATTAAATTGCTTGATCTACAATTCATACATTTAATACAATTCCTTCTATAGCCTATATTAACTAATGGCCTGTAGAAATTGCTACAGCCCCTTACAACTTCTACATAGAAACGATACATCCAAGTTCTTTTATAGACTTTGTTTACTTGAGTATATGGTCTAATTTTGTCAAGTAAATCCTTACGGATATACTCTGGATAGCCAGTAAATACTATCTTTTTATTAATCTTAATAGCTAAACCAGCTATTTCGGTTAATTTATCAAGATCTTGTTGGATAACATATTTCTTATACTCTGTGAATAACTTAATTAGCTGATTTTCTCCTTCTCCAACTACAACTATATCGCCGCCTATATGTTCTAGTATATCGTAAAACTCAAAACCAATAGGTCCACCAATGATCTTTGGTTGCCCACTTCCATATATATCTACTAGTCTAATAACATTTTTTAAAGCTCCACGATCACTGCTCATAGCAGATAAGAGAATTACATCATAGTTCTCTAGTATGGAGGGATCACTAGATAGATCCTCGTAGGTGACTAGATCGGCTTTTTCTCCCAGTTGATTAATTAGTCCAGTTACGAGTCTAGGCCCTGTACCAACTACGTCGTAACTCGTATATCTTTTGCCCTTAGCTCGTGCAAGTAGATCTATTACTAAGGCCTTCAACAATAATCACTTCCATAACATCTAGTTTAAATAGGTGTGTTAACCCTTATAATCTCCTATCTAGAGTTGAATGGAGTATAGGGGATATAGATGACCGAGTACTGGGGGAGAAGTGAGTCTATAGCTGAGATGCATTTATTCGAAGCCCTATCAAGTCTAGCGAACCTTGATAAGAATGCATTAGCCGATCTAAGAAACTTTATTGATAATTTGGATAAGGTAGGCGTTGATAAGATAAAAAGTCTCTATATGAAGCTTAGGAATGATAAACAGCAAGTTGAAGATATAAAAGCCCTTGTAATGGAGTACCTTGTGAGACTTGGTGAAGGCCTTAACATGAAGGATCTATATGCGTCTATAGCGTTAGGGCTTGACAGGATCGTACAGCTTATAGATGGTGCATCCTATAGACTTTACATGTACATAGCGAATGGATATTCATTGAATGATGACTTATATGGTGATTTAAAGAATTTTATAGAAACGCTTATTCATGAATACAATTCATTTTATCAGGGACTTGATAAGCTTAGAGTAGATCCTAGGAGAACAATTAAAGAAATGGAGCAGGTTATAAAGCTTGAAGAGGATCTAGATAGACTATATAGATCGTATGAATTAAGAATGTTTAAAAAATTAGCAGATAATGTACCAGCTCTAATGCTTCTTAAGGACGCCATAGATTTTATTGAATCTATAGCCGACGTTATCAAGGAATCTGCTGAAACACTTAGATATTTAGCACTTCATAGGGCAATGCTTGCATGAACGGGGATCTGTTGATAGGAAAGAGGATCTGTAAAGGTACTTTACTCTTTAATAGAGTTGTTGTTCTCGATATAGAGTGTAGTAATAAAATTTATTGGAATGGTTATTATGGTACATTTTTCGGGGTCGCGAAACCTAAGGAAAAATCTGTTAATGCACCGCTAGAACTATCATTACTTGAAGCACTATATTTACTGGAAAATAATATGATTGAAGTATATGCTGGGGATGAGAAAATTTCACCAGACGTACTAAGGGAACATGGTTTAAAAATAATACCAAGGTTTAGGGAATTATACATAGTATATAGGGATCTCAGGGATAAGGGATATGTTGTAAGGAGAGGACTTAAATTTGGATGCGATTACCTAGTCTATGAATATGGACCTGGAATAGATCATGCGCCATACGGGGTACAGGTTCTTAAGTTTAATGAAAAGTTTGATCCCATAGATCTTGTTAGAATGGGTAGACTATTACATTCGGTTAGGAAGAAACTTGTCATTGCATTAACAGATGGTATTGAACGTATTGATTATATTATTCTCAGATGGTGGAGGCCATAAATTCTACAGTACAAAATAATAACCCTTTAAATATATATTGGGCATTGAATAATATGGTTATTAGTGTAAGGGGCATGTTAGGAAGATCGATATGGCGATCAGTTCTAGTATAGGTGGTATGGTTTGAAAAATGATCGCTTTGGGAGAAGAGATGACCGGGAGGGACTCCGATACCATAGAAAGAGAAGAGATAAGCCATTTAGAAAAGCTGGTCCAAGATTTCAAAGACCTGCATATAGAGGCAAGCCTCAGGCCAGACCTACTCCAATAGGTGACAAATGTAATCCTTTATGCTCTTTATTCTACTGTACTCAAAGGGCACTTGTAATTTCTAATAAACCTTATCGTGGAAAATATATCAAAGCAGCATTTTGTAGATTAACAGGGTCAGAGTGTACTGGTGCAGAGTGTAGATATGCCTCGTGTCGTATAAATGCTTTATTACCGGATGGCCGTTGTGCTAAGGCATTAGAAAAAAGACAGCGTGTAAAAAGTGATGAAGAACTATTTAGAGAAATGCAATCTATTGAAGATATTGATGAAGAGAATCTTCTTTAGAGAGATCCTGCCATCTTCTATAAACATTATGTCTTATATTTAGTATATCAAGTACCTTACCTACAATAAAATCTATAAGATCCTCTATTGTTTTAGGTTTAGTATAAAAGCCAGGTGATGCAGGCATTATTATTATTCCATGTCTTGAAAGCTTAGCCAAGTTTTCAAGATCTATAGTTGATAAGGGTGTTTCTCTAATTACTAATATTACTTTTCCACCTAGCCGCATGATATTGTATAGGGCTCTCTCAAGTAATCTATGTTGAAGGCCGTTAGCAAGGTTAGCTACTACATTCATACTACATGGTATAACAACTGCAGAGTATCCTATAGTACTGCTAGAACTGGCTAAATGCGATCCCCAATCATTATCACTATATAGTCCATCAATACATTTTTTATTAAGAAGTTCTTTTACAAGATCTATATTTAGTTCATACTTAGCAACTTTAATAGCATTATTTGTATATATTATATATATGCTCGCGATCTCATCTAGAGACTTAAGTTTACATAGTACATCAATTAATTTAAGGGTATAAACTATTCCACTAGCTCCACTAATACCTATAACGATCTTCCTGCTCAAATTAGTTACACCACAAACAATACTCAGCCCTGCGCGGGGTCATCACAGATCAGCCCTTTCGAGCATCAGCATCTACTTATTTTGTCTTATCTTCCAGCTTTATATAGGGTTCTACAATATTTATTCATGTGGAAAGAATGTCTGAGAAAATAGATCTTGAGAGAATACCTACTGGTGTTGAAGGAATAGATAAGATCATAGGTGGCGGTGTTCCTAGAGGATTTGTTATAGCAGTTGTTGGCGAACCTGGCACAGGTAAAACAATATTTTGTATACACTTTATAGCTAAAGGATTGGAAATAGGCGAGCCAGGCATATATGTCACTACTGAAGAATCTAGACAAAGCGTTATTAGACAAGCTAAGATGTTTGGGTTTAACTTTAAGGAGCATGTTGATGAAGGCAGGCTTGTAATAATTGATGCATTAATGGGTGAGCGAGGCGATCCATGGTCTCTGTCTAGGCTCGATATTGAAGAACTTGTCAATAAGATTATCGAGGCTAAAAAGTATTTAGGTTATGGCCATACAAGAGTAGTAGTTGATTCTATGAGTGCTTTCTGGCTTGATAAACCTGCAATGGCTCGTAAGTATAGCTATTATGTTAAGAGGGTATTGACTAAATGGGATATGACTGTATTGCTTGTAAGCCAATATGCTGTAACAACAAGCCTAGGCTTTGGATTTGGAGTAGAACATGTGGCTGACGGCATCATTAGGTTTAGAAAGAGAATTGTTGGCGGGAGACTTAAGAGATTTATAATAATCGAGAAAATGAGGCAAACACCTCATGATACAAGAGTTTATGAAATAGACGTAGTTGATGGAAAAGGGATGGTTGTATTAGGACCATATAAACTAACGAGAGAGGAGATCTCATATCCAGCTAGTCTATTAAGAAAAATACTCTCTGCTGAGATTAGGAAAGAACTTGAATTTACAAATATAGAGGATACTAATGATGAGGACTAAATAAGGTAATTCTTCTCCATATATAAATCTATCTTCACCCCTGGCACATAGTCCGTTGATATATTAAATAATTGCTCTAGTACTATACAAGCAATGTTACGAGCTTCTTCCATAATGTATTTGCTCTTAACTCTAAGTATATGGGCCATATCTTCCCAACTACGTCCTTGCAAAGCCTTACCAATTAATATGTATTCTTGTGCACGTGTAAGCCTAGGCCTTTTATCACGGGGCATTAGCCAATAGATTTTAGCGATTAGTGACATAAGGTCTGCTGCAGCTTCAAAGGTCATTGGGCCTTGACAATAAATCCATAGTCTATCAACTTGTATCAACGTAAATAAGTTCCTTGGAACATTATCTATGGCTATAGCTGGTTCTCCTTGTTCAAGCATAAGTCTAGCAACCTCTATTTCTAGATCATCATAGTTTATGGCTAGACTATTCAATAACTTATTCTTAAATTCCTTAACAGCTACTTTAATGATCTCTTTAACTCTATTACTTAATGGATGTATAACTAAAACAGTATACTCACCACTAACTGGGTTTCTATCCGGCGATATATGGACTGTGTAGAAACCTGATTTTATCCAGAATTTAAGCAATTGTTCATTAACTCCGAAACCAGCACCAACCCAGTCAAGACCCTTTTCCCTAGCCTCTTTCAATACTTGCGAGAGAGCCCAAGTACCAATACCCTTCCCTTGTACATCTGGATGCGTAGCTATACGTACAATCCTCCATCCTCTAGTGTCTGCAAACTCCATAATTCTCTGATGTTTTAAGAACCGATCAGGTATTATATTGCCGGGTATTTTTCCACCTTTTAATAATTCAATGGCCCTTTCTCTTTCAATAGGGCCTTCAACAGCTATCTGTAAAGCACATACAATTTTACCTGTAGGTAGCTTGACAGCTCTAACAATATGATGCGGTGCGTCAGCTATCATACCAAGATCGTCTGGCTCGTTCCTATAATGAGCCAGCACATATATACCGAAAAGCTGTCTAAGCTCTTCTTCTCCTTCTGAACTAAATAGATAGCCTGGATCATATGCTATGTACTTGAATCGCTTTTCCTCAATATATTTAAGATCTTCTTGCTCGAGTTCGGCAGGTTCGGCATCCAGCAATAACGTATCAAATTGCCATCTCTCTATAGGGTCTTTACTAGAGTACCTAATTGGTTCGGTCATTTCATATTTATAGAGGACAGTCTTTGGATCGCTTTTAACTCTACTCATAAACCTCACAGAGAAACCTCTACCAGCACCCTCATATCCATGGATTGTTGTGGAAAACACTAATCGACCATAGCTTTCCCAAATACGGTATAACATAGGCACGCTAATACCAGCTGCTTCATCAACAATAACTATGTCTCCACGGAGTCTAGGAATACTTATAGGCTCCCAATACTCTATGGAAAATCTATCTCCACGAAGCTCTATAGTATAACCTTCTCTACGAAATTCCTTATACTTAAGACCATGTCTATCAAGCGTTTGCTTAGCAAGCATCATTAAAGACTGTACATTTGAAGGTGCGGGAGCTGTTACTAGAACTCTAACCCTAGGCTTGATCTTGCTAAGCAACAATATTAGTCCAACAGCACCAATACCGACGGCACATGATTTTCCTCTACCACGATCAGCGGTTATGATTATTACTTTCTTCCTGCCTCTCTTAGGCTTTTCATAAAGGATCTCAAGTAGTTTTATAACTTTCACTTGATCTTGTGTGAGTGCTTGTTCATAAACGGATCTTGGGAATAAGGACTCTCTTGGATATTCGATCTTTTTCCTTTCCTCTACATATTCTGTTAATAAATTAAAGTTCTTTAAAACTCTTTGATTATCAGCATCATAAATAGCTATGCCGTCATGCTCTAGGAGCTTTCTTTTAACCCATTTAATAAATACATGTCTCGGACTGGGAAACTGTGGTACTGTGAGGTTACGTTTGAAAATGGTCATAAAATTGTCCCATTCATCCCATTTAGGAATTAATAATACTATTAAACCACCACCACGTACGATACCTATGAGTCTACCGAGATCGTTTGGTTTTAAATCCTTTGTTAAATCCATTATAAGTATATCAAATGTTGATCCAAGGAATCTTTCACTAATTTCATAAACAGCGTACTTGATCTTTGTATTCCTAGACTTATCCTCCATTAATGTCTCAAAAACCTTTTTCATATAAACTGCTTCAGGGAATTCATCATGGAAAACGTATAGTCCTTGAAGGACAGTTATTTCCTTCCTAAGATCCCTAGTATGTTTACGGTAGCTTCTCTCATAGTACAATATGGCTCTAGCCGATAACTTACCCATGAACTCTGGATCACTGCCCGATATTACAATAAGTGCTCTGAAACGATTACGTATAAGATAAGGTAGGTTCTTACCCAGTCTACGGAGTATTCTAATAAATGATTGAGGAGATCGCTCAGACATAAAAAATCCCTTAATTAACCAATGTATGTAGTTCCAATATAGGTTTTCTTAAGCTCTCGACCTAGTCTCTCATAACGTTCAATAACATCTCTCGTAAGACTTGGCGGCACTTTCTTCAAAGCTTCTAAGAAGTGTTTCATCTTTATAGGTCTTACCTTGAATTCTTCTCTTAAAGCAATCATAGCAGCCTCACGGCATACGGCAGCTATATCAGCACCTGTATAACCTTCTGTTTTTCTAGCAAGTTCCTTGAGATCGACGTCTTCCGCTAATGGCATATTACGTGTATGGACTTTAAATATCTCGAGTCTAGCTTTCTCATCGGGTGGTGGTACATAAATTAATCTATCAAATCTACCTGGCCTAAGTAGTGCTGGGTCTATTATATCTGGCCTGTTAGTAGCGGCTATAACGACAACATTACGTAAAGGTTCTATACCATCCATTTCAGTTAATAACTGATTAACAATACGATCAGTGACGCCACTGGTATCATGTCTATATCCACGAGCTGGAGCTATGGCATCTAATTCATCAAAGAATATTATTGCTGGAGCAACCTGTCTGGCTCTTCTAAAGATTTGTCGAACGGCTTTTTCGCTTTCACCAACCCATTTACTAAGTATTTCTGGTCCACGTACAGCAATGAAGTTTGAACCGCTTTCAGTAGCAACTGCTTTAGCAAGTAATGTCTTACCAGTACCAGGTGGGCCATAGAGTAATATGCCCTTTGGAGGCTCAATGCCCATTTGCTCAAATATCTCTGGGCTCTTCATAGGCCATTCAACAGCCTCTCTTAACTGTTGCTTAACGTCTTCTAGTCCACCAATGTCGCTCCAATGGATCTCTGGCACCTCTACATAGATCTCTCTAATTAATGATGGTTGTACATGTTTCATGGCCTCCATGAAATCCTTCATGGTAACTTTGAGCTGCCGTAATTTCTCAGCTGGAATAGGTTGTGATAAATCTATTTTTTCCTCACTAATGAATCTACGTAGTGCAGCAAGTGCAGCTTCCTTAACAAGTGCAGCTATATCGGCACCTGTATATCCATGCGTCATTTCAGCAATTTTGTCTAAGTCGACGTCCTCTGCTAATGGCATATTACGTGTATGTACTGCAAGGATCTCTCTACGTGCTCTTTTATCGGGTGGTGGAATAACGATCTCACGATCAAATCGACCAGGTCTACGGAGAGCAGGATCAACTGCTTCAGGCCTATTGGTTGCACCAATAACTATTACTCTGCCCCTCTCCTTCAAGCCATCCATTAGAGTTAATAGCTGTGCTACAACACGTTTCTCAACTTCGCCAGTAACCTCTTCTCTTCGGGGAGCAATACTATCTATTTCATCAATGAATATTAGTGCTGGAGCGTTCTCTTCAGCTTCTTTAAAGATCTCTCTAAGTCTTTGCTCGCTTTCACCGTAATACTTACTCATGATCTCCGGTCCATTGATCGCTATGAAGTAAGCACCTATCTCGTTAGCCAGTGCCTTGGCAAGTAATGTCTTACCAGTACCAGGTGGGCCATGGAGTAATATACCTTTTGGAGGCTCTATACCTAAATGCTTGAATAATTCTGGATGTTTCATAGGCCATTCAACGATTTCACGGATCTTCTGCTTAGCTTCCTCAAGATCACCTATATCCTCCCAAGTAACTCTCGGTATTCTACGTTGTCTCTCTAGAACCTCCTCTCTAACGGGTTCAGCTCTAATCTCTACATGAGTAGCCTCAGTTACATAGACTCTTTGACTAGGCTGTGTAGCTATTACTACAAGTTTTAAGGCCATGCCAAAGATAGGTATAACTAAAACTTCTCCTCTAGATACAGGCTTTCTTAATAAAAGCTGCTTAACATATTCTGGAAAATCTGGTCCGAAGCGAATAGGCTCTATAGGTGCTAGAACAATCTTTGTAGCTGGTTCAAGACTAACCCTTCTAACAGTTACAACATCTCCGACGCCGACACCTATACTGCTTCGCAGGAGACCATCAATACGTATGATATCTTTTTCTTCATCATTTGGATAGGCAGGCCATACTTGTGCTATAGTCGTTCCTTGAGGTCCTTCAATTTCTATAAAATCGCCAGTAGTAACTCCTAGTCTAGCCATTGCACGACGGCTAATTCTAACAATTTTTCTACCAACATCTCTTTGCTTGGCTTCAGCTACAGTAAGTTTTATCTCTTTATTCTCTTTAGACAATAATGATCACCTATAATCTTGTTTCTAACTCAGCTATACTGTTTAATGCCTAATAATGTTTAACCTCTTAGGTTGTTAACCGTCTATAAATACCTATAATGTTCGTAAAATCTACTATTTGAATATAATATAATTATATATTGAATATAAGTTAAATACCAAAGATATATAGACTATAGTATATACTATATTCTATAGAACCATAGTCATGGGGTGTCTAAATCGTGGTTGAACGTATAAAGACGGGAATACCTGGATTTGATGAAATACTTAATGGAGGCATTCCTAAGAGAAATGTAGTATTATTATCTGGTGGTCCAGGTACAGGCAAATCAATATTTGGACAACAGTATCTATGGAGTGGATTACAGAAAGGTGAGCCTGGAATACTCGTTACTTTAGAAGAACACCCCGTCCAAGTAAGGATTAATATGAAGCAGTTTGGATGGGATGTAAGGAAATATGAGAACGAGGGATTATTTGCCATAGTCGATGCCTTTACAGCAGGCATTGGCGAAGCAGCTAAGCGTGAGCGATATGTGGTTAGGGATCCAACTGATGTAGGTCTTCTTATAGATGTATTAAGAGAAGCTATAAGGGATACTGGTGCACAACGTGTAGTTGTTGACTCAGTATCAACATTATATTTGACAAAACCTAGTGTTGCTAGATCAATTGTATTACAACTTAAGAAGGTGTTAAGCGGAATGGGTACTACATCGATACTAGTATCACAGGTGAGTGTTACAGAGAGGGGATTCGGAGGTCCGGGAGTCGAACACGCTGCGGACGGTATAGTAAGGCTAGATCTTGACGAGATTAATGGCGAGCTTGTTCGAAGCCTAATTATATGGAAAATGAGAGGCACTAAACACAGTATGAGAAGGCATCCATTTGAAATAACTGATAAAGGTATTATCGTATATTCAGATAGAGTTGTAAGGTTTAAAACATAGAAATAACCATTATAGTTGAACATTTAGTCAATATATCATAGAATCATCAGTGCTATATTTTTGATACTTTTTAGAAATAACATTATATATCACTTCTTATCTCTCTAGAATATACATGAAGAAATCATAGATTAGTGGATGAATAGAATGGAGTATTTTAAGCTTAGAGGCTATTATAGGTATTCGTGTCCTAATTGTTATGGCAAAATAAGTGATTATAGACTGGTCTATAAGGCGCCTTGTGAGAAGTGTTTGCCCACTAAAGATTTTGAGAAGATTTTGTCGAAGATAGATATAAGTGACTACTATCAACTATTAAAGGCTTATGCAAGTAACGTACGTGATATTAATCATTTAAAGAGAATACTTTATATTGAAGATGAGGTTAGGAAATTAGAAGCATTCTTTAGTGATGCAACAGGAGGATATAGATTCTGGAGTGCACAACGTACATGGGCTCGTCGTGTACTTAAGGGTAAGAGCTTCTCAATAATTGCTCCAACAGGTATGGGTAAGACGATGTTTGGATTAGTGACTGCGCTTTATCTCTATAGAAAAGGTAAGGGCAAGATATATCTTGTATTTCCAACAACACCATTACTTAATCAAGCATATGAGAAATTGTTAAAACTTAGTGAAAGAGCAAGCGTTAATCCCAAGATAATAGCTTTTCACTCAAGAATATCCAGGAAAATTAGAGAAGAATATTTACAAAGAATTAGTAATGGAGTCTTTGATATATTATTGACAACATCTATGTTTATACATAAATATACTGAACTTCTAAGAAAACATAAGTATTCATTCATAATGGTTGATGATGTAGATGCTATTCTAAGAAGCGGTAAAAGTATAAGACTATTACTACAAATTATGGGCTTTACTGAAGAGGAAATAGATGCCGCGCTACAACTTATAAAACTTAGAATCTCTCTTGCAAGAACTACTGATGAAGAGCGTAGAAAAGAGATTGTAAAAGAAGTTAAGAAGCTTGAAGCTATAGTGGAGAAAGCTAGATCTAGAATTAAAACTATACTTGTTGTATCAAGTGCTACTGGAAAACCTCGAGGCATATATCCTAGATTATTTAGAGAGCTATTAGGATTTGAAGCCGGCAGTCGTGGTGAGGCTATTAGAAATATTGTTGATACATATATTATTTCTAAGGAAAATATAGAGAATTATTTACTTGAACTTATTAGAAAACTTGGCAACGGAGGATTAGTATATGTACCTATTGATAAAGGTGTAGAATATGCTGAGTACATAGCTAATTTACTGAAGGAGAAAGGTATTAGAGCAGAAGCATTTCACTCGAAGAAGAATATTAGAATACTGGAATACTTTGCTAAGGGTGAATTGGATGTTCTTGTAGGTGTTGCAACATATTATGGTGTTATGGTCAGAGGCCTTGATCTACCTGAGAGAATAAGGTATGCAATATTCATAGGTGTTCCTAGACATAAGTTCAGCAGTAAATTAGAGTCTCCCAGACCATTTGATATAATTCGTATATTAAGTATACTTAGAGACGTAGTAAGTGGTGATGAGAGGAAAAAGATCGAGATAATAATAGGCAGGCTTACACAAAGACTACGTAGACTATCTCCTGCCGCCTTAGCTATTGTTGGAGAAGAGTTGAGAAAAACTGTTGCTGGTGAAGAATATAAGGAATCGCCAGTACTGCAACTACTTCTTGAAGCTCTAGAGTACGCCCGGAAACTCCTTGAAAGACCTGATGTATGGGAGAAGCTTAAGGAGAGTAGCGATATTGCTCTTGTAGAGGAGGATGGACGTACATACATATTGATACCTGATGTAGCAACCTATATACAAGCTAGTGGACGTACATCAAGACTTTACCCAGGAGGCATTACTAAGGGATTATCCGTTATACTTGTTGATGATAGACGGTTATTAAATGGTCTTTCACGTAGAATGAGGTGGTTGTTTGAGGATTTCGAGTTTAAAGACCTAAATGAGATCGATCTTGACAAGCTTCTTAAGGAAATAGATAGTGATAGGGATAGAGTTAGGAAGATAATCAGTGGAGAGATCGTTGTTGAAGAAGCACTTGAGATATCTAAGTCTGCATTACTCATTGTTGAATCACCTAATAAGGCTCGTACAATAGCTAATTTCTTTGGCAAACCAAGTATCCGTATTATTGGTGAAAATATAAGGGCTTATGATGTAACTACTGGTGATTATGTTTTATCGATAATAGCTAGTGTTGGACACATATACGATCTAGTTGTGGATACCGGCCTATATAATTATGGAGTACATCTCGTAGAAGGGAAGTTTATACCCGAATATACAGACATAAAGAGATGTAATAAGTGCGGACATCAATTTACAAGTGAAGATAAAAAGTGTCCACGATGCGGCTCAAGAGATATCGTTAGAAAAATAGATGTTGTCCGTGCACTTCAAGAACTAGCTAGCGAAGTAGATCTGGTATTTATAGGTACAGATCCTGATACTGAGGGCGAGAAGATAGGATGGGATCTAAAGGTATTATTAGAGCCCTATACTAGAGAGATAAAGAGGGTTGAGTTTCATGAGATAACGCGTAGAGCTATATTAAATGCTATACGTAATCCTAGAGACTTTAACTTGAAGCTTGTTGAGGCACAGATTATACGTAGAGTTGAGGACCGCTGGCTTGGTTTTGCATTATCTCAGAAACTATGGTATGATCTATGGCCATATTATTGTATGAAGTATCTTGTTGAGAAGAAGGGTTTGAAGATCGACTGTTGTAATATTATTAATAGAAACTTTAGTGCTGGCCGTGTACAAACACCTGTCCTGGGCTATATTATTGAGAGATATGAGAAAGCTAAGAAGCCTGATAGAATAATTATCGAGATCGGCGATGGGCTTTTACGTATTGAAATGCCTTATGAGTACCTAGATAGACTTGGTATTAGAAGAGCTAGGGATTTACTTGGTAGAGAGGCTCTTGTTGAAGAGATAGGTGTTGTTGAGGAGGAAGTTAATCCATTGCCTCCATTCACTACAGATACATTACTTGCAGAAGCCTCTGCTAGATACAATATGCCCTCTCATAGGACTATGCAGATAGCTCAAGAACTATTCGAACTAGGTTTCATAACATATCATAGAACCGATAGCACACGCGTATCTGATACAGGTATAGCTATTGCTAGACAATATTTGCAGGAAAAATATGGGGATAAATACATTGAATTATTTAAACCACGTACATGGGGCGCAGGAGGGGCTCATGAGGCTATTAGGCCTACTAGACAAATAGATCCCGATAGATTGTGGGAGCTTATTAGAGAAGGCGTTATACAGCCTGTAAGGCCCTTAACTAGAGCCCATATGATGATTTATGAGCTTATATTCCGCAGATTCATTGCTAGTCAGATGATCTCAGCAATCGTTAAGAAGCAAAAGCTTAGAATTAAAATAGAATCCTTTGAGACAGAGATCGATAGACCTATAGGTGTTGTTAGAGATGGATTTCTAGAAATATATCGCATAATTACGTCTGAAAATCCCATTGCATCTGGAAAGTACACGATCACTATGGCTGAGCCGAGAAACCCGCCTCTGGCCAGATTCCACGATGTTATAAGATGGATGAAAGAACAAGGTATTGGTAGGCCTAGTACATATGCTAAGATAGTGCAGACTCTTCTGGATAGGAAATATGTAGCTGTTACAGGCCGTGTTAAGGCATTAATGCCTACTCCAAGAGGTATGGAGGTCTATAAATTCCTAACAAGATTCTATGGGGATGTTGTTAGTGTCGATACTACACGTGAGCTTGAGGAGAAAATGAGACTTGTGGAAGAAGGCAAGGAGGATTACCAATCTATTCTGGGGAGAATTTATGATGAACTCCGTACTAAAGTTATTAATATAGACAGTAGTGCGTGGAGAAAACTGGTATGCGGTTAGATGATCTTGAGATCACATTACTTAATGAGGGAAAGGGTAGGAAATATTATTTAGCACTTTATCACGGGAAAATAAAGCTTTTTGCACGCAAATACAATACTGATGTAGCTAAGCAAGTTGCTAGAATAGCTAGATTACATCGCGCAAAAGTCCTTGTACTACCATTATACTTTAACACTGGTCCCGTACTAGAATTTACAAATTTATCTAGGAAAAGGTATGTCAAGAGAGTTTTTGAACAGGTATCTGATCAATCAATACGTGCTCTATCTACTATAGCCATGGCTGAAAGATTAAATATAATTGTACCTGGTTTTCTTGAAAAGGCTGGTGCCCACTACTATATATCTAGATTATTAATTAATCATGAAGGGAGAATAGTAAGTAAATATAGAAAACTTATACTATCAAATATTGAAAGTCTATATAATATCATCCCTGGTAAAGATATAGGTATATTTAATACACGTAGCTTGAATATAGGTGTAGCTATAAATGATGAAATAATGTATCCAGAGCTTCTCAGAATTTATAAGATCTTGGGTTCAGACTTAGTGATCTCTCCTATGAATCCATTTAACTATAAGTATTCTATGGCAACATATATTGCTAAATCAAGGATTGAAGAGAATGACTTACCATTAATAATAATGGGGTCGATAATAGAGTTTAGAGGAGACCTTGGCGGAGGAGCTCCAACGATAATATATGATGAAGAAGGGAATAAGATCTATGAATATAATGGTACTAAGCCTAATCTAATATTATTGCCAATGAATCTATTTAGAAGAAAGAGTAAGGCCATAGGAGATCTTGATAAGCTCATACATATTATGAAGATCTATAGAAAGATCTTGAGGAACAGCTGTATACAAGTAGGCATAGAATAATTAATATTCTTTCTATCCTAGAGAATATCATAGTGTATTATTTTCACTAGGGGTGTTCTTAATGAGTAATGAAGAGATCAGAAAAGTATTAACTATAAAAGTTAATAGCCTTAATGATCTAGTTAGATTAGCTATGACTTATGCTGGGCCCACATCTCAGTCTATATTCCTGTTAAAGTTCTGGGATGGAGATAAACTGATTATTGGAATGTTAGGCCTTTTTAGGGATTATTATAAGTTCTATGGATTGCCGATACTATATTATCATATATGTAATGAGCAGGAAATTCCAAAGATAAAGGATTCAAACTACATAATAATGTCAACTGATGGTGAAAGACTGGATTTCAGTAAGTCGCCTAAACCAGGTAGGTCGATTCCGCTAATATACCTTGCAGAGAAACCACCTGTTATACCAAAGCTTAGTTAGGAAGTAGGGATCTATATGGATAGTGAATTAGAAAAATTATATGAATTACATATATGGCCTATGAAACCAGGAGACCCTGAAGCTATTAAGAGATTTAATGGTATAAAAGAGGTTTTCTCATATTTAGTAAGTACACATGATTACTTTAGAGATATTCTTGGAAATGAGGAAATTAATGTGATCGATATTGCGGCTGGCACAGGTATAGCCGGTGCAGCATTGGCGAACATATTATCTGGAATGGGTAAGAAGGTTAATCTAGTTGCCACCGATCTCCGTTCTAAGGATCTAGATCTGGCTCATGAATGGCTTAAAGGAGTTAGCAAGGTACATGTTGAGACGATAGTATGTGATGCAACTACTTTACACAAGTGCCTTTCTAGTCGTAAGGAAGTATTCCACATAGCATTATTATGGGATTATTTAACGCTGCACTTCAATCCATGGTCCCTAGTTAGGTTATTTGGCTCAGCATCATAAATAGTATACTAGCTTTTGTTTTATGGAGTCATACACTAGGGATACTAAGAGCCTATGAACAATCTATACTACAGAACACTATATTGATACAAATAACACTACTAGCCTATGTGTTCCTTGGAGAAACTCTTACTCTCCAAAGAATTTTAGGTACAATAGCGGTCTTCATAGGAACTTTAATAGTACAATTATTATATAAGTAATACTAATATTGACTACGAAATACATGGATAGTATTTAACAAATATTTTGTCCTAAATAGGGAGCAATGGTAGACAATCAAATCTAGAGTTTACTCGTAGTCTTTAGTAATGTTAATGATAGCTATAGACTGTATAATACTATTATAGATATTTTTTAATTAATGTACAGTACTGGAAGGGTATTGGTGTACCACCTGTGTGGATGAACAATACTATAGACTCTTTTTCAATATAGTTACTATTCACTAAATCTATGAGACCATACATTGCCTTACCTGTATAGATAGGATCTAGTATTAATCCTTCGATTTTAGCTACATACCTTATTGTCTCAACTATTTCCTCTACGATGGTTCCATATCCACCAAATATATAGTCGTCGAATACAATTATGTCATCAGGCTTTATTTTGAGATCTATATCCAAAAGTTTTGTAGTGATATTAATTAATTTTGTAATTCTCTCCTTACACTCTCTGGCTTTTCTTCCAACACTTATTCCCATGATCTTGATATCATCTATGCCCAAAAGCTTCATTCCAAGAATTAGGCCTGCTTGCGTTGCTCCAGTACCAGTTGCGTGAACTATGTATTTAGGTTTCTTTTTTAAATTGTAAAATTGTTGTAGAATCTCTAAAGAAGCAACTATATAGCCTAAAACTCCATGAGCCGATGCGCCACCGCCAGGAATTACGTATGGTCTTTTACCCTTTGATCGAAGATCTCTAGCTATTTCTTCCATAACATCATCAGCCTTATCCGGATCACTCACAAATATTATTTTGGCATCCATGAGTTTATCAAGTAATAAATTGCCTTGAAGCTCACGAGATCCTGGAGGCGTTAATACTAAATATACATCCAAGCCAGCTTTTCTAGCTGCTGCAGCTGTAAGTCTTGTATGGTTAGAGTGGAGAGCACCTCTTGTAATTAATACATTACAATTCTTAGATAATGCATCGCCTAGAATAAACTCTAGTTTTCTTACTTTATTGCCTCCTAAAGCAAGAGTCATTACATCGTCACGCTTAATGTATAGTTCGATATTTAACTCTTTACTTAATCTTGAAGCCTTCTCAAGAGGAGTAGGGTAGAATGTTAAGGTATATCTAGGAAAATCAAACACTCTCCAGATCATATGCTTCACCTTATAGAAACCCTATATAATATTATAATGACTCTTTATAAGTTAAGGTTTTTCACAAGGATGAACTTAATCAAGTAATAACTACTTTAAATAAATTGATCTCTTTTCAAGATATTTCAATGCATCTGTTATCATAACCTTAGCTGTATGCCAAGCTGGACCTGCAGGTCCCTCTATTACTATTTTTCATTTTCTAAATAAAATTCCACAACATTTATGTATCCATAAGCGGCCGCTAATCTATCGTTTTGACTTATCTTCATGGGATGTACAGAATATTTATTTTCATCTATTATAGCTTCTGCAATATACTTTATCCTGTATCCTCTTCTTATAGCATATCTTATTTCCTCTTCTAAGATTGTTTCAAGAGATTCTCTATAGACATCATGTATAGTTATAGGGATTCCTATTTCTGAAAGCATTATTGCAAGTTTAGCAGCAGGATCCCACCCATCAATGTCTATATATGGATTAGGCTCTGCTAGTCTCTCCTCTATAGCCTTGCTAATAGCCTCTTTATAGGTCAATCCCTTTTCTATTAATGATAAAATATAATTTGTTGTAGCATTTAGTACTGCTCTAATTAGACTAATTTCTCTACCTTTTAACCCTCTAATAACATCTAAAACAGGAGTACCAGCTGCAACAGTTGCTCTATAACCTAGGAATAAGCCTCTTTTTTGGACA
>Ga0180301_10000278_pt1 | contig 39292 bp, 38 predicted proteins | sample GuaBasSediGuay16_FD_121797 | JGI IMG/M metagenome (GOLD analysis project Ga0180301, IMG submission 121797) | Subseafloor sediment microbial communities from Guaymas Basin, Gulf of California, Mexico - Guay16, Core 4569-2, 12-15 cm | ecosystem: Environmental > Aquatic > Marine > Hydrothermal... | reverse complement strand
TTGGTGCGGGGCCCGGGATTTGAACCCGGGTAACCGGCTTGGGAGGCCGGCGTCCTAGACCAGGCTAGACTAGCCCCGCTTTTTCATTAGATATTATGAGTATCGTTAATGTTTTTAATTTTTCGTATATTTTAGGTAAGTTTGCATTAAACACTTTTATGGCATATCTATGTTTAGTTGTAAAAATCGTAAAACGTGCTCAAAACAGAATTATAATTTAAAATGTAACTTTAAGTTCAATGGAATATGTTATTAACGTGACGATCAGATATGGGTTATTCGGTTTTTATCCCTTTTAGTTCCCTAACTTCTTCGATTATTTGTTTTGCTACATTTTCTGGTGGTTCCTCCCAACTTGAGAATTGCATTTGCCAGAATGCTCTTCCAGACGTTTTTGATCGTAATTCAGTTGCAAGTCCAAAACTTTCTTTAACCGGGAGTATTGCTGTTATTAGTGTATCAAATCCTCTTTGTTCCACGCTTAGTATGTTACCTCTTCGTTTTGTTAATACGCTTAATACATTTCCTACAGTATCTGGGGGAGTTCTAATTTGTATTTTGTATATAGGCTCTAAAATTGTTGGATTATCTTGAAGTATGGCTTTAAATATGGCTTTCTTAATCATGGGGATTATTTGTGAAGGATCTCTCGCCTCTGGGTTCTTATGTAGGTTTAGTTCTCGAATTATTACTTTTAGTCCTCGTAAAGGTTCACCACATAATGGACCTGATTCGCATGCCCATTTAAAACCCGTAGTAACCGAATTCTTTGCATCTAATACTTCTTCGTTTTCCTGTCCAACATAAATTAAAAGGTTTCCATGGTTTTCAACAGCCCATATTTTATTAACATTTCTTAGATATTCTTTCATTTTCCTAGTAAGAGTACGGATAATTCTTTCATTTTCTCCTTCCCTGGTGAAGTGCTTCTCCAATAATAAGCTTAACACTTTTTCTTCAAGAGGCTCTACAACAAGTATTACCGAATTTAAGTCATTAATACTATTTACAACCACTGGTCCTCCTTTGGTTTTGACTGTTTCTCTATACACGACAATTGGTTTAGATGTTATTATTTCCAGTCCTGATTTTTCTAGTTCTTTTATTGCTATTTCAAGATGCAGTTCTCCGATTCCTGACAGTAGGTATTCACCTGTTTCTTCATTTATTGAAACCGATAAGTTTGGGTCTTGTATTGAGAGTTTTCTCATCAATTCTATCATTTTTTGAAGATACTGCGGTTTTTTAGGCTCAATTGTCACCGTTACAACGGGTTCAGTAATGTATCTAATTTCTTCAAAAGGAATCATTTTAGTTTCGTATCCTGCTTCAACTATGGTTTCTCCAGACTTGAGTTCTTCAGGTCCGATTATTGCTGCTATGTTCCCTGCTGGGATTTCTTTTACAATTTCCCTAATAGCCCCCATATACATTCCTACTTGTTGTATTCTATAGGGTTTTCTTGCATTTACCAAGTAAACTTCCCGTCCTTCCTTTATGGTTCCTGAAAAGATTCTACCTGTTGCCACAAGCTTTGCATGAGGATCTATAACTATTTTAGTAATACATAATGTTAGAGGCCCTTTTTCATCGCAATTTAGCATTGCTTGTCCAATTTCTGATTCTAAATTACCGTGCCATATTTTTGGTATTCTGTATTTTTGTGCCATTATCGGGTTTGGTAAGTGTTTTATTACTGCATTTAGTACTGCCTCATGGAGAGGTAAAAGGTTCTGCAGCTCTTCTGCCTTCCCTTCCTGATAACATTTTACTATATCTTTAAATCTTAAACCTGATTCATCAATTAATGGAATTGTAAAGCCCCATTTATGAAGAGCACTTCCAAAAATTACCGACCCATTTTCTGGTTTAATCTTCCATTTCTTTTTGAAAAGATCCTCTCCAAAATTCTCAATAAGTGTATTAAAGTTTCGGATTATTCTTTCAAATTTTCCTCTAATTTTTTCTGGAGAAAGTTTTAATTCCTTTATAAGTCTATCAACTTTATTTATGAAAAGAATTGGTTTTACTCTTTCTTCTAATGCTTGTCTTGTTACTGTTTCTGTTTGAACCATTATTTCTTCGACAGCATCTACTACCACTATTACGCCGTCAATTGCTCTTAGTGCTCTTGTGACTTTGCCTGAAAAATCAACATGTCCGGGTGTGTCGATCAGATTTATTACATAATGTTCGTTCTCCCACTTATAAAGGAGAGATATGTTCGCCGTTTTTATTGTTATGCCGCGTCTTTGTTCTTCTTCCATATAGTCAAGTGCTCTAACTTGACCAGCGAGTGTTGGAGAAAGTAAGCCCGCTCCAGCCAAAAGAGAATCAGTAAGTGTTGTTTTACCATGGTCTATATGAGCAATTATTCCGATGTTTCTGATGCGGTCTTTCATTTTCATAATTTTTAATGCTTCTTCGACCATTTTGCGCTTTGCCACCTTTTCCACCTCATAATTGTGAGAGATAGTCGCTGAAAAACAATTAAGCTACCACAATAGAAACTAATCTCGTATTCTCTCATAACTATTCAGTTTGATTATAAGTTTAAGATTACATTAGGACATTAGGGGTAAATTTATTTTGTTAAAGGTAATATCTATGTGGTGGTCCTAGGTGTGAAAAATGTCAGAAGGAAAGCATGGGGAGATTTTAAGTGGTGTTCACTTTTGGCAGGGAGATGTTGCTTGCGCGGAAGGAGCCATAGCTGCTGGTTGTAGATTTTTTGCTGGTTACCCTATAACTCCTGCTTCAGAAATTGCTGAACATATGGCTAAGAGGCTACCCAAAGTCGGAGGCGTATGCATACAAATGGAGGATGAAATTGCATCGATTTCAGCTGTTATTGGAGCCTCTTGGGGCGGACTAAAAGCCATGACAGCGACATCTGGCCCTGGTTTTAGTTTAATGCAGGAGAATATTGGTTATGCATGCATGACAGAAACGCCTTGCGTAATTGTTGATGTTCAACGTGTAGGTCCTAGTACTGGGCAAGCCACGAAAGCTGCTCAAGGAGACGTTATGCAAGCTAGATGGGGAACCCACGGTGACCATGAAGTTATTGTTTTGTCTCCTAATTCTCCTCAAGAAATGTTTGATTTAACTATTAAAGCTTTTAATTTATCCGAAATTTATAGAGTTCCAGTTATTGTTTTGGCAGACGAGATTGTTGGACATATGTGGGAGAAAGTTTACGTACCTCCTCCTGAAGAAATAGTAATACAAAATAGAAGAAAACCAAGTCATTTTAGTGAACCTGTTTTTGGTGGTATAAGCGATGTGGAAGTTCCCCCTATGCCTCAAATAGGAAATGGTTTTAATCTTTTAATTACTGGTTCCACTCATAATGAGTATGGTTATAGGAAAACGGTAGATCCTGAGGTGCACAGAAAACTTGTGATTCGAATTGTTAATAAAATTAGAAAGAATGCGAATAAAATTATTGATGTAGAAGTACAAAATATGGAGGACGCGGATATAGGTGTTATTTCATATGGTTGTACTTCAAGATCGGTGTATGACGCGGTTATTTTAGCGGAAGAAAAAGGTATAAAGGTTGGGCATATTAGGTTAAGGACTATTTGGCCTTTCCCTGAAAAAATCGTGAGGGAGTTAGCAAAGAGAGTGGATTTCATTCTAGTCCCCGAAATGAATCTTGGTCAGTTAGTATATGAGGTAGAGAGAGTGGTGGGTTGTGAAGCACACGTTAAAGCCATATCAAAAATTGGTGGTGGAGAAATGATAACACCCGAGGAAATTCTCTCCGAGATAAGGAAACTGTTGGAGAGGTGAAACTTGATGACAAAGAAACATTTTGCTCTAAAATTTCTAAGAGAAGAAACATTGCCAACGGCCTTTTGTCCTGGATGTGGTAGTGGAATTGTGATGAATTGTTTCTTAAAGGCTTTAGAAGAATTAGGTTTTCATGATTTGTCTGGTTTTGCATTTGTATCTGGAATAGGCTGTGCTGCTTGGTGTGTATCTCCTTACTTCAAAGCTGATTCTCTTCATACCACTCATGGACGTCCGATAGCGTTTGCTTCTGGACTAAAGTTGGCTCGACCAGAGTTAAATGTCGTTGTAATAAGCGGAGACGGGGATATAGTAGGTATCGGTGGTAATCATTTAATTCATGCTGCGAGAAGAAATATGGATCTTCTTGTTATTTGTATCAACAACTTTAACTATGGAATGACTGGGGGGCAAGTTGGTCCTACAACGTTTCACGGCGTCAAAACTACTACTACACCCTATGGTAATCCTGAATATCCATTTGACCTTGCAAGGCTAGTTGATAGTGCAGGGGCAAATTTTGTAGCAAGGTGGACAACTGTTCATGTAAGACCTCTTATAAATTCGATAAAAAAGGCATTAAAAAAAGGAGGATTCCGTTTCATAGAGGTTATTTCGCAATGCCCGACATCATTTGGAAGAAGAATTGGTAAACACACGGGTAAGGACCTTATGATATGGTTTAGAGAAAAAAGCATTCATATTAGTAAGATACAGGATGATAGAGAAGTGAATGATAAGATCATAGTTGGAGAGTTTGTAAACAGGGATAAGCCTGGTTTTGTACGTAGACTACATGAAATTACTCTTAAGTTGAGGGAAAAATATGACGAGAATTGAAGTATTGATTGTTGGTATTGGTGGTATGGGAATTGTTTTGGCTGGTAGGATTCTGAGCAGGGCTGCTGCAATCTACGAAGGGAAAGAAGTTGTTCAAACACAAAGTTATGGTGCTGAAGCTCGAGGAACTGCTGCAAGAAGTGAAATCATAATCAGTAATGAAAAAATAAACTATCCGAGGGTTAGAAGATGTGATATCCTAGTTGCAATGAGTCAAGAAGGTCTAGAAAAATATTTGTCATTATTAAAGGAGGACGGGGTTCTTGTCTACGAAAAGTATTTAGTTAAAAAGATACCAACATCGAAAAGGCTTAAGGTTTTAGGTGTCCCAGCAATTGAAATAGCAGAAAAACGTGTTAGAAATAGATTGGCTGCAAATGTTGTTATTATCTCTGCTATGTCTTGTTTTACGGGCCTCATTTCTAAGAACTCGTTGAAAAAAGCCATAGTTGATATTGTTCCTAAGGCTATGAGAGAAGTAAACTTGAAAGCCGTTGAAGAAGGAATTAAATTTTTAAAAACATTTAATGAGACCAACTGATTTGCTTTCGTATCGAAAATGCTTTTATAGCAAAAAGTTTATTTGACTACGGCTTTAATTTTAAGTTTGTGCCGCGGTGGTGTAGCCCGGTCAAGCATCGGGGCCTCATGGAGGCTAAGTATTTAGCCTCCAGGTCATTCGAGCCCTGGACCCGGGTTCAAAACACTCGAAGATGACCTTCGAGTGTGGACAAATCCCGGCCGCGGCACCATTTAATTTTGATAGTAAACTGAAATTTTTAGTTTTAACCAAGAATTTGGGATATTGCTTTTTTGATTTCTTCAAGTTGTTCTAAGATAGAATTAAATATGTTTTGAGCCCAATCCATGGTGCGTAACACGATTCCTGCAATTATTGCTATCAATAGTAAGGATAACCCTATAAGCAGTCCCTCTTCAATTAATGGAGATGCTTTTTTGTCTTTTATGAAGTGTTTAATAATTGATAAGTTTTTTTGCATTTCTATCCCTTTATAAGTGATGATTTTAATATTTAAACTGCAATGTTGTTTCTAGGATTTTTGACAAAATTTCTGATAGATCCACCCTCTTTTTATTTGATTCAAAGTACTTTGCATGAAGATAGTGAAATGCTTTAACAACCATCTTTATATCAAAGATTCTCCTTTGAACTAATTCTTTGAAAATAGTGCGGAGGATTTCTAACTCGTTGAAAAAATGTTTTCTACTTATATCTTCATACTTTCTAATTTTTTGAATTGTTGGTGTGTTATATAGGTCATTAGGACATTGTTTATGCGAATCTGTTGTGGGATCCCATTTAAATATATCAATTAAACGAATTTCTTGTACGGAGGGATAAAGTTTTATGTTTTTGGGTGTTTCTAGTTCACAAACTCTAATCACTCGTCTAACGTATTTTCCATTAATCCTAACCTTTTTGATGTGAATTATTATATCAAGTGTTTGAAGTAAGGCCATGGGGATTTGATGATGAAATATCCATCGTAAGAGTAGATGTTCAGGGCTTGCTGAGTGGCAGGTTTGTAATCCGGTTAATCCAGCGCTTAATGCGTGGAACATGGCCATGCTATGCTCTTTTGTTTGTATCTCCCCTAAGTAGATGTAGTCAGGAGATCTATGTAATAATTTAATTATTTCACTCGATTTACTGTACCTTTTCTCGCCTTCCTCGTAAGGCTCTACTCTAAATCTTACTTGATGTTTTCCATATTCAAGTTGCGAAACGCTTTCAACAACGTCTTCTATTGTTATTTTCCTCCAATTAGGTGGGGTTAAGATATCTAAGGCGTTTAGTAAGGTTGTTTTACCCGCTCCTGGTTCTCCGGTGACAGTAATGTTTCTCTTACGTAATAAGCAGAAATATATATAAGCGCAGATCTCTGGGGATATTGTCCCATTTACAATGAGCTCTGGTAAGGTAAAAACTTTCTTTCTGATTTTTCTAACATCCAAATGAAGCTTGTCAACCACTAAAGGAGATATATCAAGAGAAACTCTAACATGAAAATATTTTGTGATTAATTCTGTTTTTAATGAAGGATTTGTTATATCGAGTCGATAACCGCTATCGGCCCTTACTAGGGTTATAAAGCTCTCAAGTTCCTGTTCAGAAAGATGTACTTTTGTTAAACATCTTCCCCATTTTCTATGATCCAGGTATATCGAAGATCTAGGTGAATCAAGAAAGAATTCCTCTATATTATCATCAAGCAAAAATGGAAAAATTTTTTCCAGGTTCATGGATTTAAATGCTGATAGTTCTGCTATTTTCTGAATAGTTTCGTAAGGCTGGTTAAGACTTATTTTTTTCAAGAAATTCTTTGCTAATTTTATTTTTTCGGCTAAAATCTGATTGAACGAAAATGAAGAAATAGAGTGAGATTCTGATTTTAGATGTTGCGTTGTTAAATAAAAAATTCCTTTTAAAGACGGATTACTTTCGATGATGGGAAAAAAGTCATATAAAATATTTGAAAACTGCGCATCATTAGTGATTAGTGAGATAGTTATAGTATAAGGACCTACCATGTATTGATCTAGAAGCCGATATTTTAATGGATTACTAAAATCATTTAACTTCATATCGAGAGCCTCTCTTTTCTATAATTTTTTTAAGGAGGGTGCAGTAATGGTCTCTAATGCTGTATTCAGCCACGCCAGATGATTTCGCTACAATTTTCTGCGTCAAAAACCTTTTTATCCCTAATTGTTCTGCAATTTTCCTAGCTGCTGCATAAATTGATGCAGCAGCTAGGATGTATGGGTTCCTTCCTCTACGAAGGGAAAAATCTAAGGATCTCAATATTTTAAGCGTTTCTTTAATAAGGAGGCGTTTTAGACGGTCTTGCGAGATACCTACAGTTTTTAAATGCGTAATTACTTCCTCGGAATTAACTATGGAAGAGACAATTCTATAGATATAATCTTCACTTTTCCTTACGTAGTTTTTTAAGCCGACAACCTTTCTCACAACAAGGATCTCTCTCACGACACGCCGTATACTTACACGGTGCCCAAGATTTTTAAATACTCCAACTAACTCTCGAACTGTTATTGGGGCTATATATTTGTATTCTCTAATGGCTAAGAGAAGACAAGCAGCTACGAGGACTATATGGTTTGTTGAATCTTCCCTTATCTCCTCGTATTTTTTAGACGCTTTTTGATAGTAATACGCTGCTCTATCCCTTACAGGACTAGGTAATTGGAGGATGGAACACACTCTATTTAAGGTTCTTAGAGCTCTGTAATTTGTCTCGTTTCCGACAATTCTTGCTCTTAAGTCATACTTATATTTTAATCTTCTGAATAAACGTTGTCTAGCAGGACAGAGAGATGCACCATATCTATCTTTGAAAAAGGGGGTTACATGATAATCTATGTAACTTCCCAATCCATCTATTATATGGATCCGGGAACCGAGAGATACATATTGCTTAGATGAAACATTTGAACTTCCTTCTGAGGAAGTAAAGTCCACTATGGGTGATAGATACTGCGGGCCAATAACCAATCCGCACTGCGAACATACAAGTTGACCATTATGAACCACGATCTCACCTTTACATTCCTGGCAAAAAAGCTTGTTTTCTTTCATTTTTATCAAAAGTAAAAATATAAGAAGGTTTTTTAGCATTTTTTGCTATTAACAGTTCGTATTAAAGTCATTGGCTATACATTCAACCGTACACTCAGTAAGATGGCAAATAAATCGAGAACGTGGAGAAAGAGAGTTTTGTGAAACTAATTAAAATTAACCCATTATAGTAATAAAATATTAGGAATACCATTACCATCATTCTCTATAAATACTCTTCGATTTTCAGCTGCTTCGGAGCAACACTTAAACGGTGTGTAATTTCTCTTCCATCTCCACTAAGGCGGAACAATAAACCTCTTATTCATCAAATTATTAGTTTTACAATAAGTTTTATAGTTAGTGTTTTTGCTCTCACTATTATAGGATAAGTATTATTAGTGTAAAGATGAATTAAACAGTTAAGATAAGCAATTAAACAGAAGGAGGTATTTTAATGATAAATAGTGCTATTACCAGGAGATTCTTCAAAGAGCTTGCAGCAATGCTTGGAATGCACATAAATGTAATTACCGTCACTGGAAAACAGTATATTGGAAAATTTGAGGGCTATGATGATAAGAGTTTGAGTTTATGTTTATCAGATGTAAAGGATAACGAAGGGAAGGCATACCATAAAGTGTTTATATATGGTCATAATATTGCCGAGGTAATAGAAGTCGAACAGCCTTTTAATCTCAAAGCTCTTGCAGAAAGGCTGGAAAAAGTTTTCCCGCAGAAAGGCGCAGTAAAAATCCTCGAAGAAGCTGGAATGATTCTCGTATTTAACAAAATAAAAGTCACAGAAAAAGGAGTCGAAGGAGAAGGCCCATTAGCCGAAAGAGTAAAGCGAATTTACGAAGAATTCGTAGAAGAAAGTAAAAAGCAAAGTAAATAATAATTTTATTAACAACTATTATCAAATAGAGTAAGAACCAATATTTCTGAATACATTAAAATGGAATATACTCCCATTTACGTCAATATTAATACCATGGTTTTTTAGTATTTTTAATAATGCGAAAGACTAATCCAGAGGTTCTACCAATTTTTTCAGGTCTAATTTTCCGTTCTTTACCATAAGTGGATGTCTTTTGCCATCTAATAAAGCTCTAACATCATCAAAACTTTTAATTTCGGCTTTTCTTGGTATACTAGAGTATATATCTTCCCCTAGTTCGCCAAATTTCTCTTCAAAAAGCTCCAGATTGCCTCCATCATTGGGGCCTAGTAAGTGAGGGCTTTTAACTCCAGTAACTATAAGGATAACTCGTAATAAGTCCTCTAGATGCGGGTCCACTCTAGCACCCCATATGACTTGCGCATTTGGGTCCATTTTTTCGACCACTATCTCAGCGCATCTTGCTGCTTCACGTAAGCTCATGTCTGGCCCGCCACTAACATGTATAAGAGCACCTTTTGCACCTGTGATGTCTATATCTAAGAGGGGGCTTTGTAATGCGTCCATTACCGCTTCCCTAGCTCTATCATGTCCACTGCTCTCGCCCAATCCCACCATTGCAACTTCTCCATTACTCATGATGGTTCTCACATCGGCATAATCAAGATTTATTAATGAGGGTAATATGATAGTTTCCGTGATTCCTTTAACCATGTTTGCAAGTATTTCGTCTGCAACACTGAATGCTTCGTCAATTGGTAGATCTGGTGCTATTTCTAACAGACGATTATTATCGACGACGACGACCGTATCCGCTTTTTTAATTAATTTTCTCAGTCCTTCCTTTGCCTTTTTTATTCGTGCACGTTCAACTTTAAATGGCATAGTAACAACGCCAACAACTATGGCCCCTACTTCTTTTGCTATTTCAGCTATTATTGGACCGCTACCTGTTCCAGTTCCTCCTCCGAGTCCATATGTTACAAATACCAAATCAGCATCATAAAGGGCTTCGGTAAGCATATCTCGGCTTTCTTCGGCAGCAGCTGCCCCTATTTCCGGAAATCCTCCGGCTCCAAGACCTTTGGTGAGATTTTCTCCTATCAAAATTTTTCTGTGGGCTTTAACGCTATCTAGATGTTGTTTGTCGGTGTTTACTGCTATGCATTCCGCACCTTGTATGCCAATTGTCATTAGCCTTTTTACAGTATTATTTCCTGCGCCTCCGGTTCCTACGACTACTATTCTCACTCTTCCAGGCTCTCTTACATAGGTTCTACCTTTCTCTACCTGGGAATGACTTAAGGCATCTTTTATTAATGTTCTCAAAGACGGCCCCCCAATAACTTGACTTGCTCCCATAGTTCTCTTTTTAGAAGATCCCTAATGGCTATTCTAATAGCCTCACTGCGATTCGGATACATTCTACGTTTAACTAATTTATCCAATCCTTCGAGATAAGCCTCAGGTAAATGCACGGTAATTAGTTTCATTAGAAACCTCCATTTGGTTTAATTAAAAGGAGGAATATGACATTATAAATAGATTGGGAATATATATGAAATATCTAAATAATACTTAGGTTTTAAAAGCAGAAAACTACCTCTTCTTTCTTCCAGTTCTACGTGCAGCTATGTGGCCGACCTTTCTTCCAGGCGGAGCTGTTCTAGGTACTGTTGTCGGTCTACCCGGTGATTGGTGACTACCACCGCCGTGTGGATGCGAACATGCGTTCATTGCGACCCCTCTCACCTTTGGCCACTTCCAACCTTTAGCTTTGACAAGATGATATTTTTTACCTGCTTTAACAAAAGGCTTTTCCATCCTCCCGCCTCCAGCAATAATCCCTATGGTTGCCCTACAGGCTGGGTTAAATGCCCTTATTTTGCCAGAGGGGAGTTGTACATATGTTTTATCAGCAGCATGCGTTACTACTATACCATAGGTTCCTGAAGCTCTGACGAATTTCCCACCATCCCCAGGAACCCCTTCAATATTACAAACGAATGTACCTTCAGGTATGTGGGCAAGTGGAAGAATGTTTCCCGGTTTTAATGGTGCTTCAATTCCACATTCTATGAGTTGGCCTACATATGACCCTTCGGGGACTAGAATAAGTCTTTCATCACCGTCTTCGAACCTTACACGTGCGACCGGTGCTCCTCGTCCAGGATCATGAAGTAGTTCAATTATTCTGCCTACAATTTTCTTTTTAACTTCCATATTGGAAAGTGGACGATATTTAACCTTTCCTCTTCGTTTATGAGTATTTGCTCTGAATGTTGGGCTTCCACGTCCTCTTCTTTGAACAAGAATTCTCTTACCCATATTTATTTGCCTCCATTAGAATATACCCAGCCTGGTTGCAACATCCGCTGCACTATATTCCGGACTTAATTTTACATATGCTTTTTTACGCCCATCAGGTGTAATTAAAGTATTCACCTTATCAACTTTTACCTTAAAAAGTTCTTCAACTGCTCTCTTAATGGTTGGCTTATTAGCCCTACGATCAACAATAAATGTAAGTTTATTTTCCTTTTCGATTAATTCTAGAGTTGCTTCTGTAACTACTGGAGTCTTAATTACCTTATGAGGATCAAATCCCATAATAATCCCCCTATAACGAAAGTTTATTTAGTTGCTCAACTGCTGACTTCGTCCAAACGGTCAATCTGCCAGGACATGCTCCTGGTGCCAAAAGCTCTACATTCAGCAAATCTACGCAAACAATGTCAACGCCTGGATGGTTTCTAGCAGCCTTCACGATACCCTCATCCTCGCTTATGACTATCAAGGGCCCCTTTGCCCTCTTGTACTTTCTTCCACGCATCTTACCCTTACCTGCCCTCACTCTCTTTTTATTCTTTGCCCTAAGAATATCCGGCCATATTCCAAGTATAATAAATACTTTCCTTGTATCTTTAGTTTCTTTAAGTTCTTGAAGTTCATCTGAAACTACCAGCGGAAGTTCGGGTATCTGGTCAATCACATGTCCACGTGCTTTAACGACCGCTGGGATGGCTGTTGCTGCTATAGCTGAAAATAGTGCTAACTTTTTTTCCTTTTTATTTATCTTTTCTCCGATTTTCTTTTCCGGAACTGGAGGATGAGCTTTTCTACCTCCGACAGTCATTGGAGCAAAGGCGGCTCGTGACGCCGCAGGATATTGTCTTCCTTTAATCCTAGGCACTCTGGCGACTCCATACCCAGGTCCCCAAGACTCCGCTGTTGTACGTTTACCAGCTCTTTTGTCGACTCCGTAAGGTTGTATACGCATTGAAATAGAGGATAATACTGCTCGTCTTATAATATCTGGTCTAAATGGTGTTGTGAACACGCGTGGTAATACCATTTCTCCTATTGGTTTGGCTTCCAAGTCATAAACATGGACAATCATTTGTCTTCCTCCTACTATTTACCTTGTTTAGAGGAAGTGCTAATGTATATTATTTGTGGGAGTTCTTTGACGACCTCTTTAGGTGGTCGAATGGCATATCTAAGTCTTATTAAACGTTTCACTGTTCCTGGGCAGGATCCCAAAAGTAGTACGTAATCACCTCGTACAATGCCGTAGCGAGGAAAACCTCCAAGTGGTGTGATTTCCTGACCGTTTTCTCCGGTTTTTAACACTAGCTTATTGTATTCTGTTCTTTGATGGTAACCCATTTGTCCGGCTCGTGGTACGGTATAGCGAACTCTTGCAGGATGCCAAGAACCTATTGCTGCAACCTCTCTGACTGTCTTTCTTGATTTATGCTGCTTTCTTCTAACACCCCACCTTGCTATAACACCCTGAAATCCCTTTCCCTTAGTGACGGCTATAACATCAACAAAACTTCCTTCCCTGAGAACATTTCTAACTCTTATTTCGTTTCCTAATATACTTTTTGCATATTCAAATTGTTCTTCGATAGTTTTTCCACCTATTTTATATTCCATAACATCAGGTTTCTTTTTCGGAACTCCAGATGCCATTCTTGGCTGAGTATGAATTACGAGTCTCAATTCATCTATTTTATCTAGATTATCCTCCAATTTCTCTAATGCTTTATCTGTATCGTAATTTTTTGGAATAGGAAAAACTCGGCGTAGATCTTTGTTTAAGTTGCTTATCCAAGCTTCCCCTACTGCCCTAAGACCGTACGGAGTCTGTTCATAGGCTCTAATCGCACATGCTACCATTGGTGGAGCGTCTATCACCGTAACGGGTTTAACTATCTCATGTCCGTAGAACGGACTATTGGGATCATTATCCATAATCACCACATGGGTCATTCCTGCCTTATATCCGGCAAACCCTAAGATTATTGGCTCCTCCACATACTCAGGCCAATTGCGAATTCTGCCAATTGGCCTTGCCGCCCTTTTGCGCGGTAGATAGGCTAATGATCCTCTTTTTGGTGCATGTTTCTTTCGATGACCCATTGTCCATCCTCCTTTAACATTAAATTTTAGGTAAGATGATGAAGTTATCTTGAGGACTTAAAAGGCTACCTATCTCACCTTAGCATGAAATTTAAACTTTTCCCTTTCTGACTCAGTAAAATTTTACTGTTGAACTTGCTACATTTTCTTTTTCTTAAAACATAAAAATTGCAGGAAATTTATAATTGATAGGGAAGCATATATAGCTTCTTCGGTTCTCACCGTTCGTACACCTTGACCTGGAATCATATTAACGATATAGTCAGCTATGTCGGAAAGTTTTTTTGATTCTCTTTCCAGAATTTCATATAAACCTTCTCGAGGAGAACCAAAAAGCAATGCGACAGTATTTACGCGAGCGAGATCGCTAGCAATGTTTTCGTAAATATCTGTTATTAATTCTCCGTAGCGAGATGTCGCAATTACTAAATCGTAATAAGACTTTTTTAAAAAGAATCCGAGCGGTTCCTTGACCGTCATGATTTTAAATCCCCAGTAAATGTCTATTTCATTTTTTGGAATAGGCATACCTATTATGTTTTTATTCTTTCTAATTATTTTTACTGCAATTCTGTCTCCCCGTGAAATTTTTACGTTTTTTAAAAAAACTGAAAGTAGTTGTTCAACACCCACATCGACGAGTGCTTTATCTTTTAAAGTTTTAACCACAACGCCCTCTCTTATCTCCCCGTTACTTAATTCATTAAATTTCTTTCTAAGAGGATGATGAGGTGTAGCGAGAGGTGGTAATAAGCCTACATATCTAAGTTGCTTTGATAGTTTGAATAATCTTTTTCTAAGGTATTGAGGTGTTTCTAAATATTTTAGCATTTTTTCTATATATCTAGATTTTGCTTCATACTCCTTTCCATTTTTATCGGGGTATATAATTATTTCCTCAACCCGGAAAATGGCTGCAGCTCTACCTATTGTTCCGATTTTAACCGCTTTCTGCCTAGGATCCGGCACTTCGTCGAGAATCGATGTTGGGATAAAAATCGAAATAGAGGGTTTCACTTTTAGCGGAAATTCCAATGCTCAACACCCTTCTAAAACACAAATAAAATATTTTTGAACTTAACGGTTATGTTTAAAAAACACTTGGCCAACATCTCCCAACTGATTATTTAAGTTCAAATACATTCGTATTGCTTGGTGGTTTAAATGAAAATAAATGTTCTTTTTTTAAGAAGATTGGAACCAGACGAAGTCCTTACTAAAATAAAAAATTACGAGTTGAAATACAAAAATATAGAAAGTCTTGGACAAAAAATAGGTAAAGGAAACGCTTCACTTGATGAGATACTAGAATATTTAGAATGGAGGAGGTTGTTGCATGCATATAGGGCATATGAAGAAGGAGAGGAATTAGACTACGTAGTAGAGGAAGTTAAAGAGGAAAGCTTAGATTCTCTAAAGGAAATATTAACAAAAGAAAGATTAAAAATTTTAATAGTTTTAGGAAAAGAAGAATTTGAATCTATATCTAATCTTGCTCGTTACTTGAACAGAAATATTAAAAATGTCTATCAAGATCTTACTATTTTGCAAAAAAACGGGCTTATAAGACTTCAAAGGAAGGGGAGAAGCGTGACGCCAAGATTGCTAATAGATCAGATTACCTTAAAATTTAGGTGATCTGTTCACAGTTATATATCTAATACAAACTGAATGACCCATTGTCCTGCATCCTTGTTTTCGATAATTTCCATTAAGGAATATGTTACAGCCTTTACCTCCGTTCCTTGATCATGTCTTTCAATATTAAAGGGTTCGCCCCAAGCCTCGCCAACTAAAGCATATCCTCCGGTTTCCCTTAGGGTTATCTTATCTACCTTAAATTTTGAGAAAATGATTCCCTGAGAGCCGAAAATGAAAAGTAATTCCTCAAGCCATTCATATAATAATGCATAGAGGTCTTCAGCCTTAACAGATATTTCATATTTTTTCTTTGGCTCTACTTTCTTTAGATCTGTCATGACATCGAACATGGCAGTTGCTGCCCATTCAAAAGCTTCTTCCAAGGTATCTCCCCACGCTCTTACGTAAACATCCGCAGTATGTTCCAAAAACTCAAAGCCGCCTGTCATAGAAATCACCTTTAAACTCTGTTACATTTAAAATTTTTAACATACACTAAACTGAGTAGTTTTTCATGAAAGTAGTATGCTTAAAGATTAGAATGGCGCCGGGGGTGGGATTCGAACCCACGCGGCCCGCGAGGGCCACGGGCTATCTTGGAAAACTTCGTCCATAGCACTCAAGGCCCGCGCCCTAACCGGTTTTAGCCTGTAGTCCACTTGGCTACCCCGGCACGAAGTTTAAGGTACCGTATGACCAAATAGTTGAGACACCTAGGTAAAGTTTTCTTCTTACATAATTTATATCTGGATTTATTTTTAAACTTTAAAGGTACATTATTATTAGTGAAGAGCCCCCAAGATATCCTTAAAAATTTATGAAAGTTAACCATTACTATTAGGCTCTTTTATTGATCTCATACACCAAAACTTGCATTATTTATCGAAACTTAAATTCATACTTCGGAAAAATGACAGCTAAACCATTTTAATAACAAATTTATGTTACCTCTAATTCGACAAAAACTTCTGGAGGTATCCTTATTCTCATAATTTGACGTAATGTTCGTTCATCTGCATCGATGATAACAAGTCTTTTATGTAATTTTAGTATATAATGTTCCCACGTTGCAGTCCCCTCACCACACGGCGATTTTCGTACAGGAACCTTTAGTTTTTTTGTCGGCAGTGGTATAGGCCCTGAAATATGTACACCCGTTCTTTGAGCTATGTTCTTTATTTGTTGACATATCTCTTCAATTTGTTGAGCATTAGTTGATGTGAGTCTTATCTTTGCCTTCTGCATTTGATGTCACCCTAAGAAAAAGGTAAAGGGTTATTTAGCTGGTACCACTTCTTTCACGATACCAACTGCAACCGTTTTACCCATGTCTCTAATAGCAAATCTTCCAAGTTGTGGAAGTTCTGCATATTTTTCTATTACGAAAGGTCTTGTTGGTACAAATTTAACTAGAGCAGCGTCACCTCTTTTCAGATATGCTGGTTTCTCCTCTACGATTTGGCCTGTTCTTCTATCGATCTTTGTTAGTAACTCAGCAAATCGAGTGGCTATATGAGCCGTGTGAGCATGCAGTACTGGTGTATAACCTGGTGCAATGGATGTTGGATGCCAAATCACTATTATTTGACCAATAAATTCCTTTACTACCGTTGGTGGCTTATCGGGATGGCCTGCAACATCTCCTCTACGTATGTCTTTCTTAGAAACTCCCTTAACATTGAATCCTATGTTATCACCTGGTACAGCCTGTTGGAGAGGTTCATGATGCATTTCTATGCTTTTAACTTCTCCTTTTACGCCTGCTGGCTCAAATACAACTGTATCTCCGACTTTCAGTACTCCGGTTTCGACTCTTCCAACCGGGACTGTGCCGACACCAGTGATGCTATAAACGTCTTGTATTGGAATCCTCAGGGGTTTGTCGATTGGTTTGGGTGGTATTTCGAAGGTGTCAAGGGCTTCCATTAGGGTTGGTCCATCATACCATGGCATTCTTTCACTTTTCTTTGTTAGGTTATCCCCTGTCCATGCGGACACGGGGACAAAATGTATTTTGTCTATCTTGTACCCTATTTCTTTTAGCAATTGAGATACTTCATTTCTTATTTCTTGGTATCTTTCCTGACTCCAATTTACTGAGGGGTCATCCATCTTATTAATGGCTACAACTATTTGGTTAACTCCCAATGTAAATGCTAGATAGGCATGCTCTCTTGTTTGCCCGCCAGGTCCTATCCCAGCTTCAAATTCTCCTTTCTTAGCTGATACTACGAGTATTGCTGCGTCTGCTTGGCTGGCACCAGTGATCATATTTTTAATGAAGTCCCTATGACCTGGTGCGTCAATTATTGTAAAGTAGTATTTGCCGGTTTCGAATTTCCAAAACGCTAAGTCGATTGTTAGACCTCTTTCCCTTTCTTCCTTTAATTTATCTAAGACCCATGCGTATTTGAAGCTCTCTTTCCCAATCTTCTTCGCTTCTTCTTCATATTTTTTGAGAGTTCTTTCGTCTATAGCTCCAGCAAGGTATAAGAGGTGGCCCATTAGAGTGGATTTCCCGTGGTCTACGTGACCGATTATTACTAAGTTCAGGTGCGGTTTTTCGGACATATGTCTTCCCTCCTAAACAGGGTTTATTATTAAAATTTTTAATATTATTGTTTTTTGGGAAATAGTTAAGTGATTATATAAATTTATCTAGGAGACTTTTAATATAATATTTAACATATAGATGATATCAAATTCTATTGAGATATTGTTTAAATAATTAAACAATATTATTATTTATACTTATTAGCGTAACGGTTTTTCTTTCTTTCCTTCTAGGAGAGCTTTAAGCGATACTCCGTTGACTTTAATTACTTTCCATCTTACTCCTGGTAGGTCGCCATAACTTCTTCCTTTTCTTCCACCTATTCCCTCTATGATTACCTCATCATGCTCCTCGATAAATAATAATCCTCCATCACCAGGTACAAATGCTGTAATCTGTTTCCCATTTTTGATTAGCTGTACTCTCACACATTTTCTAATGGCGCTATGGGGTTGTCTTGCTTCAATTCCAACTTTTTCTAGTACTATTCCTCTAGCTTGTGGAGCTCCTTCTAATGGGTCTGCTTTTATCCTTAATCCAAGTATTCTTCTTTTATAGGCCCAACTCTTCCATCTGAATTTCTGTCTTTTCATTTTTAGTTTCCTAGCTGCGAATTCTCCTCTCGGTGCCTTTAGTCCTGTCATCTATTTCTACCTCTGTGTTTTTCTGTGATCATTTAATTGTTAAATGTTGCGAAGCTTAGATTATACACTCCTTATTTAAGTTTTTTGCCAAAAATCCTATTGTTAGCTTAGCTGATAATAACGTCATCTATATTGAAGTGTCTTTGCGCAAGTATTCTGGCTTTTGCAACATTTTTACCGTTTTTGCCAATCGCTATCCCCCTATCCTTTGGATCAACCGTCACTATAGCGATTTTTTTGCCATCTCTTCGTTCAGTTATGTGTACTGATTTAACTTTAGCTGGCATTAGAGCATTTTTAATTAATTCTTCAGGCGTATCAGCATATTCAACAATATCTACTGGTTTTCCTATGAGTTTTCTTATTTTTTTGACATTTGCCCCTCGTTTTCCTATAGCTAACCCTAAATCCCCTGTTTTGACAACAAAAATTATTCTATCAGCGTTTTCATCTATTATACAATCTTTAGCTACGGCTCCAGTCAATCCTTCGAAAAAGGTTATGTATTGAATTTCTTCTGTGGTTAATTTTACCTTACTCGACGCCATGACTTTCTCCCTTCGTAAGTTTTAATATTTCCGAATCGCCTGGTTCAATAATTGCCATGACGGCAACCATGAAAGGTTTTCCACAAACTGCTCCCAAATCCCAGCTAGTGCCATCGTAAACATAAATGGGAATGTTTGAAAGTTTACAGTAATATTCAAGATCGTTTTTAATTTGATCCGGACAATTAGATGCAATTATTGCAAGTTTAGCTTTACCCTGCTTAATTAGTTGAATTGTCCTTTTACTTCCAAGAATTACTTTTCCAGTTCTTACGGCCATCCGAATGGCCTTACCTATATCAACCACTCGTACTTTCCTCCTCTTTATGCCTTAAAGTATACATCAGTAGTTCTAGTGACCCTGTTCCTAATGGGATCTCCTGCCCTATTATAACGTTTTCAGCTACCCCTCTTAATATATCTTGTTCCCCTCTTAAACTTGCTTCTAGGAGATGTTTCACGGTAACCTCAAAAGCAGCTCTTGCAAAAACACTTGGTTTTTCACCGCTCACACCATGTCTTCCTATCTGTTTCACTTCTCCAGTAGTCGTCATTAAATCTGCTACAAGCATTATATGCCTAATGTCAACATCAAGACCTTGCTCTTCAAGCACTCCCATAGCTTCCTCTATTATCATATTCCTTGCTGCCTCAATACCAAGAACTTCAGCTATTTCATGTATATTGTTAGTTTTTGTTCTTGTAAAGTCAATCCCTGGCACCTTTATAACTTCTGCTAGGTTTGAGCCTTCTGTATAGAGGACGTACTCATTTGTTTCTTTAATTTTTCTTATGATAACTCTTGTTATTCCCTTAATTCCTTTAATTTGCAGATTTCTTATTTTTTCCAGTAATCTTTGGAGTTCTGGCAGCTTTTCAGTTTTCCTCTCGACATATATTACATCATTTTCAACGACTACTTCTCCCTTTTTAAGTTTTTTAAGTCGTTCCGCTATCTCCCCTACCTTTACTCCCTTGTTCCTCATGAGTTCAGGATCTAATACTATAAGTATACGTCTGTTTACGAGGTCTATCTCAACATTTTTTGCTACGTTTTCTATTTTTGTCATTTCTATTTTCTGTGCTATCTCTCTTGCCTTATCCTCATTATAGCGGTATTCCTTCTCTAAATAAATAGTCATCATTGGTGTAGAGGGGTTTCGTCGAGCATCAACTATTTCGATTAGACGTGGTAATCCTAGGGTTACGTTAAGCTCAGCGACTCCCGCATAGTGAAAGGTTCTCAGAGTCATTTGTGTACCTGGCTCTCCAATGGATTGAGCTGCAACGGTACCTACAGCTTCTCCAGGTTCTACTAATGCTAGTTTATAAGCTTTAATAACCTCCTCTATTATACGTTCAAACTGTTTCTTTGAAATTTTCAATTGAGATAGTTTTTCTCTAAGTTGTTTAATGATTAGAGGAGGAAGCGCATTTTTCTTTTCCAGTTCTTTCAGTTTCTTCTCTATTTCCTTTTGAAGATTTTTAGTCATAGTTATTCACTCTCGCTTAGAACCTTTTCAATAATAATATCAATGTTGACTGCCTTTCCATGATCGCTTTTAGCAGGATCTACTCCATCTTCTCCATAGACTAATTGAATTATTTTACTTGCAGCATCTCTTACTGTACCGTCGTATTCAACCTTTAAATCTTGAAGCGCATTAATTAGTCTTCTTTGCATATATCCACTTGTAGAAGTTCTTACAGCAGTGTCTACAAGTCCTTCTCTTCCACCCATTGCATGGAAGAAAAATTCTATTGGATCAAGCCCTGTGCGGTAATTTGATGCAACAAATCCTCTTGCCTTTGCGCTTAAATCTCCCACTTTAAAGTGAGGGAGTGTTCTGTTCCTGTATCCACGTTTAATACGCTCTCCACGGACTGATTGCTGACCAACACATGCAGCCATTTGGGCTAAGTTAAGTGTACTTCCCCTAGCTCCCGTTTCTGCCATTATTACAGCGTGATTTTCAAGTCCAAGATGTTCACTTGCTATATCTCCTGCTTTGTCTCTAGCTTCGGCTAACACCTTCATTATTTGCATTTCTAAGGTTTCTTCGAGTGCTCTTCCAGGTAATCTTTGAAGTTCCCCTCTTCTGTAGCTTTCTATTAGTTTATCTACTTTTTCCTCCGCTTCTTTGAGTATTTCCTGAATTCTAATCACCGCTACCCTTGGTATTTCTACTTCATCGAGCCCCATGGTAAAGCCCCTTCTTGATATAAATTCTATTAAAAGTTTTCCTATTTTGTCGATGAACTCTCTTGCGGCATCCGTTCCAAAGTCCTTTATTATTCTATGAAGAATGCTATCAGGTTGAAACGCACCTATGCTTTTCTCATCAATTACTCCAGTAATGAGCTTGCCATCTCTTACTACTACGTAAGCATCATAGGGACATTTCTCTTTTAAACAACCTCCAGGACATTTTCTACATACGCTTGCTCTGAGGGATAGATTTAGTCCCTTGGGGAGAAATAAACTAAATATCTGTTTACCCGTCCACATGGATTGCGGCTCTTTTACTGCTGGCTCCGGTAGATCGCCCCTGTATCCGGCTACGCTAAGAAGTTGGCAAACTTCTTCCTTTGTTAGTAGAGTCTCCTTTCTTGTGAATAAGTAGGCTGAGGATATGTAGTCCTGAATTGCACCTATGATAGGGCCACCGTATCTTGGTGATAGAACTTGTTCTTGCACTCTCATTAAAACTCTAGCTTCTGCTCTTGCTTCTTCGCTCTGAGGTACATGAAGATTCATTTCGTCTCCATCAAAGTCTGCGTTATATGGTGGGCATACGCAGAGATGAAGTCTAAAGGTTCTATATGGTAGTACTCGGACTTCGTGCGCCATAATTGACATGCGGTGTAATGAAGGTTGCCGGTTAAATAATACTATATCTCCGTCTTTTAGATGACGCTCTACTATAAATCCTGGTTCTAGTGATTCAGCTAGCGCTTTTCTATCTCTTGCATATCTAAGGTCTATCCTTCTACCATCTAAACGGATTATATAATTTGCTCCAGGGTATTGATCGGGGCCTCTAATGACTAATTCTTTAAGTTCTTCTATATTCCATTCGGTGACGCGTTCGGGAATGGTTAATATTTTTGCTATGTCGATTGGAACTCCAACTTCATTAATACTTAGGTTCGGGTCAGGGGAAATTACTGTGCGTGCGGAGAAGTCTACTCGTTTGCCAGACAAGTTGCTTCTAAATCTTCCTTCCTTACCCTTTAATCTTTGACTTAATGTTCTTAGCGCTCTCCCCGATCTGTGTCTTGCTGGCGGTACTCCTGAGACTTCATTATCAAAATACGTAATTACGTGATATTGTAGAAGTTCCCATAAGTCTTCAATTATAAGTTGAGGTGCCCCAGCTTCTATATTTTCACTCAGTCTTTGATTTATTCTAATTATATCAACTAGTTTATGTGTTAAATCGTCTTCAGACCTAACTCCAGACTCCAGCGTTATGCTTGGTCTAACCGTAACGGGAGGTACTGGTAAAACTGTTAGTACCATCCACTCCGGTCTTGCATCTTTTGGATTTATCCCCAATAGTCTCGCATCTTCATCCGTTATACGTTCTAATCTATCTCGTATTTCAATGGGAGTTAGTCTCCTTGACCCCTCTTTTGTTTCCTCATAGTAAGTTGTCGGCTTTTCAAACCTTATTTTAAATTGTGTTTCACCACAGTGAGGGCACTTAGAAACTCTGGATGCTTTCTTTAACAGTTCTTCGGAAACTTCATCGCTTAAACTTCCCCAGCGTTTCTCATGTTCATCCATTCTTTTCTTAAATTCTTCTAATTCTTCATCAGATAACAATATTCTACTGCATCTTCTACATGTAGCCCTAAGTATCTTATAAATTGTCTTGGCAAAACCTACATGAATAACGGGTCTTGCAAGTTCTATATGACCAAAATGACCTGGACATTCACCAATTCTATTTCCACATGTTTTGCACCTTTGCCCAGGCTCTATAGTTCCAAGTCGACCGTCCATCAATCCAGAATCAATGGGTAGACCGTCCTCACTATAGGTATCTGGGGTTATTATCCTAGTTACACTCATCTTTCTAATCGTCTCAGGTGAAAGTAAACCGAACCTTATTGCTCCAATTTTTTTAGGTGGACGATATAAACTCATTTATTTTCCTCCATTATGCCTTTTCCTCAAGTATAAGTCTAGGAGCTATACAAAGGGACATTAACTCCTGGAGAAGAAGCTTAAATGCATATGAGACAGACACTCTCGAAAATGTTCCATCTTCTCCATGAATATGACAATAATATCTATCTCTGTTTCTATCATAGTAGGCAATAAAACCACATTTCTCACAAATGATGATATCGGTCTTATCTGATCCTTCTAAAAGCCTATCTTTAAGCAACATTGCTGCGCCATGTCCTATAAGACAATCTCTCTCCATTTCACCAAATCTTAAGCCGCCTTCCCTAGATCTTCCCTCAGTGGGCTGCCTTGTAAGTATTTGGACTGGCCCCCTTGCTCTCGCATGTATTTTGTCAGCTACCATGTGATGAAGTTTCTGGTAATAAACTACGCCAATGAAAATGTCAACCTCATATTTTCTTCCGGTTATGCCATCATACATGACTTCTCTACCATTATATTTGAATCCGTACTTTTTGAGTTCTTGTGCAAGGTCTTCAATTTTTTCTCCTGAAAATGGAGTGCCATCTATCCTTCTACCTGCTAAAGCACCAACCTTTCCTGCAATGGACTCTATGAGTTGTCCTAATGTCATACGTGAGGGTATAGCATGTGGATTAATTATCAAATCGGGAACAATACCACTCTCGGTAAATGGCATATCTTCCTGAGGAACTATAAGTCCTAATACACCTTTTTGTCCATGTCTTGATGCGAACTTGTCACCTAGCTCTGGAATTCTTTCATCTCGAACTTTAACTTTAACAAGTCTGCTGCCATCAGCAGTTTCCGTCAATATAACCGTATCCACAATGCCTCCTTCTCCATGACGCGTGCTTACCGAAGTTTCTCGTCTTATTTGTGTTGTCACTTCGAATTCGGCATACTCCTCTAAAAATCTCGGGGGGCTTGTCCTACCTATAAGGACATCCCCGCCTTTTACTTCAATTTCAGGTTCAATAATTCCATCTTCTGCCAAATTCTTATAATACTCAACGGCTCTATAACCTCTGACGCTTTTATCTGGTATTTCGAATCTGTCCTCTTGTCCTCCTGGGTATTTTCTTTCTTCAGCCTCATAACATCTAAAGAAAGTTGATCTAGCTAAACCTCTCTCAATAGAAGCTTTATTAATTATTAGAGCATCTTCAATATTATACCCTTCGTACGATAAAACAGCAACAATAAAGTTCTGTCCAGCAGGACGTTCATCATATCCTATTACGTCCATGGCTCTTGTTTTAACGATAGGTATTTGCGGATAGTGGAGAATATGAGATCTCGTATCGACTCTATACCTAAAGTTAGCCGCAAAAAGTCCAAGCGCTTGCTTTGCCATGCCTGCCTCGTACGAATTTCTTGGAGATTGATTGTGTTCGGCATAGGGTATCAAGCTTGCCGTTATTCCAAGGATAGTTGAGGGTTCTATCTCCAAGTGAGTATGTTCAGGGGTCACATCTTCCGGGTTAAGGGCTATGTAGGCATTTTCTTCTTCTTCAGCATCTAAATACTCTATGATACCTCTTTTAACAAGGTCGCTGAACGTCCATTCCTTATTTCTTAGCTTTTCGACATGTTCCTTTGTAAGTTTCGGTCTTCCACCTTCCACAATTATTAAAGGTCTCCTAACACGTCCAGCATCGCAATTTACTTGTATTTCATTTACATCAGGATAATAGGCAATATTAACTTCGGAACTGATCTCTCCCTTTCTACGCATTTGACGGATTTTATTTACCAATATCTTTGGTTGAGCGTGAACTCCCAAAAGTTTTCCGTTGAGAAAAACGCGTGCCCCTTTTTGTCTACCTTTACCCCTAACTTCTTCAATTGGTTGAACTTCAAGGTCATAAAGTAGGCGTTCAATGGCTTTTTCATCTACACCAACAGAGATATACGCCATTAATGCAAGGTTTTTAACTAAACCGCAGTTTGGCCCTTCAGGGGTTTCATTTGGGCATATTTTACCCCAATGTGTAGGATGAAGGTCTCGCGCTTCAAAGTGTGGTTGACTTCTACTGAGCGGAGAAACAACGCGTCTAAGATGACTTAATGCAGACATATAATTTGTACGGTCAAGTAACTGGCTTACACCAGCTTTGCCACCAGTCCAATTACCAGTAGCTAAGGCATGTCTTAACCGTTCAGAAATAACATCGGCGCGTACAGCAGTCCTAATATGGGGTTTTCTACCCCTTACAGTTGTTCTTTCAAGTTGATACTTTATATCTCTACACAGGTTATGGAATGCCACTCTAAATTGGCTTGTAAGTAAATCGCCGGCGAGTTTTAATCTTTTATTGGCATAATGGTCTTTGTCATCTGGTTTTCTCCTATCTAAAACTAATTCAAGTAACTTCTGAGCCATCTGCCCCAAATAATAGGCCTTCTTTATACGGTCCTCAGGTTCCGTACCAATATGTGGTAGAAGATATCTGTCTAATACCTGTTGGGAACGGGTAATTCTGTATTCGCGTTTTTGTCCAACTGCAACTCGCTTACCAATATAGTCAAGAGCATTTTCGATTGTTTTTTCGGGATTATTGACTACATAGAGTGGAGTAGCTTCCTCAAGTGTTGGAATCAATTGCCTTAAAATTTCTGGATCATCAGAGACCGCGTCAGAAATCTGTTTATCGGTTACTAGTCCCAGTGCTCTCATAAGAATTGCAAGTGGTATCTTACCAGGGACATATGGGAATGAAACTCTTAAGGACCCATCTCTTCGCCTCTCCAATGTAACAGGCGCCCTAAACCCTTTTGCCGTTGAAAAAACTTTAGCGACGTGTGTTGCAGCACTGCCACTGGTACCTTCTTCAACAAGAATACGATTCGGTGCCAAATCTTCCTGAGTAACCAAAACTCGCTCAGACCCATTAATAATGAAATAGCCACCGGGATCTTTCGGATCCTCACCGATCTTAATAAGTTCCTCCTCGCTCATCTTCGACAAAGGACACTTCTTAGATTTCAACATAATAGGCATCATACCAATGTAAATTTTCTCGGTTTTTCCTTCTTTACCATTAGCATAAACTGGTGTCATTTCAAGATATATAGGAGCTGCATAGGTCAAGTTGCGTATTCTAGCTTCCATTGGATAAATTTTTCTAGTAGACCCGTCTGCCTCTCTAATAATAGGTTCACCAATTTCTATTTTCCCTAATTTAACATAGAAGTCGGCTATTTCAGGTTCTATTTTACCAACCTCGTCAATAACCTGTTGTATTCCCCTTTCGATGAAGTCATTATAGGAGTCTAAGTGTTGCCTAACTAGACCTTTTTCCTCAAAGAAAGCTTTCATAATAACCCATCTGTCATGAATTGAAAGTCTCTCCATTAAGTGACCTCCAATTATTTATCAATAACATATCTATAAATGACGACTTCACCAGCTGTAGAACTTTTTCTAATAATCTTAATTATATCCCCCGGCTTTGCACCAATAGCGACCACGGCGGGATCCGACTTCTTTATCCAAGGTAATTGTTCAGGATATATGTTCAGCTCATTTAGTAGTTTTTCAGCCTCCTCCTTACTCAATAATATGTGTTTTGGTACAAGCTCGTGGGAAAATATGTCGATTTTTCTCTTTTTCTTATCCACAAATAACCCTCCTGCTATAGAATAGTCTTTAAAATCATAGACCAAAATTTGTAAAAGTTAATGTGGCTGATCTCATCGTAAACATAGCAAACATGCAAATATCCTTATAAATATTCTCATTGCATGTGAAAATCATGGACTTATATTTTTTTCGCACCACAACTAACAACTCCAAATTAATAAGATCATACACCAACCACATAATAAACTACCGGGCTTTTGGCTGCAGTAAAATAAAGTACTGGCGCCCCGGCCGGGATTTGAACCCGGGTCGCGGGTATCGACGGGTTATAGCCCTGTGACAGACCCGCATGCTCGACCGGGCTACACCACCGGGGCAATTTAAGCTTTGGAGCACCATGCAACATCGCTGCCATATGCATAATAGTTACTTTAGGTTTCTGGCGTATTTGTGGTATGCATGTTTATTTTTTAAAGTTTTTGTGGAAACTCAAAGCCGCATAATAAACGTCATTATTATTTAAATAGGGCCTTAAAATGGTTTTTAAAATCGCTGGGAGTATATCATGTGCATTTTGGCTTAAAGTATATAGTAATGTGCTTAATGTTTTTATTACCGTATTCGCTTTTAATTATGATGAAAACTTAAATACAGGGGTGTTGGGCATGGGTAGTTCTCAGTGGTTTGAACTGCAGGAAAGGCTGAGCGCGGTCGAAGTGTTAAGAGTTTTAAAGAAAAAACATACTTATGAAGATCTCTCCAGAATGTTAAATCTACCTGTCAGCGTTTTAAACCGATATGTTATGGGGCGGGTTGTACCAAGGATAGATAGAGCTAGAAGAATTTTAAGATTTTTTGAAGAAAAATTCGATCTAGTTAAGGAGCTTAGGGATAGAATAAAATTCGATAAGACAGGCTATTTTGATAATACTCCTATTGTGTTTGATATTCCGATGCTTAAGCTAATTGTTAAAAGTGTTATTGGGAAATACGCGTACAAAAAAGTTTCAAAGGTCTTAACGGCTTCAACTGACGGTATACCTATTGCAGCTCTTTTTGCAAGCGAATTAGGGGTCGACTTAGTTTATGCAAAGAAGGAAAAGGAAGTCGGTATTTCGGAATTCCTAGAGGAAAGTTACATTCCTAGTTCCTCGGGAGTTTATGTAAGTTTATATCTTCCAAAAGGAGCTATAATTTCGAGTGATAGGGTGTTAATTGTCGACGACATTATAAGAAGTGGAGAAACTCAACGGGCCTTGGTGAATTTAGTTAAAAAGGCTGGTGCAAGACTGGTTGGAATATTTATTTTAATTGCTGTGGGTAACTTGTGGAAAAACTATATTGCCCTACAGAAAGATGCGCCTATGGACATTTTTGTGCAAATAGAACCGCCAACTTAAAGACCAAGCACCTTTACAATTGAACGATCTAAAGGCGGTTCTAATATACCTTTTTCTGTAATAATAGCGGTTATTAGCTCGGGAGGAGTTATATCAAAAGCAGGATTAAAAACGTTTACACCCTCTGGTACCACTCTCCTATTACCATAGAATACAACTTCTTCTGGGGGCCTCTCCTCTATTTTCACTTGGTCTAAGGTTTTCTTTAAATCAAATGTTGATGCAGATGCAGCCACATAAAAGGGTATATCGTGGTATTTCGCTAAGACCGCAATAGTATATGTTCCAATTTTGTTTATAACATGGCCCGTTCTTAATATTCTGTCAGCGCCAACAAACACTTTGCTCACTAGTCTTTTTTGCATAACGTAACCTACCACATTGTCACATATTACCGTAACAGGTATATTTTCGCATTTTAGTTCTAAAGCCGTTAATCGAGCGCCTTGTAGTTTTGGTCGCGTTTCAGTAACGTAAACATGAATTTTTTTACCTTCTTTCACAGCTGCTCTTATAATACCCAGAGCAGTGCCGTAATCCACCGTGGCTAAAGACCCCGTGTTGCAATGGGTCAGTATGCTATCTCCATCTTCTATCAGCCTTGCCCCGTATTTACCAATTAATTTATTGGCTTCTACATCTTCTTCGGCTATTTTTATAGCTTCATTCACTATTGACACGGCTATTTTGTCAACAGATTGACCTGCTTTTTCAGCAACTTTTAATACCCTATTTACAGCCCAAAATAGATTTATTGCAGTTGGCCGCGTAGACTTTAATTTTTCAGCTACCTTAAATATCTCTTCTAGAAATTCTTTTCGCGTTTTTGCACGACTTCTGATAGCAGCTAAAGCTACAGCATACGCTGCTGCCGCACCTATTGCAGGTGCTCCTCGTATCTCCATGTTCTTTATCGCTTTTATAATCCTTTCAGGAGTGGTGCATTCAATATATTCGATTTCCGTAGGTAGTTTTAGCTGGTTAACTATAAGTACTTTATTTTCTTTCCATTCAATACTTCTAATCCTCAAGGTCGTTATCACCTTCTAATGTTGAAAGGACTTTTAGCAAAAAACTACTAACCCTAAAAACAGCATTTTTTACTTCTTCAGACAATTCCTCTCCGAATACGAGGTTTTTGGGCTGGATGCCTAAGATTAAAAATTTAACTTCCCCAATAGAACCTCTAAGATACCTTATTAACATGTGAATTGAAGGTTTATGGGTTGAGAAAGAGGGCGCATCTACGATTTGGGATTCATTAACTAACCGCACACTACCTGGTTCATCGCCAGTAACTACCGTATCTATTATTAAAATATGAGATGGATTAAATTTTATGATTTTCCCTAAATAGTTTTCAGGTGTCGGCCCGGAGTCTATTACCAAAACTTTTTTAGGCAATGGTTTTGAGGCAATTTGTTGAGCAACCATCGACCCAGCTGCATCATCCCCTCTAAGTACATTTCCAATACCCATTATAACAACTTTCTTGGCACCTCTCAAAAATTTAAGAACTTGTTCCTCCATTGTCAATCCAGATCACTACCAATTAGTGTCCTATGTTTTACCAAAAAGTTTTAAGGATAAATATTTTCTTACAAGAGGGGTCAAAATGGAAGGAGAAGAAATTATAGCTCGCGGAAAACTTGAAAACACCTCAGTGGTGATAGAAGGAGAAATTAGTGTCAAACTCTATAATCAAGGATACTATGGAGAACTTATTTGCAACGAAAAACTAGTGCTTAACTCTGTTGAAGCACTAATACTTTTAGAGAGAAACAAAATAAAAGTAATTGATAATAACGGTAAAGAATACACTTTTAACGAGCTAATGCGGTATTTAGAAAAAAAGGATAGAAACATATGGATAAAATATATCGTCTACAGAGATTTAAGATCCAGAGGCTACATAGTTAGATCAGGTCCTGGAGATGTAGCTGAATACCGCTTATACGAAAGAGGAGCAAAGTTAGGCCAGGACGTAGCAAAATACTTAATAGGAATAGTGGAAGAAGGCAGACCCTTCAGCTTAACAGAACTCGATAAAATAACCAAGGCTGCACGAAGTCTAGGAAAAGAGTTAATACTAGCAATCGTTGATAGACAAGGCGACATTACCTACTATAAGGTTTCACGCTTAGAACTTTAAAATCCCCATCTCACCGAAACGTTTTAACTTAGAAAATATATTTAAGTCGCGTCTCATCTTTTACTCCCATCCCAATAATGGTGAAAATATTATGACAGAAATCATAGTACCAGACACATCAATAATAATAGAAAGATGGTTATCACGTAAAATAAAGGAAAATAAACTTAAAGACGTAAAAATAGTGATACCAAGCGCAGTAGTCGCTGAAATAGAATATCAAGCAAATACAGGTAAAGCGATTGGATATACAGGATTGGAAGAGCTTAAAACACTCAGAGAATTAGCAGAACAGAAAAAAATAGAATTAGAGTTTCTCGGAGATAGACCCCGACCAGACCAGATAAAATACGCATCAAAAGGTGAAATAGATGCCCTCATAAGAAAACAAGCAAGAGAACTAGGCGCCAAGCTGATTACCAGCGACTATGTCCAAGCATCTTTAGCAAAAGCTGAAGGAATAGAAACAGAGTACATCAAAATTAAAAGAAAACGGATTAAAATAGAAGACTTCTTCTCAGAAGACACGATGTCAGTGCATCTAAAAGAAGGAGTCCCCCCGCTTGCAAAGAAAGGAAGCCCTGGCCACTGGGAACTAGTAAAAATCAGAGAAGACCCGATGACTTTTGAAGAGCTGCAAAGTATCGCCATGGATATAATAGAGAGAACAAGAAGCGAAAAAGACTCCTTTATAGAAATAGATGAACCTGGAGCCACAGTCATACAAATGAGAGACTATAGAATTGCCATCGCAAGACCTCCCTTCTCAGATGGAATGGAAATAACAGCTGTAAGACCGCTTGTTAAAATGACTATAAACGACTATAATGTTTCAGAAAAACTTCTGAAACGATTAAGGGAAAGAGCAGAAGGCATATTAATAGCGGGGCCGCCCGGTGCGGGGAAAAGTACCTTTGCATCGGCGCTCGCCGAATTTTATAGCAGTATGAACAAAATAGTAAAAACGATAGAAAAACCAAGAGATCTCCAGGTCGGTCCAGATATAACTCAGTATACTGCCTTAAGAGGTAGTTTAGAAAAAACGGCTGATGTGCTATTACTTGTAAGGCCCGATTATTGTATTTTTGATGAACTTAGGAAAACGAGAGACTTCAAAATCTTTGCAGACTTAAGATTCGCTGGAGTAGGAATGATAGGTGTTGTACATGCAACACAAGCAATAGATGCGATACAACGATTTATTGGAAGAGTAGACCTGGGTTTAATCAGTCGGGTCGTAGATACGGTGATTTTCATTAAAGGCGGAAAAATAGAAAAAGTGTACTCTCTCAACCTTACGGTAAAGGTACCAACCGGCATGACCGAAAGAGACCTAGCCCGACCAGTTATTGAAGTCAGAGACTTTGAGAGAGGAGAACTAGAATATGAAATATACGTTTTCGGAGAGCAAGTAGTCGTTGCCCCAATAAAAGAAGTTAAGAGAGAGAAAAAGAGGAAAAAAGAAGTTACTAGAAGAGAGAAAACTCCTGTAGAAATAGAAATGACTCGGAAACATTACATATTATTTGTCCCACCATCACTGGCAAGGAAACTAGTAAACTTTTATGCTGACGAAGACCTATTATTCACAGTAAGATCCGGAAAACGTGGAGAAGTAAAAATTAGAAAAACTAGTAATTATGGGAAAATACTTGAAGAAGCTCTGAAACTTGGAAAAAGAATATATGCTGAATAAACTTATTTTCGCTTTAATACTTCAACCTTATCGCTATATCCAATGTAAACTAAATCTACTAAGCTTGATGGGAAAATACCATTCTCAATAACGCCGGAAACATTATTTATTTCCTTCTCCAATTTTTTAGCATTATCTATTTGCTGAAACTTCACATCAACAATAAAATTACCATTATCAGAAATGGTTGGTCCCAATTTGGACTTAGCCTCTCTAAGAATAGGGTCTCCGCCAAGTTCCCTTAACCTACGACAAACATAACCATATGCAAAAGGCAAAACCTCCACAGGAACGGGAAATCTTTCACCAAGATAAGAAACCTTCTTAGTCCAATCAACTATCACCACAAATTTCTTCGCTGCGGAAGCAATAATCTTCTCCCTAGTAAGGGCTCCACCGCCGCCCTTAATTAAATTTAACTCTGAATCTACCTCATCGGCACCATCAACAGTCAAATCAAGCGCGTTAAACTCATCTAAGCTAGCCACACGAATTCCATTACTCAAAGCAAGGAAATACGATTGGAAAGAAGAAGGAACACCGTAAATCTCTAACTCTTCGTCCTTAATACGCTTACCTAGCAACTTAACAAAATATTCAACGGTAGACCCGCTTCCTATACCGAGAATCTGTCCGTCCCTCACCAGCTTAGCAGCCGCTTCAGCAGCATTAACCTTAGCGGCCTCCCTTTCAGAGACAGCAGACACAGCGACCATCCCTAAACTGTTATTAACTAGACTTCTCGATAATCTCTTTCAATCTGCGAAGTTCCTTCAACATCTCGTCCCTTAACACTTGAACGAGCGTCTCACCCTTCGGTGCGGGTGGCATAGGTGGTGGTGCGGGCTTAACCTCGCCCCTAGTTTCTTCAACCGCTCCAACTCTAGGTGCTTCAACCTTAGGAACCACAACCTCCCTTGAAACCGGCTTAGGGACAACCTCTTCTTTTATCATCGGCTTTTCAACCTTAGTCTCCTCAACTATCGTAGGTGCTTTTAACCTCTCCAAAAATTCACGTTTAGCCTCCTCGAGCTCAAACTCAATACCCCTAATCTCTTCAACCCTACTTAAACTAGCAAGCTGTTCATTAATTCTGTCAAGCCTATCCGAGTACAAGGATTTCAATCTTACATACAGCTGCTCCGAAATTTCACCCTTCCTAAAAGCATCCTGTAGAAACTTTAATGCCGACTCAGCAGCAACTCTTTCAACCCTAAACGCCATAACTGACTCAGGGCCAACTTCGCTGGGAACAACTACTAGTTCAACGGTTCCCCGCCTAGAGGACAAAACGTAAGTTGACCCCGCTAAAGCGACAAATAACCAAAACGAAAACCAAGCCTCAACAGTAACGTTAACCCCAAGAAGACTTGAAACCGCTTCTCTAATATTATCAAATAACAAAAACACCCAATCAGCTAAGCTTAGTAAGTAAGAAATAAATATCCAAATAGTATCAATGTTCATCACAACTCACCATCAACTAACAATATCAATAATTTATTTATAAGACCTACTATGATGACATTAAAACCTTACCACAAGAAGACTAGCTCAGTAAATAAACCAAAAAACAAATAAAACTAAACAAACAAAAATATAAATGAGATGCAAAAGCAAAACAAACAACAGAACGGATAAAAATAAAAAGAAGCCGCCGTAGCTCAGTCTGGTTAGACAAAGCAAATAAAATAATGGACCAAAGCACGTCCTTGGTAAGGACGGGGTCCCGGGTTCAAATCCCGGCGGCGGCTCCAATTCACTTTTCTTATAGTTTTAAGAAATGTCCTCTTAGTCGTATTTTGCCCGATTTAGACTCATTTTATCAGCTTGGTTCTATCAGTTTGCTGGGTTGACATAATTTTATGTGGGGATATTTTGATAAATGTGTTAGAAAAGATGTTTTAATTGGAGTTATTAGTATGAGTCGGGTTTGGTGTTTGTTATGAGTTTTAATAAGAGGAATATGGAGTTATTAAAGAAGGAGAGAGAGGAATGGGAACGTGAAGCTTCTCGTTTCAGTGAGAGGAAGCGGGCTTTTGCAACTTCTTCGGGTATTCCCTTGAAGACGTTGTATACTCCCCTAGATTTAGAGGGTTTTAATTATCTTAGGGATCTTGGTTTCCCTGGGAAGCCTCCATATACTCGTGGCGTATATCATAACATGTATAGGGGTCGTCTTTGGACTATGCGACAGTATGCTGGTTATGGTACTGCTGAAGAGTCAAATAAAAGATTTAAGTATCTTCTTGAGTTAGGCCAGACAGGCTTGAGTGTGGCATTTGATCTTCCCACGCAGATAGGTATCGACCCCGACCATCCCTTAGCGATGGGCGAGGTCGGGCGTGTTGGGGTTTCTGTACCAACACTTAAGGATATGAAACGGCTTTTTGACGGCATTCCCTTAGGGAAAGTGTCTACCTCTATGACTATTAATGCTACAGCACATATTCTCCAGGCAATGTATATTGCGATAGGTGAAATGCAAGGGGTTTCTTTGAAGGATTTAAGTGGTACAGTGCAGAATGATATTTTAAAGGAATATGTTGCAAGAGGACAGTATATTTTTCCTCCTGAACCTTCTATGAGGCTAGTTGTTGACATTATTGAATATAGCTGTAGGAATATGCCCAGATGGAATTTTATTAGCGTTAGTGGATACCACATGCGTGAAGCTGGGTGTAATGCTGTCCAAGAAATTGCTTTTACTTTTGCAAACGCAATAGAATATGTTAAGGCGGCAATAGATAGGGGTCTTGATGTCGATGAATTTGCTCCTAGAATTTCCTTTTTCTTTGGAGTCCATAACGACTTTTTTGAAGAAATTGCTAAGTTTAGGGCTGCTAGAAGATTATGGGCGCGGATAATGAGGGAAAAGTTTGATGCAAGGAATCCTAGATCCATGCGTCTTAGGTTTCACGTACAGACTTGCGGATCCACTTTGACTGCTCAACAATCGGAGATAAACATTGTGAGAGTTGCTATCCAAGCTTTGGCTGCTGTTCTAGGTGGTGCACAGTCCCTTCATACAAATTCTTACGATGAAGCTCTCTGTCTACCAACTGAGAAGGCGGTTCGTATAGCGTTACGTACACAGCAAATCATTGCTGAAGAATCGGGAGTTGCAAATACAGTGGACCCTCTTGGCGGCTCTTATTATATTGAGTGGTTAACGAATGAAATCGAGGATAGAGCCCTAAGATATATCGAGAAGATTGAAAAAATGGGAGGCGCTGTCGCTGCAATTAAATCTGGATATATCCAGAAGGAGATTGCTGATAGTGCTTATAAGAGTCAGAAAGAAATAGAAACTGGAGAAAAATGCATTGTTGGTGTCAATAAGTATATTATGGAAGAGAAACTTTCCTATGAGATTCTGAAGGTTGATCCCGAAGTTGAAAGAAGACAGATAGAACATATCAGAAAGTTAAGGGCCACCAGGGATAACAGTAGAGTCGAGGAGATTCTTCGAAAAATGAAAGAAGTTGCTGAGAGCGGTGAAAACATTTTACCGATAACTATAGAAGCCGTCAAATCTTACGCGACAATTGGGGAAATATGTAATATTTTAAGGGATGTCTTCGGGGAATACAAGGCTCCGATGATCTTTTAACCCCGTTTTTTCTCTAATTTTTCTTTAAGTTTTTTAATCAGACGTGGCAGAATTTCCTTTGCATCCCCAACTACTCCGTAATCTACAAAATCAAAAATAGGTGCTTTTGGATCAATATTCACTGCTATTATTGTGTCAGCATCCAATATACCAACTACATGGTGCATTTCTCCTGAAATTCCAAATCCTATGTAAACTTTTGGTGCTATGGTTTTTCCACTTTGTCCTATCATCTGATCTTCTTTTATTAAATCTTCATCTAAAACTGGCCGAGTTCCACCTACTGCACCGCCTAATAACTTTGCAAGTTCTTTTAACATGTTAAAGCACTCTTTATCGCAGATCCCCCATCCACCTGCAACAACGATCTCTGCTTTTTCAATCGGCAATTCAGGAGGCGGTTCAATTCTCATTTCCAACGTTCTTGCTTTAAGTTCTTCTTCACCCACTTTAACTTCAAGTTCTATAATTTCACCTTTCCGTAACTCATCTTTCTTGAGTTTTTTGAGGACACCGGGTCTTACTGTAGCCATTTGAGGACGCTTTTCTGGACAGGTTACTACTGCCATCACATTTCCGCCAAAACCTGGAACTATCTGTCTGAGAAGGCCGTCGTCACCTATCTCAAGTTTTACAACATGTGCAGATAGTCCTGTTCGAAGCTTTGCTGCGACTCGAGGGGCAAGATCCATTCCTATTGAAGTTGCTCCTACAAGGACAATGTTTGGCTTTTGCTTCTGTACGATATCTGCGAAAATTCTAGCATATATATCGCTTTGATAGTAGGTAAGGAGCGGATGTTCTACTATAAATACTTTATCGGCTCCGTACGCAATTAACTCTCTTGCGAGATTTTTAACATCACGTCCGATGAGAAGTGTGGATACGTCTCCTCCAGACTTTTCAGCTAGTTTACGGGCTCCACCGAGCAATTCTAAACTGACTTCCTCTATTCGCCCGAATCTTTGTTCGGTGAACGTCATTATTCCTTTCCATTCCTTAGTCATGCGATCACCTCATATTACCCCCGATTCATGTAGTTTTTCGATCAACCATTCAATTTCTTCGTCAACCGGTCCCTCAAATATTTCCCTTCTTCTCTTTACTTCAGGAGAGAAAACATCAGTAACTTTTGTTGGTGATCCTTCAAGACCTACGTATTGCGGACTGGCTCCTATGTCAGAAGCAGTCCACTTTACAATTTCTTTCTTATAGCATTTTAAAATGGCAGAAACGGTTGGTAATCTAGGTTCATTTATATCTTTTGTAACTGCTATCACAGCTGGCAGCTTAACTTTTACTTTCATATAACCGTACTCTATCGTCCTTTCAATAATCATCTCGCTTCCATTAACGGATATGATTTTTCTGACTCTTGTTACATGAGGAACTTCTAAAAACTCAGCGAGTTGAGGCGGTACTTGAGCTGTACTTCCGTCAACTGTTTCATTTCCGCAAAAAACCATATCGAAGTTCCCTAACTTTTTGATGGCCAACGAGAGCGCATAGGCGGTTGCCAATGTGTCTGATCCTGCAAGCGCTTTGTCACATAAAAGAATTGCTTCATCAGCTCCCATTGCAAGAGCGTCTCTACAAACCCTCTCCGCTTGAGGCGGCCCCATACTTATTGCTACTACCTTACCCCCGAATCGCTCTCTTATTCGTAAGGCTTCTTCCAATGCATTTTTGTCAAGTGGATTAATTACGGCTGGAACATTCTCTCGCCTTATTGTCTTTGTAACAGGATCTATTGTTATTTTTGAAAGATAGCGGGGGTCAGGTACCTGTTTTATACAAACTACAATCTGGAATCCTTTACTCATTTAACCACCGGAATAAAAGAAAAATTTAAGTTACTCTTTCAAAAGCTTTTCTAGATATCACACTCCTCATTATTTCATTAGTTCCAGCTGAAGGAACCAGCACATATGCGTCTCGAATCAGTCTTTGCGCAACATATTCCTCCATTATTCCATAGCCACCAAGTACGCTGGAAAGTTTACTTGCGCATTCGACTGCGCCTTCAGTGGCTGCCCATTTCACCATTCCAACTTCTGCATCTGCCCTTATGCCTTGGTCTATCATCCACGCAGCCCTATGAAGAAGCAAACGAGCGCTTTCATATCGTAGGTAAATATCTGAAACAAGCCATTGAATAGCTTGAAGCTTACTTATGGGTTGGCCGTAAAGAACCCTTTGACTTGCAAATTTTACCGCTTCGTCCAAGCAACGCCTCATTATTCCCACAGCGGTTGCAGCAACTCCCATTCGTCCCACATTGGTAATAGCTGTAAGAGCGACCCTAAGACCTTTTCCTTCGGTGCCCACAACGTTTTCAACAGGTACTCTTACGTTGTCGAGAACAAGTTCGCCTGTGTTGCAACCGTGAAGCCCCATTTTGTTTTCTTCTCTTCCCGGTTTCACTCCTGGTCTATCACCCTCTATCATGAAAAACGTCATATGCCTTGGATCCTCTCCACTTTTCGCTAAAACTCCGTGAATATTTGCAAGATGCACATTTGTAATAAAACATTTGCGTCCACTAATTACATATTCATTATTTTCCTTTTTCGCGAATGTTTTTATTCCTAGAACATCTGACCCACCTGTGGGCTCAGTTACAGCACAGGATGCAATAAGTTTACCCTTTGCCAAGTCTGGAAGCCACTTTTTCTTTTGTTCCTCAGACCCATAAAATACTAAAGGCGCTTGCCCAAGATGAACTATCTGCAAGGTAAAAGCAAGTGCGGGGCAAGAATAAGCGATCTCTTCTAAAACTATTGCCCTCGCTAAATGACCCGCACCAGAACCTCCATACTCCTCAGGAATTATAAGGCCGCCAAACCCTAGATCAAACAGCTTTTTTATCAAGTCCTTCGATATCTTTCTCGTTCTCTCTATCTCCTCAACTCGCGGCTCAACCTCTTTCTCCGCAAACTCACGTGCAGTATCCCGCAACATTTCCTGTTCAGGTGTCAGTTTAAACTCCATCCCCACCACCATAAAATCTTAGTCACCATTACTTTAATACCTTACGCAAATAACCATTACTCCTCACACAACTCCAACAAAACCCCAAACACGCTCTTCGGGTGAACAAAAGCAATCATCCTACCTTTAGCCCCCTTACGAGGCCTATCATCTATCAACTGTAATCCTTTAGACTTAAATTGCTCTAGCACTTCCGGAAGATTCTTAACGCGAAAAGCCACATGATGGACCCCTTCACCCCTTTTCTCCAGAAATTCTGCCACCGGACTTTCACTACTCAGCGGTGAAATCAACTCCACCTCAACATTTCCAGCAGATAAAAAAGCAATTTTTACCCCTTGCTCCTCCACAGTCTCATAACCCTCAAGCTTTAAACCAACAATCTCGGTAAAAAACCTCACAGCAGCATCAAGATTTCTCACAGCCACACCAACATGATCCAACAACACCACATCAGCGACCTCCGCAAACCTGTACTACACAGACAATATAACCCCCACTCCAAATAAAATTATTTCATCCGAAAACCGACCGCCAACTAAAAATCCTAAAAAACAACAAAACACATAGACAGAAAACAACTGGTGCGGGGGGTGGGATTCGAACCCACGCAGGCCTACGCCACCGGATCTTAAGTCCGGCGCCTCTTAACGCAATCCAGCCCCCTTTGTCCTGGTTTCCGCCGCTACCGAGTTTTTGGCGGTCTCGGCCACCCCCGCACAGTTCAGTCACCTATTTTA